>ERZ869909.1504-NODE-1504-length-18784-cov-3.827925_pt1 | contig 18784 bp, 18 predicted proteins | sample MGYA00520892_ERZ869909 | MGnify/ENA primary metagenome ERZ869909 (study PRJEB32215, sample SAMEA104723947) | bioreactor metagenome | biome: bioreactor; feature: anaerobic bioreactor; material: water | place: China | collected 2015-03-12 ...
TGGACGCTGGCGAAGTGTTGGCCACGGGTCATGGCCATCAGCAGGATCAGCGCGGCGCCTATTGCCAGTTGGGCGCGCGTAGACAGGATATGCATGGTGTTCTCCTTCGGGTTGCGAATCAGATGGCCTGGTAGCGGACGGTGAAATACACCGCGCGGCCAGGCTGTTCGTAGGTCTGGGTGGTTTCGTAGTCACGGTTGAACAGGTTCGCCAGCTTGACCTGCAGGCGCCAGGCCTCGTCGACGCGGTATTCGCTGCGCAGATCCACCAGGGCGTAGCCGGGCATACGCGACTCATCAGTGTTGCTGGCCTTGTCGAAGCGCTCGCTCACCGCGTACAGCGAAGCGCCCAGGCCGATGGCGCCGAACTGGCGGTCCATATCCAGATTGAAATGGCGCTTGGCGCGGCGTTGCAGCAGATGGCCGTGATTGGCCTTGCTGCGGTCCTGCGGGTCCATGAAGGTCAGGTTGGCCGCCACATCCCAGCCGGCCAGTACGGTGGCCAGCGTGGTCTCGATGCCGCGAATGCGCGCCACATCTACGTTCTCCGGGCGCATGGGACGGCTGCCCGCCCAGACGATCAGATCTTCAATCTGGTTCTCATAGGCATTGAAGCTCCACTCGCCCCAACCATGACTGCCACGAATGCCAATCTCGTAGCTCTGCGCTTCTTCCGGCTTGACGTCCGGGTTACCTGCGGTGGCGCTGCTGGCCGGGTAGTGCAGGTCGTTGAACGTCGGCGCGCGGTAGGCGGTGCCGTAGGCGGCGGTCAGTACCAGCGCATCGCTCAGGTTGAAGCTGTACCCCAGGCTACCGGTGTCGTGCGCGCCAAAGAACTCATCGTCGTCGCGACGCAGGCCGGCCTGCACGCCGTGACGACCGAAAGCGACCTGGTACTGGACGAAGTAGCCCTTGTTGTAGCGACTGTCCTCGGCGTAGTCATCGCTACTCTCGATACGATCGGTCTGGTAGTCCATGCCGAAACTCAGCACCTGCGCCTCGCCGAAACGCAGGTCGTTCTGCCAGCTCAGACTGTCGCGGCGAGTGTCGAAACGCGAGTAGAAGGCACCATCCTGGAAGTTGTCGCTCAAGTCCTCACTGTGACCCGCCTGCAAGGTGACGTCCCAGAAGCTAAGCGGCGAGAAGCGCGCACGACCGCTGATGGCTTACAAGGATCCATCGCTGTAGGCGTCGCGGCCCGTGGCACCGCTGGTCGAGCGGGTATCGAAGTCACCGTGGTTTTCGCTCTGCAGCCAGCTACCGTCGAGCTCCAAGCCGCTGTCGAATCGATAGCCGGCGCGCAACTGCGCGGACAGCTCGCGATAGCCGTCGGCATCCGGCTCATAGGCATTGGGCGCAGCGCTGCGAAAGGCACGGGCGCTGATGCCGTCAGTGGACTCACTGGCAACGCCCATATTGAACCAACCATTGCCGTGACTGCCGGCCACGCCAGCCGAGCCGCTGTAGCTCGAACGTGAGCCGGCGCCAACCGAGGCGTAAGGCTTGACGCCATCGGCGGCACCACGGCGGGTAAAAATCTGGATCACCCCACCCATGGCCTCCGAGCCGTAGAGGCTGGAGCGCGGCCCTCGGACAACCTCGATGCGTTCGATCTGCTCCACCGGGATGCTCTGCAGCGCGGCGCTGCCGGAGGTGGCCGAGCCGATGCGAACGCCGTCGATCAGCACCAGTACGTGCTTGTCGCTTGTGCCACGGATGGAGACCGAGGTGCTCTTGCCGCGCCCGCCGTTGCTGGTGACGCTCACCCCGGCCAGGCGCTGCAGCAACTCCGGCACGCTGCCCGCCTGCTGACGCTCGATTTCGTCACGGGTGATGATGCTGCTAGACGCAATAGATACCGGTGCATTGCCGGTTCGGCTGGCGGTGACCACCTGCTGGCCCAGCAGCAAGGCATCGCCGTGATTGGCCAGTACACAGGAAGGAAGGCCCAGTAGCACCACGGCCAGGGAAAGGGAATTGCGCATCGGATTGAAGTTCTCCGTCGTGCCCACCCGCACGACAAAAGGTCGGTGGAGACAGACGGAAGAACTCGAAAGAAGGGAGTACCGCAAGGGTACGCACCCACTCAGCGCCCGCCGCACTGTCAGTGAAATGCGACAGGCCGGTCTCCGGGCTTGCGAGCGGATGCGTCATGGCATCCCGAAACCGCGCCTTCCCGTGCGTGAACACAGTGGCAATTGCGGTTTCTTGACTCGCCTACCGTTGCGGGGGCAGCGCCGGAATCTTCGTGAGAATGACCGGCTTCCCTGTTTCACCCATATGGCTTTTCGCCAAGGGCACCTGAGGCGACGCGGAGGTTAGTCCAAGGCTTGGCTCGGCGTAACTGAAAGCAACGTGGGCTTGGCACCATGGCAATGATTATGGGTATCTTTCTCGCGACTGACGGAACCGGCAGATGCCTGCCTGCTTCGAATGTCACACTACTGTTCACTCGCCATCCGGCCATCGCAGGAAAAAACGCTCGCCCATGACGACCATCGTACAGATCTCCGACACCCATTTCGGTACCGAACAGCTGCCTGTAATGCGCGCTCTGGAAGAACATGTTCGCGCGCATGGTGCCGATCTGCTGATTCTCTCAGGAGACATCACGCAGCGGGCCAGGGCTGGAGAGTTTGCCGCCGCGCAGGCATTCGTTCAGCGGCTTCAGGAGCTGGGCATACCTGAAACACTGGTGATTCCAGGTAATCACGATATTCCGTTGTACAACCTCTTCGCTCGCGCCTTTACGCCCTACCGCAACTACCAGCGCCATTTCGGAAACAGTCTTGAACCGACCTTCGAGACCGACGACATGCTGGTCATCGGCCTCAACACGACGCACCCCCGGCGGCACAAGGATGGCGTGGTCACGGCCAGACAGGTGCAGGCCGTAAGTCGCCGTCTGAAAGACTGCGACCCAGGCAAGGTGCGCATCCTCGTCGCGCATCAGCCATTCGGCGCGATGGTGCAGAGCGATCTGAGCAACCTGCAGCACGGAGCCGAACCAGCCCTGCATTGCTGGGCCGAAGAAGGACTGGATCTGGTCATGGGTGGACATATCCACCTGCCCTACGTCCTGCCGCTTTCCGGGCAGTACAGCGGTCTGTCGCGGGAAATCTGGATGGTTCAGGCCGGGACTGCGCTGTCATCGCGCTTGCGCGGCACTTCGCCCAACTCATTCAACCGCCTGAAGCTGCATTCGGGCATAGACAAGAAAGTCTGTGTGGAGCGCTGGGACCTGCTGGACGATCACTTCGCGCCGGCTTCGCACTTCAATCTGCACTGGTAGCGGACAACCGCTAGCGCCGTCAGGGATTGAGCGCCAGTTGCTCTTCATTGAGCACGCGCCGGGCGTTGAGGTAGTTCTTCTGCCAGTAGCTGTTGGAAAGACTGTCAAGCCGCACCGTGCCACCGCTGGACGGCGCATGCACGAAACGGCCCTCACCGACATAGATCGCCGCATGGCTGACACGCCGCCCACCGCTGGTGGCGAAGAACAACAGATCGCCTGCCTGCAGCGCATCACGCCTGACAGGGCTGGCACTGCGCATGGCATTCATTTCTCGCGTGGTGCGTGGCAGGGCGATACCCGCCGCGCCTCGGTAGACATAGCCGATCAGGCCACTGCAATCGAAACCGCTGTCGGGCGTATTGCCGCCATACCGATAAGGCGTTCCAACCAGGCCCAGGGCAGTAAACAGCACATCCTCGGCGGCACCGGGTACAGGCTGCGCTACCGGCGCCACGATTGTGGGTTCGATGGCTTGCCGACCGGCACAGGCAGTCAGCAGCAGGACCGTCAGTAGAAGGATCGGGAGGCGGGCCAGAAAGGGCATGGCAGAGCAGTCCGGGCAAAGGAGCCATCACTCTGCCGGCATGCGCCGCGGGATGCAACCCCGGCGCCCGCCTCGTCAGTTACGGGAAGGGATGTCGCTTGAAGCGGAAGCCAGCGCCAACACACGCTTGGCCTGCATGAAACTGGCACGCCAGTAGGCGTCGTCCAGGCTATCCACCCGCACGCCACCGCTGCGGCTGCTGGAGGAGTGAATGAACTGGTTATCACCGATATAGATGCCGGCATGGCTGACACGGCCACGGCCACGATTGTTGAAGAACACCAGATCGCCCGGCTCCAGCTCGCTGCGTTTGATCTTCGGTGCATCGAGGCTGATCATTTCGCGGGTTGAGCGCGGCAGCTCGATACCGGCTTCCTTGCTGAACAGGTAACCGACGAAGCCGCTGCAATCGAAACCGCTCTTGATGGACTGGCCGCCATAGCGATAAGGCGTACCGACCAGAGTGAAGCCCCGTTCGAGAATGCTGTCGGCGAACGGTGGCAGTTCATAGCTCTGCTCATCGGCAAGCTCACGCAGCTGCTGCTCGCTGGGTTCGCTCGACTTGGCTTGCGCCTCTTGCACGACATCGTTCGTGCCCGCAGCCAGCGGCGCAAAATCGAACTGGAAATCGTCAGACGCCGAGATGCGCTCTTGTCGTTCCGGTTGCCCGGCACAGGCCGACAGCAGCAGGACAAGCGATAGAGGTAGCAGAGATGCAAAGCGTTGGCGCATGACTGAACACGGAAGACAAAAAAGTGGGCGCAACTATGCCTTTTATGGCGCCGATGAGCAAATTCAATCACAGGAAATGTGACGGATTGGCCGCAACGAAACGTCTGGCGTGGCCTTCAGTGATTGACCGTAAACGCCAGCATGGCCGAGAGCTGGCACATGGGGCGGCCGCTTTCTTCCCGCCAGCGGTTGAACAGTGCCTGCACCGCCGCCTGATCGCGCTGGCTGCCGGGCACCTTGTCGATGACCTTCTGCGCCTTGAGTGCAGCCACCACGTCATTGCTGGGAATAAAGGTGTCCTTGCCGGCCATGCGCAAGAAGCGCGGAGCTGAAAGACCGCCCAGCTGACTGCCATGCCGGGCGATGTAGCGCCAGAGGCTGACGACATCTTCTACCGGCCAGTCAGCAAGAAGATGGCCGAAACCACCCTTCTCCTTCGCCACATCCAGCACGAACTGGGCATTGCGCGGCACACTCTTGAGCTTGCCCAGATGCCGAATCAGCTGCGTGTTCTGCATCATCCGCTCGACATGCTCGCCGCCCATCAGCACCACCTTTTCCGGGTCGAAGCCAAAGAAAGCCTGCTCGAAAGCCGGCCACTTGGCATCCACCAGGCTGTGTTTCAGGCCCGCACGGAAGATCCGCAGGGCGATCAGTGACAGGTAGCGGTCATCGGAAATCGCGCGCAGCTCATCGGCACTGCGGGGCTGCGGCAGCAACCTTTCCAGCGCAGCCGCCGAGCCAAAACGATTGAGGCAATACTCATGCAACCATTTGTAGTCACGCATGCTCATCTCGGTCCGAAAGGGTTCTGGGTCGGCGCCGGGCGCCCGGCAGTCACACTGAAGAAAGCTGCAGAGGTTGCCATAAACGACAATGCCCGTATCCGTCGATACAGGCATTGTTTCAACTCACCTAGGCTGTCAGGTTTTCGCGCGTCTGAGAGCCAGGCTTTACTCAGGCCAGCAAAGGCGATCAGGCCTTGATGCGGGACTTGTATTCGCCAGTGCGGGTGTCGATTTCAATCGAGTCGCCGATTTCGCAAAAGGCGGAAACCTGCAGTTCTGCACCGTTCTTCAGGCGGGCGGTCTTCATCACCTTGCCTGACGTGTCGCCACGTACGGACGGCTCGGTGTAGACGATTTCGCGAACGATGGTGGTCGGCAGCTCAACCGAGATCACCTTGTCGTTGTAGAAGGTGGCTTCGCAGACATCGCTCATGCCGTCTTCGATAAACTTCATGACGTCTTCAAGGTCGTCCTTCTCGATTTCGTACTGGTTGAACTCGGCGTCCATGAAGACATACAGCGGGTCGGCGAAATAGGAATAGGTCACTTCCTTGCGCTCAAGGATGACAGGCTCGAGCTTGTCATCCGCTTTGTAGACGGTTTCGGTAGCAGAACCATTGAGCAGGTTCTTCAACTTCATCTTGACTACGGCACTGTTGCGGCCGGACTTGTTGAATTCGGCTTTCTGGATAATCCAGGGTGCGCCGTTGATCACGGCCACTTGGCCGGCACGAAACTCTTGTGCGGTTTTCATACGAATGTCCGAATGGGATTAGAGACAAAAAACAGGCCGCGTATCATAGGGTCTGTTCCCGCTTCGTCGCAAGCCGCGCTGCTGTGCACTAAACGGGAGTAGCCCCTAACCAATCCGCGTAAAAAAAGACCAGCTTTCCCGCCAGATCGCCATTGGCGACCTGTTTACGAGTCCAGTGTTCGGCATGCGCCAGCAGTTGCGCTTCATGTTCGAGCATCGTCGACCAGGCCTCGCCACTGCCTTCGCCGCTGTTCCAGGCACGCCAGAAACCCCGCAACGCATCACTCGCCGCGGGTGTAAGGCCACGCAGATAGAGTTCGAGAAAAGCATTGAGCTTGTCCCAGTGAGCATCCTCTTCCTGCGGATAGATATGCCAGACCAGTGGTCGCCCGGCCCATTGCGCGCGGATAAAGGATTCCTCGCCACGTACCGCATTGAAATCACAGCACCACAACAGCATGTCGTACTGATGCTGGGTCATGAATGGCAGCACGGCGATCTCCAGCGAACCACGCTGATAGCGATCACTGGCGCGCAGCTGCTCAAGCTCCAACCAGCGCGCCACGTCCTCCAGCACACGACCTTCCGGCACCAGTAACTGCGACGGCTGTGCCTGCGCCGCCAAGGCATCGAGCCAGCCGGCGATGGCAGGGTTCTCGTAGGCGAACAACGACAGCAGCGTCGTACCGGGCTGTACGTTCAGATCGAAGCTCTGCAGAAAGGCTTCGCGCAGCGAGAGGTCATTCTGGAAGGCCTCGCGCCGGGCAATCAGATCGCCCTCGCGTATGAGCCCGCCGGTGCCTTCTTCGAATCCAGGGAAAAAGAAGTACTTCTGCAAACCATCCGATTGCATGGAAGGCAGTGCGTGGCAGCCCACCACCCAATCTTCGGCGCTCAGGTATTCCAGATTGAGCCAGAGAATGCGCCGCTTACTGGCGGCCATGGCGGCGATGTATTCATCAGGCAACCGGCACGCAAAGGCTTCGATCACCACATCGGCAGGCTCGACGTCCGGCCACTGGGGCGACCAGTGGCGGATTTCGACGCCTTCATGCCACTGCTGGCTGGCCGTGGCGCTGGCGCTGGGCTGCAGCCGGGCAAAGGTCTGCAGGTCATCGATCCACAGGCGCACCTGCTGTCCATGTTCGACCACCAACTGCCGTGCCAGACGCCAGGTCACGCCGATATCGCCGTAGTTATCCACCACAACGCAGAAAATATCCCAGCTCGCTTTAACCGACAAAACGATTGCTCCTGCAGAAATATCAGGACAGTTTGCACCAGCCTTGCAGGCTGAAAAAAGAAGGATACAGGCTCATCCAGGCAGATGATCTTGAAGCGATACGCTTGCTTTTGTGGCAGCAGGTCAGCAGCGCAGCTGACTGAGGAACGGATCGAATCCGAAGTGTTGCGAGGAACAGCGCTTCGTTATGGAGGTGAACCCTACCAGCCACACCCCGGCACACAATGTCACCGCTGCGGCTGCTCCCTTCCGGGCCTGACCGGGTTCACGGCTGATCGTTGCGAGGGGACCGGCAGGGCCCACCATAACAAACGCCCGCCTGGCGGCGAGCGGCGCCATTGTACCGGCTTGTTCCCAACTTACAACTGATTCATTGCTTGATTGCCGCGACAAGCGCAAAGGCTGATTGCAGCCACCTGCAAGGGCAACGCATGATACGAATCGTAGAAACAAAGACACCGCAATCCCGGAAGGCCTGGCCCGTCCATCAGTCCATTGAAAAAAATCCTTTTGAGTTCCGATCACCACGAACCCCCGGGTAAAAGCAACAGTCTGTTGCTGGACAAAACGCATCACTCATCAGTGTTGTGATGCTGCACAATTCGCTGCTGAAATCTCGGCAGATCCGAACCAAACGGCGTTGCTGTCGTGCAATCAGGACTGACGCGCCACTGTAAAGAGGTAAGCATGAGCACAGCTCCAATCGCCATTGTCGGGACCGGCCTTGCAGGCCTTTGCGCAGCGCAAACGCTGCATGCCGCCGGGCAGTCGGTGCAACTTTTCGACAAGAGTCGCGGCCTTGGCGGACGCATGCTCAGCAAGCGCAGCGAAGCGGGCCATCTGGATCTGGGGGCACAATATTTCACCAGCCGGGACCGGCGCTTTACCGAGGCCGTGCGCGACTGGCAGGCACGAGGCTGGGTTGCCGAGTGGTCACCGAACCTTTATCAGGCCCGAGGCGGACAGTTGTCGCCCTCTGCCGATGAGCAATTGCGCTGGATCGGCGTCCCGCAGATGAGTTCGATTGCCCGTGGCCTGCTCGGCGACATACCAGTCACCCTCTCCTGCCGCATCACCGAAGTCTTTCGCGGCGAGGAATTCTGGACGCTGGTTGATGCCACGGGCGCCAGCCATGGCCCCTTCAGCCAGGTGATCATCGCCCTTCCAGCACCTCAGGCCAGTGCGCTGCTGGCCTCGGCACCGAAGCTGGCCGCCGTCGCTGCCAGTGTTGCGATGGAGCCAACCTGGGCCGTGGCACTGGGGTTTTCCACACCGCTGGAAACCGGCCTTGATGCCTGCTTCGTACAGGACGACGCCCTCGACTGGCTGGCCCGCCACAACAGCAAACCCGGTCGCGATGACCGCCTCGACACCTGGGTTCTGCACGCGACCAGCACCTGGAGCAGGCAGCACCTGGACCTGCCCAAAGAGCAGGTGATCGAGCAGTTGCATGGCGCCTTTGCCGAGCTGATCGACTGCGCCGTACCGGCGCCGGAGTTCACCCTCGCCCACCGCTGGCTATACGCCCGGCCGAGCCAGTCCCACGAATGGGGAGCACTGGCGGACGCTCATCTGGGGCTGTATGCATGCGGCGACTGGTGCCTGTCCGGACGTGTGGAAGGTGCCTGGCTCAGCGGCCAGGAAGCTGCACGCAGGCTGCTGGAAAACCTCTGAAGACGCATAGCGGACTGCGCCAGAAGGTCCGGAGCAAGGCTGCAGGGTAAAGTGGCACGGTGCTATCATGCCGTCTTTCTTGCCCTGCCTGTCCGGAGTCACGATGAACCCCTCAACCCTGATCGGCATTATCGCGAGCATCGGACTGCTCGCCGTGGTGATGCTGTTCGCTGCGGAAGACCCGTCACTGTTCATCGACCTGCCCAGCATCGGCATCGTGGTGGTCGGCACCCTGGCTGCAACCTTCATCAGCTACCCGTTGCGGGAAGTCATGCGGGTGTTCGGGCTGATCTGGACGGTGATGCGCAACGAGCGTCTGTATACCCATCAGGACCTTGAGGAACTGGTGCAGATATCCCGACTGTGGATCAGCGGTGATCTGCCTGCGGTCGAACGTGCGGTGGAAAAGGTCAGCAACCCCTTCCTGCGCACGGGCGTGCAGCTGGTGGTCGACAATACCCCGGAAGAAGACATCATCGACCTGCTGCAGTGGCGTATCGCTCGCCTGCGCGCGCGGGAAAATGCCGAGGCGCAACTGTTCCGCGCCATGGCCAGCTATGCCCCGGCATTCGGCATGATCGGCACCCTGGTCGGGCTGATCAACCTGATGTTCATGCTCGGCAGCGGCGACATGGAGCTGATCGGTCGCAGCCTCGCCGTGGCCCTGATGACCACCTTCTACGGCATTCTCCTGGCCAACCTGTTGCTCAAGCCCGTGGCAGTTAAACTCGAACGCCGCACGGAACAACGCGTCGCCCTGATGAACCTGGTGATGCAGGGTATCTCGATGATGTGCAACCGCCGCAGCCCGGCGTACATGCGCGAAACGCTGAAATCCTTCATCGCTCATCACGACGACGACATTCGCGATGCCGGTAATGGCAGCTCGCACGTCAAGTCGCAGGACGCCTGAGTTGAACGGGCAATCAGCACCTGGCGGTCGCTTCGCCAAATGGCATGTCGAACCACGTCAGGATGAGGAGCAGGACGCCTGGCTGCTGACCTATCTCGACATGCTGACCCTGCTGCTGGTGATGATGGTGATCATGCTCACCCTGGCCGGCAAGGGCGACGGCGAGAGCAGCCAGCCTGCTATGAACAGCGACTCCACGTCGGACACCCTGATCGTGGTCGGTAATCCACTGCAGATTTCAGACTCGCCGCTGCCCATCGCTCCGATTATCGCCGATCCGCTGGCCGAACCCCCGGCAGCCACGGATGAGCAGGAGAAGCTGGCGATGGATCTGGGTGAAGACATCGAGGTGATCATCAATGAGGGCAGTATCAGCTTTCGTATCAGCAGTGAGATTCTCTTCGGCTCCGGCCAGGCCGAACTGGAAAATGCCGGTCTGGACGTGATCGACCGGCTGATCCCGACCCTGGCAGCGAGCAAGCACCGGATCATAGTCGAGGGCCACACCGACAACCTGCCCATCCAGACCGAACGCTTCCCTTCCAACTGGGAACTCTCGGCCAGCCGTGCCAGCAGCGTGGTGCGCTATCTGCAAATGACCGGCATCGAGGCCGCCCGCATGAGCGCCACCGGCTACGCAGACACTCGCCCGCTCGGTGACAACAGCGTTGACCAGGGCCGCGCCAGCAATCGCCGCGTCGAACTGATCATGCAAACCCAGGCGGAGTAGCCCTGATCCGCAAGCGGGAATACGGCATCAACCCAGCGCGGTATCCAGAAACATCATGACCGCAAAGCCGCCCATCAAGCCGACGGTTGCCGAGGTCTGGTGACCATTGCGGTGGGTTTCCGGGATGACCTCATGGGACACCACGAAGATCATCGCGCCGGCAGCCAGCCCCAGGCTGACCGGGTAGGCGATGGCGAAGCCACTGGATATCCCCAGACCAACCAGCGCACCCAGCGGCTCCATTAGCCCCGACGCAGCGGCAATCAGCACCGCCCGCAACGCGGGGAGCCCGATGCTTCGCAGCGCCAGCGCCACGGCCAGCCCTTCAGGGATATCCTGGATCGCAATTGCCATGGCCAGCGGCACGCCGACATTCATGTCACCCTCGGCGAATCCCACGCCGATGGCCATGCCTTCGGGAATGTTATGCAGGATGATCGCGAAGACAAACAGCCAGACCCGACTGATGCGCTGATGCTCCGGCCCGAAGGCCCCGGCGCTTTCATGCTCATGCGGCGTGAAATAATCCAACCCGAGCATCAGCAATACGCCCAGCCCAAGGCCCGCTACCACGGTCGCTGCCGCGGCGGGGCCACTGCCCAGCAGATCGCGCGCTGCCTCCAGTCCCGGAAGAATCAGTGAGAAGGAGCTGGCGGCGAGCATCATCCCGGCGGCGAAGCCGAGCATGCTGTCCTGCGTACGCACTGAAATATTGCGCAGCACGATGGCCATCAACGCACCGAACGAAGTTGCCGCAAAGCCGGCGGTGCCCCCGAGCAGCGCGTAGCGGATATTGATCTGTTCGCTGTTTTCAAAGGCGCTGTAACCACTGGCCGCAAGCAGCATCAGCACGATCAGCAGCGTGCCACCAAGCCCCAGCGCAACCAGGGGATTTGCCTGCGCATGGGCAAGCCATACCGCACGCAGCGATGCTGTTGCATTTTGGGTAGTCGTTGCCATTTTGCGCCCTTGCACGGAGTTCTGTTGCCATCGCCGCAACCGTAATCGCAACGCATGACAACGCTAGGACCCTAACCGCCTCGCAAGGTTTTCAACAGGCCCGCAGCACCTGCCCTGCGACCTTGTAGCCAGTGAAGAGACTCACCGGTAGGATGCACCGGGAAGAACTGCCGATCCATAGGACTCGAATGAAAGACGATATTTCCGCCCCGGCCAACATGCAGGATCAGCAACAGGCAATGCTCCGGCGACTGGCGCGCATCGAAGGCCAGATTCGCGGCATTCAGGCGATGATCAAGCGTGGCGAAGATTGCGAGTCGATTGCCCAGCAGTTTTCCGCCTCACGCAGCGCGCTGGACAAGGCCTATCGACTGCTGCTCACCTGTCTGCTCGAAGAAGCCCTGCAGGACAAGGAGCAGGACACTACCGAAGCCCTGACGCGCGTTCGCGAGATATTCACCAAATACACCTGAGCACTTCCCCACATCACCGCGCCTGCAGCTTCCAGGCACGGTGGATCTTGCTGTTGCGACGAAAATCCTCATCCAGCGTGGCGCCGGTGATTTCCTCTACGGCGTAACGCTCGACCATGCCCGGATCAAGCACGAACTTGCGGAAGTTGTTGGAAAAATAGAGCGTTCCACCTGGCGCCAGACGCGCCATCGCCAGATCCAGCAAGGCCACATGATCACGCTGAACATCAAACACGCCCTCCATCCGCTTGGAATTGGAGAAGGTCGGCGGGTCGATGAAGATCAGGTCATATTCGCCACGATCCTCCTCCAGCCATGCCATCACATCCGCCTGTTCCAGGCGCTGCCGATCAGACAGACCGTTCAGCGCCAGGTTGCGCCGTGCCCAGTCGAGATAGGTTTTCGACAGATCGACGCTGGTGGTGCTGCGAGCACCACCCTTGGCCGCATGCACGGTTGCCGTCGCCGTGTAGCAATACAGATTGAGAAAGCGCTTACCGGCGGCTTCACGCTGAATGCGCAGGCGCATCGGACGGTGATCGAGGAACAGCCCCGTATCCAGATAATCGGTGAGATTCACCAATAGCTTGACGCCACCCTCGTTCACCTCGAGAAATTCACCCTGACTGGCCTGGCGCTCGTATTGGCGCGTGCCGCTCTGACGCTCGCGCCGCTTGACCACCACCCGCTCGCGGGAAATGCCCAGCGCCTGGGGAATCGCTCCCAGCGCATCGAACAGACGCTCCTGGGCCTTCTGCGGGTCAATCGAACGTGGCGGCGCGTATTCCTGCACATGCACCCAGTCCCCGTAGAGGTCGATCGCCAGAGCATATTCCGGCATGTCGGCGTCATACAGGCGGTAACACTGGATGCCTTCCTTGCGCGCCCACTTGCCCAGTTGGCGGAGGTTCTTCTGCAGGCGATTGGCGAACATCTGCCCGCCTTCACTGAGACGCGCCAGTTCCGCCACCGGTTGCGGAACGATATTGTCAGTCTTGTCGGCAGAGGATGCCGAACGCTGGCCGGTGACGAACTGGTCCAGCTCAACCTTGATCAGCAACAGCTTGCAGGGCAAGGCGCCGTTCCAGAAGGCGTATTGCTTGTGGCTGCGAATGCCCATGCGCTTGCCCAGGTCGGGAGCAGACGTCAGCACTGCCGCCTCCCAGCCGAGACAGGCCTGACGCAGGCGTTCACCGAGGTTTTGGTAGAGATAGACCAGGCTGGCTTCGTCACCGAGGCGCTCGCCATAGGGCGGATTACAGATCACCAGGCCTTTCTGGTTCTGATCAGGGCGTGGTTCGAAGGTCGCCACATCACCCTGATAGACACGAATCCAGCTCGCCAGCCCGGCCCGCTCGATGTTGTTCTTGGCCGGTTGGATAAGCCGTGGATCGGCTTCGTAACCGCGTATCCACAACGGCTGCCGGGCCATGCCCGCCTCGGCCCGTGCCTGCGCCTCGTCATGCAGCCGGTTCCACAGTGCCGGCACATGCCCGAGCCAGGCGCTGAAGCCCCAGCGCTCGCGGCGCAGGTTAGGTGCAATATCAGCGGCCATCATGGCGCCTTCGACCAGAAAGGTGCCCACGCCACACATGGGATCGGTCAGCGCACCACCGGCAGCGGCAATGCGTGGCCAGCCGGCACGGATCAGCACGGCGGCGGCCAGGTTCTCCTTGAGTGGCGCCGCGCCCTGCTGCAGGCGATAACCGCGCTGGTGCAGGCTATGCCCGGACAGGTCCAGCGACAGCACCGCCTGACCGCGAGCCAGGCGCAGATGCACGCGCAGATCCGGGTTCAGCTTGTCGACGCTTGGCCGCTCACCAGCAGGCGTACGCAGCCGGTCGACGATGGCGTCCTTGACCTTGAGTGCGCCAAAGTGGGTGTTGTCGATTCCCGAACCATGACCACTGAACTCGACCGCCAACGTGCCGGTCGCCTCCAGATGCTCGGACCAGTCGACCCGGTAAACGCCGTCATAGAGTGTTTCAGCATTTTCAGTGGCGAAGCGGTCGATCACCAGCAATACACGATTGGCCAGCCGCGACCAGAGGCACAGCCGATACGCCACTTCCATCGAGCCGAAGCCACGAAGGGCGGAAGTCTGCTCGCGCGCCTCTTCGAGCCCAAGGCCGATGGCTTCGTCGAGCAGCAGGCCTTCGAGGCCTTTGGGGCAAGTGAGGATGAGTTCGTGGCGATCAGTCATGGCATGTCCAGAAAAGTGTTCGGTTTGGCAGTGCGCTTCGCCCTGTCAGACCGGGGCAAACGGTGTATTGGCCTGCCCTTTTCAAATCGGTGCAGGTGTCACGCCGACGGCCTCGTGTAATCCACGGTTGGCGCGCCTTATGGGAGAGAGCAGGGTTCGGTTACTTCCTTATGACAAAACGATCATTCCAGCTTCGGACGCATTGGGTTAGAACTCGACTCAGTCCGGCAGCGCAATGCTACCGGAAGGACTCCGCCACGCCGGCAGCGGAATCCGATGGCAGTCTAACTGCCCGACCTCGCCATGAGGTCAACAGGAACACCAGTCAACCACTGAGGGCAATACCCAATGAGAAGACTCAAGCGTGATCCGATGGAACGAGCATTTCTACGCGGTTATCAGCATGGCATACACGGCAAATCTCGCGATCTGTGCCCCTTCTACCATCCCGAAGTGCGCCAAGCCTGGATTAACGGCTGGCGGGAGGGTCGCGGCGACAACTGGGATGGTCTGACCGGCACCGCCGGTCTTCATCGACTGAACGAACTCAACGCGGTCGGCTGACACAGGATCACACCGACTTCAACAGGCACGCCCCACCCGGGCGGCGGGCTGAAGCCCAGGGGCTCCCCAAGGGAGCCCCACCGGGTAATCGAATACCTTCTAGAAACTCCCATCCTTGCGCGAGCGAATGGCTGCGATGGCATCCACCGACTCGCGTATCAATGCGGGGCCCTTGTAGATAAAACCTGTGTAAAGCTGCACCAGGCTTGCCCCTGCCTCGATCTTTTCCGCCGCGTGACGCCCTTCGGTGATACCGCCAACCGCGATGATCGGCAGGCGCCCCCCCAGGGTTTCAGCCAGCACCTTGACGGTATGTGTGCTCTTGTCCCGAACCGGCGCGCCGGAAAGCCCACCGGCCTCATCGGCATGGGCCAGCCCGGCGACACCGTCACGACCCAAGGTGGTATTGGTGGCGATGATGGCGTCCATCCCGGCCTGAAAAACCGTATCGGCCACCAGTACGATTTCTTCGTCGGTCATGTCAGGGGCTATCTTGATGGCAAGCGGTACGCGCTTGCCATGCAACACTTCCAGATCCTCTCGACGCAGGCGAAGCGCATCGAGCAGCTGCTTGAGCGAATCACCGAATTGCAGGCTGCGCAGCCCCGGCGTGTTGGGTGAACTGACATTCACCGTGACATAGCTCGCCTGGTGGTAAACCTTGTCCAGGCACAGCAGATAGTCGTCCTGGGCGCGCTCAACCGGCGTATCGAAGTTCTTGCCGATGTTGATACCCAGAATGCCCTTGAAACGCGCCGCATCAACCCGTTCCAGCAATGCATCGACGCCATGGTTGTTGAAACCCATGCGATTGATGATCGCCTCCGCTTCCGGCAGGCGAAAGATGCGCGGCTTGGGATTTCCAGGCTGCGGCCTGGGCGTCACGGTGCCTACTTCGACAAAGCCAAAGCCCAGCTGTGACAGGCCGCAGATCGCCTCGGCATTCTTGTCCAGACCTGCCGCCAGACCGACGGGGTTGGGAAAGTCCAGCCCCATCACCCGCACGGGCAGGCTTGCCGGTGCCTTGCTGAGCATGGCGTTCAGCCCCAGTCGGCCACCCGCCCCGATAAGGTCCAGCGACAACTCATGGGAATTTTCAGGGGTTAACTTGAATAGCAGCCGGCGAGCCAGGTTGTACATACGCAGCTAGATCCTGGGAAAGTTGACGCGAAAGTATAGCAGGCAGGACGCTGCTACAGCGGTGTGCAAATCACCATGAGCGCCCTATTCAATCGAGTTTGCGCAGACAAGTCAGCTTGCCGTCCTCTGAAAATTCCATTTCGAATGAACCATATACCCCGACGGTTGTCGTAAACGGGCGCAAGTGGTGAGCTGGCAAACTGACACGTATCCCATCCCTGCTTCTTACCAGAATGCGGTTGGCCTGCCCCTGATAGACTGCCAGCAACCGCTCGGCAGGCAATGCGATATCCAGCACGAGGCGTGGCATGGAGGCTCCTTTAATGATCAGTACGACGATATTGCCACAAGGCTGTGCCCTCAGTGTCTTGCTACCTGTCGCGCGCCCCGCTTGCAATCTGGGTCTTCGCAAAGCCAGTGCAGGTTCTTGCAGGCTCTGGCACACTTTGCCCCCTGTACAGCGAGCCCATCCAGAATGATGAGCCAATCCGAGTCGATGCCGTCCGTGATTTCCCGACTTGCCAGATTCGCCCAGCGCCTTGGGCTGACCGGAAAACCACCGCGTCAGACGCTTGAGCACGCCAGTCAGATCCGTTTGCCCTTCGAACCCCTTTGCGAACCGGCTCCCAGTATTTTCTGGCATGACGGCCCTTGCCTGCAGAGGGTCGTCGATCTGCCCCGTAGCGCACTTTCCGGGCCGATCCAGGAAGACAAAGCCAAGGCCCATGCCGCCCTGACACGTCTGGTGCGCAAGGAAGTCACTGCCTATCCGTCAATGGACCTGTGCCAGATCGACGGTATCAGTGGCCAGAGCCCAGACGGCAATAGCTACCCAACCTTCGAGGCGTTTGCGGCGACGCCAGGCTGCCGCCAGCTGCGCGTGATCAGCTACAAGGATTTCCTGCGCACCCTTGGCACCGCCCTGCCCGGCTTTGAACAACAGACACCGATAGAACTGCGCCAGGCCAGCTGGCTCGGCGAACGAATTTACTGGGCAGGCGAATATCACGTCGAGGCCTTTGCCTGTGCCATCGCCTATGCGCGGCTCAGAGGTCTGGAAGTGATGCTGCCTTGCGAACTGACCGACTACCGACTCGACAGTGCCGGCTTGCAGGCGCTTGATGACGAATACCATGCCATTGCCATGCCCGCCCAGGCCTGGAGTGATCGCGACTTCATGGGATTGCTGCTTGACGCCAAGGTGCCTTATGCCCGCCTGCATCTGCTGCGCAATGCCAACAACTCCGAACTACTCCTGCTGGACAAGCGCGTCAGTGCTGCCAACGCGCTTGGCGAAGGGCTAAAACACGCCGGCGCACCAGACATGGTGCGGTACTTGCGCAACCTCCCGCAGATCACCCGTTTCCGTCTCGGCCATCAGCCTCAGGAAGCCTGAAGCAGTAGCCGACACACGGGCTCACATCCTTCACAGCTGAAGCCGCTCCCACGAAAGCCAAGTCGCTGCTCGCGGGAGCGGCTTCAGCCACTAGGTTCGTGGCTTGATTGCCTGGCAGACCATGCTCACCTGTCCGCCTCAGGCTGGCGCTGTGGCTTTTCCAGCGCAAGGTCCTGCAGCTCGCGTCCAGCTACGGCGTACATCGCATAATCAACGCTGCCGGCACGCAACTCGGCCAGCATGCGCCGCCAGCGCTCGACCTGATACTGCCGCTGTTCCAGCCACGCCTGCACCAGCAAATCAGGATCATCTGCCGGTCCATCCATCTGCAACACCGACACGGTGATCGCACGCTGCTGGTTGTCAAGATCGTCGCGGAAGCCCTCGCGCGCCAGCGCCTGCCAGTTGTTTTCAACCGGCAGCGCAGTCAATTGCTGCAGGTACCAGGGCAGCTCCAACGCACCGCCCACTGCAAAATAGGCTGCAGCCACCTCGGTCGGCAGCCGTCCAGTTTCGTCGGCAGCCTCAAGGATGGGCAACAGCGTGTACAGGTGGTGTGTACCAGCGACCATCCGCGCCAGCAATTCCGGAACACCCGCTTCGGTATAACGCTCATAGCGCGCCTGCCACAGCTCGCGCGTACCGCCCTGAAGGAGTGCATCGAGTTTCAGTCCGAGCGCTGCCACTCGCGGGCCGAAATGTCCTACATCACGCGCCGCATCAAGTTCGTTGCGACGATTACGCAGAAACCAGCGCGTAGCACGTCGACCCAGCCGCATCAGCTCCTCCATGAGATGCAGCTGCAGCTCGGCCGGGACCCTGTAATCCAGCGCCTCGATCTGGCGGAACCAGTGCGGCAGATGGAAGATATCGCGCACTATCACGTAGACCCCGGCAATATTTGCCGCGCTCAGGCCGGTAGCCTCGCGAAGTCGCTGAACGAAGGTGACGCCCATATTGTTGATCAGGTCGTTGGCAATCTGGGTGCTGACGATTTCCCGCTTCAGCCGGTGCTGCAGCATTGCGCCGCGATATTCTTCAGCCAGCACTTGCGGAAAGGCGCTTTCCATCTCCCGCGTCAAGTAGGCATCATCCGGCACCTGAGATTGCAGCAGTGCTTCTTTCAGGTCGATCTTGCTGTAGGAAATCAGTACCGACAGCTCCGCGCGTGTCAGCCCCTTGCCCTGGGTCGCACGCTCGTCCAGCGTTTCATCGCTTGGCAGGAACTCCAGCGCGCGGTCCAGCAACCCTTCGGCTTCAAGCGTACCGATCAAACGTCGATACTCGCCGCCGCCCGTGCGGGCACGCCGTTCGGCCTGGGAAAGGGCCTGGGTCTGTTTGTAGTTGTCGTGCAGTACCAGCGCAGCGACGGCATC
>ERZ869909.1507-NODE-1507-length-18761-cov-34.643492_pt1 | contig 18761 bp, 17 predicted proteins | sample MGYA00520892_ERZ869909 | MGnify/ENA primary metagenome ERZ869909 (study PRJEB32215, sample SAMEA104723947) | bioreactor metagenome | biome: bioreactor; feature: anaerobic bioreactor; material: water | place: China | collected 2015-03-12 ...
TCGAGCGGACTGTCGGGCGTGTTCGCCGGCAGATGATATCCTGGGCCCAAACCAACAAGCGGAGAACGAGCCCCAACAGAAAGCGCCTGGCTCCATAGCTCAACCCGAACGGCGCCCTGCCGCTTATCAGATTCCATGATCTGCGTAACGGAATCCCAACTTGGGTTGGCAGCAGCGTCCGCCCACTCCGGGTGCTCTAGAGCGAAATGGCCGAGTACTACCAAGCACGCGAGGCCCAGGCTAAGCGGCTGACGAACAACCATCGCACCCGGACTTCTGCGCTGCGTGATATATGAAAAGAGAGCGAACGCGATCAGGAGCATCAGCGTCACTGTCGATGTGGCGAGAAGGGCCGAACTTTTCGTCAGAACTCCAGCGACGGCGCAACCGAGCGCAAGTGGGATCGCCGCCCACCGCTCTAAGATCCCTCGCATCTCCGCGCGGGCGAGAAGCAGGAGTGCGACAAGAGCAAGAAGCGCAATCTGGTTCGGATTGTTAGAAAAGCCCTGCAAGCGCGTTTCGTAATACCACACAGCAGGCTGGAGCGGGCTTGGCACAAGCGCGAGCAGAGAAATAAATGCAAGATAAAGGGATATTACGACAGCAAGGATAGTGAGAGCACGTGTCTCACGTCGCCCCGATAGGGCGAGAAATGCAGCGATAACCACGAAAGTAAAAATATAGGCGGCAGCTTCCCTGATGTTGATGCGTTGTGGCTCGACGATTAGGGCCCAAACGGCACCAAGCGACAGGGCGGTGAACACGATCGCGGCGCCGAGAATGTAAGGGTTACGCAAGAGCGTACCTTTACGTAATTTTCCGGCGATAATGCCCAGTGCCATAATCGCCGTCAGCCATTCGGCTAAACCGGCAAAACTCTCCATACGTAGTTGCTTAAAGCTAAGGGCCACAATCAACACAGAGAAAACCCAGAGCGGCCAAGTGGCCCCATCCGTAAAGTCTGTGTTCGACTTTGTCGATGTAGACAGCGCCTCGTCCATTGCGACGTCGAAGGCTCCGTTTAGCGGTGTCGAAGATTATCAAATCACGGCGCTGAGCGGAGACGGCGTCAAAAAACCCACCTCCACCATATCAGCGATACGCAGTAAGCACTTGAATACACACCTATTTTACGCGGAAGGAACAAACGCACTAATACCATAATGCTCGCCATACTAATTGGGGTCGTTCTGATTCGTCTCATGAAAGACGATGTTCGCTAACACTTTTCCCCGGCGGCACAGGTCAATTGAGCCCTAAAAGACAGAGTTGCGTCCGGTTGAACAATCGCGCGCCTATCTTTCCGGGCGCATCGATCGTTTCTCGGGGTTGCGCCCTGCCCCGTTTGAAAGCGACTTGCTCTCCAAACGCGAGCCTAGATTAGGTCCGAACGCAGCAAGGTGCTTGTTTGTTGCGATATCGCCGCCGTGGAGGGCCTATGGTGAAGGCAACATCCCGATAAACCTTCGCAATTTTTCCCCCGACATACCCGCATCGATCGTCTATCCTCTTGAGATATAGCGGGTGTCATCCCGACGCCCTTCGTAACGAGACGTTCGCCGCGACGTGCTGCATGTGGTCCTTCACCCCCGAAGAATTGGTTGCGATTAAACTGTCGCTGCGCGTTGCGAGTGTCGCCACGCTCGCCAGTCTGCCGTTTGGCATCCTCGTCGCTTACGTCCTCTCGCGGGGGCGATTCCGCGGCAAGATGTTGCTCGATGGCGTTGTTTACCTGCCGCTGGTGTTGCCGCCCGTCGTCACCGGCTATGTCCTCCTGATCCTGTTCGGGCGGCGCGGACCGCTCGGCGCGTTCCTCGAAGACGCCTTCGGCATCGTGCTGTCATTCCGCTGGACGGGGGCGGCGCTCGCGGCCGCCGTCATGAGCTTTCCTCTCATGGTGCGGGCCATTCGCCTTGCGATGGATACGATCGACCGCAGAAGCGAGGAAGCCGCGGCCACGCTCGGCGCCTCGCCCATGTGGGTCTTCCTCACCGTGACGCTCCCGCTCGCGATGCCCGGCATCGTCGCAGGTGCGATGCTGGGTTTCGCCAAGGCGCTCGGAGAGTTCGGCGCAACCATCACGTTCGTTTCGAACATTCCTGGAGAAACGCAAACCATCCCCGCTGCGATTTACAGCTACACGCAAACGCCCGGCGGCGACGAGGGCGCGTTCCGTTTGTCCGTTATTGCAATCGTGATCGCGCTCGGCGCGCTCGTCGCATCCGAGCTTTTGAGCCGTCACACGACACGGCGAAGGGCGGGCCTTGGATGATCGAGGTGTCCTGCCGTCTTGTCCGTCCACGCTTCGTCCTGGACGCGAGTTTTACCGCGCCGAACGGGTGCGTGGCGCTGTTCGGCCCTTCCGGATCGGGGAAGTCCACCATCGTTCGGTTGCTGGCGGGGCTTGAACGTCCCGATCGCGGACGCATCGTGGTGGACGGCCGCACGCTCGTCGACACGGAGGCGCGCATCGATGTCCCGGTCCATAAGCGCCGCGTCGGCCTTGTGTTTCAGGACGGCCAGCTGCTCCCGCACCTGTCCGTGCGACAGAACCTCGAATACGGACGCAGCTTCGCACCGCGCGATGCGCGGGGCGTTCCGTTCGATGCGGTGGTGGATCTGCTCGGCATCGGCCACCTTCTGAAAGCCCGCCCCGCGACCCTCTCGGGGGGCGAACGGCAGCGGGTTTCGATCGGACGCGCGTTGCTCGCAGCACCCCGCCTGCTTGTGATGGACGAGCCGCTCGCGTCTCTCGACGCCGCCCGCAAGCTCGAGATTCTGCCGTTCATCGAGCGGTTGCGGGATGAGTGGGATCTCCCGATCGTTTACGTCTCCCACGCCGTGGAGGAGGTGGCCCGCCTCGCCAACACGGTGGTGCGGCTATCGGAGGGCCGCGTGGTCGCGAAAGGATCTCCGAACGACGTCATTGGCGCTCCGGCGGGCGACGCCGGTGAGGCAGCCTTTCCGGCGTTGTCCCTTGTTTCCGCCAAGGTGGTTCACGAGAGGCCGGAGTTCTCGGTGGCCATCCTTGAGCATCCCGCCGGCGAGATCGTTCTGCCCGGAAGCGCGTTCCGGGTCGGCGAAACCGTGCGCGTGGCGATCGCCGCAACGAATGTCGCGCTGGCCGTCGAGGAGCCCCATGGCCTCAGCGTGCGAACCCGTCTCCGTGGTCGCATCTTGCGAGCGGAGGAGGGGCCCGGCCCATCCGTTCACGTCACCGTCGAGCTTTCCGGGGGAGACCGCATCGTTGCGTCGCTGACGCGCCTGGCGGTTGCCGATCTGGATCTCAGGGAAGGACGGGAGGTGTTCGCGCTCGTCAAGACGGTCGCGATCGACGAGACCGCGGTCGCGACACTGAGGCGCGACCAAGCCGGACCCTGATGAAGCGCCAAGGCGAAATCGGACTGTGCACCGTTCAATAAGCGCGAATGCCACTGGCCAGTCCGCTATTCAGCCGTGCATGCCAGACATATGAATAGGCCAGAACTCGTCGTTCTCGTAGCGGCAAGATGAGTGTGGATGGTCTGTCGGTGCACGCCCTGCTGAACCTTGCCCACGCACAGCGAAAATGCGAGCTTCTGTCGGAGCGGCAAAATACCGTCGCCGACGACATAACGCCTAGGCCGGTGCGGGGCTTGTCGGCTGCGATCGATCACTCAGATTGAGTCGGAGTTCTGGTTCAGCGGGGTCCAGAAGAGAGCAAGCTCAAATTTCGGCGTTAGCCGCAATGAGCCGCGCGGGCGGGTGCAACGCTCCGTCATGCTGATGAAATCAAAATATGCGACAAGCCGATGGGTTCTAAGAATTCGGACATCTCAGCGGGTAATGCATTTTAGACCCGCGGGAAAACAAATTCTAAGATTAAAAGCTTGAGAGTTCAGGACCATAAATGTCGAGCCAATTGATTGAAAGCAAGCTCTGCAACGACCAGGGTCAAATCGCGTGGCAATTGGCGATCGTTGGTGTCATCGCTGCGATCCTGCCAGTGTTGGTTTTTGCGCGAGAAGCGTCGCCCCTGCTTTGCGTCCTGTTGCTCGTGACGCTCGTTGGCGCCTCGTATGCGCGCGGCGACACCGATGAAGCGCTGGCCACGCTTCGCCGCTGGTTAGGGCGACCTGAGGCGTATGTGCTGATCGCAGCGCTCGCCCTGCTCTCTCTCTCCGTGATGTGGTCACCAGCGACAGAGCACGGCGCGGTGCATGCGTTCCGCGTCGTCATAGCGGCTCTTCTCATCGCGGCTCTGCTAGCGTTCGGTTCGATCACGCGGCTGAAGAGCCTCCGTCTAGCTCTCGCTCTGAGTTTGGCCACCGGAGCGGCCCTTCTCATCGCCAATCTCCTAGTCGACGACGAAACGAGACGTTGGATCGGGCTTTCTCCGGATCTGTGGCGAATGAACCGAGCGGCCGTTGCAATCGTGCTCTTCGCCCCGATCTCGCTGGTTTTGCTTTGGCGCTCGTCGCGGATGTCGGCGGTTGGGCTCGCCGGCCTATGCCTCCCCGCCGTATTCCTCTCCTTTAGCGAATCGGCGCAGTTCGCAGCGCTCGTCGCTGCGGCAGTGTGGACCGCCTCCGCCCTAAATCCGATTATCATTCATCGCATCGTCGGCACTGCGATGGTGACGGCATTGTTGGCCATGCCGTTCGTCGTCCGCTATGCCAACGAACTCGTGCCTGCGGCCATTCACGAGAAGGTCGGCTATGGCACTTTGACGATCCGCGGCGAGATCTGGACCGCTTTCGCCGACCTTATTCCGGAACGGCCTCTGTTGGGTTACGGAATCGATGCGAGCAACATCATCGCGAAAACGCCGATCGCCGCCGGGTTGCCTGAGAATGTGCGCGAGCTGTTAGCATTGACCCATCCGCACAATGCGCCGTTGCAGGTCTGGTTCGAGCTTGGCTTCATCGGGGCGCTTTTCGCGGCCCTGCTCGCCATCTTCGCGCTCAGGGCGATGGAGCGGCTCCCGGTTGAGCGCTTGGGTGCGGCGACGGCGACCGCCGCGGCCGTGTTCACGGTATCCTCTGTGAGCCACGGTGCATGGCAATCGTGGTGGTTCTGCCTGGTTGGGCTGGTCGCGACCATGTACGCCATGCTGCCGCCGCGGCTCGAAGATGTCAGTGGCCCGAGATCCTCGGCCTCTTCCTGATCGTTAACGTCGTCCCGGCCGGAGACCCTCACGTCGCGCCGTTTCCGCGCTGGAAGCTCCGTCACGACCGACGCGTTCACAGGCTCTGGTTCATGCGCCGGATGCGGCCGGCGAGCTGGCGCATCACGTAGAGCGAAAACGCCGGGTTATGGCGCACGAGGTCGAGGAACGTATCGCGGTCGATCAGCGCCACCTCGGTTGGCTCGGCCGCAATCGCGGCCGCCGAGCGCGGCGCGTTGTCGATCAGCGCGAGCTCTCCGAAGATCCCATGCATCCCGACGTTTTCGAGCACCGTGCCGTACGTCACGATGTTCACGCGGCCCTCGATGACGAGGTACATGAGATCGCCGGGATCCTCCTCCTGGAAGATCGTGTCCCCGCCCGCATATCGCTTGAGCGGGATCTTGAACCGTTCGAGAAAATCGAAGTCGAAGGGGGCGCCCAGCATGACAAAAGCCTCGGATCTGCAATCAAGCCCGCCGTAAAGCCCGGATTATATACGGCGCGCGACGCCCTGTCGCGGCCTCGCGAGGCGGCCTGCGGGAAGCGTTAAGATAACGGAGCATTGTCGGGGAAACGGCATGCCGCCATACTTTCCGGCGATTGAGGGAGGTCAAAGCTCGGCCGGGCAACCGCGTTCAGCTTGCTGGTTCCTCGGACTACGGAAATGGAGACACCGCGTGAAGACATCCGGGCTTATCGCCGCTTCCCTTGTGGGCGCTCTCGTCGCCTCCGCCGCGCCCGCTCTGGGCCAGGCCAAGATAACCGCCGGTACGCTGACCTGCCGGGGCGGCGCCGGCGTCGGCCTCGTCCTCGGCTCGCAGAAAACCTATGGTTGCCGCTATGTGTCGGTCTCCGGCAAGCTGTCGGAGAAGTATGAGGCGTCCGTGACCCGGATCGGCATCGATCTCGGCGTCACCCAGGATGCCACCATCGTCTGGACGGTGCTCGCCTCGTCCGACAAGCTCGATGACCGGGCTCTCGAAGGCAACTACGTCGGCGCGAGCGCGGATGTCGCGGTCGGCGTCGGCGCCGGCGCAAACGTGTTGGTCGGCGGCTCGAAGAATAGCGTTGTGCTTCAGCCCGTCAGCGTCGAAGGCCAGACCGGCCTTAACCTTGCCGTCGGCGTCGCGGAGATGACGCTTCGCTAAGCCCGAGGTGTCGTCCGCGTCTGTTGCGAAGCCTTGCCGCGCCCGCTATCACTCGCGGGAGCGGCAGCATCGAACCCGGAAGTGCACCACGATGGCGGACCTGAAGCTCCTGGCCCTCGACGATGAGGATCTCGCCGTCATTGCGGCGCACCTGCAGGACGCCGTGCTGCGGGTCGGAGACATGGCCTATCTCAAGGCGGACCGCAGGTTCGCCGTCGTCGTCAATCGGTTCGATTGGGATCATGCGGTCCGCTCGGAAGGCAAGGCTCGGCGCTACGTTCGGCGCCAGACGGGCGTGCGGGTCGAGCACGTGCAGGGCGCCAAGGTCTCCGGCATCGACTTGACCGACAAGGAGCGCGTCCTCTCGCTCCTGACACTGACGTTCGAGCCCGGCGAAGCCCCGCACGGAGCCGTCACCCTGACGTTCGCCGGTGGAGGCGCCGTACGGCTCGAGGTCGAATGCCTGGAAGCGGCCTTGAACGATCTCGGCGCCGCCTGGGCCACCCGCCGCAAGCCGGAGCACGCGGGCGACTGAGCCTGTGATCGCTTCGGGGCCTATCCATCCGAAGCGGGAAACATCGGTTTCGCCGGAGATGGGCAGCCCGTTCCAGCGCTTGCGATAAGCACGGCCGATCGCTCGACGGAATTCGGAAACCGTGAGGGTGCATCCGCGCTTTCACCGAGGGCTTGCCTCGCCTATAACGGCCCAAACTCGGAGCGCCTCGGGGGGACAGCCAGGCGCCAAACTGGAGCAACCCAGACATGCCCGTGTGGCTCAAGACATCCGACGCCGGATTTGCGCCCGCATTCGACGCCTTCCTTGCCACCAAGCGCGAAGCCTCCGCCGACGTGGACCTCGCCGTTCGCAACATCCTCGCAGACGTGAAGGCGCGCGGCAATGCGGCCCTGATCGAGCTTTCGCAGAAGTTCGATTCCGTCGATCTCGCAACGCTCGGTATCCGCGTGACGGCCGAAGAGGTCGATGCGGCCATCAAGGCCTGCAAGCCCGATACGCTCGACGCGCTCTCCTTCGCCCGCGACCGCATCGCCGATCACCACGGCCGCCACCTTCCCGAGGACGAGACGTATCAGGATGCGCTGGGCGTCACGCTCGGCCATCGCTGGACGCCGGTCGAATCCGCCGGCCTTTACGTGCCGGGCGGCCTCGCCTCCTATCCGAGCTCGGTCTTGATGAACGCCGTGCCGGCCAAGGTGGCGGGCGTCGAGCGGCTCGTCATCGTCGTGCCGTCGCCCCGCGGCGAGCTGAACCCGCTCGTGCTGGCCGCGGCCCGCCTCGCGGGCGTGGAGGAGATCTATCGCGTGGGCGGCGCGCAGAGCATCGCCGCGCTTGCCTATGGCACCGAGACCGTTCGCCCCGTGACCAAGATCGTGGGGCCGGGCAACGCCTACGTCGCGGCCGCCAAGCGGCAGGTGTTCGGCACCGTCGGCATCGACAGCATCGCGGGTCCCTCCGAGGTCCTCGTCATCGCCGACAAGGACAACGATCCCGATTGGATCGCAGCCGACCTCCTGGCCCAGGCCGAGCACGACACCGCCGCCCAGTCGATCCTGATGACCGACGACGAAGCATTTGCAAAAGCCGTCGAGCAGGCGGTCGAACGCCAGCTCGAAACGCTGCCCAAGCGCGAGATCGCGGGCGCGAGCTGGCGCGATTTCGGAGCCGTCATTCTGCTGAAGTCGCTCGACGAAGCCCCGCCGCTTGCGGATCGCATCGCCGCCGAGCATCTCGAGATCGCCACCCGCGATCCCGAAGGGCTCGGAAACCGCATCCGCAATGCAGGCGCGCTCTTCCTTGGCGCCTACACGCCCGAGGTGATCGGTGATTACGTGTCCGGCTCCAATCACGTGCTGCCGACGGCGCGCAGCGCGCGATTTTCTTCCGGCCTCGGCGTGCTCGACTTCGTGAAGCGCACATCGATCCTGAAGCTCGACGCCGGATCGCTCGGCAAGCTGGCCCCGGCCGCGATGACGCTGGCCGCGGCCGAAGGCTTGGAAGCCCATCGGCGCTCTGTCGAAATCCGTCTCTCGGGGAAAGGGTAGCGGCCATGGAGCAGGCATCGTCGGAGACTGTTGCATCCAACGACCGTCTGAGCGAGATCACGCTCGATTCCGCCTCGTTCGGGCGGGGCAACGCCAACATCGAACACGAGCGGGAGGTCGCGATCTACGATCTGCTCGACGGCAACTCGTTCGCGCTCGAAGGGCGCGACGAAGGCCCCTACAAGCTTTCGATCGGCATCGTGGATGATCGTCTCGCCTTCACGGTCCTCAGCGCCGACAAGCCGTCCGACGAGCCGATCGTCGCCCATTTCCTGTCGCTGACGCCCTTCAAGCGCATCATGAAGGACTACTTCCTGGTGCTGGACAGCTACTATCAGGCCATCCGTACGGCGCAGCCCTCTCGCATCCAAGCCATCGACATGGGCCGGCGCGGGCTTCACGACGAAGGCAGCCGCGTGCTCATGGAGCGGCTCGAAGGCAAGATCAAAATCGACGTCGACACGGCGCGCCGCCTGTTCACCCTCATCGCGGCTCTGCATTGGAAAGGGTGACCCCGTGTCGGACGAGGGCGACGGGCCCCAGGCTGTGCTGTTCGCGTGTGCCGCGAATGCCGTCCGGAGCCCAATGGCGGCGGCCATTCTGCAGCATCTGATGGGAGATCGCGTCCGGGTGGCGTCGGCGGGCGTGCGCGCCGGCCGGCCCGATCCCTATGCCGTGGCCGTTCTCGACGAGATCGGCATCGACATCTCCGAGCACGAGCCTGCCGGCCTCGACAGCATCGAGGGCGAGGTGTTCGATCTCGTCGTCACGCTCTCACCCGAGGCGCATCACCACGGCGTGGAGCTCACCCGCGTGATGCCGGCCGACGTCGAATACTGGCCGACGCCGGATGCGACGGCAGCCCCGGAGGGCGTCAGCCGGGAAGAGTTGCTCGCACGCTATCGGGGCGTGCGCGATATGCTGTTCCGGCGCATCAAGCAGCGCTTCGTCAAGCCAGGCGGCGGCCCCTCCATCTGATCGCATCAGGACGTCGAACGGTCTCGAAGCAGAAACCACGTGTCCTGCTTCCCCACGCCCTTGATGTCGATCGTGCCGCGCGGCTCCATATCGAACGTGTCCGCGAGCCGTTCGCGCGTCGCAGGGCAGATGTGGATGCGTCCGGGAAGCGAGGCCGTCTCGAGCCGGGCCGCGAGGTTCACCGCGTCTCCCCAGATGTCGTAGCTGAACTTCCGCCGCCCGATGACGCCCGCCATCACCGGCCCCGTCGCCAGCCCCATCCGCATGTCGAGCGCGTGGCCCGTCTCGGCGCGCAACGTCGCGACGGCCGCGTGCATCGCAAGCGCCATCCGCGCAAGCTGCGCCGCCGGCTGGGGCGCGGCCTCGGGAACGCCCGCCGCCACCATGTAGGCATCGCCGATGGTCTTGATCTTCTCCACGCCATGGTGCTCGGCAAGCGCGTCGAAGCGGGACACCAGCGTGTTGAGAAGCACGACGGTCTCCTTGGCGCCGAGCTCACGTGCGAGCGGAACGAAGCCGGTGATGTCCGCAAACAGGATCGAGGCTTCCGGAAAGGTGTCGGCCACGGGTTCGGCGGGCTTCGCCTTGAGCCGCTCCACGACCGTGTCGGGCAGAATGTTGCGCAAGAGCGCGTCGGTCTCGGCCTTGGCGGTCTCGGCCAGGCGGAAGGCATAATAAACCGCCGCCGCGATGATGCCGAAGGTGGTGATCGCGGCCTGGATGTACATCGAATCGAGCACGTCCTGCTCGGTGCGGATGAGCGCGGCCGTGCTCGGAAACCAGAACCAGGCGAGGATGTGCAGGATCAGCGCGGCGGCGATCGAGGAAAAGATCAGCCATGTCCGGTGTAGGCCGTAGACGACGAAGGCGGCCGCAGAGAAGGCGACGTACTGAACATGCAACCCGGATTCCCGCCCGAGAAAGGACGTGAACGCGAGCAGCGCCGCACACTCCGTCACGAGGATCGCGAGCGCAGCTGCCACGGGTCCGAAACGGTGCATGAACGGAACCGCCAGCATGATCACGATGATGGCGAGGTTGATGTAAATAATCGGCCAATAGCGCGCGTAGTCCAGGAACGTCTGCTGAAGCGCGTAGACCACGGTCGTGAGCACGATCAGGTAGGCGATCATGTTCAGGATCTTGAGCCGCCGTTTCGTCTCCGGCGGATAGCCTTGCGTCCCGGCTTCGACCAGCCGTGTCAGCCGGGATGCGAGAGCGGAGACCGGTGGAGACGCCCGAAGCCGCGCGATGGCCCCGCCGGAGACGCCGGTGCGAGTCTCGGGCGATGCTGGGGTGTGTTGGGCCACCGTTGGCAGGCTCCCCAATGCGGGCCTCAAGAGCCCGCGATCGCCTCGAGCTCGTCGATGTCGCACGTAAACCGCGTGTCCTTGCGCGCGATGGCCCCGCCATCCTCCAGCAGCGCGAGCGCGGCATTCACCTTGGGCCGGCTGGCGCCGATCAGCAGCGCCAGCTCGCTTTGCGAGATCGGAAGGTCGATCACCACTTTCGCACCGGGATGCGCATCGCCCTTCTGCCGTGCCGTTGCCAGGAAGAAGCGGGCCAGTCGGACCTCGATCGGATAGAGCGCGATGCCTTCGAGCTGGTGGTCCGCTTCGCGCACGCGCCGGCACAGAAACCGGATCACCGCTTCACGCACGATCGCGCGATCGTGGATCAGCCGTGTCAGGGCGCCCTTCGAAAGCGTATAGGCGCTGACTTTCGTCACCGCGGTTGCGTCCGCGGTCCGGACGCCGCCGTCGAGAACCGCGATCTCGCCGAAGATGTGTCCCGGTTCTGCATGCGCGAAAGAAAGCTCGCGCCCCTCCGCCGTCAGCACCGAGAGGCGCACGCGGCCTGTCGTCAGCAGATAGATGTCCCGTCCTTCGTCGCCGCGCGAGAAGATCGATTGTCCGCTGCCGAAGGAGGTTTCGCGCATCTCCTGGGCCACGACCTTGCGGTCCCCCTCTTCGAGGGCGCCGAACAAGGGCGTTTGCCCAAGCATTTCGAGAAGGGGTGCCTTGGCGCTCATCGGGCCTCCGGTTGAGGGATGCCCACGGATTTTCGCGGGATCCGAACGGATTGGCAACGAGCTTCTTGCTTTTCGGAGGCGCTCTCTGCATTCTCCGCTCGCGATTTCCAGGGGCCTATGAACCCCTTCGCAGTCTGTGCCGGTGGAGCGCCGTTCGACCCTGCAGTCCATCGTTCGGGCCCTGGATCGTGTCCGGCCAGTCCATGGTCAGTAGGGCGTGTCTCTCGGCTCCAACAATTTTGGCAACCCGACATGAGCTCCGTCAAAGCCGGCTTTCTCTCCTCGTTCAGACGCACCGACAGTCCGCGCCGCGAGACGCTGCGCCGCGAGCTTGCCCGCGAGCGCGCGCGCGACGGTGGCCCGCCCGGCGCGCCGAAGCTCGTGCTGGCGAGTGCGAGCCCGAGGCGGCTGACGCTGCTCGCCCAGGCCGGTATCGAACCGGACGCGCTCCGCCCCGCCAGCATCGACGAGACGGCGCGCTTGGGCGAGATGCCGCGCTCCCTGGCCGCCCGTCTTGCCCGTTCCAAGGCTGAGACCGCGCGCGATCAGATCGCCAACGATACCGACATCGCAGATGCCTACATCCTGGCGGCGGACACGGTGGTTTCGGTCGGCCGCAGGATCTTCGGCAAGCCTGAGCACATCGAGGAGGCGGTCGCCACCCTCGAGCGCCTGTCCGGGCGGTCGCATCGGGTCCTGACGGGCGTCTGCCTCATCACGCCCGACGATCGGGTGCGCACGAAAATCGTCAGCACGCGGGTGCGCTTCAAGCATTTGGCCAAGCCCGAGATCGAGGCCTACATCGCTTCGCGCGAGTGGCGGGGCAAGGCGGGCGCCTACGCGATTCAGGGTCTCGCCGGCTGCTTCGTGCGCAAGATTACCGGCTCCTACACGAACGTCGTGGGACTGCCGCTCACCGAGGTCGTGAGCCTCCTGATCGGCGAGGGCTTCCCCGTTCATTTCAACTGGCTGCGGGCGGCCGACCTCGACGCCGAGTAGCGGTCGTGAGGCGGAACCCCGAGGATGAGCCCATGAGCACGTCAGACGAAAAGCCCGAGGCGCGAGCCACCGGCGGCAAGTGCCCGATTTGCGGCAAGCCGACGGTCCATGCCGTGCGCCCCTTCTGCTCGGCGCGCTGCGCGGATATCGACCTCGGACGCTGGGTCTCCGGCGCCTATGTCATTGCGGGCGGTCAGGCCGATGCGGACGAGGACGGGACCGATAGCGAGGCCGCGGCCGCAGGGCAGCTCGACCGCGGACGGGGCCCCGACGAGGACGCATGACATTCGGTGAAAGGCCCTCGAACGAGGCTGGACAGCACCGAGGCGACCCCCTATAAAGCGCGAGCTTCGGCGGCCGTCAGTGCCCCTTGAGCAATGCCCAGGTAGCTCAGTTGGTAGAGCATGCGACTGAAAATCGCAGTGTCGCTGGTTCGATTCCGGCCCTGGGCACCATCGCCTTCCAAGGCATATCTCTAAGCGTCGATCGCGCCGTCACTTGGCAGAGTGCGCTCTGTGCGCCGCCGGCCACGCCTCACCCCGCCGACAACCGTTCGATCTGCGCGCCGCAGGCCGAGAGCTTCTGCTCCAGCCGTTCGAACCCGCGATCGAGGTGATAGACGCGATTGATGAGCGTCTCGCCCTCGGCCATCAGCCCTGCGATCACGAGCGAGACGGACGCGCGCAGATCCGTCGCCATGACGGGCGCACCGCGCAGGGTCTTGACGCCGCGAATGGTGGCCGTGTCTCCATGCAGCTTGATGTCCGCGCCGAGACGCGCCAGTTCCTGCACATGCATGAAGCGGTTCTCGAAAATCGTCTCGCGGATGACGCTCGTGCCCCGGGCGCGCGTCATGAGCGCCATGAACTGCGCCTGCAGGTCGGTCGGGAAGCCGGGGAAAGGCTGCGTTTCCACGTCGATCGGGACGATGCCGTCTCCGTTGCGTGTGATGCGGATTCCGTTGTCGGTGTCGGTCACCACGGCGCCGGTCTCGGCCAGCGTATCGAGGGCGGTCGTGAGCAGATCGCGGCGCGTGCCTTCGAGCACCACGTCGCCGCCCGTCGCCGCAACGGCGAAGGCGAACGTGCCGGTTTCGATACGGTCGGGTAGCACGGCATGCACCGCGCCTTCGAGCCGCGGTTTGCCCTGGATACGCAGCGTCGAGGTGCCGATGCCCTCGATCACGGCGCCCATCTTCACGAGGCAGGCCGCTACGTCGCCGACCTCGGGCTCGCGCGCGGCGTTTTCGATCAGCGTCTCACCCTTGGCGAGCGCGGCAGCCAGCAGCACGTTGTGCGTCGCGCCGACCGAGACCTTCGGGAAGATCACATGACCGCCCTTGAGCCCTCTCGGCGCACGGGCGATCACGTAGCCGCCGTCGATCTCGATGTCGGCGCCGAGCGCCTTGAGGCCGGTGAGATGGAGGTCCACCGGGCGCGTTCCGATGGCGCATCCGCCAGGCAGCGAGACCTTCGCTTCGCCCATTCTGGCGAGCAGAGGGCCGAGCACCCAGAAGCTTGCGCGCATCCGTGACACGAGATCGTAGGGCGCCATCGTGTCCGAGATGTCGCGCGCCGTGAGATGGAACGTTTCGCCGAGGTGAGCCGTGCCTCCGACCCGCTTGCCGTCGACCGCGAGATCCACGCCATGGTTGCGCAGAATACGGGCCAGCAGGTTCACGTCCGCGAGGTTGGGCACGTTTTTGAGCGTGAGCCGATCCTCGGTGAGAAGCGTCGCGATCATCAGCGGAAGCGCCGCGTTTTTCGCGCCCGAGATCGGGATCGATCCCTTGAGACGCTCGCCGCCAACGATCTTGATCCGGTCCATGAGGTGCTCAGAGCCTTTATGTGGGGTGGGGGCGAACGCGTCCGGTTGCGGATGGATGGTTCGCTGCGAATGAACGAGATGATTAATCGCTCCGGGGCCCGAAGTGCAACGGAAAGGGGCCGGAGACGCCGCCAAGGGAGCGCGCGCCCGCCTATGCGTGGGGCTCGTCCTTTCGCCCGGGCGTTGGAGACGGCGCTGCGGCGGGTGTCTCGGGCGCGTTGGCGTCGCGCGTTCGCTTGGCGCGCTGAAGCGCTTTGCGCCGGGCAAGATTTTCGCGCAACGCACTCGCGAGGCGCGCCTCCTTTGAGGCGGAAGGCGCACGAGGATCTTTCGAAGTCATGAAACGGGCGCTCGGATGTTGAGACCGGGTTCAGCTAGACCATGATCGCTTCAGGCCCTATCAGCCTGAAGCGTGAATCATCGGTCTCACCAAAGAGATAGAGCGTGATCCCGATTCAATCGGAAATGATCACGCTCTAGCTATCGCGCGGGCAAGGCCCTGCCAAGCGGTTCGGACGATACAACGGCGATCTGCAATCTCTAATTGAAGCGCAAAGCATACATCTCAATCGCAGATAGATTATGCGCCGTGAACTGACGGTCGTCGTTGACTCCCCTATGGTTAACTGTCTTGCTGAGGACTTAACCATTTTGTCCTTGCTGTGTGCGTTATGTCGGTCTTGCGTCATGCAAGTCGTCGCGTATGTGGAAGCTGGCGCCTCGGCGCTGGGCTCGTGGGATTTGCCGCGCTGTGCGTGAGCTGCGAAAGCCGCGCCTCGGACCTGCAATCCACTGACAATCCGAGAGAATGGCAAGTTTGGACAGGCGCGGACGCGTCGACGAACGTCTGGCTGCTCTACTCCGGCGTGACGATGTCGCCTTGGAGCCGGATGCATGAGCAAGGCCTGAAGCTTCGCGCGGCAGGCGGGTATGGCGAATACACCTATTCGGATCGTATCCCCTCCGCAGATCCCGTGACCGATCCTCGCGATCGTGAGGCGACGTTCCACGCAAAAACCCATTATGCCGAGATTCTCGTGGGTTATCTGATGCGCTTCGGCGAGCTGACCGCCAAAGCCTTCGTCGGCCCCTCGATCATCGGTCACGATATTTCGCCGGACGACACGGAGACCGTCGTCATCGGAGACGAGATCGGCGTGAAGGGCGTTGTGGAGCTCTGGCTCAACATGGGTGAGCGTGGATGGGGATCGCTCGACGTCTCGTTCTCGACGGCCCACGACACCGGCTCCGCCCGCGCGCGCACGGGCTATCGCGTCTGGCCGAAGCTCTCGCTCGGAGTCGAGGCAGCCCTCAACATCGACGCGCAGGGGCAGTGCCGCATGGAGATGTCCGGCACCTCCGGCTGCAATCACGCCTCCGATCATGAAACGCGCCTCATGGATTATGCTCGCGCCGGCGCGTTTGTCCGCTACGAGCTGGAGCGTGGCGAGCTGTCGCTCTCCGTGGGCGCCCTGGGCGACAAGTTTTCCCGGGGTGGGGAGACCGAAATTTCACCATACGCCACGGTGAACTGGTTGACCCAGTTCTGAGCCGCGCGGCAGGCGCGCCGTCCCCGCCGTCTGCCAACGAAGTTGCTGATATTCCATATAAAGAAGCCGAGGAACGCGCTTGGCAAGCCACGGCTTTGCGCGGCAGTCGCAGGCATGAGCCGCGCCTTGACGCAGCCGCAATTCTCCACCACAAAAAAAATGACTGTTCGTTTTGTTTCCAAGGGAACAGCGTCTGCTCGCTGCCCGTCTTAAGACGATAGCCTGTCCGAGAAAGTGTGATGCCCAAACTCAAGCCCGAGACCCTGCGCCAGCGCCGCGAGCGCATCCTCGATGCGGCCGAACGCTGCTTTGCGGATGCAGGCTTCCATCGCACCACCATGCAGGACATCTGCAAGGAGGCCGGCATCAGCCCCGGTGGGCTCTACGTCCACTTCGCCTCGAAGGAAGATCTCATCGCGGGCATCACCGAGCGCGACCGGACGAAGCTTGCGGCCAAGCTCGCCGATCTCCCGGACGCGCCGGATCTGCTCACCGCGCTCGCCAAGCTCGGCGAGCACTATGCGTTGGAAGAGCCGCACTACAAGCGGGTTCTCTGCGTCGAGATCGGGTGCGAGGCGACACGAAATCCCGACGTAGGCGAGATCTACCGCACCGTCGATCGCTTCTGCCGCCAAAGCTTCGAGCAAGTGTTCGCCAGAGCGCGCGAAAGCGGCCGCATCGCAGCCGACGACGATCCCCGTCTGCTCGCCGAGGTCGTGTCGCTCATCGGCGACGGCCTGTTCTGGCGCCGCGCGGTCCATCCCGATTTCAACGCCGAAGAGGTTTTGCCTGTGCTTGTCCGCATGGTGAGTGAGCTTTTGAAGCCGGTGGAGCCGGCGAAGGAAGCGGCGCGTGCGCCCTCCGCGAAGCGTCCGCCGCCCCAGAAAAAGACCGCGCGCCAGCGTGCGGAGGCGGCTCAATGAAAAAGCGCCTTCTCGTCATTCTGCTGGGTCTCGGCGGTCTCGCGGTTGCCGCGTATCAGTCGGGCCTCGTCGCACCCTATCTGGCGTCGCTCGCAGCCAAGCATCCGGCCGAGCAGAAAACCTCTGCAGCGAAGTCCGGTCCGCCCATTCCGGTCGTCTCTGTCGTGTACGCACGGCGCGCCGATTTCATCGACAGCGTGCCCGTGACAGGATCCTTCGCCGCGCGCGAGGAGATCCTCGTGGCGCCGGAGGTCGATGGCATGCGCGTGCTCGAAATCCGCGCCGAGATCGGAGACCGCGTGAAAAAGGGCGACGTTCTCGCCATACTCGTGACGGAGCAGATCGACGCGCAGATCGCTGCCAACGAAGCAGCCCTCGCAAGCGCCACCGCGGCCATTGCACGATCGCGCAGCCTGATTGCAGAGCAGGAGGCCCGCGTCGCGGAGGCCGAAGCGCAGCTTGAACGCGCGCGCCCGCTCGTGAAGTCCAAGCATTTGTCCGAGAGCGTCTTCGATCAGCGCGTCGCGCTCGCGAAAACGGCGGAAGCCCAGCTCGCATCCGCCAAGAGCGCGCTCGCCCAGGCCGAAGCGGAGAAGGCACAGATCGAAGCCCAGCGGCGAGAGCTGGACTGGCGGCGCTCCAACGCGGAGGTGCGCGCGCCCGCAGACGGCATCGTGAGCCGCCGCAGCGGCCGCGTCGGCGGCATCGCGACCGCAAGCGCCCTCACCGGCGGCGACACGATGTTCCGCCTGATCGAGAACGGCGAGATCGAGCTCGAGGCGGAGGTCGCGGAAACGCACCTTTGGAAAGTGAGGCCCGGCCAGCAGGCCCGCGTCACGGCATCGGGCGCGGTCGAGGCCACGGGCACGGTCCGGCTCGTCTCCCCGGAAGTCGACAAGGCGACCCGCCTCGGCAACGTTCGCATTTTCCTGGGCGACAGGTCCGACATCAAGATCGGCGCCTTCGGGCGTGGCACCATCGAGACGGGAAACGGCCAGGCCATCGCCGTGCCGCTCTCGGCCGTGCTCTATACCGATGACGGCCCGACCGTGCAGGTCGTGGTCGACGGTCAGGTCGCAACGCGCAGCGTCAAGACGGGCCATGAGACGGCAGGCATGGTGGGGATCGAAAGCGGCGTCGCCGAAGGCGAGCTTGTCGTCGAGAAATCCGGCACCTTCCTGCGCGACGGCGATGCCGTGCGGCCTTTGAAGCCGGACGAGGCGACGCCGGGCAAGCTCAGCGAGGCTGGCCGATGAACCTCAACGTCTCGGCGTGGGCGATCCGAAATCCGGTCCCCTCGATCGTTCTGTTCCTGGTGCTCATGGTGCTGGGCATGCAGGCGTTCCAGGCGCTCCCGGTCACGCGCTTTCCGAACATCGACGTCCCGCTCATTCAGGTCCGTATCTATCAGGCAGGTGCCGCGCCCACCGAGCTCGAGACGCAGGTTACGAAGCGCGTCGAGGATGCCGTGTCCGGCGTCAACGGCGTGAAGCACATCACGTCGACGGTCACCGAAGGCTCCTCGCTCACCAGCATCGAATTCCGCCTCGAGATCGACTCCGACCGCGCGCTGAACGACGTGAAAGACGCCGTCCAGCGCATCCGCACCGATCTGCCGCGCACCATCGAAGAGCCTGTGGTGACGCGCATCGAGCTGGAAGGCCTTCCCATCGTCACGTACGCGGCCCGCGCGCCGGGCATGACGCCGGAGGAGCTCTCCTGGTTCGTGGACGATACGGTTTCGCGCCTGTTGCAGGGCGTGCCCGGCGTGTCCGAGGTACGCCGCATGGGCGGCGTCGAGCGCGAGATCCGGATCGACCTCGATCCCGACCGCCTGCTGTCGTTCGGTGTGACGGCGGGGGACGTCAACGCCCAGGTCCGCGCCTCGAACGTCAATCTCGCCGGCGGACGTGGCGAGATCGCTGGCCGAGAGCAGGCCATCCGCACGCTTGCGAGCAAGGTGACGGTGCGCGAGCTCGCGGCGACCATGGTGGCCCTTCCCGGTGGGCGTAAGGTACGGCTCGACGAGCTTGGAACGGTGACGGATTCGATTGCGGAGCCGCGCACGTTCGCCAAGCTCGACGGCGAGTTCAT
>ERZ869909.1508-NODE-1508-length-18760-cov-7.307124_pt1 | contig 18760 bp, 18 predicted proteins | sample MGYA00520892_ERZ869909 | MGnify/ENA primary metagenome ERZ869909 (study PRJEB32215, sample SAMEA104723947) | bioreactor metagenome | biome: bioreactor; feature: anaerobic bioreactor; material: water | place: China | collected 2015-03-12 ...
CGCGACAATGTCGGCGCCTCATGAGCGGCCTAGGCCAGTGGCCAGTTCCGCCCGCAGAGCGCCGCCGCCTGCGTTTCCCTTTCCAAAATCAACAATGTCAAAGAGCTGGTTTAAAATCAGGAACTTCCGTTCCGATCCAAACCCGCCGCGCCGCCCGTCTTGGTGGGCCACCCGGCGTTGGGAGCGCGGTGTCTATTGGACGCCTAACTCCCTGTCAACGCCCCGCTTCCGACTTTGTGCAGCGCTTGTGCAGTCCGGTGTGGAAGGCAACAGCTTTCCGCCCCGGCGCTCAACTTGACCGCCGCCGATGTCGTCCGCTTGACGCGAGGTGGCGGCTTTTATGGAACCGCTGCGCCCGTGTCAACCGAGTATTTCGCGACTTGCTGCTAAACCTCATCGGCCTGGCTGCAGAGCATAAAACTCCGCGGCTGCGCCGTAAGCGCGGCCTTCGCAAGTCCCGTCCTACTCGGAAAGGACGCGCAATATGACGAGATTTCGCGGCGCGCGCAAGACCCAAATGCCGGCAATCGCCAACTTATCCACACCCGTCTGCTGCAAATCGGCCGTCAGGCGGTCTCGATATAGGCTTTCAGGGCTTCTGCCTCGGCCTGGGCGCTCTGGATCTGGCGCTTCACGACGTCGCCAATGGACACAAAGCCGGCGAGTTCGCCGTTATCGACGATGATGACGTGGCGCACCCGCTTCTCGGTCATGATCTCCATCATGGTGTTCACATGGGTGGAGGAGTCCGCCGTTACAAGCGAGCGTGTCATCACCGCGGACACCGGGCGCTCCAGCACCCCGGCGCCGTCGCGGGCGACCGCTCTTGCAAGGTCACGTTCGGAAAACACGCCCACCACCTCGCCGCCAGCACCGGCGACAACCACAGCGCCTATCCGGTGTTCGGCCAGCACATGGGAGGCCTCGATCATCGAGGCATGGGGTGGGATGGTGATGACGTCGCGCCCCTTTTGGGCGAGTATCGCGGCAACATTCATGGCTGCCTCCATATCGGCATGATTGCCTGTAGGGATGATGCCTCATAGTGGCGGGGTGCGCAAATTTTCCCCGCCAGCGGACCATTTGAAAGGGGCACCCCGGCCATGGCGAGACAAAGCCGGCTCGAACGGGACATTGACCGCTGGATAGCCTCCGGCTGGATAGAAGCTGCGCATCGCGAGGCGATACTTCAGGATGCGGCGCGCCGCAGCGGACGCTGGAGTGCCGCCGGGGCGGGCCTGATTCTCGGTGCTGTCCTGCTGGCGCTTGCAGCCCTGTCATTCGTGGCGGCGAACTGGGCGGACATGCCGCGTCTTTTTCGATTCGCCATGATACTCGCGGCGCTCTGGGCCGCCTTCCTGGGTGCGGGCGAAGGTTTCCGGCGCAATAATCCGGCGCTCGGCCACGCGCTGGCCCTGGTTGGCGCCGCCCTTTTCGGCGCGGCCATCATGCTGACCGCCCAGACCTTCAATATCAGCGCCTTCCGCAATACCGGCATCCTCATCTGGGCGCTCGGCGCACTGGCGGTTGCCGTGGCGATTCCATCAAGGCCGGTTCTGGCGCTCTCGGCGCTGCTGGGGGGAAGCTGGATGATTCTGGAGGCCGCAAACCCGCTCACGCCGCGCATTGTCTGGGGGTTCATCCCGCTATGGGCCGGTCTCGCCGTGATGACCATGAGGATGGCCAGCCCGCTATCGGCGAATCTTCTGGGTGCCGCGGCGATCATATGGCTGGCCAGCCTGGTCTTCTTCCTTCAGGGAGAGGACCGGGTTTTCGACGGGTCGGCGCCTCCCATCCTGCTTGCATTGCTCTGTGGCGCTGGCGCGATGGTCTTTGCACTCGCGGAAGAACGCGGCGTCGCCTTGAGCCGCATCATCTCGCGCTGGCTGGCGACAGGCGCGATCATCGCCGCCTTCATCGCCCAGTTCTCGGTCAGGGAACAACCTTTCATCGCGATGGAGTTCATGCTGCCCGCCGTCATCGCCGTGGGCGTTATCGGCCTTGTGGCTTATGTGCGCTACTGCACCGGGCACATCAGGCCTGTGTTTGCGTTGAGCGTCGTTGCGGCAGCGGTCGTGGCTGCAGCTTTGCCGCCGCTGACAGCGATCGGCGAATTCAACAGCCTGATCGAGATCGTGGCAGGCGCGGTGGTCTTCGCCATTGCCGCCGCCATGGTGGCAGAAGGCGCGCGTGCCGGGCGGGGCTTTACCGGCGGGCTCGGCCTGGTTCTGTTTATCGCGCAGGCCTTGCACGTCTATACCGCCCTCTTCGGCAGCCTGCTGGATACCGCCCTCTTCTTCCTGATTGGCGGGCTGCTGCTTATCGCGATGTCGGTCATCGCCATGCGCGTGCAGAGCCGCAAACAAGCGCGCACGAAGGAGGCCCAGCCATGAGCGTCATGATTCGCCTGTCACTCATTGCCGCCGCCATGACGGTGCTCCTGGCCCTGATGGTCATCAATCAGGCGGCCGCACGCTCAGGCGGAACCGAGATTCGTCTCAGCATGGAGCCGGTCGATCCGCGTGATCTGCTGCTGGGGCATTATGTAGAGCTGGTCACGCCCTTGCAGCGCCTTGAAACCGCGCAGCTGGAGGGAGGGGCCGCACACACCTTCCGGCAGGGCGATCGTATCTGGGTAGGACTGGAGGCTGATGCCGAGGGGTCCTCCCGGCCGGTGTCGGTCCATCCCTCGCCGCGCAGCGGCAGTTTTATCGAAGGGCGCGTCCGCTATGCTGGCAGTCTTGGCGAGGAACCCGGCCAGTGGCTGACGGTTCACTACAATATCGAACGTTATTTCGCCTCGCCTGAAGCGGCGCTCGAGCTGGAGGGCTATCGTGACGAGCGCCGCTTGCGCCTGATCGTGTCGCTGGGCAGTTCAGGCAACGCGGTTATCCGTGGCCTCGAAATCGACGGCGAAGATCATATCGACAGGCTGTTTTGACGGAAGGAGTGCCTGATGACCGCGAAGCTATATGCCAATGCAGGTTGGGGATCGGCCATCGTGGAGGCGCAGCTGGCCTGGTACGGGATCGATTTCGAACTGGTGGAAAGCGGCGATCTTTTTCAGGACGCCGCCGCACGTGAGAAGCTTGCCGCCATCAACCCGCTGGCCCAGATACCGACGCTCATCCTGGACACTGGCGAGATACTGACCGAAAGCGCGGCCATCACCCTTGTCCTGGCCGACCTCACCGGCAGCGACGGGCTGGTTCCAGGTTCAGACAGTCCTGACCGGTCCAGCTTTTTGCGGTGGCTCGTGTTCATCGTCGCCAACATCTACCCCACCTACACCTATGCCGATGACCCGTCGCGTTTCGTGGCGCAGGAATCCGCCCGCAAGCCCTTCCATGAGGCGGTCAATGCCTACGCCCGGAAGCTGTATGGTCATCTGGAGGATGCGGCAGACGGTCCGTGGTTTCTCGGCGAGCGCATGAGCGCCCTCGATATCTATATCGGCGTGATGACCAACTGGCGCCCCGGCAAGGCGTGGCACGACGCGAACTCGCCCCGCCTGACCGCCATTGCCGGCAGGATCGCTCAAGACCCCGCCATCAGCGCCGTACTGACGCGCAACTTCCCGAACGGCTAGATTACCGCCCTAGCCCCGCCTGAATACCCGCACGAAGACCGGGTATAGGAGCATGCCCGCCAGCAGCCCGCCGACATGGCCCGCCCAGGCGATGGGTATCGAATAGAACACACCCGCTATACCGATCACCGCATTTATCAGCAGCCAGGGCACAGCGAGACGCAACATCCCCGCCCGGCCGCCGCCAGCCCAGCCCGCGGCGGCGAACACGCCTGAGACGGCTGTGGATGCGCCCACCATGATGGTCGGCTCGTTGATATGGACAAGGGCGTGCAGGCCGGCTCCCGCGATGGCACAGGTAAAGTAGAAGGCCAGAAATCCCGCCACCGCTGAAAGTCCGCGCCCGAAGGGCGCGGCCGCCGCGCTGCCCACGGCCAGCAGGATGCCCATGTTCAAGAGGACATGCCACCAGCCTGCATGGACAAAGACGTGCAGTACAAAGGGGCTGAAGCCGCCGAGCGGGGCAGGCGGCGGCGTCACGGGCAGGGCTTCGGGCGCCGTTATGAGGGCGCCTGCCCACATGATGATGCCGTGCACCGTATGGTTGTTGGCCGCTGCCCAGCTATCCACCGCATGCAAGGCGACAGTCACCGCGCACAGCACCAGCACGAGAACGGACACGCCGGGCCCGAGGAAGGGCGCGCGCACTGGCCCCGGGCTTGCAGCCGGCCCTGCGGCACCGTCCCGGGCGTCAGTTTCGTCGTTTGTCACCGGCCATTCCTTTCACTGCCCCGATACCCGTGAATGGCACAGGGGTTGCAGCCCCGGGGGTCAAGCGTCTTCAAACAGGACACCCAAGTTATGCCGCGTCTTGCCAAAGTCACCCTCGCCGCCGCAGCCATTCTTCTGGCGGGCACCAGTATAGCCCAGGCCCAGCAGGCCGGGGACAACTGGAGCCAGCCTTATGGCGTGGCACAGGGCGACGAAAGCCGTCCCTACACCGGCCAGCGTGGCCGCGGAGCGAACCGGGTGGTGATCAACGGCATCATCCAGACCGGGGTAGGCGTCTCCGCGCAGGGCACCGTGACCGGTTCGACCGGCGGCGGTGTCGGCAATAGCCGCCAGTATCTGGGCTCTTCGGCGACCGCGATCGCCAACCAGCTCAACGTCGTGGTGAACGGCAATTACAACACCGTGGTGGTCAATTCCCGCCAGACCAATACCGGCAACATCACCGCCAATGCCTCCAGCACCGGCTCCGGGGCGCCCGCTGGCGCCGGTACGTCGGTTACCGGCATGGAATCGGCCGGCAGCCTGGCGGGTGCCCTGCCCCGGCCCAACGTGAATACCCCCTCCTCTGATCCCAATCGGGAGCACTGATAATGACCCGCATCAAAAGCCTATTCGTGGCAGCCGTGTCGGCTCTTGCCGTGTCGGCCTGCGCCACCTCCAACTCGGGCTCTGACGGGCTCTATGCCACACCGACGGGCAATGCCCCGGTGACCGCCAATCCGACGCCCTATTCGCAGGCCCTCGTCTGCCTGTCCGGTCATGCCCGCCAGCAGGGCCGCCCGGCCCCGCGCATCGCGGTCGGCCGCATCGCAGACTATACCGGCCAGCTGGCCCCTGAAGGCGGCACGCGCGTCACGCAGGGCGCGGCCCTGATGGCGATGAGCGCCTTTGCCAAGGCTGGTGCCCGCCTCGTGGAGCGTTTTGATACGTCGGTGGCCGAGCTGGAGTTGCGCTATACCAACAGCCAGTTGATCGGGGACGATACCGAGCAGCAGGGCTTCCGCCAGATCTATGCCGGCGCGATGCCTGGTTCCGACTACTTCCTGATCGGCGGCATCACCGAGCTCAATGCCAATATCCGCTCGAACGGGCAGGACCTGTTCGCCGGCGACCGCATCGACTCTAGCCCCGCCGGCGTGTTCTCGCGCCGCGTATATGTGATGAACGTCGCCCTCGATCTGCGCCTGGTGGACAGCCGCACGCTCGAAGTGGTCGATGTCGTCTCCTACCAGAAGCAGATCATCGGCCGCGAACTGTCGGCCGGCGTGTTCAGCTTCTTTGGCGACGCGGTGGTAGACCTGTCTGCCGGTGGCCGCTCGCTGGAGCCGGTCCAGCTGGCAGTGCGGGCCGTCATCGAGCGCGCCGTCCTCGAAATCTCGTCACAGCTCTATGGCGTGTCGGCCGAGGCCGTCTGCCAGTTCAACGATCCCATCGGCCCGTCGAATGCGACCGGCGGTGTTCAGCTCAATACGGCTTATGCCGGCACGGAGGCCCCCTATGTCCAGGCTCGCACTGACGTCAATCGCGGCCATGACCGCCGCGATAGCGACATCCGCAGCGTCCTTCGCGGAACCTATCGATAGGGTCGAGAACAACCAGTCGAACGGCGCGCCGGTTGAGGCCGTTGTCGAGGTCGACGCCGTAACGACGGAAATCGCGACCGCTATTGCCACTGCCCAGAGCAACTCGGCTGGCGGCAGCTTTGGCAATCCGGCCGAGGTAAGCTCGACGCAGGTCACCTCAGGCACGACCACGGCCACAACCGATATCGAGGCCGATTCGGTTTGGGGTCTGGCGACCGGGTTCGCCACGGCGCAGGGCAACGCCCTGACGGTGGACGCCGCAGACGGGCTGGAGATGGACGCGCAGCAGACCGCTGGCGCCGGCGCCAGCGTCTCTGCCCTGTCCGCGCTGCGCCTGAACACCTATGGCGGCAACACCGCCCAGTCAGCCATGGCCGCCGCCAACGCCATCGAGGTGATGGGGACGGGCGACATGCCGCTCAACGTGCGCCAGACCTCGGCTGCAGATGTGGATGCCACCTCGCGCATCGAGGCGGCAGAAGTGGAAACCGCCCTCGCCACTGCGCAGAGCGCGGGCAACAGCCTGACGGTGACCGGTTACGAGGCCAACATCATTACGCTGGCCGACCAGGAAAACAGCGGCAATGTGCGCGCCACGGTCGACGCCGACATCGCAGCGGCAAACTGGGGCGTCACTGCCGTGACCGAAGCAGCCGGCAATAGTGCCTCGTCGCAGAATGACTGGGGTTACGGCCACCTGCAGGGCAGCCAGACCAATTCCGGCGATGTGCGCGCCACCACGACGCTCGCCGTCGGCACGTTCGGCGACGGGCCGGTCGTGGGCTCGGCCCACGCGGTGGGCAATAACGCGCTGGTGTCCAATATCGGGGCAGACGCCTTCACCGGCGTCATGCAGAACAATGCAGGCGCCGTGACCGGCCAGGTGTCGATGGATCTGGGTTCGGGGATGGCCGCCTATGGCACCAGCTCGGCAATCGGCAACGCCCAGTCGGCCTATATCTGCGCAACCTGCCCGGTCGGGCTCAACGCGCAGGTGAACCAGGTCAATTCCGGTGCCATCAGCTCGATCACCCAGATGCGTGCCAACGGCTATGTCGGGGGCATGACAGGGGCGGCCACCGCGGTGGGCAATGTTTCCACCTTCTCCACGATCGGCGGCGGCAACTAGACGAGATCGTCCAGATCGACACTCAGCGCTTCGGCCAGCCGCTTGAGCGCTGACACGCTGCCCTCCTTGCGGCCCGTCTCGATTTCCGAGAGGAAGGCCGGGCTGATCCCGGCCTGGGAGGCCAGCGCGCGGGCGGTCAGTCCCCGGTGACGGCGCCAGACACGCACCGGATTGCCGCCAGTCACCAGCTCGGCAACCACGCTGGCTGGAACCAGCTCTTCCTCGCCGCTGCGCAGGCGCGCGGCTGTCTTTTCAGCAGCTGCTATATCAGCCGCGTCCAGCAGGGCCTCGTACTGCTCCAGCGGGATAACCACCAGCTTTTCGCCCGATGGCGTGGTTATGGTCTGCATCGCACCGCTCCTACTCATAGGCGCTGCCTCGCGCCGCAATTCTCAGTATCTCAAGCACGCGGCCCTGATCGTCCATGATCACCCGCCAGTCCCCCACCCGCAGGCGGAGATAGGGCGATCCGGCCAGAGCCTTTACGTTACTGGCAAGGCTTACGGGATTTTCAGCGAACTGCCTGATCTTGGCCATGATGCACTGCGCATCCGTGCCCGGTATACGGCGCAATACCTTTACCGCCTGCTTGCTGTAAGCAATTTCTTTCACAGTTTATATTCGCTTAGAGCGAATTTATGTCAAGGTTTTCTAGAAAGAGCCGAGCGTTCCGGCTTGCGGACCGGCGGCCATCAGCCGGTCGAGGCCGGCATTGTAGTTGGCCAGCTGGGCCTGCATGTAGGCAGGAACCTTGCCGCCCTTCTTGCCCGCCGCCGGACCTTGCAGGAGCTGTTTCAGCGCCGGGTCCTGTGTGAGTTCACGCCAGGCGCGCTGAATGACGGTCATCGCCTCGGTCAGCACCTCATTGGCAGCCAGGGCCCCATCCCGGCTTGCGATGCTGTAACTGCCACCAAGGCGCAGGGAGAATGTGGGCGGCGCTGCCGCGCTCTCGTCACGCGTACTCTTCTTGGTCAGCGATTTGCCGGTAATGGTGCCCGATGGCAGCCCGAGGCTGGCCAGAGCATTCTGCCCTTCCGGGCCGGCCTTCAGTTCGATACTGACCCCGTCGCGCGGCGTGATGCGCAAGAATTCCTCGCCGGTGCGGCGCCCCACCGCGGCGGTGCCGCCGAGCAGCAGGGCGGCGTTCAGCTTGAAGGTCAGCGAGCGCATCGTCTCATTCGCGGCGATGGTGATCTTGTGCGAGCGCCCGCCATTGACCGAGATGAAGAAATGGTCGCCCGCCCGCGCCGCGCTCTGCGCGGTGACCACGCGGCTGTCGGAGTAGACGATCTTCCCGTTGGGCAGGCCAAGCTTTGACAGGATGGAATCGCCCTGCGGGTCCACCAAGATGCCGGCGCCTTGCGAGACACCGCCACGCCCGGAAATCTGCTGCGTCCATTCATGCGCGCCGGTGGCGGCATCAAAGCCTGCAGCGAACGCGTTGCGCGTGCCGTTCTGGTTTGCACCGGGAAGCGCGCCATTCGTCGTGCCGGACAGGTAGACCTTGCCGCCGCTCACCTGGATGCCGGTCGCCAGATCGTCAAAGCCGGTGCCCAGGAAGGTGGTGTAGCTGACGCTCGCGCTGGCCCCGTCCTCTATGCGGACGAGGAAGGCATCGCGTCCGCCCTCATTGCCCGCAAGGGGCGCACTGGGCGCAAACGCCTCGCCCGCCCCGCCGGTCAGATAGATCGCGCCGTCCTCATCGACGGCAAGCGCTGTTATCCGCCCGCCACCCAGCGAGCCCATGTCGAGCGTCCATGCCGGAACGCCCGTGCCGTCATCGCCCGGCGCGAACTTTGTCAGCACGGCGCGGCCATCAACCTCGCTGGCGACCAGAAGCCCGCCATCGGCGGCCGTCGCTACCGCACGGGCGCGCTCAATGCCCTCCGCGGCCTCGACGCCGCGCGTGTAGAGTACCGTGCCGTCGGCGCTGATGGCGCGCACATAGCCGTCAAGGCTGCCCTGATTGATCATGCCGCCAAAGCTGCCGCGCGCCTCGCCGGCGACATAGATCGTACCGTCCTCGCCGATGGTCACGGCGTTGGCGCGGTCATTGCCCGCTGCGCCGAAACGCTGTGTCCATTGCTCGACGCCATCGGCATTGAATTTGACGACCAGGGAATCTTCTCCGCCCAGATCGCTGGTACCGCCGAGCGCGCCCTGGACCGAACCGGCCACGACGATATTGCCCGCGCTGTCGACAGCGACCGAGGCACCGTTGGCCTCTCCCGCCGCTCCCAGCACCCGGCTCCAGACTTGCTTGCCGTTGGAATCATAGCGGATGAGAACGAGATCGGCCTCGCCCCGGATATCCTGCCCGGCCACGCTGGAGGTCGTGCGTCCCACCACATAGATCCCGCCATCAGGGGCCTGAGTGATGGCATCAATGGTCAGGGGGTTCGGCGCGGAAGAGGTGCGCGTCTCGCCGCCGGGAAGCGGAACTTCCGTTGCCGTGGCGTCCGCCTCGATCCGCTGCGCGAATTGCACGGTGGGCGTACCGTCCAGCCCGATGATCTTCGACAGCTGGCCAGCCGCGCCGTCCCCCGAACCGGTTACGCCGGCCATGTAGATGGCGGGCCTGGCTGCGGGCGCAGAGAAGGACACCTGCTCGGTCAGCACGCCATTGATCCGCAGGGCCCAGTCATTGGCGGTCACGATCCCGGCCGGACCGACCTCGCCCACGCGCACGGCCGAAAAGCGGGTGATGATCTCCTGCTCTTCCAGCTTGGAATTGATGAAGCTGGTGACATTGCCCATCGTGCGCGGCGTCGCGCCCATTTCCGACAGGTCGATAGCGACATTGATGTCCCCGCCATTCTTCCGCACGGACACGGTGAACTGCACGTCGCCCGCAAACGCGGCCGCCTCCTGGTCGGCAGGGCCGCGATGAATGATGCCGGTTGTGTATTCGCTGATACCGCGGCGTACCGCCACCTCGCTCTCGGCGCGGGTGAGCTGGGTGTTCTTCAGCATGGAAATCTCGTCCATGCGCAGCTTGGAGAAGAACTCGTCCATCTGGCCGAGCCCTTCCTGGAAGCGCCGGTTCCAGAACGCGAGATCCGTCGCGCTCGCCTTGCGGTCGCTCGCCGCCGCAGACAGCGACTGCAGGGCGCGCAGCCCGGCGAACATGGCGTAGAGCTTCTTCTCGTCCTGGCTGACATCCAGCCGGGAAAACTTGCTGGCCTCGGAATCGAAGAATTGCCCGCTGGCAAGGACCGAGCGGCGCACCGCGTCCAGCGCGGTCACCTCGCCGCGCGGATCCCAGGGCGGCAGCACGCTCTTGTCGCGGGTGGAACCGAGCGTCTGTGCAACCGGCACGCGCGTGTTCGCCGCTGCGTTACGCGCAGCGTTCTGCGCGGAAAACCACGCACCGAGAACATCGCCAGACAGGCCCGCAATCACAAGACGGCTCCAGACGGACAGAATCATCCACCCGCCAGTCTCGCAAGGTATCGCCAACAAAAGGTTAGCTTGCTGCGCAAGACCCTGCGCGCCCGTCAATCAAGGCTAAGGGAGTGTTAACGGCTGGAGGCCGAAGGTTAACGCGCATTCGTGATTCGGAATTTCCAGTGAGGTCATATGAGCGCTACCGCGACCAAAGCCACTGCCCCGCTCACCCGCAAGGGTGATCTGGAGCCGCTCTTCCTCGGCAGGGATTTCCGCTCCCCGCGCATGAATCTTGACGGCAAGACAGTCCTCGTCACCGGCGGTACGGGCTCGTTCGGGCACCATTTCGTCCGGACGGTGATCGAGGAGTTCAAGCCGAAGAAACTCATCATCTTTTCGCGCGACGAGCTCAAGCAGTATGAAATGGCCCAGCTCTTCCCGACGGCGAAATACCCCTTCATGCGGTATTTCATCGGCGATGTGCGCGATGAAGGCCGGCTCGACATGGCGATGCGCGGTGTGGACGTGGTCATCCACGCCGCCGCGCTCAAGCACGTACCCATCGCGGAATACAACCCGTTTGAATGCATCCGCACCAATGTGTTCGGCGCCGAAAACGTGGTGCGCGCGGCGATAAAGCGCGGTGTGAAGCATGTCTGTGCGCTGTCCACCGACAAGGCAGCCAACCCCATCAATCTCTATGGTGCCTCCAAGCTCGCCTCCGACAAGATTTTCTCAGCTGCGCAGAATATGGGCGGCGAGGACGGGCCGGTCTTCTCGGTCGTGCGCTACGGCAATGTGGTCGGCTCGCGCGGCTCGGTCGTGCCCTTCTTCAACAAGCTGATCGCGGAAGGCACAGACCATCTGCCGATCACCGATGAGCGCATGACCCGCTTCTGGATCACGCTGACCCAAGGGGTGAACTTCGTGCTCTCCTCGCTGGCCATGGCGAAGGGCGGGGAGATTTTCGTGCCGAAGATCCCCTCCATGCGCACCACCGACCTTGCCCGCACGCTCGCCCCCGGCCTGCCGCACAAGATTATCGGCATCCGTCCGGGCGAGAAGCTGCATGAGGTGATGGTGCCGGAGGACGATGCGCGCTCAACGGTCGAGCTGGATGACCGGTATGTCATCGTCCCGGCCCAGCGTACCGCCCTGATGGAGGAATGGATGGGCCTTGGCGCCCGCGCGCCGGAGGGCTTCTCCTATGCCTCCGACAGCAATCCGGAACGGCTGGACGCCCGTGCCCTGCAGACCCTGCTGGGGCAGGCCTTCGGCGAATAGGGTCTACTCCAGAACATCACCCAGCACGGCGCACACCCGCTCCACATCACCCCTCTGCATCAGGGTGAAAAGCGGCAGCGATAATGTCTGCGCATAATGCGCCTCGGCCCCCGGCAGGTGCTGCGCGCGATAGCGCTGCACGTAATAGGGCTGGGTGTGGACCGGGATGTAGTGGACCTGCGTGCCGATACCGCGCGCTTTGAGCGCATGCATCACCTCGGCGCGGGTGTGCTCGGCTACCGCGAAGTCGATTCTCACGTTCAGCAAGTGCCGGCACGGGTCGGTGCCCGGCGGATCGGCGGGCAGTCTCACCAGCGGCGCGAGCGGGCGCAAATGCTCCCGGTATGCTGCCGTCAGGTCGCGCCGCTTTGCGGCAAAGTCTGCCATGCGCGCAAGCTGCGAGCGTCCAAGCGCGGCGTTGATGTCCGGCAGGCGGTAATTCCAGCCCAGAGACGCCATCTCGTGATACCAGGGTTCACCCGCGCCCGCGGCCCGTTCAAATCGCGCGGCATCGCGCTCAATGCCGTGGCTGCGCTGGCGCGCCATGCGCGCTGCGAGATCAGGGTTGTTCGTGGTCACCATCCCGCCCTCGCCCGTGGTGAGCGATTTGACCGGGTGGAACGAAAAGCACGCCGCATCGCTGTGCGCGCACGCGCCCACCATCGCACCCGAGGCGTCGCGCGAGCCGATGGCGTGGCAGCTGTCTTCCACGATGGCGAGGCCATTCTGTCTGGCAAGCGCTGCTATCGGGCCCATGTCGCAGGGCAATCCCCCAAGGTGAACCGGCAGCACGGCCTTTGCCCTGCCTCCGGCCCGCACCAGCGCCTGCGAAAAGGTTTCCGCCGTCAGCAGGCCAGTATCCGGATCCACGTCGGCGAATACCACCTCGGCCCCGCAATAGCGCGCGGCATTGGCCGTCGCCATGAAGGTGATGGCAGGCACGATGCAGACATCGCCCTTCCCCACGCCCAGCGCATCGAGCGCAAGATGCAGGGCCGTCGTTCCGTTGGAACAGGCCACCGCATGTGTGGCGCCGGTATAGGCCGCAAACTCGGCTTCAAACGCCGGGATTTCAGGACCGGTAGTCAGAAAATCGGAATTGAGGGCACGCAGCACGGCGGCCGCATCCGTCTCGTCGATATCCTGGCGTCCATAGGCCAGAAAGCCGGGTGACTTGCCTGCTGAATGAGCCGCCATTGCACGTCTTCCATCTGGTTGCGTTCGGCCACCACCTTGGTGTGAGTCGGCGCCACGCCAGTGCGCCCGTTTTGCAGGCAGCGTGGCCTCGGCCGGGAGCAGAAGGCAGAATTTCGCGCAGGATTCCCGCGATCAGCAAAGTCCAGATTGACTCGGTCGCGGCGATGTTTCGCGATGAAGGCGCGGCTCTGACGATCCGTATTTGCAGATAACTGGAGGCCGTGCGCGCACGGCCTCTTTTTCTGTATCTGTGTAAACAAAAAAACCCAACAAACACAGTATTGCGGCATTTTTACCACAATTTGTTGCGATGCAGCGTCATGACAACAAACAATGTTGCAGCGCACCAACGCGTCTGTAATGGTCTTGTCACAAAGCGCGGCATCAGATCAGCGCGAACCCTCTGCAATGCGATCCCGGCCAGCCGCGCCCAAGGGCGGAGGATATGCCATGACGCACATGCACCAGATGGCCAGCGGCAAGACGGCAAGGGCCGGCCTCTTCTCCGCCTGTTCGCCGTTATTCGGCTTCCGGAGACAAATCAGGGGATTATCCATGACACCAACTTTCACCGGCGCGCCGCGCCGCGCGCGTCCGCTCGCCTGGGCCGGTGCGCTGGCCCTCGGGGGTGCGCTCGCGTTCGCTGCGCCTGCTTCCGCCCAGGTGAGTGAGGAAACTGCCTACATCTTCAACACCTTGCTCTTTCTGATCGGCGGCTTTCTCGTCATGTGGATGGCCGCAGGCTTCGCCATGCTGGAGGCCGGCTCGGTACGCGGCAAGCACGCAGCGGCCATCTGTCTGAAAAATATCGGGCTTTATTCGATCGCCGGCATCATGTTCTACGCTGTGGGCTATAACCTCATGTATGACAGCGTGGACCTCAGCGGCGGCTTTTTCGGCATCCCCTTTCCCTGGTCTCCAGGCGAGCTGACCGGTGATGAGGTGATTGACGTGGCCGAAAACGGCTACTCCACGGCGTCAGACTGGTTCTTCCAGATGGTGTTCGTGGCCACCACCGCCTCCATCGTTTCTGGTGCGGTTGCCGAAAGGGTGCGCATCGGCGCATTCTTCCTGTTTGTCGTGGTGCTGACCGCCGTGATCTATCCCATCCAGGGCGCCTGGACGTGGGGAGAAGGCTGGCTCGACGCTGCCGGCTTCTCCGACTTTGCCGGGTCCACCATCGTTCATTCGGTCGGTGGCTGGGCGGCTCTGGCCGGGATCATCCTCGTCGGCGCACGTTCGGGCCGGTTTGTGGGCGGCAAGGCCGTTCCCATGCACTCGTCCAGTCTTCCGCTCGCGACGCTGGGCACATTCGTGCTGTGGATGGGATGGTTCGGCTTTAATGGCGCATCCCAGCTGGCGCTCGGCTCTGCGGCGGATGCAACCGCGGTCTCGCAGATATTTGCCAACACCAACATGGCCGCAGCCGGCGGCGTGGTCGCCACCTACCTGCTCACGCTCGCGCTTGGCAGGGGCAAGGCCAATCTCGGCGCTGTGCTCAACGGTGCCCTGGCGGGCCTCGTGTCCATAACAGCCGAGCCGCTTACCCCCACTATCGGGCAGGCCATCCTTTTCGGTGCGGCAGGCGGTGTGATTGCAACATTTGGCGCGATCCTTCTTGAGAAGCTGCGGCTCGACGACGTCGTCGGAGCCATCCCGGTGCACCTGTTTGCGGGCGTCTGGGGCACCATGATCGTACCGCTGACCAATCCGGATGCCAGCTTCGTCACCCAGGCCATAGGCGTAGGGACCATTGGCGCGTTCGCGTTTACCGCCAGCTTTGCTGTTTTCCTCGTGCTCAAGATCACTATCCGCATCCGCTTAAAGCCGGATGAAGAAACGGTAGGCGGCGACTACACCGAGCTCGGCCACAGCGCCTATCCGGAGTTCCTGCCGGGAAAGGAGCCAGCGCCGGCTATGCCATGACGCAACTGGCGGACCGGGCGGGCAGCACCCTCGCCTGGCCGCTGTCTGATGGTGAGCCGCAAACAGGCCTTTCCCTTGCGCAACCGGTTTCCAGCGCGCGCCCGAACCCTTCGGGCACGACCTTGAAACTTGCCGGAAAGACGCGTCCCGCAAGACGCAAACGCCTGTTCCAGCTGACCATCCTGGACCTTGCCGGACCGGCAGCACCCCTTGGGGGCTGGCCCGTGCCGGTACGGTCACCAACGCGCGCCGGGAAGTCCTTGCGCACGCCATTTCTTACGGGCCGGGTGCGCGGCCGCACATTCAACAAATCAGGGGAATCATCATGAAAAACGCCCACAATTTCCGCTACGGTCCGGCCGGCCTCGCAGCCCTGCTTGCGATGTCCACTTCCGCCTTGGCCCTGTCTCCGGCCGCCGCAGCCCAGGAGGCCGTCACCGTCGAGGCCAATGTCGCGCTGGTGAGCGACTACCGCTTCCGCGGCGTCACGCTCTCCGATGGCGACATCGCCATCCAGGGTGGTTTCGACGCCAGCTTTGCCAACGGCTTCTATGTCGGCACCTGGGCATCGAGTATTGAACCCGTCGGCAGTTCCGAGATCGAGCTCGACCTCTATGCCGGATACGGCTTCGAAGCCGGCGGCTTCGAGTTTGACGTCGGGGCAACCCTCTATACCTATCCGGGCGAAAGCAACGCGCATTACTGGGAGTTCTACGGTTCGGCGAGTTTCACTGCCGGGCTCCTGGAATCCACGCTGGGCGTCGCTTACGCCCCCAGCCAGAGCAATATAGGCAGCGAGGACAATCTCTACCTGTTCTATGAAGCCGCTTATCCGTTGGGCGAGACCGGGCTGAGCCTGGTCGGCGGCATGGGCTATGAAACGGGTGCTTTCGGCGATCCCGACGGCGACGGGGACGACAAATGGGACTGGTCGCTCGGCCTGGCCTGGACGGCCTTCGGCCTGGACTGGACCTTGTCCTATGTCGACACATCGGAAAGCTTCGCAGATGGCGATGCCACGGCCCTGCTGGCGATCTCCAAGGCATTCTAGGCCTTGCCGCCACCAGAATGAAGAAGGGCGCGGCTGGCAAGCCGCGCCCTTTATTCGTCCCCCTCGGACGAAATGCCTACCGCCCGAAGAGCGACAGGATGATCTGCGGCTCGGAGTTGGCGATCGACAGCGCCTGCACACCCAGCTGCTGCTTGACCTGCAACGCGGTCAGCTGCGCGCTCTCGCGTGCCAGATCCGCATCAACCAGATTGCCGACCCCGGCAGTGAGACTGTCGCTGAGCTTGCTGATGAAGGTCCGGTGAGCCTCCATCTTCTTCAGGTCCGAGCCCAGCCGCGCCAGCGCGGCGTTGACATTATCAAGGCTCGCATTGACGAACGACACCGCGCTGGCCGCCATCGACACCGTGCCAAGGCTGGCCGTCGCCGACAGGGTGATGATGCCGCCGGAGAAGCTCATATTCTGTGTATTCAGCGTGACGGAGCGCGCGGCATCGGCATCCGCCAGGAAGGCGATGCCGTTCGTGATCGATCCGTTGATCATGTTGGCGCCGTCAAATTCGGCATTCTGCAGAATGACCTGGATCTGGTTTATCAGCGCCTTGAAGTCGCTGTCATAGGCAGCCCGCGCAAAACTGTCGATCGAGGCGTCCATCGCCGCGGTCGCCTTTTCGCGCATCTCGATGAGCAGGTCGGACACCGCTTCGCCGGCAGCGATGGCGACATTGCCAATCGATACCGCGCGATCCAGCGAGGTCTTCACCGACCCCAGCGCGCCGATATCGGCCCGCATGGACTGGGCCACGGCGAATACCGACGAATTGTCCTTCGCCCCGCCAATCTTCAGCCCGGTATTGATCCGGTTCTGGGTAGTCTGCAGCTCCAGATTGGTCTTGTTGAGGTTCTGCAATGCCAGCATTGCCGATACGTTGGTCTGGACGCTTAGCGTCATCGGTCTTCTCCCAGAGTCCCGCCGCCTTTTGGCAGCCCTTCGCGCCTCACGGAGCAAGAGCGGGGCCATCAAGGTTAATGGGTGATTCCGGGTTATTTATCAGGATATTGAGCAGACTGTCCGCGCGCCGCTCGGGCCGCGGGAGCGCAAGCAGAGGCAAATTCTCCCTGCCAGAACCGGTCAAAAATGCCGGGTGGCGGAAAACTCAGACCTGCTGGTTGATCAGGCCGCCCGTTTTACTCTGGAGGAAGTTCACCAGGTCGCCGAATGTTTCCGGCGGCCAGCGGCGCAAGGTTTCACCCGTTTCCGGGTCCATCAGGCGATAGATGAATCGCCCGGCATCGTCGTCGCGTTCGATCTGCAGGCGGGTGCGGCCACTGGCGCTGAGAGCAGCGCGCATTTCCTCGATGACTTCGCTCTGGCGCATTGGATCGCGGGCATCATTTCCCGACGGATTGGCCGGTTTTTCCGCAGGAAGCACGGCGCGCGTGCCCTGGGCGTCCGGAGAAGCCGGCGCCAGGCTCATGGCGATGCCGCTGACCGGCACCACGAGGTCACGCCCCGATATTGCGACAACTGCGTTCATGTCTGTCACCAGGCAAGCGTCACCACGTGATGTGACGCCCCTTTCACCCCTTGAAAAACTGTTACCCTCTTCGTGTCCGGAATTCGTCAGAGCCCAAAAAAGAAAGCGGCGGAGGCAGAACCCCACGTAATGCCCCCGCCACTCTCCCCACCACTAACCTAGCGGAAGAAGCCCAGCACCGTGGATGGTGCGGAGTTGGCGATCGACAGTGCCTGGATGCCAAGCTGCTGCTTGACCTGCAGGGACTGCAGACGGGCCGATTCCTTCGCGAGATCGGCGTCGACAAGGTTGCCGATACCCTTTTCGAGGGTGTCAGACAGCTTGCTGACGAACGTTTTGTGGATTTCGAGCGACTTCGAGCCCGTGCCCAGACGCGCGAGCGCCGAGTTCAGGTTCGTCAAAGCGGTCTCGATGGCACTGACAGCGTCACCCGCAAGCGTCTGGGTGCTGATGTCGGTACCGGCAGAGAACGACAGGATGCCACCGGAGATGGACATGTCTTCGTCCACCACGTTGATCGTGTTGGTGCCTTTGGCATTGGCCAGGGCCGAGATGCCGCCGGTTTGCGTACCGTTGATCAGGTTCATGCCGTTGAACTCGGCATTGTCCACGATGGTGGAGATCTGGTCACGCAGGGCCTTGAAGTCTTCGTCAAGGGCAGTGCGCGAAGCGCTGTCGATGGACGAGTCCGACGCGGCCAGCGCCTTTTCCTTCATCTCGATCAGAAGATCGGAGATGGCCTCACCGGCAGCCAGAGCCACATCGACACTGGAAATGGCAAGATCGAGGGAGTTGGTGACAGCGCGGAGGCTGCCCACTTCGGCCCGCATGTTCTGGGCGATGGCGTAAATGCCGCCATTGTCCTTCGCGGAGGAGACGGCCAGGCCGGTGTTGATCCGGTTCTGGGTCGTCTGAAGCTGGGAATTGGTCTTGTTGAGGTTCTGCAGGGCAACCATGGCCCCCACATTGGTATTTACACTAGCCATTTCTTGGCCCTTTCACGTTCTATGGTGGGACACGCGTTTTGCGTGCCAGGTCTTCTGACCCGAACCTCCCCCAGCAAGCGCGGGGCCAGTTCCAGCACCTGTGCGGATCATTGCGGTAATGCTATATATTTCCGTGGCTTGCCGAGCCGCCTGAAACAATCGCCTGAAGCTTGCCGGGCAAAATTTGCCGGGAACAGTCAAAAATGGTGGGCAATTATTGCCGGCCGGGCAGTTTCTGCCGGTTTCCGAATCACTAAAATTCGAGGCGAATCAAGATATTGCTAACAAAAGATTAAGTGAATTCGAGACAAAAAAGAGGGCCGCCCCGAAGGGCGGCCCCGGCTTTCTGGCCCTACCGGAAGAAGCTGAGCACGGCCTGAGGCGCAGAATTGGCGATCGA
>ERZ869909.1509-NODE-1509-length-18751-cov-4.362697_pt1 | contig 18751 bp, 13 predicted proteins | sample MGYA00520892_ERZ869909 | MGnify/ENA primary metagenome ERZ869909 (study PRJEB32215, sample SAMEA104723947) | bioreactor metagenome | biome: bioreactor; feature: anaerobic bioreactor; material: water | place: China | collected 2015-03-12 ...
AGGGTGGGCAGGCAGACGGTGCCGCCGAGCGCGGCCTTGGTGAAGTGTACCGGCACGCGGATGTGGAGGTTCTGGCGGTCGCGCTCGAAGCCCTCTGGCTGTTCGACCTCGAGCACGAGGTAGAGGTCCCCTGCGGGGCCGTTGTTGAGTCCGGCGCCGCCTTCTCCGCGCACGCGCATGCGCATGCCTGAGTCGACGCCGGGCGGGATGCGGACGTTGACGTCGTCCTCGGTGCGGACGGCGCCCTGGCCTCTGCAGGTCCTGCAGGGGCTGTCGATGATGGTGCCGCGGCCTCTGCAGCGGTTGCAGGTGGTCTGCAGGATGAAGAGGCCCTGCTGGTGGCTGGTCTGTCCGCTGCCGCCGCACTGCTGGCAGGTGACGGGGCTGGTGCCTGGTTCAGCGCCGTTGCCGTCGCAGGTGGTGCAGCTGACGGTGCGTGGGACACGTACGGTGTGCTGTCCGCCGTGCATGGCGAACTCGAACGGGACGCGGACGCGCATCTTGAGGTCGTCGCCGCGTTGTGGCGCGCGTGGGTCTCGGGGCCGTCCGCCGAAGCCGCCGAAGATGTCGGCGAAGCTGCTGAAGATGTCGTTGAAGTCGCGGTAGCCGCCGCCCGCGCCGCCGTTGAGCCCGGCGTGCCCGAAGCGGTCGTAGGTGCTGCGGCGCTCGGCGTCGCTGAGGACGGAGTAGGCTTCAGCGGCCTCCTTGAAGAGCTGCTCGGCTTCGGCGTCACCCGGGTTCTTGTCCGGGTGGTACTTCATGGCGAGCCGGCGGTAGGCCTTCTTGATGTCGGCCTCGTTGGCGGTCCGCTCGACGCCGAGCACGTCGTAGTAGTCTCGTGGCGACTCCATGGAGGTCGTCGGGGGGCTTGGGTGGTGTGGTTGCGACGGCGTCGCGCCGGGGTGCCAAGGGCTAGACACCGGCGGGTCCGTGTCAACCGGGGCTGCTGGAGGCGGCGGGTACGGTTCTGCTGGCGCGGGATGATCGATGTGCTACACTGCCTCGTACGGTGGTCGCAGTAACGTGCGAAGAGGCTCTCACGTACGTGCAGAGCGGAATGGTGCTGGCGCTGCGCCTGTTCCGGACAGCGCGCTCATGTGCCTTCGGTGATGAGCGCGGCGAATCTTCCGAATGGCTGGTGCATCCCCGAATGGTGCCCAGCTTCCGGTCTCGGCCGGAATGTGACGAGGGTCGCGTACGGTTTCTGAAGACATTGTGGACCAAAATGGTCCATGATGAATCCCAGGCCGACAGAGTTCATGAATCCGAGCCCCTTCGGGGGCCAGCGCGAGAGGGGTAGGTGACCATGACTGTTGCAGCAGCGACCCGCCCGACCGAGACCCGTCAACGAGCTCAGGACAGCGTTGAGCGCAGCGAGGGCACGTTTCGTTCGGCAGACATCGTTCAGCGGTACCTCGCGGACGTGCGCCGCTACGAGGTGCTGACGCGCGACGAGGAGCGCGTGATCGCGGAGCACTACCGCGAGACGGCTGACCGCAACGCGGAGAAGCGCCTGGTCAACTCGAACCTTCGCCTGGTGGTGAAGATCTCGATGGAGTACCAGTCCGGCCGCGTGCACCTGCTGGACCTGATCCAGGAGGGGAACGTCGGGTTGATCCACGCGGTGCGGAAGTTCGACCCGGACAAGAACATCCGGCTGGCCTCGTACGCGCAGTGGTGGATCCGGGCGTACATCCTCAAGTACCTGATGGACAACCACAAGCTGGTGAAGGTCGGGACGACCCAGGCGCAGCGGAAGCTGTTCTACAACCTGAAGAAGGAGAAGGACAACCTGCTGCAGCAGGGGCTGGTCCCGTCGGCGTCGATGCTCGCCCGCGCGCTGGCTGTGCGGGAGCGGGACGTGCGTGAGATGGAGACGCGGCTTTCCGGTGCGGAGAGCTCGCTGGACGCGCCGCTGCGCGACGGGGAGTCGGGTACGCTGGCGGACTTCATCCCGAACGATGGTCCGGTGCCGGACGACTCGCTGGACCGTCGTGAGACGGCGGTGCGGCTGCGGGAGCACCTCGACGCGTTCGCGTCGACGCTCGAGGGTCGCGACGTCGACATCTGGCACCGCCGGATGGTCGCGGATGACCCGCGTACGCTTCAGGAGATCGGTGACCTGTTCGGCGTGAGCCGGGAGCGTGCGCGCCAGCTCGAGGCCCGGATCGTGCGGCGGCTCGACCGCTACCTGCGTGACCGGATCGGCCGCAGCGAGCCGCTTGAGTTCCCGCTGTTCACCTGACGAGGGTGCCGCGGTTCGCCGTCAGCCGGAGGCTGGCGGCGGGTCGTCGATGAACCGGACGCCGCGCGATGAACCAATCGCGCGGCGTCTGCGTTTGACAGCCCGGAGGGTGGTTCGTACCCTCACGGCCTGCAACGACATCGACCGGATCAGCCCTGAGCCATCAGCGTGACATGAGAACAGCCACCTTCGTCGCCACGCTTCTGGCCAGCATCTGCCTGGCCGCGACTCTGGCGTACGCGGACACCGTGTACGAGGTCCAGCCGGGAGACATCCTGGGCGCCATCGCGGAACGGCATGGCGTCAGCATGCAGGACCTCATCCGCTGGAACCCGGGCCTGGACCCTGATCGCATCCGGGTTGGACAGCGCATCACGATCCGCGGAGGCACGACGCCGCGGACGGGCGGCGCGGCCGCCGCGACAGGCAGCCCCGACACCTACGTCGTCCAGAGCGGCGACACGATGATGGGCATCGCCGGCCGCCTGGGTGTGGGCTACCAGGACCTGATGGCCGCCAACCCCAACGTGGACGCCAACCGTATCTTCGTGGGCCAGCGGCTCCGGGTCCCGGCTACCCGGGCCGGCGCCGCGGCGAGCGGCAACGTGTACGTCGTGCGCCCCGGCGACACCCTGTCAGCCATCGCGGCGCGCCACGGCGCGGATCTCGCCGACGTGCTCTCCTGGAACCGCGGCCTCGACGCCGACCGGATCCGGGTCGGTCAGGAGATCCAGATCCGCTCTGCTCGGCCGACACGCGAGGTCGTCCACCGGGTCCAGTCCGGCGAGGTCCTCGGACGCATCGCCGAACGCTACGACGTCACCGTGTCCGAGCTCGTGTCCTGGAACCGCGGCCTCAACCCCGACCGGATCCGCATCGGTCAGGAGATCCGCATCATCCAGGAGGGGCCGGAGACGCCCTCCGAGTCCCACGGCGCCGCGCACGACGGGCGCCTGGTCAACGGCGAACAGCTCCCCGATCACCCCGGCTACACCGTGCGCAGCCGACGGCGCGCCTGGGGCACCAACGAGACCATCTCTGCGCTGATGGCCGGCTTCGATCACGTGCGCCGCGTGCACCCGCGTGCGCCGCGGCTCGCGGTCCACGACCTGAGCTACGAGAACGGCGGCTACATGCCACCCCACCGCTCCCACCAGAGCGGGCGCGACGCCGACATCGGCTACTACCACTCCGGCTGCACACGGACGGACTGCGAGTACCGTGCGGTGCGCGCCAGCGAGCTGACGCCGGACCTCCAGTGGACGCTGTTCCAGTACTGGATCGACAACGGCCTCGTGGACTACATCTTCGTGGACTACACGCTGCAGGAGGTGCTCCACGAGCACGCCCGCCAGGCGGGCGTCTCGCAGCGACGCCTCGAGCAGCTGTTCCAGTACCCGCGCGGCCGCCACTCGTCGCGGGGGATCATCCGCCACGAGCCGGGGCACCGGACGCACTTCCACGTCCGGTTCTCGTGCGGGTCCCGGGACTCGCGCTGCCGCTAGACAGCGTCGCGCTGCCGGCCGTTCGGCCACCGTCCGACGGCCGCGCTGCAGCTTCCTTGCGCGAGGGGCTTGATCCGCGCGCAGGATGCGGGCATAGCTCCGCCCCTCAGGTACTGGAGCAAACGGCCCGCCATGCTTGCACGTGAAGAGCTCCTGAGCAGAAAGCACATCTGGCTCGAGGAGCGGAGAAAGGAAGGCGTCGAAGGCGTGTACAAGGCGCAGGCCCTGGCGCTGCCCCTGCCTCCGTCGCTGCACGATGCCATCCTCGTGCCTCGCGCGCCGCGGGCGGTCATCCCGAGGGTTGACCGGCGCAGCCTCGAGACGCTCGCCGGCGGCAGGGTGGACATCGGCGACCACGTCCGCCGGCTCACCGACCTGGGCGCCAGCGCCGTGATGATCAGCACGGACAACGTGGTCTACGGTGGCGGGTTCGAGGACGTGCTCGCCGCTGCGCAGGCCTCGCCGATCCCGGTGATCTGCTGCGACTACGTGCTGGACACGGTGCAGGTCGCGATGGCGCGGGCGCATGGCGCCGCCGCGGTGATGCTCTCGGCGGAGCTGCTCGACGACCGGGCGCTGCGGACCCTCTACCGCACGGCCGCTGACCTGCGGCTTGACGTGATGCTCGACGTCACGAGCACGCGCCAGGTCGAGATCGCCGAGCGGCTGCGCAACGGTGGTTCCGGCGCGCTCGTCTACGGCGCAGACCTGCTGTCGCTCGCCGAGCAGGACACACGCCGCCTGCTCGACCGGCTCGCGCCGGCCGTGCCGGACCACGGGATCGCGATGGCGTGCGTCGACGACGCCTGCCCGACGCGCATCACCGAGCTCGAGAGCGCCGGGTACGAGGTCTTCGTGATCAACGGCAGCGTCAACGACCTGGCCGAGCTCGAGCGGCAGATGAACCGGGCCACCGGCTCCGCGTGACGCCGCGCCTGCGGGCCACGGCTCACCGGAATGGTACCTGGCCCGCGATCGTTGCGGCTATGCTTGCCCGGACTCCCGGCAGCGGGCTACGATTGTCGCTGCGGCCCTCCATCCCGACCCGGTCGCTGCTACCCTGCAGGGGACGCCATGAAGACTCGCCTGACAACCTCGATCGTCGCGCTGCTGTTCGTGCTCGCCGGCGCGACCGCTGCCCACGCGCAGTCGCTGAGTGACACCCTCGGGGGTCTGAGCTGGGGCGCGAGCGTCGACGAAGTGCTCGCCCAGCAGCGCCGCATGTTCACCGACCAGTTCCGCGAGCGCACGCGCGGCGTGCGCGACCCCGCGCGGGTCGACTCCGAGCGCCGCGCGGCTGACGCCCGCTACCAGGAGGTCGTCGCCAGCCTCGAGTCCTTCGACGGCGCGTTGACCGGCTACGAGGTCGGTGTCATCGGCAACGAGCTGACGACCGGCCAGGACCTCTCCATGGTCACCGTCCGGGACGGTGAGTCGATCCGCTACTACATCTTTCGCAGCGGCCGGCTGGCCAAGGTCGCTGTGCCCACGGACATCGCCCGCCTCGACTTCCTGAGCTTCGACGACTTCGTCGACGGGCTGCGCCGCCAGTTCGGCCGGCCGGACAGCACGGAGGACGTCCGCGACGAGTGGGAGGTCCCGACGATGGTCCGCGCGGTCTGGACCGACCGCCGCACCCGGCTGCGCGTCGAGAACCGGCGGGACGTCTACAACTCGTACGTCCTCGTGCTGACCGACGCGACCCAGCCCGACTTCGTCTTCGACACCTCCGCGCGCGCCGCCGCGGACCGCGGCGCCGGTGGCCTCGACGCCATCATGCGCGGCGTCGAGGCCTCCCGCCCCGCCGCGACCGGGAACGTCGTCGACCGCATCATCGGCCAGCAGACCGACGTTCAGGTGCGCCTGCGCTCCGACCAGGGAGGGCAGGCGGTCGTCTCGCGTACCGGCACCGCCAGCGCGATGGACGACAACGACACGTTCGAGGACGTGCCCCTGCTCGAGCGCAGCGGCAGCGGCTCGTCCGGCGGCAGCCGCTCCCGCACCCGCGACAGCGGGCGCTCCGGCTCCGGCTCCGGCTCCGGCAGCGGGTCCGGCGGCGGCGTCACGATCTTCTGAAGCGATCCGGCGTCGCCCATGACGCCACGCCCGCCCAGCCTGGATCTGCAGCTCGGTCCTGCGAGCGCCCCCGGCAGAGGCGCTGCCTGCGATCGTTCGGCTGACACCCGCTCAGCCGAGCCCCGTGCGCCTCGGTCAACGTGCCTGGGTCAACGTGCCTGGGTCAACGTGGTGCCGGAGCCCGGACGAGCGCGCGGACCTGGGTGAACATCGTCTCGAGCTGGTCAGCGCCCGTGTACCGCCCGACGATCGTGCCAGCGGCGTCGACCACGAGGTACGTCGGGGTCGCCATGACCCACACCGCGTCCGCCGCCTCGCTCTGCGGATCGACGAGCACACGCATCCGGTACGAGCGACCCTCCATGTAGCGCCGGACAGGCGCCGCCTCCTCCGTCGCGACCGCGACGACCTCGAGGCGGTCGCCACCCAGCTCACGCGCCAGGCGGTCGAGCTCCGGCATGGCCGCGCGGCACGGACCACACCAGGTCGCCCAGAACTCGACCACCCGCACCCGGCCGTCTCGCGGCGCTATGGCCTCGCCCTGGCCACCGTGCAGCGGCTGGGCGGTCAGCTCCGGCATCGTGCGTCCGATGAGCTGGTTGCCGATATCCGTCACGCGCTGCGGCGCCACCGACAGCGTCACCCGGACGCTTCGCGCGCTGGCACCGCCGAGCTCGACGCTGATCTCCTGGCCCACCGCGCGGGAGCCGATCAGCGCCACGAGCTCCGCCGCCGTTCGCACGCGGACGCCGTCGATCGCGACGATGCGGTCCCCGCGCTGCAGGCCGGCTTCCTCAGCCGGGGAGCCGGGGAGGGCACGCTGGACCGGGACACCCTCGCCGCCGTCAGCCCGCTGGAGCTGCACGCCCAGCCAGCCGGGCTCCGCGACCCTGCGTGAGGCATCGCCACCTGCGAGGCCGCTGTCCAGCGGCGCCGCGGCGGCCGTCGTCGCGACGAACGAGCCCCCGAGAACCGGCAGCGAGACGGTGAGCGCCAGGCAGAGCGCGTGAAGCCGGCGCGGGCGGCGCACCGTTGTCGGGTGAAGACGAATGCGGGTCATCGCGTGCTCGTGAGGAGTGGGCGTTGGCTTGACGGGCACCGACGGGGGCTTTACCGCGCGTCAGGGCGGAACAACGAGCCTCCCGGGCCGCTTATTCACCCGCTCGTGCCTTGCCAAGCGCTGCCTGGGGCCCCGGAGCGCCGCTCGTCGCATCCGCCGCTCGCCCGTATCAGCTGCTCGTCGAACCGGCCGCTCGGCGGCACGGCGGCCACCCGGTCCGCCACGCCGGGTGTACGGCGCCCCCCGACCACCGTCGTTGACCCCGGAACCCGCGATGCTCTCCCTCGAGTTGCCCGTCCTGGCGGTTCGCCTGCTCACGCTGATCGCCGGCTTTTCCCTGGTCTACGTCGGGTTCCGGCACGGCTACCTGGCGAGCTCGAGGTGGGACCTCCCGCCGCGCATGCAGGCCGTGCGCTACGTCAGCGCTGTGGTGGGTGGGCTCGGGCTGTGGATGGCGCTCGGTGCGTTTCGCCATGCACCGACGGGCGAGGAGCTGCCGTGTCTGCCGCTGGAGGAGGCGCGCACGCTCGCTGCGGAGCGCGGCGTGCCGTTGTTGATCGACTTCACCGCGGACTGGTGCGCGGCGTGCCATGAGCTGCGGGCGCGGACCTTGAACAGCGCGGCCGTGGTCGCCGAGCAGCACCGCTTCGTCTGCGCTGAGGTCGACGTCACGGCAGAGACCGCCGAGCAGACGGCGTTGATGGAGCAGTACGCGGTGCAGGGGTTGCCGCGCATCGCCGTGGTGGACGCCGGCGGGACGTTCCTGCCGCAGGCGTCGCTGAGCGGGCTGGTGTCTCCCGACGAGCTGCTGGTCGCGGTGTCGCGCGCGGAGCGTGGGGAGGACACCGGAGGGTCCCGGTTTCGTCAGGTGCTGGACGGTCGCGGCTGGCTCTGGGCGTTCCTGCTGGTGTTCCTCGCCGGGATTGGCACGAGCCTGACGCCGTGCGTCTACCCGCTGATCCCGGTGACGATCGGGGTGTTCGGGGCGGCCGGCGCCCGGTCACGGCTTCAGGGGTTCACGCTGTCCGTGGTCTACGTCGCCGGGATCGCCGTGACGTACAGCGCGCTCGGTGTGCTCGCGGCGATGACCGGGGGACTCTTCGGGGCGGCGCTGCAGTCGCCGTGGGTGATCGGGTTCATCGCGGCGCTGTTCGTGGCGCTTGCGATGAGCATGCTGGGGCTGTTCGAGCTGCGGCTGCCGGGAGCGCTGCAGGATCGGCTGACGAGCGTGGGTGGCGCCGGGTACGCCGGCGCGTTCGGGATGGGGCTGGTCGCCGGGGTGATCGCCGCGCCGTGTGTGGGCCCGGTGCTCAGCGGGGTGCTGCTGTTCATCGCGGAGTCGCGTGACCCGGTGATCGGCGCGGCGCTGATGGTGACCTTCGCGGTGGGCATGGGCGTGCTGTTCATGGTGCTGGGTACATTCTCGTCGCTGCTGTCGCGGGTACCGTCTTCGGGGCCATGGATGGAGGTCGTCAAGGCGGCGTTCGCCATCGTGTTCATCTGCGTGGCGCTGTACTTCGTCGCGCCGCACCTGCCTGCGGTGCGGGCCCCGCAGCTCATCTTCTGGGACCTGTTCGCTGGTCCGGGCGCGGGCTGAGCCGGTACCTTTGACACCCCTCTCCGTGTGCCTAGCTTCCCGGCCATCGAAGATCAGCGGCCGGACGGGATGTTGCGGCCAGAGCCCGGAAGGAGAGGATACATGGGAAAGATCATCGGGATCGACCTCGGGACCACGAACTCGGTCGTCGCCGTCATGGAAGGCGACGAGCCCGTGGTCATCGCCAATGAAGAGGGCGCGCGCACGACGCCGTCCGTCGTCGCGTTCGCCGAGTCCGGCGAGGTGCTCGTTGGCCAGGTGGCCAAGCGCCAGGCCGTGACGAACCCCGAGAACACGGTGTTCTCGGCCAAGCGGTTCATCGGCCGTCGCTTCGAGGAAGCGGGCGGCGAGATCAAGCGGGTGCCCTACCACGTGGTCAAGGCCGCCGGCGGCGACTGCGCCCTCGAGGTCCGCGGCAAGCAGATGGCGCTTCCGGAGATCAGCGCGCACGTGCTGATGAAGCTCAAGAAGGCCGCCGAGAGCTACCTGGGCCAGTCGGTGACCGAGGCCGTCATCACGGTCCCGGCCTACTTCAACGACAGCCAGCGGCAGGCGACTCGCGACGCGGGCCGCATCGCCGGCCTCGACGTCAAGCGTATCGTCAACGAACCCACCGCGGCTGCGCTGGCGTACGGACTCGACAAGAAGAAGGACCAGATCATCGCCGTCTACGACTTTGGCGGTGGCACCTTCGATATCTCGATCCTCGAGGTCGGCGACGGCGTCGTCGAGGTCAAGTCGACGAATGGCGACACCATGCTCGGCGGCGATGACGTCGACCACGCGATCATCGACTGGCTCGTGGCCGAGTTCAAGAAGGACACCGGGATGGACATCTCCGGTGACCGCATGGTGCTGCAGCGTCTGAAGGAGGCCGCAGAGAAGGCCAAGATCGAGCTGTCGAGCACGGTGAGCTCGAACATCAACCTGCCGTTCCTCACGGCAGACGCCACCGGCCCGAAGCACCTGAACGTCGACCTGAGCCGCGCGCGCCTCGAGTCGATGATCAGCGGCATCGTCGATCGGACGATCGAGCCGTGCCGGAAGGCCCTCGCTGACGCCGGCCTCAAGCCCGCGGACATCAGCGAGGTCGTGCTCGTGGGTGGGTCGACGCGCATCCCGCTCGTCCAGAAGCGCGTCCAGGAGTTCTTCGGCAAGGAGCCGCACAAGAAGGTCAACCCGGACGAGGTCGTCGCCCTGGGCGCGGCCGTCCAGGCTGGCGTGCTCAGCGGGGACGTCACCGACATCCTCCTGCTCGACGTCACCCCGCTGTCGCTGGGCATCGAGACCCAGGGCGGCGTCGCGACCGTCCTGATCGAGCGGAACACGACCATCCCGACCCGCAAGTCCGAGGTCTTCTCCACGGCGTCCGACAACCAGACCTCCGTGACCGTGCACGTCGTGCAGGGTGAGCGGAAGATGGCGTCGGACAACAAGTCCCTGGGCCGCTTCAACCTCGACGGGATCCCGCCGGCGCCGCGCGGCATGCCGCAGATCGAGGTCACCTTCGACATCGACGCCAACGGCATCGTCAACGTCTCCGCGAAGGACCGGGCCACCGGCAAGGAGCAGAAGATCACCATCGAGGCCTCCAGCGGCCTGTCCGACGCGGACATCGAGCGCATGGTCCGTGAGGCCGAGCAGTTCCGCGAGGAGGACGAGAAGCGCCGCGCGCAGGTGGAGCTCCGCAACGAGGTCGACACGATGACCTACGCGCTGGAGAAGCTCATCAGCGAGAACCGCGAGAAGATCGACGATGGCCTGGTGTCCGAAGCGGAGTCCGCCATCAAGGGCGCCCGCGAGGCTGTCGAGGCGCAGGACGGCGCAGGCCTCGAGGCCGCGAAGACCCAACTGGAAGGCATCTCCCACCGCATCGCCGAGGCCATGTACAAGGCCGCAGCGGCAGAAGGCGAGGGCGCCCCGGGCTCCGACGCCGGCGGTGGCGACGACGGTGAGGTCATCGACGCCGAGTTCGAGGACCGCAACTGAACACCGAACGATGTCGCGCCTCGGTGCGTGACCGCGCAACCTGACGCGAAGGCCCGCTCTGGCACCAGAGCGGGCCTTCGTCCGTGCATCTCCCCGAATCCGCGCGCAAAACCCTTTGCCCTTTTCACGTCCCATCACCTTGACTACCCTGTGGCGCGCGGCAACCGGAGCAGATGGCTCCCCGCTCCCTCCTCACCCTGGACGTGACCCCGGTGCCTGAAGGCGACGACAAGATCCTCTCCCGATCCGGCTCTGTGGAGGTCGTCGCTGACCAGACGGACGACGGCTCGTACGAGATCCGTCTGCATCGGCATGACGAGGAGGACGACAGCTCCACGGTGCTGCGCCGCGAGGCGACCGCGCCGCCATCGTCGCTGCCTGCCGCGCCGCTCGTCCGCGACCGCCGTGTCGTCATCGGCGCCGGCATCGGCGTGCTGGTGATCGGCGGCGCCGTCGCCGTCGTCGCGGGGCTTGGCGGCAACGGCATCGAGGAGCCGGCGACCATCGAGGTCAGCGAGCAGCCACGGTTCCGCGGCTACATGGTGAGCGGCGGCGCCGTCGAGCCAGCCTCCGTCAGGCTCCGCGACGACGCCCAGCCGGTCGATCCGGAGCTCCCCGATCTCGCCAACGACGCCGTCGCGCCACCGGCCGCCGGCACCACCCTCGACGACGAACAGCGTGAGCTGCACGACGACGTGCGCCGACAGCTCGAGCAGATCATCGCCGCCCAGAACGAGCGGCGTGAGGCTGATCGCCGCGCGTACGAGCCAGGCGCCGCCACCGGCGGTGATGAGCCGCTCGATGACGACCTGCTCGAGGACGATGAGCTCTACGACGACGAGCTGCTCGACGATGACGAGCTGCTCGACGACGACTACTGAGGCTCAGCGCGGCGCCATCCGCAGGCTGCCGTCCAGGCGAATCGTCTCCCCGTTCAGGTAGCTGTTCGCCACGATGAACTCGACGAGGTGGCCGTACTCGTCGGGCACACCCAGACGCGACGGGTGCGGCACCGTCTGCTCCAGCGAGCGACGAGCCGGCTCCGGGAGGCTCGCGAACAGCGGGGTGTCGAACAGGCCCGGAGCGATCGTCACGACCCGGATCCCGTTCCGCGACAGGTCCCGCGCCGCCGGCAACGTCATGCCCACCACGCCGCCCTTGCTGGCCGCGTAGGCGATCTGCCCGATCTGCCCATCGTACGCCGCGACCGACGCCGTGTTGACCACGACGCCACGATCACCGCACGACAGCGGCTCCTGCCCTGCCATCTGCGCCGACGCCAGACGCAGCACGTTGAACGAGCCGAGCAGGTTCACCGTGATCACCTTGCGGAACAGCTCCAGGTCGTGCGGCACGTTCTCCTTGCCCAGCGTTCGCGCCGCCACGCCGATCCCCGCGCAGTTCACCGCCACCCGCAGCGGCCCGGCCACGCAGGCGCGGTCGATCGCCGCCTGCACCGCGGCCGGATCCGTGACGTCCGTCACCTGGAACGCCGCGCGCTCACCCAGCTCCGCCGCCAGCGCCTCGCCGCGCTCGCGGTTCACGTCCATGATGACGACGAACGCGCCCATGGCGTGCAGCCGGCGCACCGTCGCCTCACCCAGCCCGGACGCCCCGCCCGACACAACCGCTGATTGACCTGTAACGTCCATGTTGATTCAAGACCCCCGATTCCTGATGCTGACACGAGGCCACACGCCTCCCGCTCCGTCTCCTCCACCCACCCCCCGCCGGTCAACCCCGCCATGCGTTCCGACCGCCTCCACACCGCAGTCGCCTCGATCCGCGCCGCTGACGCGCTGGTGATCTGCGCCGGCGCCGGCTTTGGCGTCGACAGCGGGCTGCCCGACTTTCGTGGTGACGAGGGCTTCTGGCGCGCCTACCCGCCCATCCGCCGTCTGGGCCTGTCGTTCGTCGATATGGCCAACCCACGCTGGTTCCGCGACGACCCCCACCTGGCGTGGGGCTTCTACGGCCACCGGCTCCACCTGTACCGCGCGACGCAGCCCCACGAGGGGTTCGCCATCCTGCGCCGCATCGGTCAGCGCCTGGCGGGCGGGGCTTTTGTCTTCACCTCCAACGTGGACGGCCAGTTCCAGGCCGCGGGCTTCGACGAAGACGCCATCTTCGAGGTCCACGGCTCGATCCGGCACCTGCAGTGCAGCAGGCCCTGCACCAGCGCCATCGACGACGCTGACGGGCTGCAGGTCGACGTCGACAGCGAGACGTTCCGCGCGCGGGACCCGCTGCCCGCCTGTCCGGCGTGTGGCCGTGTCGCCCGGCCCAACGTGCTGATGTTCGGCGACGGCGCGTGGCTGGGCCAGCGCAGCGACGCCCAGGAGCGACGGTACGCCGCGTGGCGCGACGAGCGGCGACGGCGTCAGCAGCGTGTCGTCGTGCTTGAGGCCGGCGCCGGCGAACATGTCCCTACCGTTCGCCACCACGCTGAGGCATGGTTGCGCTCCGGACAGGCAGACCTCATCCGGATCAACCCCCGCGAAGCATGGGGCCCGCGGGGAACCGTCTCGATAGAAGCCGGCGCCCTCGAAGCGCTGACCGCGATCGAGTCGCTGTTGCTGCAGGAAGACTCATGAACACCGCCGATATCCTCGTCCAGATCGAACAGGCCGTCGCCGCCGCGCTCCCCGGCGCCCAGGTCAGCGCACGGGGCGGCGGAGGACACTTCTCGATCCACGTCATCTCGAGCGCCTTCGAGGGCATGTCCCGGCTCAACCGCCAGCGCACGGTGCTGCGCGCGATCAAGCACCTGATGGCCGGCAACGGCGCGCCGGTCCACGCGGTCGACGAGCTGGTGACCGAGACGCCGTGAGGCGACCGGTTCGTCAGCCCGCGACGCGCTGAACACGAGGCACGTCGAGGCCTTGAACGCGTCGCAACAGGTCATGCTGCGCCGCGCCGACCTTGCCGTTGTCGCACGGGCATTCCCACCTTGCCAACGCGCCCGCCTTCGGGCAGAGCGGCCCCACGCTCAGCGTGTCGTGGGAGAGAGCAGGTCATCCTGCCGCCGAAGGCGCAACGTCCGCCCGGAATCGCTCAGGCAAAAGGACCACGACGCAGCAGCGACTCTGGAGAGTGACCCCGACACGCGGGTCCGCCGAAGGGGCCAAGCTCTCAGGCGCAAGGGACAGAGGGGCGGGTTCGATCACGGAACCATGACCCGGTGCCCCATGACGCAGGACCACACCTCCGGAGCGCAGCTCGACCCTCGTGACGCGGCCATGCTCGGCGAGCACGGCCCCGAGCACAGCGACACCCTCGCGCTGGACGACTTCGCGCGGCGCCACATCGGCCCCAGCGCGGCAGACGTCCGGCACATGCTCGGCGTCATCGGCCTGAGCACCCTCGACGAGCTCGTCGACGAGGCCGTGCCCGAGGCCATCCGGCTCGCACACTCGATCGACGTGAGCGGCGAGCCTCGCGGTGAACGCCAGGCCCTCGCCGAGCTCGCCGAGCTCGCCGCCACGAACGTGGTCCGCCGCTCGCTGATCGGCATGGGCTACGCCGCGTGCGCGACGCCGACCGTACTGCTGCGCAACATCCTCGAGAACCCGGGCTGGTACACGCAGTACACGCCGTACCAGGCGGAGATCGCCCAGGGGCGCCTCGAGGCGCTGCTCAACTTCCAGACGATGGTCTCCGAGCTGACCGGGCTGCCGGTCGCCAACGCGTCGCTGCTCGACGAGGCCACGGCCGTCGCCGAGGCGATGGCGATGGGCTTCGCGATCGCGCGCCGCAAGCGCAGCGTCTTCCTCGTGGACCAGCACGCCCACCCCGCGACCATCGCCGTCGTCCGCACCCGGGCAGAGGCGCTGGGGATCACCGTCGAGCTCACCGACCTGGACGAGGCCGCCACGATCGCTGGCCGGACCGACGCTCTGGGCGTCCACGTCGCGTGGCCCGACACCCGCGGTCATGTGCGCGACCTGCGCGCCGTGACGGACGCTGCCCGCGCCGCCGGCGCGATCAGCATCGTCAGCGCGGACCTGCTCGCCCTGGTGCTGCTCGAGTCGCCGGGTGCTCTTGGCGCGGACATCTGTGTCGGCAACACCCAGCGGTTCGGCATGCCGCTGGGGCTCGGTGGCCCCCACGCAGCGTTCCTCGCGACGCGCTCGGAGCACCAGCGGCTCATCCCGGGTCGCATCGTCGGGGTCTCGCGCGACGCGCAGGGACAGCCGGCGTACCGGCTCGCGATCCAGACCCGCGAGCAGCACATCCGTCGTGAGCGGGCGACGAGCAACATCTGCACGGCGCAGGCGCTGCCGGCGATCGTTGCGGCCATGTACGCCTGCTACCACGGGCCCAATGGCCTGCGTCGCATCGCCGGCCGCGTGCACCGGTTCACCCGCTCGCTCGCGAGCGCGCTGCAGGCCGCCGGCTGGACCCTGGCCAGCGACCGGTACTTCGACACGATCACCCTGACGGACGGCCCGCTCGATGTCGCGACGGTCCAGGCGCGGACCCGGGACGCCGGCATCAACCTCCGCTACTTCCGCAGCGGCGCGATCGGCATCGCCCTCGACGAGCGCACGACGGCCGAAGAGGTCGCCTCGCTCTGCGCGCTGCTGGGCGCCGCGGCTCCCGGCACGGCGCCGGACGGGGGCAGCGCGCTGACGCCGCTGCGCGAGGCGGCCATCCTGCAGCACCCGGTCTTCAACGACTACCACGCGGAACACGAGATGCTGCGGTACCTGTACCGCCTCCAGCAGCGTGACCTCTCGCTGACGACGTCGATGATCCCGCTGGGCTCCTGCACGATGAAGCTCAACGCGACGTCCGAGATGATCCCGATCACCTGGCCGGGTTTCGCGGACGTGCACCCGTACGCCCCGGTTGACCAGTGGACGGGCTACCGGACGCTCTTCGACCAGCTCGAGCGCTGGATCTGCGACGTCACCGGGTTCGCCGCGGCCTCGCTGCAGCCCAACGCCGGCTCCCAGGGGGAGTACGCCGGCCTGATGGCGATCCGCGCCTGGCACCACGCTCAGGGCGCCCCGCAGCGCATCAAGTGCCTGATCCCCACGTCAGCCCACGGCACCAACCCCGCCAGCGCGGTCGTCGCGGGCTTCGAGGTCGTGCCGGTGCGCTGCGACGAGGACGGCAACATCGACCTCGCGGACCTCGAGGCGCGCGCCGCGCAGCACGCGGACCAGCTGGGCGCGCTGATGATCACCTATCCGTCGACGCACGGCGTCTTCGAGGAGGGCGTCCGCGAGGCGTGCGCCATCGTGCACCGCCATGGCGGCCAGGTGTACATGGACGGCGCGAACATGAACGCGCAGGTCGGGCTCTGCCGGCCGGGCGATATCGGCGCGGATGTCTGCCACCTCAACCTGCACAAGACCTTCTGCATCCCGCACGGCGGTGGCGGCCCGGGCATGGGCCCGATCGGCGTCGCGGCGCACCTCGCGCCCTACCTGCCGGGTAACCCGGTCGACGTCGAGCGCGAGGGCGGGATCGCGATCAGCGGGGCACCGTACGGGTCCGGCGCCATCCTGCCGATCAGCTGGATGTACATCCGGATGATGGGCGGCGAAGGCCTGCGGCTCGCGACCCAGGTCGCGATCCTCAACGCCAACTACATGGCTCGCCGCCTCGAGGGGCACTACGACATCCTGTTCCGTGGCCACCGCGGCCGCGTCGCGCACGAGTTCATCATCGACCTCAGGCCGTTCAAGGCGAGCGCCGGCGTGGAGGTCGAGGACGTCGCGAAGCGCCTGATGGACTACGGGTTCCACGCGCCGACCATGTCGTGGCCGGTCCCCGGTTCGCTGATGATCGAGCCCACCGAGAGCGAGTCGCGCGCGGAGCTGGATCGGTTCTGCGACGCGATGATCGGCATCCGCGAGGAGATCGCGGCGATCGAGGCCGGCGCGATGGACGTGGAGGACAACCCGCTCCGTAACGCGCCGCATACTGCCGCAGCGGTGATCGGCGACGCCTGGCCGCACAGCTACTCGCGCGAGGTCGCCGCGTTCCCGCTGCCGTGGGTTCGCGCAGCGAAGTTCTGGCCGGCAGTCGCGCGCGTCGACAACGGCTACGGCGACCGGAACCTCGTCTGCACCTGCCCGACCGTCGACGAGCTGGCGGCGGAGTAGGGCGCGGCGGCGGAGGGCGCGGCGGAGTAGGGCGCGGCGGCGCGAAGCTGTCGCGCCGAGCACATCAGGCCGCGTCGCGGAGCCTCTGTCAGGTGGCGCCGCAGCGTCCCAGGGCACCGGCGCAGCGCGACGCCGCGTCAGGGCGCCAGCAGCTCCTCGACCCACTCGGCGAACGTGTCGGACGCGAACAGCGCCCGCGCGGGCTCGTCGAGCACGCGCAGCGCTGCGGCTCGGCCCTGCGCGAGCAGCCCCGCTTCGTCCAGCACCTCGCCCAGCGTGCGTTGCCCCTCGACCGCGAGGAACGCGGCGATCTCCTGGTCCAGCAGGTCGTGCAGCTGCTGCCGCGGCGCGTTGTGGGCGACGACCGCCGGGGCCAGCAGCGCCAGCTCATCGAGCGGGAGCTGCTCGCTGTCAGCCATCAGCTCGTGCAGCGCCGTCGCCAGCACGCGCTCGACGAGGCTCTGGCGGATCTCCCGCAGCAGGCGCCGCCCCTCCTCGCTCCGCAGCCGCTCGCGGACGGCGTCACGCGCGTCGTTCATCGCCAGCTGCGACAGCTCGCGCGCCGTCGCCTGGACCCGGCGTTCGATGTCTGCCCCGATGTTGCCGAGCACCCCCTTGCCGGCATCGAGCAGCGAGCCGGCGCCCTTCTTGAACGCGCCAGCGAGACCACCGGACCGGCCGCTGCGCGCGTCCGCCGGCGCGGCAGGCTCGCCCAACCCGGGGATCGGCAGCCGGCGCGTGAACTTGAGCAGGACGTCCTGGACGACCGGCGCAAAGAGCTCCCGGAGCTTCGCCGAGTCGACGGCGCCCTTCGCCCACGCGGCCTTCGGGGGAGGGCTCTTGAGGATCATCCTGAGCGCTTCGTCGACGAACCCATCGGGGACGAGGTCGTCGAGCGTCTCGCCGGTGCGCTGCAGGTGTTCGAGGACGCGGTCACGTCCGGGGTTCAGGTGGCGGCTCACGAGCCGCTCCGCGTTCTCTGCGGTGAGCGCGGCGACGATCAGCTCCCGCACGTCGTCAGCCGGCAACAGGTCGCCGACGCGCTGGTTCAGGCTGTGGTCAACGAGGACCTCCAGTCCCTTCTGGCGAAGCGGGCTCTGCTCGGCGGTGAGCCGCTCGGCGACTCGCGATGCCATCGCCTTCGTATCCTGCGTCATGGTGGACCTTCCGCGTCTCGGCGGCTGCCGCGCGTCGGGCAGGCAGCCGTGTCTCTGGTGTTGTTGCTGCGCGACCGCCGCTCGATGGTGGTCGCGCCCGTCATCCCACCGGTACGCAGAGGTGGGCCGCGCTGCGTGCCCCACTGCGCCCGTCGCGGGTCCCTCGGGTGCACGGAACGTGGTACGGCGCGGGGAACGCTCGCGTCAAGGCGGGCGCATCTCGGGGGCCGCCGCGGTGCCGTGCGCCTGCTGGCGGGCCAGAACCGGTGCTGGTGCCCGCGAAGCGATCGTGTCGCGGTGTCGCCGCGCCGCCGTCGCCGCCGAGCCCTGCGCTGAGCTGGACGACGACGAGTCGGCACTGGAGCTCCCGCCCGGGTAGGTCCGCGACGCCTCGAGCACCACGGACCAACGCGCCGTTCGCGGTTGCGCTCCTCCGGCGGTGCGCTAGTGCAGGGCGGCCAGCCCTCTCCGCGCTTCCCCCGACGGTCCATGGAGATCCGCAGCTTCGCAGAGCGCGTCCTCTACGGGACGACCCTCGACGACAAGCTCCTCGATCCCGGGGTCTTCACGGACGACGAGCGTGGCGGCGCGGTCGCCGTTCCGAGCGCTCCCGGCCGCCCCGTGGAGCTGCTGCTCGAGGGCGAGGCGCCGCGCCACCGGGTGCCGTTTCCGGGGCTCCACGAGCTCGACGACCCGCGAAAGCGGGGCCACGTGCTGCACTTCTTCGCCAACCACGAGCTCCTCGCGCTCGAGCTGATGGCCCTCGCGCTGCTGCGGTTCCCGGAGGCGCCGGCCTCGTTCCGGCGCGGGCTCGTCGAGACGATGCTCGAGGAGCAGAAGCACATGCGGCTCTACCGCGAGCGCATGGAGGCCGCCGGGGTTGCCTTCGGCGAGATCCCTGTCAACGCCTTCTTCTGGAGGGCGCTCAGGGACATGCGCTCTCCGCTCGAGTTCGTCGCGGGCATGAGCCTGACCTTCGAGCAGGCGAACCTCGACTACGCGGGCT
>ERZ869909.1510-NODE-1510-length-18724-cov-5.036735_pt1 | contig 18724 bp, 17 predicted proteins | sample MGYA00520892_ERZ869909 | MGnify/ENA primary metagenome ERZ869909 (study PRJEB32215, sample SAMEA104723947) | bioreactor metagenome | biome: bioreactor; feature: anaerobic bioreactor; material: water | place: China | collected 2015-03-12 ...
TTTCTGGACACGCCGTGAACCCATCCATGGGGGCTCTCGTTCGGCATCCATGCCTCTCGAAGGTCCAGAAACCCCTTACCCACCCCCCGAGGACCGTCACGCGCAGCCCGCTTAACAACTTCCAGTTAGCCGAAAATTTTGTTTTTGCTGTGAGCATGCAGCCACAAGCAGCTTGCGGCTGGCGGGTAGTTTGTTGATATCCCTGAACGTCACGGCCTGCGGGGTCGGATATCCCTTTTCTGGACTGTCGAGAGGCATGGATGCCGAACGCAAGCCCCCATGGACGGGTTCACGGCGTGTCCAGAAAAGGGATATCCGACCCCGCAGGCCAAGCCCACCGGACCACAAAGAATGGAACGAGCTTTTCTACTCGGACAACGGCTCTTCGAGCCACAGACGATCCGGGCCTTCGTCGTCGCCAAGGTGCAGGGCCAGGAGGCGGCGCAGGTGCTGCATGGCCTCGACGTCGATGCGCTCGAACGACAGGCCTGCCATGTTGCGGGCGGAGCGCACCACGGTGCATTCCAGCGGGATGTGGATGTCGGAATCTTCGAGCAGCAGTTTCAGTGTGCAGTGAGCGCCGACAGGCAAAGGGTAGCCTGCCGGCTCATTGACCAGCGCGCCGCGCAGCGACAGATCCATCACTTCGATGCTGAAGAGATTGCCGTCGATGGCGAGATGCGCCTCGCCATCGAACGGTGTCCGCGTATAGCGACGCTTTTCGGTGCTCATGCCTGATTCAGACTCCGATTTTTTTATATTTTGTCCGCTTCGGCTGCAAGGCGTCGTCCCCCAACTTCTTGCGCCGATAGGCTTCGTATTCCGTGTAACTGCCTTCGAACCATTCCACTTCGGAATTGCCTTCAAACGCCAGTATATGCGTCGCGACGCGATCAAGGAACCAGCGATCGTGGGAAATCACCACGGCGCAGCCCGGGAAGGCCAGCAGTGCTTCTTCCAGCGCGCGCAGGGTTTCCACGTCCAGGTCGTTGGTCGGTTCGTCGAGCAGCAGTACGTTGGCACCCTGCTTGAGCAGTTTGGCCAGATGCAGCCGGTTGCGTTCACCACCGGACAGATCCTTGACGCGCTTTTGCTGGTCCTGGCCCTTGAAGTTGAAGCGGCCAAGATAGGCGCGGGAGGGCACCTCGAAGTTGCCGATCTTGAGGATGTCGGCGCCGCCGGAGATTTCTTCCCACACGGACTTGCTGCCATCCAGATCCTCGCGGCTCTGGTCCACATAGGCCAGTTCAACGGTGTCACCGATCTCTACGGTACCACCGTCGGGCTGCTGTTCGCCGGTGAGGATGCGGAACAGGGTGGTCTTGCCCGCGCCGTTGGGGCCAATGATGCCGACAATGGCGCCACGCGGCACGCTCATGGTCAGGTTCTCGTACAGCAGCTTGTCGCCGAACTGTTTGGCGACATTGGTGAGGTCGAAAACTTTCTCACCCAGACGTGGGCCTGGCGGAATGTACAGTTCCTGGGTTTCGTTGCGCTGCTGGAATTCCTGGCTGGCCAGTTCCTCGAAGGCGCTGACACGGGCCTTGTTCTTGGCGCGCCGACCTTTCGGGTTCTGGCGCACCCACTCCAGTTCCTTTTCCACGGTCTTGCGGTGGGCGCTTTCGGTTTTGGCTTCCTGCTCCAGGCGGGCTTCTTTCTGCTCCAGCCAGGAGGTGTAGTTGCCTTTCCAGGGAATGCCTTCGCCACGGTCTAGTTCCAGAATCCACTCGCAGGAGTTGTCGAGGAAGTAGCGGTCGTGGGTGACAGCCACCACAGTGCCCTGGAAGTCGTGCAGGTAGCGCTCCAGCCACGCGACGGATTCGGCGTCCAGGTGGTTGGTGGGTTCGTCCAGCAGCAGCATGTCCGGGGCGGACAGGATCAGGCGGCACAGCGCCACACGGCGGCGCTCGCCCCCGGACAGGTGTTTGACCTCGGCCTCCCAGGGCGGCAGGCGCAGGGCGTCGGCGGCGATTTCCAGCTTGCGCTCCAGGTTGTGTGCATCGGCGGTTTCGATGATGGCTTCCAGACGACCTTGCTCTTCCGCCAGCTTGTCGAAGTCGGCGCCTTCTTCGGCATAAGCCGCATAGACCTCTTCCAGCCGCTGCTGGGCGCCGCGAATCTCGCCCAGGGATTCCTCGACGATCTCGCGCACGTTCTTGCTGTTGTCCAGCTCCGGTTCCTGCGGCAGGTAGCCGATCTTGATCCCGGCCTGCGGGCGGGCTTCGCCAATGTAGTCCTTGTCGACGCCGGCCATGATGCGCAGCAGGGTGGACTTACCCGAGCCGTTGAGGCCGAGCACGCCGATCTTGGCGCCCGGGAAAAACGACAGGGAAATGTCCTTGAGGATGTGTTTCTTGGGCGGGACGACCTTGCCGACCCGATCCATGGTGAAAATGTACTGAGACATTAGCGGGCTGCCATAAAAATCAAAAGGTTATCCGGGGTCGGGCCCCGGGATTCATCAGGCTGCATACGCTATCCGAAAGCGCGGCGAGAGGAAAGGCCGTGTACAAAGCGGGCATGGGGGCCCTCCCACCGGCGACAGCAGTTTTCATCTGACCTGATACAAGGAGTAGTGTGATGGCCCGTTTCAGCCCCATCCGTTCTGCCGCGCTGGCAAGCATGGCAGCCGCAGCCCTGCTGCTTACCGCTTGCGGTGGCAGTTCCTCGTCGTCTCCCCGGGCACCTGCCGAGGGTGCCACCCTGGGCGGGGGTGCCGCCAAGGGGATTGTGCGCAATGCGCTGGTCGAAGCGTTTCCTGCGGGGGCGGATGCCGCTTCGCCGCTGGCGACGGCGTTTACCGACCCGGTGACCGGGACCTACAGCCTGACTTTGCCGTCCGGCACACAGGGCGCCGTGCGGCTCGTGTTGCGCGCGCCCACCGTGGAGGAGCGCGGTGAGCGGGAGGCCGCCACGGTGGTCTGCGATGCCCCGGTCTGTGTGCCCGCCAACGGTGGTGCGCCTGCGGTGGTCTTTGGTGAGACCTACCCGCTGACATTTGAAATGACCAGTCTGGTACAGGTGGATGCCACGTCGCAGGAGGTCAGTGCCGCGATTACGCCACTGACCACCCTGGTGGAGCGGCACTATGCCGGGCAGCCTGCGGGCGCGCGTGACGTGCGTGCCTCCAATAACGTGGTGCGCAATCTGCTGGGTCTGCAACGTGATCCGGCACTGATGCAACCGGTCGATCTGACGGTGGCGAACGGCCAGGCGGATATCGCCCACGTACGCGATACGCTGCTGAGCGCCTCCTTCGCGGTACTGGCGGCTGAGCAAGGGGGAGATCTTTCTGCACTGATCGCGACGCTGGAATCCGATATTGCCGCCAATAGCTTGCAGCGCGACAGCATTGATCAACTGGCAGGCGCGATTAACCAGGTGCGAGATGCGGTCAATGTGCAGATCAACGGGCTGGATATCGCGGCCACCTTGGCGCAGGAGCCAGTGAATGCGGTGCTGGAAAGCTGTGCTCAGGAGGCCTGCGTTGCAGAGGCGGAACTGACGATCCCGACCGATGCGGTGGCTGAGGCCAAGCAGTTTGTGGCACGTCTGCGGGGTGTGGTCGAGGATTTCATCAACACCTACCTGGATAACGACAACAACTTCGAAGTGCGCGATACCGTGCGTGCGCGGCTTGAAGATGTCGAGCAGGTGGCCAATCTGCTGGTGGACGAAGATGACGATCTGAATGGCATGCCGAATGATTTCGGTGAAGCGGCTGTTGCCATGGCGGTGCATCTGCTGATTGGTGACGGCGATGACATTCCGCTGGCGGATGCCCTGACCCAGATGTTCGATTTTTTTGAAGATGATATCGAGGGCCGTGGCATTGATACGGCCAGCGGCACGGTTGTCGTCAGCGGCAACGGTGAAGTGGCGACGCTGTCCGGCAGCTTCCGTGGCGCGGCACTGAATATCACCGTGGGGCTGGCACAGTTGGCCGTGGACCTGGACGAGGAGCGGGCGACGATAGGCCCGGACTTTGCCGCGACCCTGTCCGGCAGTGCGCAGCGCAGCGGTAACCAGTTCGAGGTGGATGACAATACGCGCCTGCTGATTCGCCTGAGTGATGCCCTGGAAGTGTCGCTGGGAGATGACGATCTCGAGGGTGATTTCCCGCCCGAAGGACTGGTGCTGGAAGAAGTTGAATTGCGCGGAGGTCTGACCGTGTCACGGGCGGCGACCTCCGGTGTGGAGGCAGGGGCCTTTTCCGGCAGTTTCCGTCTGCAGCTGGTGCGCAATGCCTCACTGGCCGGTGCGGTAGGCGATGAACTGGACAATGAAGGGGATGCTGAGGGCGCCTCGCTGGCCCGGCAGTTGTTGCTAGTGCCTCGGGTGCTGACGTTGTCCGGAGATTTTCAGACCGGCGAGACGAATTTCCGCGCCAGCTTTGCCCTGGTGCTGGACAACGCGGGCACGGTGGTGATCAGTGAACTGGATGATCTGGGCGCCGACGAGAATACGGAAAACTTCCTTGAAGTGAGTTTCTCGCTGAACACCTTCGCCCGGCTGACCAATAATCTGCCCGCCGGAGATATTACGCTGGTGGCCAGCCGCACCGGTTTCCTGAATGCCGAATTTTCGCTGACGGCGGTATTGGGCGCCGATACGCTGCGCTTCCAGACGGCGCTCGACAGTGATGCAGACTCGCTGGACGACGCTCTGGAAAGCGGCTTGCCGTTGATCACCATTGACGATACCCAGGGCATGTCGATCCAGATTGATCCGAACCGGGGCACGGGTGTGATCGTGCGTGATGGCACGGATCTGGGCACAGTGCGTGACGAAAACGGCGTGCTGCTGATCAGCTGGCGTGACGGCACCATCGAAACGCTGTACTGATCGAGCCCGGACGATGCTGATCCGGAAAAGAGTCCGCGCTCTGATCATGGCGTTGCCCATGATCATCGCGGGCTCGCCTGCCACGGCCCAGATCCCGTTCGCTGACCTGAGTTCCCGTTCGGTCGCTGAGCCCGTACCGGTCCGCGCCTTCGCGGGCCGGTGGCAGGCACCGCTGCAACCGGGGCGGCAAGGCTGGACACGCAACCGGCTGCTGCTGGGGGTTGAGTCCGGGGCGCTGTCTCTGGCTTACATCCAGCGTTATGACTACACCCTGCGTTTTTCCCCCGATACCGCCGAGGTGTACTGGCGTGATCGCAATGATCAGCCGTTGGCTGAGGACCGGGATTACGATCTCTTTCTGGACGCCCGGCATCAGCGCAGCCAGGGGCTGCGTGTGGGGTGGCACCTGAGCAGATCCTCCGGGTTCGGCGTCGACGCCTGGGTGAGCGTGCTGCAGGGTATGGCGTTGCAGGCGGGGCAGCTGCAGGGCAGCCTGTTTGCCGACGGCGACCGTTACAGCGGGCAGGCCAGTGTCGATTACCGCTACAGCCGCGACCTCTTGTTTGATCATCAGGCGCCCGCTCCGGAGGGTCTGGGCGCAGCGCTGGACGTCCGAGTGTACTGGCGTGGCGAGCGGCTGTTTCTGGCGGTTGAGATGCAGGATGCCTGGTCGCATATGGCCTGGCGCGATGCGCCCTTTACCCGTGGAGGAATCAACAGTGAGGGTCGCCAGGATGACGGTTTCAGTTTGCAGCCGCTGTTCAGCGGCGCGCGCGGTGTATCGGGCTTTGATCAGTCGATGCCGCGCTATATGCAGCTCGAAAGCCGGTGGCAGCATGGGCGCTGGCAGTGGCATCTGGATGGCTAATATTTCCTTGATCGCTGGTATCTGCGTCCGGGTGTCAGCGTGACCCAGGGCGGGATAAAAGGCTATGTCGGCTATGAGGCTCGCATGGCGCAATGGGTCATGGGGCTGAGCGATACCCGGGGGCGCATAACGCTGCAACTGGGGGCGGACGATGCCGCCGTGCATCGCGCCCACAGCCTGACGTTGCAACTGCAAACGCGGCTTTCCTTCTAGTCCGCCGTAGCATCGCGCAGACGTTGTCGCAGCCAGCCCAACTGCCCGGTGCGGTAGCGGGTCTCCAGACGATAGGGAGTAATGGGACGCCAGGCCCCCGGGTCGTCGTCGCGTGTTGCCAGGGCGAAGCGGAACACATATACCCCGCGCATGCCCATGCGCAGATCGCTGAATATCAGCAGGTCGTCTTGCTCCTGAACACCGTAATAGCCATGGGTGAACTGGCGCAGGCGGGCCACATGGGGCAGGCTCTTCAGCTCGGCCAGCTGGTCGGGGCTGTGGGTGTGGCGCGTAAAGGTGGGCAGCGGGTGGCCATCGATCAGTGAATAAAAGCCCTCAAGGTAGGTGTCGCCGTCCATCACCACGATGCGCCAGATCAGGGTGTTGAACGCGCCCGGGGTGGTCAGCACGCGCTCATGGGGGATGCCCTCCTGAGCCAGATAATCGTGCACCACCCGCTCGGTATGCCATTTCGCGCCGCAGGCCCAGGCGAGATAAAGGCAGCTCAGCACCAGCCCGACGGTATTGGCGCGCATGCCCCGATCCACATCCCGGCCGAACAGGGCGACGCCCACGCCGATCAGCAGGGGCAGGGTGTAGAGCGGATCAATGATAAAGATGGCCGAGCCGCTGATCGGGTAGTGGCTCAGAGGCCAGAACAGCTGGGTGCCGTAGACTGTGAAGGCGTCCAGCAGGGCGTGCGTGGCCAGCACCAGGTAGACCAGCGCGTACCAGCGGCCGCGCAGGTGGGCGGTGTCCGGATGAATCCGGCGGATCAGCCACACCAGCACGGGGGTGGCCAGGGCCATCACCAGCAGGGAATGGCTGAAGCCCCGGTGTTCAGTGAAGGCCGCAGCGTCGTGGGCTGCGGGCAGCAGGACATCCAGGTCCGGCAGGGTGCCCAGCACCGCCCCCCAGAGGATGGCGCGCCGACCGATCTGGCGGCCGAGAACGGCATGTCCCACGGCGCTGCCGAGGGCGATCTGGGTGACGGAATCCATGAAATACGCCTGTTTCCCCGGGTTTCACCCGCACTCTGGCAGCCTGTGGCTGTGGCGGGCGTGAAGATGACGTTTGCACATGCTGGCATGAGCCCGCCGCAAGTGCGCGGCGCGGCGCAGTCGGGTAGAATATGCCCTCCCCGAAACCCACCTCAAGCGACTTCAAGGGCCCCACATGTTCGGTAAAGACATGACCATCGCGGAATTTGATCCGGAACTCCAGCGCGCCATCGATGGCGAAGTTGAGCGTCAGGAAGCGCATATCGAATTGATTGCCTCCGAAAACTATGCCTCGCCCCGGGTGATCGAAGCCCAGGGCACGCTGCTGACCAACAAATACGCGGAAGGGTATCCCGGCAAGCGCTACTACGGTGGCTGCGAATTTGTGGATCAGGTTGAGCAGATGGCCATCGACCGGGCCTGCGAGCTGTTTGGTGCCGCATTTGCCAATGTTCAGCCGCATTCCGGCTCGCAGGCGAACGGAGCGGTATTCCTGGGGCTGCTGCAGCCGGGCGACACGGTGCTCGGCATGAGCCTGGCCCACGGCGGTCACCTGACCCACGGCGCCAAGCCGAACTTCTCCGGCAAGACCTACAACGCGGTGCAGTATGGCCTGAACCCGGACACCGGCCTGATCGACTATGACGAAGTCGAGGCGCTGGCGGTGGAGCACAAGCCGAAGATGATCATCGCCGGTTTCTCCGCCTACTCCCAGAAGCTGGATTTTGCCCGCTTCCGCGAAATCGCCGACAAGGTGGGCGCCATCCTGATGGTGGATATGGCCCATGTGGCCGGCCTGGTCGCCGCAGGGGTCTACCCGAACCCGTTCCCGCATGCCGATGTGGTCACCACCACCACCCACAAGACCCTGCGCGGCCCGCGTGGCGGCCTGGTGCTGACCAACGACGAAGACATCGCCAAGAAGATCAACTCGGCGGTATTCCCGGGTGGCCAGGGCGGCCCGCTGATGCATGTGATTGCCGCCAAGGCTGTGTGCTTCAAGGAAGCCATGGGCGATGACTTCAAGGTGTACCAGAAGCAGGTGGTCAAGAATGCCCAGGCCATGGCCCAGGTGTTCGTGGACCGCGGCTTTGATGTGGTTTCCGGTGGCACCGAGAACCACCTGTTCCTGCTTAGCCTGATCAAGCAGGACATCACCGGCAAGGATGCGGACGCTGCCCTGGGCCGCGCTCACATCACGGTGAACAAGAATGCGGTGCCCAATGATCCGCGTTCGCCGTTCGTCACCTCCGGTCTGCGTATCGGCACCCCGGCGATCACCACGCGCGGCTTCACCGAAGGCGACTGCCGTGAACTGGCGGGCTGGATCTGCGATATCCTCGACAACATGGGCGATGAGTCTGTGATTGACCGGGTGCGCGGCCAGGTGGCCGAGATCTGCAAGCGCCTGCCGGTATACGGCTGAGCGTATCGTCTCGGGTGACCGGAGGTTCCCATGCATTGTCCTTTCTGCGGCGCAGAGGAAACCAAGGTCATCGACTCACGCCTGGTCGCTGATGGCGGCCAGGTGCGTCGTCGCCGCCAGTGCCTGAGCTGCGACGAGCGCTTTACCACCTTCGAAACCGCCGAACTGGTGATGCCCCGGGTGATCAAGTCTGATGGCACCCGGGAGCCGTTCAACGAAGCCAAGCTGCGTGCAGGCATGCTGCGCGCACTGGAGAAGCGACCGGTGGCCATGGAGGCACTGGAAGCATCGATCACACGCATCGGCCATCGTTTGCGCGCCACGGGTGAGCGCGAGCTGCCCGCCCGCGAGCTGGGTGAACTGGTGATGGAAGAGCTGCGTCAGCTGGATGATGTGGCCTACGTGCGGTTTGCGTCCGTGTACCGCAGCTTCCAGGATATTTCTGATTTTCGTGCCGAGGTGGAACGGCTGGAAAAGGCCGGGCGTGCCGGAACGGGGCGTGTTGGAAAGAGTGCCCGCCCTCCGACCGCCAAGCGTGGCCGCTGATCTGCCCGCGACCGTCTGCCCCTGACCGAGGCTCCCGCTATGTCCGAGTCTGATCGTTCCCGCGCTGATCGCCCGTATATGGCCGAGGCCCTGCGCCTGGCCCGCCAGGGGCGTTTTACCACGGACCCCAACCCTCGTGTTGGTTGCGTACTGGTACGTGACGGGCAGGTGGTGGGGCGTGGCTGGCATGCCCGCGCGGGCGAGCCCCATGCCGAGCGGCATGCGCTGGCGGAGGCCGGTGAGGCAGCGCGCGGTGCGACCTGTTACGTCACGCTGGAGCCATGCTCGCATACCGGCCGCACCGGGCCCTGTGCCGACGCGCTGGTGGCAGCCGGTGTGACTCGCGTGGTGGCGGCCATGGCGGACCCAAACCCGCAGGTGGCGGGGCAGGGGCTGGCGCGGTTGCGTGAGGCCGGTATCGAGGTGGAGTGCGGCCTGCTGGAAAACGAGGCGCGGGCCTTGAACCCGGGTTTTATCCGCCGTATGGAGACCGGGCGCCCCTATGTGCGCATCAAGCTGGCGGCGAGCCTGGATGGCCGCACGGCCATGGCCTCGGGCGAGTCACAGTGGATTACCGGCCCGGCGGCGCGGGAAGACGTTCAGCAGCTGCGGGCAGCCAGCAGCGCGATCATTACCGGAAGTGGCACGGTGCTGGCCGACGCGCCTGCCCTGACCGTGCGCCCGGAGAGCTGGGTGCAGGCGACCTACCCGGTGTTGCCGGTGCGTCAGCCGCTGCGGGTGGTGGCGGACCGCCAGCTGCGCACCCCGGCGCAGGCGCCGGTCGTGACAGGCCCGGGCGGTGCCTTGCTGCTGTGTGCGCCGGAGGCGACGCGCGGCGCGCAGCTTGAGGCGCTGCGGCGCGCAGGTGCCGAAGTGCTGGGCGGTGACTGGCATCCTGAAGCCATCCTGCTTGAATTGGGCCGTCGCGGCTGCAATGAAGTGCTGGTGGAGTCGGGCCCAACGCTAGCCGGCGCTTTTCTGGCGGCGGGCTGCGCCGATGAACTGATCGTCTACCTGGCGCCGGTGCTGCTGGGCGATGCGGCCCGGCCGCTGCTGCATCTGCCGGGCCTGGAGCATATGGCGGACAAGATCGCCCTGACCCTGATTGACCTGCGGCAGGTGGGGGACGATGTGCGTCTGACCCTGCGGCTGACATAACGGAGACTGCTGATGTTTACCGGCATTATCGAAGCAAAAGGTGAAGTGCTGGCGCTGACCCCCAAGGGCGGCGACGTGACCCTGCGGCTGGGCACCGGGGTGCTGGATCTGGGTGATGTACAGCTCGGGGACTCCATTGCCGTCAACGGGGTCTGCCTGACGGTCACCAGCCTGCCGGGCAACGGGTTCACCGCAGACGTGTCACTGGAAACCCTGGACAAGACTTCGCTGGGCGCCCTGAAGACCGGCTCGCCGGTGAACCTGGAAAAGGCGCTGACCCCGAGCACGCGGCTGGGCGGCCATCTGGTGTCCGGTCATGTGGACGGTGTCGGCCAGGTCGTGGCCATGCGCCCGGACGGACGCTCCACGCGCATCGACATCGAAGCGCCCGCCGGGCTGGCGCGCTATATCGCCCAGAAGGGCTCGATCACTGTGGATGGCATCAGCCTGACGGTGAACAGCGTGGACGGCGCGGTCTTCTCCCTGAACATCATTCCGCATACCCAGGACATGACCACCATCGGCATCTGGAAGGTGGGCACGCGCGTGAATCTGGAAGTTGATATCATTGCCCGCTATCTCGAGCGGCTGCTGCTGGGCGAGCGCGCCGCCGAGCCCGGTGTGGGCACGGACCACGGCATTACGCTGGGCTTTCTGGCCGAGCACGGTTTTCTGAAAAGGTGATTGCATGAAGCTCAATACAGTCCAGGAACTGATCGACGACATCCGTGCCGGGCGCATGGTCATTCTCATGGACGACGAGGACCGCGAGAACGAGGGCGACCTCGTCATGGCGGCCGAGCATGTGACGCCGGAAGCGATCAACTTCATGATCCGTTACGCGCGTGGCCTGGTGTGCATGCCCATGAGCCGCGAGCGGTGTGAGCAGTTGGGGCTGCCGCTGATGGTGCAGCGCAACAGTTCGGGTTTCGGCACCAAGTTTACCGTGTCCATCGAAGCGGCTACCGGCGTGAGCACGGGTATTTCCCCGGCCGACCGCGCCCGCACCATCCTGGCTGCTGCCGCGCGTGATGCCAGACCGGAAGACATCGTGCAGCCCGGCCATATCTTTCCATTGATGGCGGAGCCGGGTGGCGTGCTCCACCGTGCCGGGCACACCGAGGCATCCTGCGATCTGTCAGTGCTGGCAGGCTGCGAGCCGATCGGCGTGATCTGCGAAATCATCAATGAAGATGGCTCCATGGCGCGCCGCCCGGACCTGGAAACATTCGCCGAGCAGCATGACCTGAAGATTGGCACCATCGCGGATCTGATCGAATACCGCATGCTCAATGAAAAGACCGTGGAAAAGGTCAGCGAGCATGTGCTGCCGACCTGGTACGGCGATTTCCGCATGCTCGCATTCCGCGACACGGTGGACGACATGACCCACGTGGCCTTGGTGAAGGGTGAGCCGACGCCCGAGCAGGTGACGACCGTGCGCGTGCACCAGGTCGATCCGCTGCGTGATCTCATGAGCGCGCAGATCAATGGCAAGACCGGCTGGAACATGCACCGCGTGCTCGAGGAGTTGTCCAGCAGTGAAGCGGGCGTGGTGATCATCCTGGGTCAGGACTATGTGTCCAACCACATGCAGTCGATGATCGACAGCTTTTTTGCCGGCAAGCGCCAGGTTGCGCAGGGCAACAGCCGGGCCTACCGCAATATCGGCACCGGCTCGCAGATCCTGCGCGAGCTGGGCGTGCGCAAGATGCGCCTGCTCAGCTCACCGATGAAGTTCAACGCGCTGTCCGGCTTCGATCTGGAAATCGTCGAGTACGTGGAGCCCTGAGATTCAACCGCGTTAGCGAACGATAAACAGTAGCTCGGCCTCGGCTTCTTTCGGGCATGGCGACAATTGCTCGTAGCTGCAAGAACCGCTGTTGCCGAAGTCGGTGATGTGGAGAGTGACCAGATACTCCCCGGGCACTGGCGGTTCACTGTATACGGCGAGCGCACTCAGGAAGGCTGAGGTGGGTGACAGTGTGCGCTGAAGTCTATAGTGGCGACCCTCCTCCACGGTTTGCAGTCCGCTCATCGATGGTGCGACCAGGCGGATCGGATGGTCCTCTCCGCAACCCCCTTCTGCCAGACAGAAGAGGCGAGCAGTCGTAAACATCGTGCCTGTGCCGACATCAACGTCGTCGACGTCTATGCCTATCGGGAAAAGCACCTGGCCAGCTGTTGGGGTCGCATCATAGGTGCAATCCAGACGGGTCAGACTGGTGGTTTCGCAGGTCAGCAGGTTGTTCGCCGGAGGAATCGGGTAAGGCGGTTGATTGATATCGTGGAGCCTGAATCTGTGATCAACAGGTAGTGATACCAGCGCGATATCGTCGGCGCTGGTGAAACGCAGTGTCATAGCTCCCAGGTCGGTGATGCCGAGTGGTATCTCTAACGCAGGGTTCGGTGTCCAGCGCGCTTCCCAGGTATATTCCAGGGCGCCTTCGTTGTTATACGGCAACCCCTGAGGCAAGGGCAGTGTCTGTGGCAGGGCGTCGCACTGCACGGCGATCGCGTTGCCTTGATGCAGTATCTCGACCATCACATTCCCTTCGGACAATGCTTCATCGCAGCTCATGATTTCTGCACTGCCGAGTGCTGCTTTGGGCCCGATGGCCCTGGCGGTAAAGACGTAGGATTCGCTTTGTCCGACCTGATACACCGCGGATTCGCCGGGAGCGCCTGCGCGAAGGGTCAGCGTGTCACTGCGGGGCGGCCCCAGTCGGGGAGAGCCGCCGCGCACGCGCAACGCATAAGCCATGCTGCTCCGTGGTGCGATCTGGTGCTGGCCGTCCTCTGCATCCAGTTGCCAGGCACCCGCCGGCGCTGAGGGCGATGCGGACCACAAGGCTTCGCCTGGCATGCCCGGGAATAGCAGCGGCGACAGGGCCGGGTTGTGGGTGCAGGTATCGTGCAACGAGGCCAGTTCGCGAATGTTCGGCAGGCGCCAATCGGTGAAACCGCCGAGGGTGTCTTCCTGTGCCTCACCCAATGCCGTGACCCAGTCCTGTGACAGCGCCTCACCTTGCGTACAGTCTTCGCCGGTCAGGCCGGCGACGCAGCGCTGCCACATCAGGCCTGTCATCTGGTCCACGAGGGTGTCGGTGCCAGACAGGCTGAAGCGTTGTGGCGGGGTGCTGCTCTGCAGGTCGTCCGAGCAATGTGCACGTGATTCTGCATCCAGCGTGACGAGCGATGCACCACGCACCAGGCGCACGGACTGTGCGCTGTCCATTGCCACTGCGCCCGGCAGCGCGGCGTTCATATCCACGACCCAGACACTGCTGCCTCGGGCATCCGAGGTGGCGCTCCACAGTGGGGCGTTGGCCGCTTCCGGGAAAAAGGCGGCGTCTTGCCAAGGCGGGCTTTGCTTCCCGTAGTGCACCAGGCTTTGCAACTCTTGCAGATGCGGCAGCCGCCAGTCTTGATGACCGCATAAGCCCTCGGCATTGACCGCCTGAACATACGCATCAAGGGTGCAGGGCTGGTCGCCCAGGCTGGCATCGCACAGGCTGGTGTTGCCCGTGTCGTGCAGGCTGTATTGATGGTCGACGAAGCGCGGGCTCAGGTTGCCCGCATCCTTGAGCTCCCAGGTCAGGCCGGTCACGTTGTCCCGCGTGCAGCCCCATTGCTGGGGCATATCCCCGCGCAAGGGTTGCAACGGGCAGTCGCCTTCGCCTTCGAGGTCGCCGTTGTTGCACAGTCGGGAGTAATCGAAACCGGCATCGCCATCGCCGGTTTTCTCCAGGTCTGCCTCGGCGTCGCGACCAAAATCGGCATCCTGACCCAGAGGTTCGTCCCCCAGGCAGGGTTCATTGATGCCGGTGTCAGCATCGGCGCAGAAGAGGATGCCGGTATCGTTCAGAGGACGAAAGTCGATGCCGGGAGGGAGATCGCCCCCACTGGAGGAGGATGAGCCGCCGCTGCATGCCGCAACACAGAGTGTCGTGACGACGGTGATCATCAGCGCCTGAAGCGGCCGGCGGTGAATACCTGTCATGTGTCCCCCGATGAAAATCGATAGCGGTCTGTTGTTACCGATTTTAAGGGGGTGGGACCACAGCGTATGTCCCCTGCTCAGGGGACATACGCTGTGGTATGCGCTACGACATGTGCCGTCGCAGAAGTCAGGCGTCGGGGGCTTGCATGGTCAGCGTGGCCAGTACGGCCTCGACCAGCGCTTCGCTTTCTTCGTCGAAGAAACTCTGCACCACCACGATGGCGTGCTCGTCACGCACCAGCGCCAGGTAGCGCTGCCTGACCATTTGCGGGCCGAACATGGCCTGTGCTTCGAAGTAATCGAAGGCGGTGCCATTGATGTCGCGCTGGCCGCACTGCTCTTCGATCTCGTAGCGCACCTGCATCTGACGCAGGGCCTGGCGTGCATGCGCCAGATAATCGCAGCCGTCGGTGATGCCGGGGGCCAGGCGAATGTTCTCGGCCGAGCCGAGGATGTTCGGGTTCAGCTTGCCCGGGGTGCCCGGCGGCACGGCAAAGAAGCCGAACAGCGGCAGGGTGCTCTCCAGCGCCGAACGGATCATCGCCCGGGTGTTGTCGTCGCCCATCAGCGCCAGGCTTTGTTGCTGCATGGCGATCATGTCCTCGGCATTTTGCGAGAACCAGTCTTCCGGCTTCTCGATCTGCAGGCCGAACCGGTCGTTGCGGTAGAGGCGGCCGTCCTCGGAGTAGGTCAGGGCGTCGCTGGTGCCGGAGGTGCCTGTGTCGCTGGAAGTGCCTGTGTCGGCAGGGGTGGTGTCGGTAGAGGGGGCGTCGCTGCATGCCGCAAGGCTCAGCAGGATAGCGCACAGCAGCAGGGTTCTTGCGATCACGTGAGGGCTCCTGGGGTTGTTGGCCGGGCGAGGCAAGTGCTGATCACGCCCGCGAAGCGGCAAAGATACCCGGTTGCCGCGAGGCAGGCCATGTCCGGGTTGGCAAAGCCGGCAGGCTGGCCGCCTGAAAGGCAGGCATTCCGCAGGGCAAGTGGGTACAATGTGGCGCTTGCCGATCGCCGGGGGCAGGACCTCGGCCGGATGTCAGAAAAGGGTTGGTTATGAAAGACGTGAAAGTCATCGAGGGCAACTTCACCCAGGTGGGTGGTCGTTACGGTATCGTGGTGGCCCGGTTCAACAGCTTTGTGGTGGAGTCGCTGCTGGAAGGCGCGGTGGACACCCTGCTGCGTCATGGCGTCAAGGCGCAGGACATCAACGTGATCCGTGTGCCGGGTGCCTGGGAGCTGCCGGTTGCCGTCAAGCGTATTGCTGACAAGGGCGATTACGACGCCATCATCACCCTGGGCGCAGTAATCCGTGGCGGTACGGCGCACTTCGAATACGTGGCGGGCGAGGCAGCCAAGGGTATTGCCTCGATCCAGAACAGCACCGGTGTGCCGGTGGCGTTTGGTGTGCTGACCGTGGACAGCATCGAGCAGGCCATCGAGCGTGCGGGCACCAAGGCCGGCAACAAGGGCGCTGAAGCGGCCCTGTGCGCACTGGAAATGGTCAGCCTGCTGAAAGTGCTCTGATATGACGACGACGTCTCCGTCAGCGCGCCGCAAGGCGCGCCGTTTCGCATTGCAGGCGCTGTACCAGTGGCAGCTGGCGGGCCACCCGATGCATGAGATCGAGGCGCAGTTCCGCGCCCAGAACGACATGAAGAAGGTGGACCTGCAATATTTTCACGACCTGCTGCATGGTGTGCCCGAGCGCCTGGAAGAGCTGGATGCACTGATTGCTCCTGCACTGGATCGCAAGGTGCAGGAGTTGTCCCAGGTCGAGAAAGTCATCCTGCGCCTGGGCGCGTTCGAATTGCTGGCGCGTCTGGACGTGCCCTACCGCGTGGTGATCAACGAAGGCATCGAACTGGCCAAGCTGTTCGGTGCTGATGACTCCTTCAAGTACGTCAACGGCGTGCTCGACAAGGTGGCGCGCAAGTGCCGCCAGGTGGAAATCGTCGCCCGCTGATCTGCCGTGACCCGATCGGGTATGAGGCCAGCCATGGATGAATTTGCCCTCATCAATCGTTTCTTCCGCACTGCAGCCAATGCTGCCGGGCCCGGCGTCAAGCTCGGGCCCGGTGACGATGCGGCCATCCTGTCACCGACGCCGGGATGCGAGCTGGTGATGTCCATGGACACCCTGATCGCGGACCGGCACTTTCCGGCAGACTTGCCCGCCGCCGATGTGGGCTGGCGCAGTCTGGCGGTCAATCTTTCTGATCTGGCGGCCATGGGCGCGCGTCCGCGCTGGGCGTTGCTGAGTCTGAGTCTGCCGCAGGCCGACGCCGACTGGGTGGCGGAATTTGCCCGTGGCTTTGGTGAACTCGCGTCCTCGTCGGGCTGTGTGCTGGTGGGCGGCGATACCGTGCGCGGGCCGCTCGCCATCACGGTGCAAGTCACCGGTGAGGTGCCCGCTGGTGAGGCGCTGCTGCGCAGCGGTGCCAGTGTGGGCGAGCAGGTGTGTATTGGCGGGGTGCCCGGAGAAGCGGCCGCAGGCCTGGCTGCGTGGCAGCACGGCACGCGCAGCGGCGCGCTGGTGGACCGGCTGGCGCGGCCTGCGCCGCAGCTGGCGCTGGGTGAGCGGCTGCGCGGTGTGGCCAGCGCCTGTATTGATGTCTCGGACGGGCTGCTCGCGGACCTCGGGCATCTGGTGACAGAAAGCGGCGTCGCGGGGGCCACGGTGCATCTTCCCGCACTGCCGGTGTCGGCGGCGCTGGCCGCCGCAGGCGATGAGACCGTTCGTCAGACGTGGCAGTTGTCCGGCGGTGATGATTATCTGCTGCTCTTTGCCTGGCCTGCCGGGCGCCCCCTGCCCGATGGCTGCCACGCTATCGGACACTTCTCTGCAGACACCGGTATCCGGGTGCTGGACGCTGAGGGCCAGCCTGTAGAGGTGGCCCGCTCGGGCTGGAATCATTTTGCCGGGGGCGGCCAGTGACCGCGCCGGTCATCATTGTCGGTGCAGGCATGGCGGGTATTGCCGCTGCGCGTCGGCTGGCGCAGGGTGGCGTTCGCGCTACCGTGATTGATCCCGGTGCCTGGTTCGAGTGGTTGCCAAACATTCACGAGTTGGTGTCAGGCCGCAAATCACCCGGGGATCTCAGACTGCCAAGGGCTGCCTTGCTGCGTGCCATGGGGCATCGCTTTCTGCAGCAGCGGGTAGTATCGGTGGCGCCAGAGCCGCGCACGCTGACGCTGGATAACGGCCAGACCGTGCACTGGAGTCGGCTCATTCTGGCCTGCGGCGGCGAGGAGCAGGGACTCGATATTCCCGGCGTCAGGCAGCACGCCTTTGGCTTCAAATCTGTTGATCAATGCCATGCTATCGGTGAGCGCCTGTGTGCGCTGATGGCCGCTCCGGGATCACGCACGATATCGGTGGTGATCGTCGGTGGCGGTATCGAGGGCGTGGAGGCGACCGGTGAGGTGTTGCGCCGCTACAGGGGAGATCAGCGTTTGCAGATCACTCTGCTCGAAGGGAGTGATCGTCTGATGCCCTCGGCGCCGGCCGCACTGGATCTGGCACTGCGAAACCGCCTGGCGGGCCAGCCGGTAACGGTGCGCGACGCAGTGCGTGTCACCGCCGTGAGTGCGGAGGGGGTGACGATTCAGGCCCGGGATGGCGCCACCACCGAGCTCATGGCTGATCTCGTGGTCTGGACCGGAGGTACGCGGCCTCCATCCTGGTTGGCCAAGGCCGGTCTGGCGGATGAGCGGGGCTGGGGGCGTGTCACCACCAGTCTGGCCAGCCCGGTATCGCCCCATGTCTGGCTATGTGGTGATGCGGCCCGGTTGCCCGGGGTAACCGGGAAACAGGCCGCAGATGCCCTGGCCGCCGGACTCTGCGCGGCCGACAACCTTATCGCCAGAAGAGACGGGCGAGCCGCCAGGGCGTTCAGGGCACCAGGCCGACCGCAGGTGCTGACGCTGGGCGATCTGGATGCCTGGCTGATCGCTGAGGATCATGTGCTGAGCGGCCCCCTGCTGGGCGAATTGAAGGAAGTGATTTATCAGTTTTATATGCGGCGTCTCGACAGCCGCAAGGCGTGGCGGGCCTGGCCTGCGATGTTTCGCCGACTCGGCGGGGCCGGGATGCAGCGTCTGGACGGATGGGGCGACGATCCGTTCAGACTGCTGGACCCCCGGCGCTATCTGTTGCAATGGCATAAAGGAGCAGATTCCTGATGACCTCTTCCCCGCGCCCCGACATGAGCAATCCGGTGCATTTTCTGGCGTTCGGTTTTGGCAGTGGCCTGGCGCCCAAGGCGCCGGGCACCTTCGGCACGCTGGCGGCCATGCCGCTCTGGTACCTGCTGACCTTCCTGCCCTGGTGGGGTTTTCTGCTGGCCACCTTGCTGATGATTGCCGTGGGCCCCTGGCTGTGTGGGCAGACCTCACGAGATCTGGGCGTGCATGATCACGGCGGGATTGTCTGGGACGAATTCGCGGGCCTGCTGGTCACCTTTATCCCGCTGGCGCTGGTGGGTGCCGCGCCCACCGTGGCGGTGGCGGTGGCGGGCTTTGTTCTGTTCCGGATTTTCGATGTGCTGAAGCCTTGGCCGATCGGCTGGCTGGACCGGCGTGTGCATGGTGGCACGGGCATCATGGTGGACGATCTGCTGGCGGGTGTGTACGCAGGCGTCCTGCTGTACATCGCCTTGCCATGGCTG
>ERZ869909.1511-NODE-1511-length-18720-cov-5.386848_pt1 | contig 18720 bp, 15 predicted proteins | sample MGYA00520892_ERZ869909 | MGnify/ENA primary metagenome ERZ869909 (study PRJEB32215, sample SAMEA104723947) | bioreactor metagenome | biome: bioreactor; feature: anaerobic bioreactor; material: water | place: China | collected 2015-03-12 ...
TGCAGACCGCCTTCACCGATTGGCGCCTTTTGCGGCGCAACGGCAAGCCCCTGCATATGGAGGTGCTGCGCCTGTGCGATGCGGCGCTGCGCATGGGCGCGGCGGGGTTGAACGGCGCGCGGGCGGTGGCCTCGGTCATTCTGGCGGCGCCGGGGGCGGCGGATGCGCTGGGCCCGGTGCGTGCGGCGCTGGGCATGGAAGGGGTGCGGGCGGCGGCCTCGGCGCTGTCGGGGCGGCTGGTGGTGCGGATGATGGCTGCCGATGCCTGGCCTTTGCGCCTGCAGATGATCCGGCTGCTGTCGGTGCTGCGGCCCGGCCCGCTGCCCCGGGTCTGGCAATGCTGAGCAGGCGCGCATGAATCTGACCCCACGCGAAAAGGACAAGCTGCTGGTGGCGATGGCTGCCATGGTCGCCCGCAACCGGCTGGCGCGGGGGGTTAAGCTCAACCACCCCGAAGCCATCGCCCTGATCACCGATTTTGTGGTCGAGGGCGCGCGCGACGGCCGTGCGGTCGCCGATCTGATGGCGGCCGGCGCCCATGTCGTTACCGCCGATCAATGCATGCCCGGCGTGCCGGCGATGATCCATTCCGTGCAGGTCGAGGCCACCTTCCCCGATGGCACCAAGCTCGTCACCGTCCACCATCCGATCCGTTGAGAGGTTCCTGACCATGCGCCTTCTTCCCCTTTTTCTGCTCGCGCCGACCGCGCTGATGGCCCATCCCGGCCATGAGCATGTCGATGGCTTTGCCTCGGGGCTGGCGCATCCGCTGCTGGGGCTTGACCATCTGCTGGCGATGCTGGCCGTGGGCGTTGTGGCGGCGCGTCTGGGCGCTCGCGCGCGCTGGGCCGTGCCCGGCAGCTTTCTGGCCGGTATGCTGGTCTTTGGTCTGATCGGTGTCGGCGGCGGCGAGAGCGCGCTGGCCGAACATCTGATCATCGCCTCGATCCTCGTGCTGGGGGCGCTTCTGGCGCTGGCGCTGCGCCCGCCGCTGGTGATCATGGCGGCTTTCGCTGCCGTTTTCGGCGCGGCGCATGGCTATGCGCATGGCGCCGAGGGCACCGGCGATGGCGGCTATCTGATCGGCTTCATGCTGACCACCGCAGCGCTGCATGGCGCTGGCCTAGCGCTGGGCGCATGGATCGCCACGCATGGGCGCTGGATGGTGCGGGGCGCCGGCGGGGCGGTCGCGCTGGCCGGCATCGCACTGGCCCTGTGGTAAGGGCGCGCCGATGATCCCCGGTGAAATCATCACCCCCGATGGCGAGATCACGCTCAACGCCGGGGCCACGGTCACCACGCTGATGGTGGCCAATACCGGCGATCGCCCGGTGCAGGTGGGCAGTCATTACCATTTCGCCGAGGCCAATCCGGGGCTCGATTTCGACCGCGAAGCGGCGCGCGGGAAGCGGCTGGACATTCCTGCCGGCACGGCGGTGCGCTTCGAGCCGGGACAGCGGCGCGAGGTGCGGCTGGTTCCCTATGGTGGCGCGCGCGCGGTTTACGGCTTCAACGGGCAAGTGATGGGGGCGCTCTAGCATGGCCAACAGCATCTCCCGCGCCGCCTATGCCGACATGTTCGGCCCAACCACGGGCGACAAGGTTCGGCTGGCAGATACCGATCTGATCATCGAGGTCGAGCGCGACCTGATCGCCGAGCGTGGCGGCTATGGCGAGGAGGTGAAATTCGGCGGCGGCAAGGTCATCCGCGACGGCATGGGCCAGAGCCAGATCACGCGGGCGGGCGGGGCCATGGATACGGTCATCACCAATGCGCTGATCGTGGATCACAGCGGCATCTACAAGGCCGATGTCGGCCTGCGCGACGGGCGGATCGCCAGGATCGGCAAGGCCGGCAACCCCGATACGCAACCCGGTGTCGATGTCATCATCGGCCCCGGCACCGAGATCATCGCCGCCGAGGGCAAGATCCTCACGGCCGGCGGGTTTGATGCGCATATCCACTTCATCTGTCCGCAGCAGATCGATGATGCGCTGCATTCGGGCCTGACCACCATGCTGGGCGGCGGCACCGGCCCGGCGCATGGCACGCTCGCCACCACCTGCACGCCGGGGCCGTGGCATATCGGCCGGATGCTGCAGGCCGCCGATGCCTTTGCCATGAACCTGGCCTTTGCCGGCAAGGGTAATGCCAGCCTGCCCGATGCCTTGCACGAACAGGTCCGCGCCGGTGCCTGCGCGCTGAAGCTGCACGAGGATTGGGGCACCACCCCGGCGGCCATTGATTGCTGCCTGTCGGTGGCCGAGGAAACCGACATTCAGGTGATGATCCACACCGACACGCTCAACGAATCCGGCTTCGTGGAAAACACCCTCAAGGCCATCGCCGGGCGCACCATCCATGCCTTTCACACCGAGGGCGCGGGCGGTGGCCATGCCCCCGACATCATCAAGGTGGTGAGCAGCCAGCATATCCTGCCCTCCTCCACCAACCCGACCATGCCCTATACGGTCAACACGATCGAAGAGCATCTCGACATGCTGATGGTCTGCCATCACCTCGACCGCAAGGTGCCCGAGGATGTGGCCTTTGCCGAATCCCGCATCCGGCGCGAGACCATCGCCGCCGAGGATATCCTGCACGATATCGGCGCCTTCTCGGTCATTTCCTCGGACAGCCAGGCCATGGGGCGGATCGGCGAGGTGATCACGCGCACCTGGCAGAGCGCGCACAAGATGAAGCAGCAACGCGGGCGGCTTGAGGGCGAGCAGGGCGACAACGACAATCTGCGCGTGCGACGCTACATCGCCAAATACACCATCAACCCGGCCATCGTGCATGGGCTGAGCGCGCATATCGGCAGTATCGAGGTGGGAAAGCGCGCCGATCTGGTGCTCTGGTCACCCGCCTTCTTCGGCGCCAAGCCGGAAATGGTGCTGATCGGCGGGTCCATCGTGGTGGCGCAGATGGGGGACCCCAACGCCTCGATCCCCACGCCGCAGCCGATGCATTCGCGCCCCATGTTCGGCGCCTTCGGCCGCGCGGTCGAGCGCTGCGCCGTCACCTTTGTCAGCCAGGCGGCGCAAGAGGATGGCATCGCCGAGCGGCTGGGGCTGGCCAAGTCAACGCTGCCGGTGGAAAATTGCCGTGGCATCGCCAAGGCGGATATGGTGCTCAACGACGCCACGCCCGAAATCCATGTCGACCCCGAAACCTATGAGGTGCGCGCCGATGGCGTGGTCCTGACCTGCGAGCCGGCCAGCGAATTGCCGCTCGCGCAACGCTATTTCCTGTTCTGACGAAGATGGCCTGCAACCGGCAAAGCCTCGCCACGCGCGATAGTCCGGCGCCGTACGCCATCGGCCCGTCTCGCCGGTCGCGGCCGGCGCATGGTTGCCATGTCTGCCACGATATCCTGCCACAAGGTGCCCCATGAACGATACCACCCCAGACCTGCCACCCGCCGCGCGCCTGCTGCGCGAGGCGCCCGAGCGCTGCCACGATGTGGTGGTGCTGGATTATGACGCACGGCTGATGCGCCGCAAACGGCTGGTCACGGCCTCGGGCGCGGGGTTCATGGTGGACCTGCCCGAGGTCACCAATCTGGATGCCTTCTGGGGTTTCGAACTGGCGGACGGGCGCTGCATCGGCATCAGGCCGGCCGATGAGGCGGTGCTGGTGATCATCGGCAACCTGTCCCGGCTGGCCTGGCATATCGGCAACCGCCACACGCCCTGCCAGATCGAGGCCGAACGCCTGATCATTCGCGAGGATCACGTGCTGGAGCGCATGTTGCAGGGCCTGGGCGCCAGCATCACCCGCGCGCAACTGCCCTTCACCCCCGAGGGCGGCGCCTACGGCCTTGGGCGCACCATGGGCCATGATCACGGGCATTCGCATGACCACGACCACGGCCACGACCACGGGCACGGCCACGGCCACGGGCATCATAACCCCCAACCCACGGGCGCCTGATCAGCCATGGACAGCGCTGAAATGCATCTGACGCATTGGCTTTCGCCGGCCTTTCCCACCGGGGCCTTCGCTTACAGCCACGGGTTGGAGCAGGTGATTGCGCTGGGCGCCGTGAGCGATGCCGCCAGTCTGGAGCACTGGTTGTCAGATGTGCTGCACCACGGGGCTGGCTGGCAGGACGCGGTGCTGCTGGCGCTGGCACTTGCCCCCGATGCCGATCTCGACGCGCTGGATGACATGGCGCAGGCGCTGCAACCCTGTGCCGAGCGCTGGCAGGAAAGCAGCGAACAGGGCGCCGCCTTTGCCCGCACCGTGGCGCAGATTACCGCCAGCCCACAGCCCGCGCGCACCCTGCCCATTGCCGTGGCCCAGGCCGCGCGGCCCCTCTCGCCTGATCCTGCGCAGGTGATCGCGCTATACCTGCAGGGCTTTGTCACCAATCTGGTCACCATCGCCATCCGCCATGTGCCTCTGGGGCAGGGCGAGGGCCATGCGGTGCTCGCCCGCCTGCTGCCGCCCATCGCCGCGCTGGCCGGGCGCGCGGCGCGGGCTGGGATGGCCGATCTTGGCACCGCCTGCCCCGGCGCCGACATCGCCGCCATGGAACATGAATGCAAGGAAGTGAGGTTGTTTCGCACATGAGCACCAACGGACCCCTGCGCGTGGGCATCGGCGGCCCGGTCGGCGCGGGCAAGACCACCCTGACCGAGCACCTGGCCCGTGCGCTGGCCCCGCGCCTGTCCATGGCCGTCATCACCAATGATATCTACACGCGCGAGGATGCCGAGGCGCTGATGCGCGCCCAGGTGCTGCCGCAAGAGCGCATCCGCGGCGTGGAAACCGGGGGCTGTCCGCATACCGCCATCCGCGAGGATGCCAGCATCAACCTCGCCGCCGTGGCCGATCTGACCGCCACCTTTCCCGGGCTTGATCTGGTGCTGATCGAGTCCGGGGGCGACAATCTGGCGGCGACCTTCTCGCCCGAACTGGCCGATCTGACCATCTATGTCATCGACACCGCCGCCGGGCAGGACATTCCACGCAAGAAGGGGCCGGGGCTGGTGAAATCCGACCTGCTGGTGGTCAACAAGATCGACCTTGCACCGCATGTCGGTGTCGATCTGGTGCAGCTGGAGGCCGACACCCGCACCGCGCGGGGCCAGCGACCCTATGTGTTGACCAGTTTGCGCGACGGTGCCGGCGTTGATGACATCATTGCGCTGCTGGTGCGCGAAGGCGGCCTGCAGCCGAAGCCCCTTGTGACGTAACAAGACCCGCAGCCTGATGGCTTTGTCTGATCGACGCCTTGTCGCGGGTCTTGCCGCTCTGATAGCGCGTGGGGGCGCGTTTGCGGGTGAGAGTAGTGCCGCGCATGACGACGCTCGCATCTGTTCTCCGCCACGAGATTGTGCAGCAAAATGCGTGGCAAAACCTGCGGCGAGGCAAGCCGGCAAGAATGACAGGCGCGGGCCGGGACCCGTTTGCCAATTAGTATCAATGAACTGGAATGATTGACGGCCGGTGGGGTTGGCGGATGGGGTGGGATTCGAACCCACGGTGGAGTTTCCCCCACGCTGGTTTTCAAGACCAGAGCCTTAAACCACTCGGCCACCCATCCGTTGCCCGCTTCTAGCCCGTGCCCGGGGGGCTCGCAAGATCCGCCGATGCGGAGCGGGCGGGTCAGCTGGTGGCGATGCGGGGGCGGCCGCTGGCGGTGAGGCGCAGCCGGGTTTCGATGAACATCGGCTGGCCCTCGACCTCGGCGGTGATGTCCTCGCGGCTCTCGTGCAGCACGGGCTCGCCGACACCGGCGCGGCGGGCACGGCTCTCGGCTTCGATGTGCAACGCGGCGCGCAGGGCCCCGATGGCGGCTTCGGGCTCGGCGAAGCGTTCCGGGCCCTGCGGCAGATGCGCGATGAAAAGCCCGGGCGCGGGCGCGGTGACGCTACCTTCGGCATGCATGGCAACCTGGCCGACCACCGCACCGACGGCATTGGCGACCCCGGCCAGATCGGGCACCACCAGCCGCGTGCCCAGGCGTTTCGCCACGGCGCCGTAATAGCACCCGGCCGAGGCCCCAAGCCCGATCACCGGCGCGCCCAGCCGTGCCTCGATCCGCACCAGCCCGGTGTGGCGCGCCAGCCCGGCCTGCATCAGCGCATGTCCGGCCAGCGTATCGGGCGCCTCGCTCCAGGGATGGGGGTCTTCGGCGAAGGCGGCCTCGAGCAGGCAGGTGACGGTCTGCGCCACCAGTTGATCGACGATCTGCTGCGCCATCGCGGCGGCATCCGGGGCACGCCGTTCGCCGCGGCCATTGCGGCGCCGGGCCATCAGGGTCAGCGCCTTTTGCGCGGCCTCATGGTCCCAACCTGTCTGCCGGCCCAGCACATGCGCGGCGTCCGAGGGGGTGACGCCGGCCAGCAGCACCAAGCCGCGCGCCACCAGTTTTTGCAGGGCCGGCGCCTCGATGCGCGCGCGCAGTACGGCACCTTCCGGCGCGGGGCCGCTTTCCAGCAGGCGCTCGGCCAACTGGGCCTCGCGCGGGGGCAGGCCCGGGGGCAGGGTGGCAAAGAGCGGCAGCACGAAACGCGCCGCATTCTCGGGTGCCGGGTCGCGGCTCAGGGCATCGTCGAGTGCCGCATGCACCAGCGCCGGGTGCTGCCTTGCGGCCAGGGCCACCGGCATCAGCCGGCGGGGCCCCAGCCTTAGCGCGCCCTCCAGCCCGTCCAGCAGATGCACCTCGCTGTCGCCGCCAAGGCCGGTCGTGCGCATGGCCACGGCCTCGACCATGGTGCGGAAGCCACCGACGCGCGCGCCCTCGGGGTCGATGGCGGGGCGGCCGTCGCGCAGCAGGCAGATATCGGTGGTGGTGCCGCCGATATCGGAGATCAGCGCCTCGCTCTCGCCGGTCAACCAGCTTGCACCCGCCACCGAGGCGGCGGGGCCGGAAAGGATGGTTTCGATCGGGCGTTCGCGCACCAAAGCGGCGGAAACCAGCGCCCCGTCGCCGCGCACCACCATCAGCGGCGCCTCGATCGACAGCCGGGCCAGATGGCTTTCGCAGGCAGCGATCAGCCGGTCGATCATGCCGATCAGCCGCGCATTCAGAAGCGCCGTCAGCGCCCGGCGCGGCCCGCCCAGCGCGGCGGACAATTCATGCGAACAGGTGACCGGCAGGCCGGTGCGCTCCCGGATACGTGCGCGAACGGCCTGTTCATGTGCCGGGTTGCGGGTGGCGAAACTGGCGGCCACGGCCAGCGCGCCAATGCCCGGCGGCAGGGCGTCGAGCGCGGCATCGAGCGCTGCCAGATCGAGCTTCTGGCGCTCATTGCCGGCATGGCTGTGCCCGCCGGCCAGCTCGATGAGCGGATCGCCGGCCAGCGCGTCGGCAAGCCCGGCGCGCTGGCGTTCGGCGGCGTCAAAACCGATCAGCACCAGCGCCACGCGCTCGCCCTGACCTTCGACCAGCGCATTGGTGGCCAGCGTGGTGGAGAGCGAGACCATGGCGATCTGGCGCGGATCGAAACCGGGCGCGCGGGTCAGAACGCTGTCGATGGCGGCGCCGATGCCGGCGGCCAGATCGGGGCGGGTGGTCAGCGCCTTGGCATGCGCGGTGATGCGCTGCGCTTCCTCGTCAAGCAGGACGGCATCCGTATAGGTGCCGCCGGTATCCACGCCCAGCACGATCGCCATGTCGCCCCCCAGATCCTGCGCCGCAGCGCATCATGCCGCAAGCCCTGCGCAAGTCAGGTAGATCAGGCGCGTTGCGAAGGGAAGGGGGCGTCTTCATCGCCGCGGCCGCGGCGGGCATGGGTGCGGATGGCCTCGGCCAGGGTGGCCTTGCGGAAGGGTTTCGCCACATGCCCGGCAAAACCCGCCTCAAGGTAGGATTCCACCTGATGCTGCATGGCATTGGCGGTGACGGCCAGCGCCGGGGTGGGGGTGGCGCCGTGACGCCGCTCGATCTCGCGGATCGCGGCCAGCGCGGCGATCCCGTCGAGAACCGGCATCGAAATATCCAGCAGCAGCAGATCGAAAGCGCCGGGGTGGAAGGCGTTAAGCGCCGCCCGCCCGTCCTCGACCATGGTCAAGGACAGTTCCAGACTGCCCAGCATCGCCGCCAGAATGCGCCGGTTGGTCAGGTTGTCATCCGCCACCAGAACCCGCAGCTTGCGGAAATCGCAGTCCTCGGCCGCTTCGAGCGCATCATCAAGCGGGGCTTCGGCCTGCGCCTGGGGGGCGGGCAGCCAGACGGTGACCGTGGTGCCGCGGCCGGGGGTGCTTTCGAGCGCGATCTCGCCACCCATCAGCTCGACCAGCTTGCGGGTGATCGACAGGCCCAGCCCGGTGCCGCCGAAGCGCCGCGCGGTCGAGCCCTCGGCCTGCTCGAACTCGTCGAAGACCCGGGCGCATTGCTCGGCGCTCATGCCGATGCCGGTATCGCGCACGGTGATCTGAAAGCGGTCCTCAGTGGCGAAGGACAAGGCGACATCCACGCCGCCGGTTTCGGTGAACTTGAGCGCATTGCCGAGCAGATTGTTCATGATCTGCAGGATGCGATGCGGATCGCCGCTGCGCGGCAGGTGGCAGGCGGCATCGCTCATCACCGAGAGCGCCAACCCCTTGCTTTCCGCCCGGTTGATGAACAGCCCCTCGACGCGCTGCGCCAGGTTCATCGGCACATAGACCTGCTCGGCGATATCGAGCTTGCCGGCCTCGATCTTGGCCAGATCAAGGATATCATTGAGAATGTTCAGCAATCCCTCACCGGAATCGCGGATGGTTTCCAGCATGCGGCGCTGCGACGGATCGGTGACGCGCTCGCCCAGCAATTCGGCCATGCCCAGGACGCCGGTCAACGGGGTGCGCAGCTCATGGCTCATATTGGCAAGGAAGCGCGATTTCGCCTGATTGGCGGCCTCGGCCCGCTCGGTCGCGGCAACCAGCGCGGTCACATTCGAGCCGACGCCGCGATAGCCGCAAAAGCGCCCCTCGGCGTCGAAATGCGGCGCGCCGCTGATGCGCAGCCAGACCGGGCTGCCGTCAACCGCGTGACGCACGCTATGGATGAAATCGCTGAAGGGCTCGCGCGCCTCCTTCTGGCGGTTCATCGTTACCCAATCGACCTGCTCCACCGCCAGATCCTCCAGCGGGAATTCCTTGCGCGTGATGCCCAGCACCCGCTCGACGGGCAGGCCGGTGGCGCGGGTGAAGCCGCTCGACATATAGGTGAAGCGGAAATCGGCATCCTGTTCCCAGAACCAGTCCTCGCTGGCCTCGGCGATCTCGGTGATGCGCTGCTCGGCGGCGCGATGGGCATCGAGGGCGTTTTCGAGCGCTTCCTTGGCTTCGGCGAGCGCGAATTCGCGGCGTTTGTTCTCGGTGATGTCGAGATGCACGCCGCTTTCTTCGGCCGGCACGCCGGGCCCGGCCCAGCGCAGCACCCGCGCCTTGGACAGGATCCAGACCCAATGCCCGTCGCGGTGCCGCATGCGGAATTCATGGTTGATGCGGTTGTTGCTGGTGCCATGCAGCGAGGCGACATTGGCCTGAAGCGTCGGCAGATCATCGGGATGCACCAGCGATTCGAACAGCGCATGGGTCATCGGGTTCAGCTCGTGGCGGGCATAGCCCAGCATCTTGGCGTATTGCTCGTCGATGATCACATTGCCATGCACCGCATCGAGCTGCCAGGTGCCGACCGAGGCGGCATCGAGGATCGCGCTCAGCCGTTCCTCGATGTTGCGGCGCTCGCTGATGTCGATATCGACGCCGCTGATGCGCACTGGCTTGCCGGCCTCGTTACGCTGGGTGACACGGCCGCGTGACAGCAGATGCACCCAATAGCCTTCGCGGTGCAGCTTGCGGGTTTCGATCTCGATCAGATCGGTCTCGCCGCGGCGCATGCGCTCCAGCTCGGCGCTGACCCGCAGCAGATCGCCAGGATGCATCAGCTCGCGCCAGCGATCAGGGTCGATCCGCTCCATCGAGCCGGCCGGATAGCCCAGCATCGTCGCCCAGTAGTCATTGACCACCTGCATGCCGGTCTCGAAGGAATATTCCCAGGTGCCGACCCGCGCGCCGCGAATGATGTCGTTGAGCCGTTCCTCGGCCAGCTTGATGGCGGTGATATCGGTGCGCAGCCCGACATGGCCACCATCGGCCATGCGCCGCGCCCGTGAGCGCACGATGCGCCCGTTGCGATAGCGCACCTCGGTCTCGTAGGAATGGGTATCGACCGAGCGCAGCAGCGGCAGGCGGTTGGCCTCGGCCTCGGAATGGTCGTTGATATACATGCCGCGCTCGCCCCCGGCGCGGATGATTTCATCCAGCGAGACGCCGGGCACCAGGATATCGGCGATATCGGCGTTGAACTCGCGGTATTTGGCGTTGCACAGCACCATGCGATCATCGGGATCGAACAGCACGAAACCGTCATGCAGCCCCTCGATGGCCATTTCCAGCCGCGCATGGGCGGCGGCGGCTTCAAGGGCGAGGCGTTCGAGCTGCTTCTCCTGCTCGCGCCGCTCGGTGATGTCCTTCTCGATGCACATGAAGCCGCTGAACTGGCCCTCGGCATCGTGCAGGGGTTGCAGATCGAGCGATACCCAGTAGCTGTTGCCCCAGCGATCCTGGCGCGACAGCTCGGCCTTGAGCGGCTGGCGGGTGGCCAGAGCCTGGGCGATCTGCGCCAAGGATTGCGGGTCGTTATCGCTGGTGCACAACGTCTCGCGCACAGGGCGGCCGCGCAATTCGTCAAGCTGCCAGCCGGTGCGCTCCTCGAAGGCGGGGTTGACCCAGCTGACGCGCTGCGCCTCGTCGAGCACCACCACCAGGTTGGTCATCCGCCGCGCCACCTGGCTCAGCATGGCGTTTTCATCGGCGCGGGCGCGCTCGCCGGTGACATCCTGAATGCGGAAGACAAAGCGCATCTCGCTATCGCCAGGCCCGGCGCCGTCACCCGGCCCGCCGACCGGCTGCGTGTGGTCGCTTTCACCAGTGCCGCGCGCGATGCGGGCGACGGTCAGCCGGTACCAGCGCAGATCCGCGCCCTCGCCCAGGCAATAGACCGGCGGATGCGCCACGCCATGGTCGCGCGCCTCGCGCATCGCCTGGCGTTGCAGCCGCGCCACGGCGGGGGGCAGGGTTTCCTCAAGCGTCAGGCCCCGGATATGCTCGGGCGAGGCCGAAAGCATGTCGGGTGCGGCGCAATGGTAATCGGTGCAGCGCCCCTCGGTGTCGATCTCCAGCACCAGTTCGGGCATGGCGGCGAGCGTGGCGCGCAACCGCTCCGTGGTATCGGCCTGCACCTTGCGCAGCTTGCTCATGGCCTCAAGGCTGCGCTTGCGCGCGATGGCCGAGGTCACGCCATCGGCCAGCGCCTTTAGCGCGCGGGTTTCGGCATCCGAAAAGGCCCGCGCCTGTTGCACACGGTCCAGCCCCAGCAAGCCCTTGACCTCGTCGCCGCGATGGAGCGGCACGCAGACGATGGCGCTGATCTGCTGCGCCAGCAGGTGATCACGCCGCGGTCCCGGCGGCATCGCCGCCACATCCTCGACGCAGGTCATTTCGCTGGTGATGAAATCATGCGGCATGATGCCTTCGGCTTCCAGCGCCAGGCCCTGAAGATGCGCGATCATCGGCTCCACGCCGGGGGCGCACCATTCGTGGGTATTCCACCACAGCGCCTCGGGGTCGCGCAGGATGACATAGGCCCGGTCCGCGCCGGTCAGCCGCCCGATCTCGCCCAGAACATGATCAATCGCGGCATCCAGCTCGCTGGCATCGGCACGCAGCAGGGCGCCCAGGGCCGCAACGACCACAGGATAGGCTTCCGCATCGCCAATGGCGCGCCGCTGGGGAGCGGTGATCTGTTCCTGTATCAATCCCATGGGCTCCGAACTGCACTACGGGGTGCCGCTTACCCTAGAAAGAAGGCGATGGTTTGAAAATCAGTTAATTTTTTTGGGGCGATGATTGACGCGGCCGGGAAATTGGCCTGAATTATCGCCAGTCAGCCAAGGAATGCCCAATGCCTGTGCCCGAGAACGCCCCCGCCGACGCCGGCATGCGCCGCGATGTGGCGCCGGTGATCTGCTATCCGGTCGAAACCCTGCCGATGCCCGATCTGGCGCTCTATGGCCGCGCCCGCGAAGGGGCGCTGCCGGTGGCAGAGGCCATTGCCCCGCCGCGCGAGGCGGTGGCCTTTCGCGTTGCGGCCGGGCAGTTCTTCCGCATCTCCTGCCCCGAGGGGTCGCAGGTCGGCGATCTGAACCTTTTCAACGCCGCCAATCCGGCCGAGCGGTTCTTCTCCGGCAAGACCCGCGCGCTGCATGGCACTCATGTCGGCATCGGTGCGCGGCTCTGGTCGAACCTTCCCTGGCTACGCCCGCTGGCCACCGTCACCGCCGACAGCCTGGCCTGGTATGGCACCGACCGTTTCGGCGGGCGGGTGCATGATGTGATCGGCACGCGCTGCGATCCGCATACCCATCATCTGCTTTCGGGCGGCGAGATGTATCACCATTGCTGCCATTCCAACTTGACGCGGGCACTGGTCGGCGAGGGTTTCGCCCGCGAGAGCGCCGAAATGATGGTGCATGATGTGCTCAATGTCTTCATGTGCACCGGCTTCACTGCCGATACCGGGCAGTATTTCATGAAGGCCAGCCCGGCCCGGCAGGGCGATTACATCGAGTTCTTCGCCGAGATCGACCTTCTGGGTGTTCTTTCGGCCTGTCCGGGGGGCGATTGCGGCTCCGAGCATTCCTCGGACAGCGCGATATGCCATCCGCTGAAGGTCGAGGTCTTCGCCCCGCTTCCGGGCAGGCTGGCGGGCTGGCAGCCGCCGGCGGTGAATGGCTATGACCGCAGCCACGGGCTGCCCGACGCCATTCGCTGGCGCTACCATCAGCGCGCATCGCCGTGAGCGCCGGCAATCGCCGCGCCACCAGCCGATTTTCTTCGGATTTCCTTGCGCCGCTGGGGTGTCTGACGTATCAGGCAGCTGCTTCGGTTCGGGTGGTTCGCCACCCGGCAAAAGGGAATGCGGTGCGGCGAGGGGGCTTTGGTCCCGCAGCCAATTCCGCGACTGCCCCCGCAACTGTAAGCGGCGAGCGATGCCGGCACATGCCACTGTGGCGCCAGCCATGGGAAGGCCCGGCAAAGCGACGACCCGCGAGTCAGGAGACCTGCCGAAGTGATCACCCTATCCGGGCGCGGGCGGCGCCGGGGTAACGGTCTGACCGTAGAGGTGACGCCAGCACCGTCTGCGGCGGCATCCGCCACCCAGACATGATTGTCCAACGGTGCTCCGGCACCAGTTCAAGGGATGGCTGAGGTCATGTCGTTGTCTTTCTCGAAGCGTTTTCATTCCGCCGGGCCAGCGCGCTCGCGCACCATCGCAACCGCAACCGCAACCGCAACCGTCAGCGTGCTGGGGCTGGGCGCGCTGGCCGCGCCGGTGATGGCGCAGGGCGCCTATGATCTGGATGCGGTGACCTTCAGCGCCTATCGCGTGCCCACCGATCTGCAACGCAGTGGCGCGGCGGTCAGCCTGATGACCCGTGACGAGATCGACACGCTGGGTGAGAGCCAGGTGGCCGATCTGCTGCGCCGGCTGCCGGGCGTCAGCGTGACCCAGAGCGGCGGGCCGGGCGGCACCGCCTCGGTGCGCATTCGTGGCGCCGAGCCGCGCTATTCGGCGGTTTATGTGGACGGGGTGCGTGTTGATGACCCATCGAGCCCGCAGGTGCAGTTCAACTTCGGCCAGCTCGGCACCGCCGATATCGAGCGCATCGAGGTGCTGCGCGGCTCGCAATCGGCGCTTTATGGCGGCTCGGCCGTCGGCGGGGTGATCAATATCACCACCCGCCGCCCCGAGCGCGACGGTTTCAGCCAGAGCATGAGCGCCGAGGCCGGCAGCTACCGCACGCTGGCCACCAGCTATACCCTGGCGTTTCGCGACGAGCGCCTTGAAGCCGCGCTGACCCTGGCGCATCGCCGCACCGAGGGCTTTTCCGCCTGGGAAGGCCCGGTGCCGGGCACGCCGGGGCTGGAGCCGGACGGGCTGCGCGCCAGCTCGCTCTCGGCCTCGATGCGCTATCAGGCCAGCGAGGCTTTCGCGCTGGGCCTGAGCGCCGGTTTGCAGCGTTCGGTCAGCGAATATGACGCCGGCTGGCCCACCGACCCGAACTCGGACTACGAGAGCCATCGCCGCGATCGCCGGCTGCGGGTCTTCGCCGAGTTCGATACCGGCACCGTGCGCCATGAGATCTTCGCCACCGGCTATGACGTGTTGCGCAACGAGTTCAACGCCGGCGCGCCCGATGGCACATTCGAAGGCCGGCGGCTGGGGCTGGGTTATCTGGGCAGCTATGAGCTCAACCCCGGGCTGACGCTGATGTGGGGCGCCGACAGCACCCGCGAGATCGCCACCGTGCAGGGCGTGGGCCCCAACGAGACCCGCATCGACGGCGCCTTCGTGCAGGGCCTCTGGGCGCCGGCGCCGGGGCTGGATCTTTCCGGCACGCTGCGCATGGACCGCAATTCGGGCTTCGGCAGCTTCTGGTCGGGGCGGCTGACGGCATCCTGGCAGGCCAGCGATGCGGTGACGCTGCGCGGCGCGCTGGCACGCGGTTTCCGCGCGCCGGCGATCAACGAGCAACTGGGCAACCCGGCCTGGGGCATCGCCCCCAACCCGTCGCTGCGCCCCGAGACCAGCCGCAGCCTTGAACTGGGCGCCGATTACGCCGCCGGCCCGGTGCTGCTGGGGGCGACAATCTTCGCGCTCGATGTCGATAACGCGATCACCTATTGCACCGCCGTCGCCGATCCCTGGGGCACGCCGGTCTGTCCCGGCCCGGTGCCGGGCGGCTTCAGCCATCATTACCAGAACCTCGCCGGGGCCTCGCGCCGTCACGGGCTGGAACTGAGCGGGCAGTTCGATCTGTCGCCCGATCACCGGCTGGGCGCGGCCTATACCTATACCGATGCCCGCCAGCCCGATGGCAGCCGCATCGGCGGCGTGCCGCAACATGACCTGACCCTGACGCTGGACAGCCAGTGGAGCGAGCGGCTGCGCGGCGCGCTGAGCATGCAGACTGCCGCCGGGCGCGTGGGGCTGCCTTCCTATACGGTGTTCAACGCCAGTTTCCGCTATGCGCTGACCCCGCAGGCCGATCTGACGCTGCGCATCGACAACATCCTTGATCGCCAATATCAGCAGGTCGCCGGCTATGCCACGGCAGGCCGGTCGTTCTACCTTGGCGTGGCGGCGCGCTTCTGAGCCGCTGGCGCTGGCCGCGGCCCTCATGATGGGGGCCACGGCGGCGCTTGCCGGGCCACCCGAAAGGGTGGTCTCGATCAACCTGTGCACCGATCAGATGGCCATGCTGCTGGCCGCGCCGGGGCAACTGGTATCGGTGTCGCGCATCGCCGCCGATCGCCATGTCTCGGCCATGGCCGATCAGGCGGCGGGCTATCCGCTCAATCATGGTCAGGCCGAAGAGGTCTATCGCCTGGCACCCGATCTGGTGCTGGCCGGGCCGTTCACCTCGCGCTACACGGTCGGGCTGCTGCGCCGGCTGGGGGTGGAGGTGCGCGAACTGCCGCTGGTCGAACGGCTGGAGGATATCCCCGACCGCCTGATGCAGATGGCGCATTGGCTGGGCCGCGAGGCCACCGGACGCGCCGCCGTGGCCGAGTTCGAGGCCGGGCTGGCCCTGCTGCGCGCCGAACTGGCCCCGACAGCGGGTGCTACGCCACCACGCGCCGTGCTGCATTACGCCAACAACTATACCTCCGGCATCCACACGCTGGCGCATCAGATCCTGATCACCGCCGGTTTTGCCAATATCGCCGCCGAAGCCGGGCTGGAGGGCGGCGGCACGCTGCCGATGGAGCGGCTTCTGATGCTGGCGCCGGATCTGGTGATCGCCGGGCAGGCCTATCCCGGCCAGACCCGGGCCGAGGCGGTGCTCGATCATCCGGCGATGCGCGGGCTGCGTGCCCATCATGCGCGCGGCACCATGGCCGATGCCGAATGGGTCTGCGGCACGCCGCATGTGCTGGGCGCGCTGGCGCGGCTGGTGGCGCTGCATCCGCAGCTTGCGCCACACGAAGGGGAGGGGGGGTGATGCGGCTCTGGTTGCTCCTTGCCCTGCTCGGTGCGCTGGTGCTGGCGCTGTTTGGCCTGTCGCTGATGGTCGGCCCGGCGGGGCTGAGCCCGGCACAATCGCTGGCCGCGCTGATCTGTGGCGAGGGGCTGGCCGAAACGCTGGTGATGCGCGAGATCCGCCTGCCGCGCGCGCTGCTGGCGGTGATGATCGGCGCCACGCTGGGGCTGGCCGGGGCGGCGATGCAGGGCTATCTGCGCAACCCGCTGGCCGAGCCGGGGCTGATCGGGGTTTCGGGCTCGGCGGCGCTGGGTGCGGTGCTGGCGCTGCATACCGGGCTGGCGGCGGCCTTCACGCTGGCGCTGCCCCTCGCGGCGCTGGCCGGGGCGGGGCTGGCGGTGCTGCTGATCCTCGCGCTGGCGGGCGGGCAGGGCGGTTCGATCACGCTGATTCTGGCCGGCATCGCGGTTTCGGCGCTGGCTGGGGCGATGACCTCGCTGGTGCTGAACCTTTCGCCCAACCCCTTCGCCGCGGCCGAGATCGTTTTCTGGATGATGGGCTCGCTGGCCGATCGCTCGATGCTGCATGTCTGGCTGGCGCTGCCGCCGATGGTGCTGGGTTGGCTGCTGCTGGGCTCATTGGGGCGCGGGCTCGATGCGCTGACGCTGGGCGAGGATGCTGCCGCGAGCCTTGGCATCCGGCTGTCGCGGCTGCGGCTGATGCTGATTGTCGGGGTGGCCTGCGCGGTGGGCGCGGCGACGGCGGTGGCGGGTGCCATCGGCTTTGTCGGGCTGGTGGTGCCGCATCTGCTGCGCCCGCTGGTCGGCGCGCGGCCCTCGCATCTGCTGGCCGCTTCGGCGCTGGGCGGCGCGGCGATGCTGCTGGCGGCCGATATCGCGGTGCGGCTGGTGCTGCCCGAGCGTGACCTGAAACTGGGGGTGCTGACGGCGCTGGTGGGCGCGCCGTTGTTCCTGCATCTGATCTACCGCACCCGCCGCGAGGGGCTGGTATGAGCGCGCCCGCCCCCCTCATCACGCTTTCCGGTCTTGGCCTGCGCCGTGGTGCGCGGGCGGTGCTCCAAGATGTCTCGTTCAGCATCGCGCCGGGCGAGTTTGTCGGGCTGATCGGCCCCAACGGCGCCGGCAAGACCACCTTGATGCGCTGTGCCCTGGGGCTCCTGGCCGGGCAGGGGCACGCAAACCTGGCCGCGTTACCCCCTGCCGAGCGCGCCCGCGCCGTCGCCTGGCTGCCGCAATCGCGCGAGATCGCCTGGCCGGTCAGCGTCGAGGCGCTGGTGGCGCTGGGGCGCAGCCCGCATCGCGCGCCCGGCCAGCGCCCCGGCCCCCGCGACGCCGCTGCCGTGGATGCCGCCCTCGCCCGCATGGGGCTGGAGGCGTTGCGCCATCGCCCGGCCACGCAGCTTTCCGGCGGCGAGCAGGCCCGCGCGCTGATCGCCCGGGCCTTGGCGCAGGAAACCCCGCTCCTGATGGCTGACGAGCCGACGGCGGGGCTGGACCCGGCCAATCAGATCGCCCTGATGGAGCGCTTTGGCGAAGGCGCCGCCGAGGGGCGCGCGGTGCTGGTATCGCTGCATGATCTGGGGTTGGCGGCGCGCCATTGCAGTCGGCTTCTGGTGCTGCATGAGGGAAGGCTGGTGGCCGATGGCCCGCCCGCCGCGGTGCTGACGCCCGAACTGCTGGCGCGGGTTTTCCAGATCAGCGCGCATTTCGTGCAGGGCGCCGAGGGGGCGATCTTCCAGCCGTTGCGGGTGATCGCATGATCCGGCTCGATTCCCCCTGGCTGGAATACGACCTTGGCGCCGAAATGACGGTGCTGAGCTGGGCGGTCAACCGGCCGGGTTTTCAGCGCGCAAGGCGTATCCTGTGGCGGCAGCTGCGCAATGCCGATTTGCCGCCCGAACGCGATGTGCGCGACTGGCTGGCGGCGGAACTGGCGGCGCGGGGTGCCACGGATGCCATCTGCCTGCTGACCTCGCGCCGCATCGACAGCTACACCACCGCCCGCGCGCGCGCCCGCACTGTTGAGGCCGAGGTGCTGGCCACGGTCGGTCTGTCGAACGCCGAGCGCATCGGCCATCACACCGACCGCAGCGGGCGCGACTGGAGCCGGGACATCACCCCCGCTGTCGCGCCCTATGGCACGGTCAATCTCGCGCTGAGGCTGACACTGCCGCTGTCGCAAACCGGCCTTCTTGAGGCGCTGAGCATCGCCACCCAGGCGCGCACCGCCGCCATCATGGATGCGGCGGTCCTGCTGCCCGAGGGGATCGCCACCGGCACCGGCACCGATTGCATCGCCGTCGCCGCGCCCGAGGGCACGGAGGATTACGCCGGGCTGCATACCGATTGCGGGCTGGCGCTGGGACGGGCGGTCTATGACGCGGTGCGGCGCGGGGCCGAGGATTGGAAAGCCAGCATTGGCGTGGCAATCGCCGGCCTGAGCGAGCAAGGAGGGGGCCATGCTCCATGATGAACTGATCGCCTTTCTGCATCGCGGCGGGCCGGCGCTCTGGGCGATTGCGGTTTTGTCGGTCCTCACGCTGGCGCTGATCCTGTGGAAATTCTGGGATCTGCTGCTGCTGGGCGCCTGGTCGCGCCGACATGCCGAGGCCGCGCTGGCGGATTGGCGCGCCGGGCAGGGCGGGGC
>ERZ869909.1512-NODE-1512-length-18711-cov-9.013953_pt1 | contig 18711 bp, 15 predicted proteins | sample MGYA00520892_ERZ869909 | MGnify/ENA primary metagenome ERZ869909 (study PRJEB32215, sample SAMEA104723947) | bioreactor metagenome | biome: bioreactor; feature: anaerobic bioreactor; material: water | place: China | collected 2015-03-12 ...
CCGCCAGCAGGCCCGGCGCCGCCGCGCCGTTGGCGAGCAGCGCGTAGGCGGCCTTTGCCGCCAGCCGCTCTGCCTCCGGTTCGCTCTGCGGGAGGCGCCAGCCGCCGAGGGCCCCGGCGAGCCAGCGACGCGACCGGTCCCGCGCCTCCTCGAACGATCCCGGCGCCGCGTCGAGCGCGGCGTCGATGCGCGCGTCGTCGACCTCCAGCAGCGCGACCGTCACGATCAGGCGCCAGGCGCCGTCGTCCGCCGCCCGCAAGCGGCCGAGTACCCCAGTATCGTCCCAGGCGCCATGCGCCAGGCGCGCGCCCACGGCCAGCGGCAGCGCGGGGTCGGGGTCGCGGGCGTCGAGGGTGGCCACCTGGGCGAGGTAGCGGCGCTCCGCGCCCCGCCGCTCCACGCGCAGCCCGCGCAGCTCGGGGTCGTCGAGGAAGGCCAGGCGCGCATGGGCGACCCCCGCCGCCTCGACCACGAAGGTGTCGGGTGCGCAGAAGGCGACGCGCAGGCGTCCCGCCCCGAGGTCTTGCTCGACGCTCAACGCGGCGCGGGACTCGCGCACCAGACGCCCCGGCGCATCGAGGAACGGCGCGCCCAGGGCGCGCGTGACGCGGTTCAGGTGCAGGTACAGGGTGGCGATGCCGGGACCGCGCACGACGGCGCGCGCGGGGGCACCGCGCGCCGCGGCGGGTCCGCCGGCGAAGCCGGTGTTGCTCGCCAGGCCGGGCGTCGCGTCGACCGGCGACGGCAGCGCGAACCCGAGACCCACGTTCGACCAGAACGGGCTGAACGAGGTGTCGGGTCCTGCGTGGTCGAGGTCGTCGCCCAGCAGGGCCACCAGTCGGTCGGCCGTGGCCCGGCCCGCGTCGCCCGGCATCGTCAGTACGCCTCGATGCGCGGCCACGCGAGCTCGATGCCGTGGTGGGTGAGGTGGGTCTGGAAGTCGGCCAGTTCCTCGGGGTCCTCGTGGATCGCTTGCGGCGAGAGACCACGCGCCAGGCACCTGTCGGCCAGCAGGGCCGCGACCTCGCCGACGTTCCACTCAACCGGGTGCAGCCGGTAGGCGCCGTTGGTGACGTGTGTGGTGCCGATGTTCTTCGCCGCCGGAAGGAGGTTCTCCAGCGTCTCCGGGACCAGCGCGCCGAGCGGGATCTGGAAGGGGCAGGTGGTGAGGTCGATGTAGCTGTCGCCGCCCGTGCTGGGGTGGAGGTCGATGCGGTACATGCCGATGCCGACGCTGTCGGGGTAGGCCGCCGCGCCCCGCTCGCCGCGCGCCGCGTGGGCGAGGTCCTGCTCCCGCACGGTGAAGCGGGCTCGGATACGGCGCGACTCCCGCACGTAGGGCTCGAGCGCCAGACCGTCGTCGGTGCCGAATGTCTCGCGGTGCAACCGCAGCTCGGGGTAGCCGGCGCCGCCGTCGGGGCGCGGGGCCTCCGTCTGCAGCCAGTACAGCAGGCTCAGCGACAGCTGTCGGGCCTCCTCGACGTGGCGCGCTCGCTCGGCGTCGCTCACGTCGACGATCGGCCCCAGCCAGTAGTCGTTCTGCGGCCAGATCACCATGCTCACCTCGGGCGTGGGGACGCGCCGGTGGCGCTGGGCGACGATGCGCCGGTAGCTCCACAGGACGTAGCCGTTGCGGTTCGAGCGGCCGATCGGGCGATCGAACTGCAACGCGTCCATGCTCGGGTCGAACAGGCGGCCGTCGAGCGGCTGCATGGTCATGGGGTCGAGCTGTCGGAAGGAGAGCAGCGGACCCGGCCAGAACGGTGGCCGGTACGTCCGCCAGCGCTCGTAGGTGGCGGGCCGCTCGATCGTGTGGTCCTCGCCCGGCCGGCGCTCGATCGCGAACGCGACCGTGATCGCCTGCTGGTTGCGCGGCTGCGCGGGTCCGTCGGGGGCGTGGGGCTCCCCGGTCTCGTCGCGCGACTCGGCGCCCACCACGTACGCCGCGCCGGCCATGGGCAGCAGGTCGCCCGTCTCCGTCGCGTCGAGGACGAAGCGCGGCGCGACGTCGCGGACCGCGCCCTCGCGCAGGGCCACACGTGCGCCGGTCACCCGCGCGCCGTCGCGCTCGAGCGCGACGACCCGCGCGCCGCGCCAGATCGTGAGGGCGCCGGACGCCTCGTGGGGCGCGAGCAGCGCGTCGATGACGGCGGCCGCCACGCGTGGTTCGTGGGCGAGCCGACTGACCCAGGCGTTCCCGGGGTTCAGGTAGCGGTCGGCGCGGGCGGCGTCGGTCAGCGGCGCGTGGGCGCGATAGTGGTCGCGGATCGCGCTGCGCAGGGCGCGGTAGGAGGCGGTGGCGCCGAGCTGCTCGATCCAACGGTGCTCGTCGGGTGGCACGCCCTGGGTGGTCAGTTGGCCGCCGAGCCAGTCGTGTTCGGAGACGAGCAGCGTGCGGCGGCCGACGCGGGCGGCGGCGAGCGCGGCTGCCACCGCGCCGAGGCCGCCGCCCGCGATGAGGAGGTCGGAGTTCACTGCTTCACCGAACCGGCGGTGAGGCCGGCGATCAGGTATCGCTGCAGGCCGAGGAACACCAGCAGGATGGGGACGACGTTGATGAGCGACGCGGCGGCCGTGAGTCGGAAGTCGGACTCGTCGGGCCCCAACAGCGTGTAGGTGCCGACGGTGAGCGGGAACAGGGAGGTGTCACGCAGGAGGATGGAGGCCATGGCGAACTCGTTCCACTTGCCCACGAAGAGGATGATGAAGAGCGATGCCAGCCCGGGGACGATGACCGGCACCAGGATGCGCCACAGGGTCAGGAGCTTGCCGGCGCCGTCGATCCAGGCGGACTCGTCGAGCTCCTTCGGGATCGTGTCGAGGTAGCCCTTCAGCACCCAGACACCGAAGGGGATGGAGACCGCCCCGTACAGCAGGACGATGCCGGCCTGGGAGTTGAACAGGCCCAGGCGCTGCATGAGGATGTATACCGGGATGGCGCTGATCAGGGCGGGCATGAGCTGCACCGTCAGGATCAGCAGCATCGCGGTCTGCTTGCCTCGGAACTCGTGGCGCGACAGGCCGTAGGCCGCCAGCATCGCCACGGCGATCGTCAGCAGCGTGCCGCCCACCGCGTAGACCAGGCTGTTCTGAAGATAGGTGGGGAACGGCGTGGTGGTGAAGATGCGGCGGTACACCTCGGCGGTGGCGCCGTCCGGGATCAGGGCCAGCGGCTGGCGGTAGATCTGCCAGGCTGGCTTCAGCGAGGCGCTCAGCAGCCACACCAGAGGGTAGACGAAGAGCAACGAAGCGAGGATCGCCAGCAGGTGGTCGAGGCCGAAGCGCGCCTGGGCACGCGCCTGCCGCAGCCAGCGAGGGCGGGGGCGCGCGTCGCCTGGCGTCGCGGAGGCGTGGACGCGCGGGCTCACGGCCGGCCCCGCCGGAACACGCCGAGCCGTAGGTAGGCGACGGTGAAGGCGAAGGTGACGAGGAACATGATCATGCCCATCGCGGCGCCTCGGCCGAGGTAGCCGAGGCCGACCACCTCGCCGCCGCCGAAGGCGGTGCGGAACATCTGGTAGCCGATCGTCATGGTCGCGCGGCCGGGCCCGCCGCCCGTGAGGGACACGATGAGTTCGTACACGTTGAAGGTGGCGATCGTGGTGAAGATCAGCGCCACCGTGATCAGGTTCGTGAGCAGGGGGAGCGTGATGTGCCGCAGGCGTTCCCAGGCGTTGGCGCCGTCGATCATGGCGGCCTCGAGGAGCTCGCGCGGGATCGTCTGCAACCCGCCGAGCATGAACACCATGATGTAGGCGCTGGAGCGCCAGATGTCGACCAGGATCACGGACGCCCGCGCGGTGTCGGGGTCGCTGAACCAGCGCACGGGGCCCACGCCGAGCGAGCGCAGCATGCCGTTGACGACGCCGGCCGAGCTCTCGTTCAGCAGCATCTGCCACATGTAGCCGACGATCAGCGGCGAGATGACCCAGGACGTGAGGATCAGCGTTCGGTAGAGGCTCCGTCCACGCAGGGGCCGGTTCAGCAGCAACGCCAGCGCGAACCCGAGCAGGAACGAAGCGGCGACGCTGGTGACGGTGAACGCGAAGGTGAAGCCCAGGCTGCCCTGGAAGGCCGGGTCCGTGAAGATGAACCGGTAGTTGTCCGGTCCGACGAAGCGCGCCTGCCCGATCGTCGCGGTGCGCATGTCGGTGAGCGACAGCCACGCCTGGTGCGCCATCGGGTAGGCGCGGAAGAGGAGCAACAGCGCGAACGCAGGCAGCAGCCAGGTCCACGGGCCGGCAACGAAGCGGTACAGGCGGTCCGCCCGTTCGGGGAGGGTTCGGCCAGTTGTCCGAGCGGCGGCGGGAGGGTGCATCGGGACTCGTTTCGCGGGGCGGGCGAGGGGCGTCGCGGCGGCGGCGCCCCTCGCGCTGGGACGGGGTGTCGAGGAGCGGCGGGTGCTAACGAGCCGCGTGCTCGCGCCGGAGCGTCTCGGCGGCTGCGTCGAGCGCCTGGGCCGTCGTCTGCTGGCCGGTGACGACCTGGGCGATCGCCTCGGTGATCGAGGTCGTGACGACCGTGTAGAGCGGGTGGAAGGGGACGACGTAGCCGCCGGCGTTCAGTGCCCCGACGGTGGTCACCATGAACGGGTCGTCGGCGTAGAAGGGGTCGGCCGCGATCACGCTGGGGCGGGTCGGTACCCAACCGCCGGCCTTGTTGGTGTCTCGAAGGGCCGCGACGTCGGTCATGTGCTCGATCCAGGCGGCCGCGGCGGCCTCCTTGGCGGGGTCGTCGGGGTTGGCGACCAGCGCGATCACCCAACCGCCGGCCACGTAGCGCCCGTGCCCGGCCTCGTCCGGGTAGGGGACGGGCACGGCCGCCCAGTTCGCGACCTCGTCCGGCGGCAGGTTCGGGCGCAGGTAGCGAGGCATGGCGTTGTTGTTGCTCACGAGCGCCACGACGTCGCCGGCGTACACGGGCGGCATCTGCTGGTCGTGGTTGGCGGCGGCGGAGGCGGCGGGCGCCAGCCCCGTCAGGTAGAGGTCGCGGAAGAAGTCGAAGATGCGCTCCATGCGGGCGCGGTTCTCGCTTTCGAGGATCACGGGGACGCCGTCGGCGTCGAAGACCTCGCCGCCCATGGCGGCGAACATGCCCATCGTGTACTGCGTGAAGTTCCGGATCGGGAAGCTGATGCCGTACTTGCCGGTCTCCACGAACACCCGCTCGGCCATCGCGCGCAGCTCCGACCAGGTGGTCGGCGGCTCGGTGATCACGCTGCCGTCGTAGAACAGCAGTGGCGTGTCGGTGTTGTGCCACAGGCCGCCCAGGCGGCCGTCGACCGAGCGCAACGCGGCGATCGTCCAGTCGAAGAATTCGGCCTCGGCACCGTCGGACAGGTAGGGGGTCAGATCGGCGAAGAGGCCGGCTGCCTGCCACTCGGCGTACCACGCGTGGTTGATCCACACCGCGTCGACGTCGCGGTCGGCGAGCGCCTGCGAGATCGACACCTGCGAGCCGGGCCCGATGACCTGCTCGAGGCGGTACTGGGGGTACCTCAGGTGGAAGCTATCGATGACGCTTTGGAAGGCGATCTGGCGCTCGATGCGGGTATCGCGGCTGGACGCCCATTGGGGGACCAGGTAACGCACGGTCACCTGGGACTGGGCGAAGGCCGCGGCGAGGCCGGCGAACGCGGCCAGGGCGACGGCGACGGCGACGAGTCGGTGGAGGGGCTTGTGCATGCGGGATCCTTCCGTTCGTGCGTAGGTCGATGGGGCGTCGGGGCTTCGCTGGGGTCGTGGGCGGGGCGGCACCTCCTCGCCGGCGTTCAGCCGGGCGGCTCGGCCACCGTGTGGCCGGGCACGAAGTCGCACGGCAGGGTGACGGGCCGGGCCGGAGCGGCTCCGTCCAGCTGCGCCGTCAGCATGCGGACCGCGCGCACCCCCATCTCGTAGAGCGGGATGCGGAAGGTGGTGGCGTTCGCCAGCGCGTCGATGGCGCCGTGGTGGTCACCGAGCACCGCGAAGGAGAAGTCGCGCGGAACCCGCAAGCCGCGCTCGCGCGCGAGACGCAGCAGCGCCACGGCGAGCCGGTGGCTCTCGCACACGATGGCGGTCGCGCCGGCCACGAGCAGCGCGTCGAGGTGGTCGGCGGCGAACGTCTCCGGGTCGTGGTAGCGGACGCGGGCTTCGTCCAGCTCGAGGCCGAGTTCCTCGTGGCCCATGCGGTACCCACGTTCGCGGTCGCGGTACGAGGTCGCCCGGTCGGGAGCGCCAAGGTAGGCGATGGCGCGGTGCCCGTGGCGCACCAGGTGCTCGAGGACCTCGAAGGTGGCGCCGGCGTAGTCGGCGGCGACGTACGGCACGGGGCCCTCGGCCTCGACCCTGCCGATCGACACGAACGGGTAACCCTCGGTGCGGAGCCGCTCGACCTCGTCGCGGGCGACGTCGCGACCGAACAGGATGGCGCCGTCGGCCATCAGCAGTTGGTTGACGCCGTCGCGGTAGACGGAGCGCCGGCCCTGATCGCGGCGGGAGCGCGTGAACAGCAGTAGGTCGTAGTCCTGCGCCTCGACCTCGTCCTCGATGCCCACGAGGAAAGGGAAGTAGAAGTTCTCCGTGTGCAACGGGAAGACCGGTTCGTAGGTGAAGACGCCCAGGATGCGGTTCTGACCCGTCGCGAGGCTCCGGGCGACCGGGTTGGGCATGTATCCCAGCTCTCGCATGGCGTCCCGCACGCGCGCGACCGTCTGCTCGCTGATGCGGATCTTGTCGGAGGTCTTGCCGTTCAGGACCAGCGACACGATGGCGGGCGACACGCCGGCGTGGCGGGCGACGTCCACTTGCCGGGGGCGGCGTTTGGTCACGCGGGGGACTCCGTTCCTGGATCCAAAGGGCTAATGCGCCTTACCTAATGCGCTTTAGTGTAGGATCGTGGCGCCCCGCTGTCAAGCCGGGCGCCCGGCGCGCCGGCGTCGGCCGGCCAACCCCGATGCAGCCGGGCGCCGAAGGAGCGAAGCATGCGACGACGTCTCCCCACCCGAGCCCTCATCGACGAACCCGGCATGGCCGACCCGCACGCGTTGGTGTTGGGCGACACGTGCTACTTGTTCACCGGGCGCGACGTCGGGTTCGGGGTCGACGACTGGGTCATGCCCGAGTGGCGCATCCACCGTTCCGACGACCTGTGCCGCTGGACCCAGGTGGGCACGATCGACCCGGCGGACACCTACCTGGGCGCCGGCCACACGTCGTGCTGGGGCGGCGACGTCGTGGCGCGCGAAGGACGCTACTACTGGTACTTCTCCAACCGCGGCAGGGAGATCGGCGTGGCGGTCGCGTCGCGGCCCGAGGGGCCCTACGTCGATGCGCTCGGCGGACCGCTCGTCGACTCGTTCGACCCCACGGTCTTCGTCGACCACGACGGGACCACCTACCTCGTGTACGGCATGCACGACTACTGGATCGCGCCATTGGCGGAGTCGATGACGTCCTTCGCCGAGCGCCCGCGGCGCCTCGAGATCGACCGCCGCGGCGTGTTCCCGAGCAGCGACAAGAACGCGCTGCACCAGCGCGATGGCCTCTACTACCTCAGCTGCTCCGGCTACTACGCGACCTCTCGACGGCTCCATGGACCCTACGTGCATCGCGGTCTCGTCGGCGAGGGATGGGGCCTCGACACCCCGTACGCCCACGGCGACTTCTTCACCTGGAGGGGCGATTGGTACCACGTGTGGTGCCGGTACCGCGACCGCAGCCGCGACCGCGTCCGCGACAGCTTCCTCGCGCCGGTCGTCTTCGGCGATGACGGCAGCATGCGCGACGACCTCAGCGCGCTCGAAGGGAACCCGGGCGGCGAGGCCCTGGCGTCGCCTTGCCTGGAGCGGGGCGCAACGCAAGGCTGAGACACGGTCCTGGACGAACCGCGCGACCCCGCGGACGCCCACCTCACGCTGACCTCACGCACCGTTGCCTACGCTCGCGCCGGAGGTGGTTCGCGTGACGCAGGCAACCGATAGGCAGGCTCGTTCCCGCCGGCACGTCTGGGTCCTGGCGACCGCGTTCGTCGCGGCGGTCGTCACGATCGGGCTGGTGGCCGCGGTCTCGAACGATCGACCGCTGGCGCTCAATCCCGGGTTCTCCTGGAGCTCGGCCGCGCCGGCCGCTGCGTCCATGGACGCGTGCCTGGCCGGCCAGACGGCCTGCACCGTCGTGCTGGTGGCCGACGGCGTGCGTCACACCTGGGTGGGTCGCGGCGCCGGGGCCGCAGCCGAGGCGCAGCGTGCCTACCCGGTGCCCACCCTGACGTGTTGAACGTCTACGGGCCGGTCGCCGCGTCGCAGGCGCCGGTCCGCTTCCTTCCGCCGCCCCGGGTTCACGGTCCCGAGGGCGGCGCCCTCTCGGCCGGCGACGGCCTCGTTGGGGCACGTCGGTGCCGCGCCCGATACGATGATGCATGTCCACGAACCGCAGACCCGAAGCCTGGATCCTCACCGGCGGCTGGCCGGGCCACGACCCCGAGGGCGTGGCCGCCTGGACCGCCGAACGCCTCGCCGGCATCGGCCTGCGGGCCGAGGTCGTGCGCGACCTCGACGCGCTCCTCGACGCCGATGCCCTCGCGCGCCTGGGGGTGCTGGTGCCGAACTGGACCATGGGCGCCCTCCCGAAGGAGCACGAGCGGGCGCTCGTGAGCGCGGTCGAGGGTGGCCTCGGGCTGGTGGGGACCCACGGCGGCATGGGCGACGCCTTCCGGAACGCCCTCGCCTACCAGTGGCTCGTGGGCGGCCAGTTCGTCTCCCACCCGGGCGACCTGGTCCCGCATCGGGTCGTCTTCGATCCCGGCAGTCCGCTGCTCGGCGACCTGCCGCCGGCCGACCTCGTCAGCGAGCGCTACGTGATGCTCGTCGACCCCTCGGTCGCCGTGCACGCGCGCGTCACCTTCGGCGCCGACCCCTTGCCGTGGCTCGACGGGGTGCAGGTGCCCGCCGCCTGGACGCGGCGCTGGGGCGCGGGCCGGGTCGCGTACCTCAGCGTCGGCCACCGCGTCGACGACCTGCGCGTACCGTCGATCGCGACGGCCTTCGTGCGGTTGGCGCAGTGGGCGCGAGGGGACCGAGCAGCGAACTGAGGCTCGCCGTGCCTCGGCGTCACCGCACCGCGCCGGGCGCGGTGGCGTGCGCAGGCGTCGCGTGTCGCGGGCGGCCGCGTACCTCGGTCCATTCGGGGTAGCGCCGGGGATGGCTGGCCACCGCGCGCGACGCGACCTCGACCGCCAACGCCATCGCCTCGCGGCACGGTAGGCCGTCTCGCAGGCCCGCCAAGAGCGCCGCGTCGAAGGTGTCGCCGGCGCCCACGGTGTCGGCGACCTCGATGCGGGCGGACGGGGTCACGATGGCCCGTTCGCCGTCCAGGCAGGCCGCGCCGTCGGGCCCGAGCTTGAGCACGGTGCGTCCCGCCGTGAGCGCGTCGAGCGCGGCGAGCGCCTCGTGGGGCGTGACGTCGGGCGCCCCCAGCAGCCCGCGGGCCTCCTCCAGGTTCGGCAGGAACAGGTCGACGTGCGCCAGCGCGGCGCGAACCTCGCCCCGGATCGCGTCCGTCCAGCCCTCCGTGGGCCAACCGGTGTCGAGGGCGGTGACGAGGCTGCGCGCCCGGGCGCGAGCCAGCAGGCGCGCCAGGGCGGGTCGCCAGCGTGGCAGCAGGAAGCTGCCGCCCACGAGCAGCAGGTCGCCCGGCGTCGCCGCCTCGATCGCCGCCGCCAGCGCGTCGGGCTCGCTGGCGGCCAGATGGCCGAGGTGCGACACGAAGGTGCGTTCGCCGTCGGGGTGGTTCAGGGCGACGGTCACCGAGGTGGGCGCGGCCAGGACCCGCGGCGGGTCACCGGCGCTCGCCAGGGCGGTGGTGAGCCAGGTGCCCAAGGGGTCGTCGCCGACGTCCCACACCAGGGTGGCGGGCACCCCCAGCCCGGCCAGCGCGAGCGCGGCGTTTCCGAGCGCGCCGCCGACGCGCCACGCGGTGCGTTCGACCAGGACCTCGGTCCCGACCCTGGGCCAGGGGTCGAGCGGACCGAGCAGCAGGTCGGCGCTGGCGTTCCCGGCCACGACGAGCCGGGGTCGATCCTCCGAGCTCGTCACGCTCAGCCCTTCACGCCCGTCAGGACCACACCCTCGATGATCTGCTTCTGGAAGATCACGAACACGATCAGCACGGGCACGATCGCCAGGGACGAGGCCGACATGATCAGGTTCCACTGGGTGGCGGCCTCGCCCGAGAAGTTCGAGATGCCGACCGGGACCGTGTACATCGACGTGCTCTGACCCACGATCCGCGGCCACAGGAAGGCGTTCCAGTTGCCGATGAAGGCGAAGATGCCGAGGGCGGCGAGGCCGGGCCCCACGAGCGGCAGGCCGATCCGCCAGAACAGCCCGAACTCGCTGACGCCGTCGATGCGGCCGGCGTCGAACAGGTCGCGCGGCAGTGTCTGGAAGAACTGGCGCATGAGGAAGACGCCGAAGCCGGGGATCAGGCCCGGGAACATCAGGCCCCAGTAGGAGTTGACCCAGCCGAACTCCACCGACATGACGAACCACGGGATCACCAGCATCTCCGTGGGCACCATGAGGGTGGAGAGGATCAGCACGAAGATGAGGTTCTTGAACGGGAACCTCAGCGTCGCGAGCACGTACCCGACCATCGCGCAGAAGAACAGGACGGAGGTGGTCGTGCCGACCGCGACGATCAGGCTGTTGAGGAACCAGCGCGGGAAGGCGGTCTTCGTGATGACCTCGACGTAGTTCACCAGCGTGAACCGCTCGGGCCAGATCTGGAAGGACAGGATCTCCCGGTACTCCTTGAACGAGCTGAGCAGCATCCACGCGAACGGGAACACCATCAGGACGGCGCCCAGCGTCAGCAGCACGTAGCTGAGCACGACCCAGCCGTTGGGGCGGCGGAAGCGCCGCGGGGCGTCGGCGCGCAGGCCGCGGCGGAGCGGTTCGGTCGCCAGGGCCATGTCAGTACTCCACTCGGCGTTGCGTGATGCGCAGCTGGATCAGCGTGATCGTCAGGATGATCAGGAACAGGACCACCGTGACGGCCGCGGCGTAGCCCAGGCGGGCGCGCAGGAACGCTTCCTGGTACATGTACAGCGCGATCGACAGCGTTCGATTCAGCGGACCGCCCTGGTTGGTGAAGTTGATGTTGACGATCTGGTCGAAGAGCTGCAGCGCGTTGATCGTGGTGATCACCACGCTGAACACGATGACCGGGTTCAGCAGCGGCAGCGTGATGTGCCGGAAGAGGTCCCACGGCGTGGCGCCGTCGATGCGCGCGGCCTCGTAGTACATGCGCGGGATGCCCTGCAGGCCGGCGAGGAAGATCACCACCTGGAAGCCCAGCTGCTGCCAGATCACCACCACCGAGACGGAGACCAGAGCCAGCTCCGGGTTCGTCAGGAAGCGCTGCGGCGCGATGGCGAGGCGCTCCAGCCCGAAGTTCTCCAGGAACACGTACCACTCGATGAGCAGCGTGTTGATGATGCCGAAGTTGTAGTTGTACATCCAGCCCCACACCCACGACACGGCGACGGCAGGGGTGATGTACGGGGCGAAGTAGATGGCGCGGAAGGCACCGCGACCGGTGGCGACCGACTGCAGCATGAGGGCGATCGTCAGGCCCAGCAGCATCGACACCGGCACGGTGATCGCCGCGTACATGAGGGTGTTCTTCAGGGCCTGGTGGAACACCGGGTTCTCGAGCAGCTCCCGGTAGTACTGCAGACCGATGAAGCGGCGCCGCGCCGGGTCGACGTGCCAGGTGTACAGCGAAAGATAGAAGGACTGGAGCGCGGGCCAGAACCGGATGAGCGCGAAGAACGCGATCGGGATGGCGAGGAAGACGTAGGCCCAGACCGCCTCGCGTTGGGACAGCGAGAGACCGCGGCGGGGACGTCGGGGCGGACTGGAGATCACGGGGCTCCTCGGGGGACGGTCCGGCGTGCGGCGGTCGGCGTCCGGCGGCGCGCGAACGACGCGGGCGTGGGTTGGGGCGGTCGAAGGACCGCCCCAACCGTGACGATGGACCTGGGTCTACTGACCCTGCGCCGCGTCGAGCAGCGCCTGGTCGGCGGCGGCGGCCTGCTGGATCGAGGTCAGCGGGTCGACGCCCTGCAGCCACACGCGGTTGATCGCGTCGATCATGTTCGTGCGCTGAGCGGCCTCGTCGACCCAGGGGGTCGCCTCGGCGTACTCGAGGGCGGCGAGGAAGACGCCGAGCACGGGGTCGGAGGTGAGCGTGGGGTCGGCGACCAGCGACTGGGCGGCCGGCAGCTCGCCGACGACCTCGAGCCACACGAGCATGGCCTCTTCGCTGGTGATGTACTTCATGAAGCGGGCGGCGGCCTCGAGCTTCGCCGGGCTCTCGAACGCCCTCGGCGTCAGGCCGTTCATGAAGTACGAACCGAAGTTGCTGCGCACGCCGTTGTCGAAGGTGGGCAGTTCGGTGACGCCCCAGTCGAACTGGGCGTTCGCGCGCACGTTGCCGAGGGCGAACGAGCCGTCGATGATCATGGAGATGCTCTGCAGGTTGATGAAGCCCTCGCGGTAGCCGTTGGCGCCGGGGACGAACTCGTTGACGCCGACCTGGTGCTCGTCCTGCAGCGAGGTGTAGAACGCGAGCGCCTGCGCGCCGATCTCGTTGCCGTAGAGGACCTGGGTGTTGTCGGCGCTGTACGGCGAGGTGCCGAGCTGGTTCATGAGCACCGTGCGGATCAGGTGGTGATCCTGGCCGGCGGGGGCGATGCCGAAGCCGACGCGCTCGAAGCGCGGGCCGCGCTGGATGGTGAGGGCCTTGGCGGCCGCGACGAACTCGTCCCAGGTGGCGGGCGGGTTCTCGGGGTCGAGGCCGACCTCGCGGAAGTGGTCCTTGTTGTAGAAGAGCGCGAGCGAGCGGATGGCGGTCGGCAGGCCGTAGTAGTCGCCGCCGATGTTCACCGACTCGATCGCGGGCACGAAGTAGCTCTGGATCCACTCGTCGGAGAAGTGCTCCTTGGGCAGGGGCTCGACGTAGCCGGCGCGCTGCCAGGAGCCGGCCCAGCCGTAGAAGAGCTGGACGACGTCGGGGCCTTCGCCGGCGGCCAGGGCGGTCGCCACGCGCTCGATGTACGAGGCGTAGGCGCCGGCGTTCTCCTGGACGACGATGATGTCGGGGTTGGCCGCGTTGAAGCGCTCGATGAGCCGTTCCATGGCGGCGATGCGGGTGCCGAAGTCGTACTGCCAGTAGGTGATCGTCACCTGGGCCTGGGCCGTCGCGATGACGACGACGGCGGCAGCGAGGATCGCACGGACGAGATGCTTCATACCTTAGACGTCCTTTCCGGGCGTCCGCAGTTCGCGGTACGCCGCGTCGATCCGAGCGGTCATGGTCTCGACCGCCCGATGATACTCGGCCAGTTCGGCGCGGGAACGTGCCACCTGCGACCGAACCGCGGCCGGCGCGGGCCCCCCCAGGCCGTCGCGGCGGGCGACGAAGGCCGCGGGCGACAGCGCGGCCGCCAGGGCTTCGCGCGTCATCGCCGGGCCGCCGCACACCTCGAGGTCCTCCGGGGTGGCCGTCGGTAGGGGGCGACCCTGCGCCGCCAGGTGGCGGACGAGGGCCGCGGCCGTTCGGTGGGCCGCCGGGAAGGCGAGCCCGCACGTCCGCACGAGCTCGTCGGCGAGCTCGGTGGCGGTGGTGTCGGTGGCGGCGGCGCGCGCCGCGAGCGCCACGCGATCGACCGTGGCGCCGCGCAGGCAGGCGGTCAGCAGTTCCAGCCCGGCGTCGAGCGCGTCGAGCACGCCGTGGACCGCCTCCTGGGCGTCGGGGCCGACGTCGTTCACGTCGCCGAAGGGGACGTTGTGGCCGGCGAACGCGAGCGCCTGGCCGAGGCCGGCCGCGCGACCGAAGCGGGTCCGGGCGTGCTCCAGCGTCACGGGGTTGCGCTTCTGCGGCATGATCGAAGACCCCTGCACGAGGTCGTCCGAGAGTCGCAGCCAGCCGTCGGAGGCGGCGGCGATCAGGTCGTGGGTGAGGCGCGAGAGGCCGACGCCGATCGTCTGGCCGAGGGCGGCGACGTCGAGCTGCCAGTCGCCCGCCGCCACCGCGTCGTAGGTGTTGGCCACCGGCTCGGCGAACCCGAGGGCGCGGGCGCTGGCGGCGCGGTCGAGCGGGTGGCTGCTGCCGGCCAGGGCGGCGGCGCCGAGCGGGCAGCGGTCCATGCGCCGCAGGGCGCCGAGCAGGCGGTCGTGGTCGCGCCCGACGACCGCGGCGGCCGCCGCCAGGTAGTGCCCCAGGGTCGTCGGCTGGGCCGGCCGGTGATGGGTGGTCGCGATGATCACCGTGTCGACGTGGGCCTCGGCCAGGTCCAGCAGCGCCGCGTCCAGCTCCGCGGCGCGGCGTGCGACGGCCAGCAGCGCGGCGCGCGCGGCGAGCACGTAGGCGGTCATGTCGAGGTCGTTGCGCGACAGGCCCAGGCGGAGCCACGCCAGCGCGGCGTCGGCGTCGGTCGGCCCGCCGTGGTCGGCCACGTGGGCCGCGAGGCGGCGTTGCAGGGCGAAGTAGAGGTCGGGCACGTCGGGCGCCGGGGGCGGGGGCGTGAGGTCGCGCTGGGCGTGGAGCGCCTGCTCGAGCCGGCGGACGTCGCCCGCGGCCGCGGCCGCGCTCGGGAGCCGCGCGACCGTGCGCAGGTGGGCGGTCAGCGCGTCGAGGAAGGCGTCGTACAGCCGCGCGCCGGCGAACGCGTGGTCGGGCGCGAGGACGCGGTCGACGTAGGCGGGGTGCCAGCTCACGCCGCGGCCCCCCCGTCGGTGGCGGGGGCGCGGGCGCCCGAGCGCGGCGCCAAGTCGAGCCCGAGCAGGCGGGCGGCGTTGCCGCCGAACACCCGGGCGACGTCGGCCTCCGGGAGGTTCAGCGTGTAGCAGGCGCGGAGCTGGTCGTGCAGGTAGCGCACCGCGAACCCGCGCGGGAAGGCGCTGGAGTCCGTGCCGAACAGGACCCGCTCGGGGCCGATCGTCTCGAACGCCTTGCGGAAGAGGTCCTCGAGCGTGAGCGGGTACGGCATCCAGCGCATCCACTGGTTGCTGCCCGAGGTGTCGACGTACACGTTGGGCAGGCTCCAGCAGAGCGCCAGCAGGTCGTCCCAGTAGCCCGCGCCGAAGTGGGGGACGATGAACGGGACCTCCGGGAAGTCGCGCGCCACGGGGAAGAGCGAGAGCGGGCTCATGCGCGGGTGGGCGACCACGCCCCCGCCGCGGCCGAGGAAGCCGAAGTGGATCAACGCCGGCAGGCGGCGCTCCGCCAGGAACTCCCACAGGTCGCGGAGCGCCGGGTCCTCGAACGGGTGGTCGGTCATGGGGCCGAGCTGCTTGTACCCGCGCAGGCCCAGCGCGTCGACGGCGCGCCGCATCTCGGCGCCGGCGCCCGGGCGCATGGGGTGGTGCGCGAAGCCGGTGAAGCGGTCGGGGTGCCGGCGGACCACCGCGGCGAGCAGGTCGTTGCTCTGACCGGTGACGAAGTTCAGCCAGCGAACGCCGTGGCGGTCGAGTTCCGCGGCCCAGCGGTCGGCGGCGGCGTCGATCTCCGCGGGGGTGCGGGCCGGGGGCTCGGCCTCCTCGGTCGCCCACTCCCGGTGCATGCGCTGCATGCGGTCGCGAGTGTAGGCGGCCAGCAGCGGGTGCGGTTCCGGGAGCGGGCCCTCCCGGCCGATCGTGTTCGCCACCGGGAAGTGGGCGTGGACGTCGACGACAGGGAAGGGGAGCTCAGGCACGGGAACCTCCCGCGGCGCGCGCGGCCGTGCGGCCCGCACCGCGGCACAGGTCGCGATGCACCAGTTCGAGCGCCAGGCCCGCGACCCCGCGCGCGGCGGCCCCCGGTCCGAGGGCGCCGGCCGCGATGCGCACGGGGGTGGGGCCCGACCAGTGGGCCCGCAGGTGCTGCACCAGCCGGCCCTCCGGGTCGGCGGGCCAGGCGACGACGAGCAGCTCGGGGTCGAGGGCGCAGGCCAGGTTGTGGAGGACGCAGCGCAGGCTCTCCGCGAACCGCCCGAAGGCCTCGCAGCGTTCGGCGCCGTCGAGCGCGACGCGACCGTCCGCGTCGAGGAAACGTTCGGCGAGCGTCAGGAGGTCGCGCTCCAGGGGAGCGCCCTCGATCCCGGCCGCGCCGCGGGCCGGCGCGGGCGTGAGCGACGAGCCGATCTCGCCCGCAGCCGCGTGGGCGCCGCGCAGCAGTCGGCCGTGGACCACCAGCCCGGCCCCGATTCCGGAGCCGATGGCCACGTACAGGACGTGCTCGGCGCCCGCGCCGACGCCGAGCCCCAGCTCGGCGAGGGCGAGGGCGTTCACGTCGTTCTCCAGCAGCGTCGGGACGCCGAGGGTCGTCTCGAGCAGGTCGGCCACCGCGAAGTCGTGCCAGCCGAGGGCGGGCGCGAGGTCGACGTGGCCGTCGACGGGATCGACCACGCCGGGGACGGCCAACGCCAGGCGCGCGACGGGCGGGGCGCCCGGCTCCGCCAGCATCTGCCTCAGCCAATCGACGAGCTCCGGCTCCGCGCCGGGGCGCAGCGGCGGACCCAGCGACTCGGAGCGCGGCGCGCCGAGCAGGTCGATGCGGAGGCCGCGGGCGCGGTGGCCCGAGAGGTCGACGGCCAGGACGTGCCGCGCATCGGCGTCGACGGCGACGCGCTGGGCCGGCCTCCCGCCGGTGCCCTCCTCGATGCCGTCGGCGCGGACGGCCCCCGACCCCTCGAGCTCCGTCAGGATGGTGGCGACCGTCGGCACCGACAGGCCGGTGCGCTGGGCCAGCGTCGCGCGCGAGGCGGGCCCCCCCTGGGCGAGCGCCTGGAACACGGTGAGGCGGTTCGACCCGCGGACGTGTTCGGTCTGCAGCGGCGCGGTCAAGGGCGTCCTCCCGGGTCGGCGTTGCCGCGGTCCGCGCGGCGTCGAACTTCGGCAACCCCTTTTGCTAAGTTCCTGTTACCCTACGCGATGCGTGCCTGGCGCGTCAACGGCATCGAGCGGCTCGGCGTTCGCGGGGGGCGTCGGCCGCGCGGCGCCCGCGCTCGCCGGGGCGTCCGCGAACGCCATGCCCCAGGCGCGAAGCGCGTGCTCCGGGGCCAGCCAGCCCACCTGGGCGCGCCGCTCGGGCCGCCAGCCGGCGCGGTCGAGCACGTCGCGCACCGGGCCCTTCAGGCCGGCGACGGCGACACGGACGCCGCGCGCCTCCACCTCGACCAGCATCTGGTGGAGGGTCTCCACCCCCACCCCGTCGATGTCGTGCGCGCCGCCGAGATCCAGCACCAGGCCGTCGAGCCCGGGCCGCTCCGCCAGCGTTCGCTCGACCGTGTCGCGCAGGAACCCGACGTTCGCGAAGTACAGGGCCGCGTCGAAGCGGAGCACCGCGACGCCCGGTGGTTCCCAGGCCTCCGGGTAGCGGTGGACGTTGCGCCACACGCCGAGCTCCGCGAGCCATCCGACGCGGGCCACGTGGGGGAAGGCGCTGCGCACCACGAAGACCGCGAGCGACACGCCGATCCCGAGCAGCAGGCCGGTCTCGACGCCGATCAGCAGGGTGGCCGCGAACGTGATCAGCCAGGCGGCGCCGTCGCTGCGCCGGAGGGCCGCCAGCCGCCGCGGTTCGCGCAGGTCGACGAGCCCCATGACGGCCACGACCACGATCGCGCCCAGCACGGCTTGCGGCAGGTCGCGGAAGGCCGGGGTCAGCCATAGGAGGGTGGCGAGCACCAACAGGGCCGTGACGACGCCCGCGAGACCGGAGCGTGCGCCGGCCTGGGCGTTGACCGCCGAACGCGAGAAGCCGCCGGTCACGGGGAAGGCCGCGAGCGCGCCGGCCACCAGGTTGGCCAGGCCGAGCCCCGCGAGCTCCCGGTCGCCGTCGACCCGCTCGTGCTCGCGGGCGGCCAGCGAGCGGGCGACCGCGATCGACTCGAGGAAGGCCACGAAGGCGATGGTCAGGGCCGTCGGCAGGAGGGCCAGCACCGCCGCCGGCTCGGGGGTCGGCCAGGCGAAGGACGGGAGGCCGCCGGGCACCTCGCCGACGGTGCGGACGCCGACCGCGTCCAGGCCCGCCCACGCGACCGCGGCGGTCCCGAGCGCGACCACCAACAGCGGCCCAGGGAAGCGCTTCGCGACGCGCCGCCCGAGCAGCAGCAGCGCCACGGCGGCGACCCCGATCGCCAGCGTCGGCGGGTGGACCTCGCCGGCGCGGCGACCGAGGTCCCACAGCGTGGCGAGCGGGTGCGCGCCGTCGAGCGCCACGCCGACGAGGTGGCGCAGCTGCGACACGCCGATGACCACGGCGGCCGCCGAGGTGAAGCCACCGATCACGGCGTGGGAGAGGAAGTTGACCAGGACGCCGCCGCGGAGCAGCCCCAAGGCGAGTTGGATCGCGCCGACCAGCAGCGCCAGGGTGGCCGCCAGGGTGAGGTACTCGGACGTGCCGGGCGTGGCCAGCCGATGGACGGCCTCGAAGGTGAGCAGCGAGACGATGGCGACCGGGCCGACCGCCAGGGCGCGCGACGACCCGACCGCGGCGTAGGCGACGAGCGGCAGGGTGGCGGCGACCAGGCCGGCGGCCGGCGGCATGCCCGCCAGCATGGCGTACGCCATGCCCTGCGGCACGAGCATGACGGCCACCGTGAGGCCGGCGAGCAGGTCGGGCCCGAGGTCGCTGCGACGGTAGCGTCGCAGCCAGGGGGCGGGGCTGAGGGGGCAGGGGCGCGGGG
>ERZ869909.1513-NODE-1513-length-18710-cov-4.139054_pt1 | contig 18710 bp, 11 predicted proteins | sample MGYA00520892_ERZ869909 | MGnify/ENA primary metagenome ERZ869909 (study PRJEB32215, sample SAMEA104723947) | bioreactor metagenome | biome: bioreactor; feature: anaerobic bioreactor; material: water | place: China | collected 2015-03-12 ...
GTTGTAGCCCGGCCCCTTGGTGGCGCCGTCCGCTTCGGAGATGGCGTCGGTGCCGTAGAGCGCGTCATACAGCGAGCCCCAGCGGGCGTTGGCGGCGTTCAGCGCGAAGCGCGCGTTCATGATCGGCACTACCAGCTGCGGGCCGGCCATGCTGGTGATTTCTTCGTCGACGTTCTGGGTGGTGGCTTGGAAGTCTTCTGCTTCGGGCAGCAGGTAGCCGATTTCCTGAAGGAAAGCCTTGTATGCAACAGCGTCATGAGCCTGGCCGGCGCGGGCCTGGTGCCAGGCATCGATCTGTGCCTGCAGGTCGTCCCGCTTGGCCAGCAGCGCGCGATTCTTCGGCGCCAGATCGTGGATGACGCTGTCGGCGCCGGCCCAAAAGGCTGCGGCATCGAGGCCGGTGCCAGGAATCGCTTCGTTGTTGACGAAGTCATACAGGACTTTGGCGACCTGCAGGCCACCGACTTGAACGCGCTCAGTCATTACTCGCCTCACTTATTTTTTTCTTTGATCTTTCGGGCCGCAAGTTTCTTGTAGTCCGGGCCGACCGATACTACATGAAGCTCAGGGGAAAATCAGTCGACAGGGCGTGGTGGCTTTTCGCTTGCCATCAATACCTTGCAGGCGAATCGCTCACCTTTTCAGGCAGCGTGGCAGCCTCGCTCATGCCGCTTTGCGCATAATGTTCCAGGCATCGTAGCTGTACACCGCCAGCCCCGCCCAGATGCAGACAAAAGCCAGCTGGCGGTCAGCAGGGAAGGGCTCGTGAAACACCCAGACAGCCAGTAACAGCAGCAGGGTCGGCGTAATGTATTGCAGGAAACCCAGGGTCGAGTAAGGCAGGTGGCGTGCCGCCGCGTTGAAGCACAGCAGCGGGATCAGCGTCACCGGACCGGCTGCCACTAGCCACAGGGCTTCGGTTGTGGTCCAGAACGCTGGCTCAGTGCTGGTGCCGCTGCCGAACAGCAGCAGCCAGCCCAGCGCCAGCGGCAACAGCAGCCAGGTTTCCACTACCAGACCAGGCAAAGCGGCCACGGGAGCCTGCTTGCGCAGCAGGCCGTAGCTGCCAAAACTCAGCGCCAGTGCAATCGATACCCAGGGAAATTCGCCCAGGGTGATCAGTTGCAGCGCCACTCCGAGCGCTGCCATCGCCACCGCCAGCCACTGCAGGGGGCGTAACCGCTCGCGCAGGATCAGCAGACCCAGCATCACGTTGACCAGCGGGTTGATGTAGTAGCCCAGACTCGCCTCGACCATGTGGTTGTTGTTCACTGCCCAGACATAGATCAGCCAATTGCTGGCGATCAGCACGCTGGAAATCATCAGCACGCCGATTCTTTTCGGATGCGCCAGCAGCTCCTGCCACCATCCCGGATGTTTCCAGAGCAGCAGCACCAGGGCGCCGAACAGCGCCGACCAGATGGCGCGCTGGGTGACGATTTCCAGCGCAGCGTATTGCTCGACGGCTTTGAAATACAGCGGGAAGAGACCCCAGATAGAGAAAGTCGTCAGCCCCAGCAGATACCCCTTGCGCAAATCGGCGGTAGCCATGGATGTCCAGAATCAGGCAGTGAAGAGCTGGCCATTCTGCGCCTGATAATCGATGCCTGTCTGCCGTTGTGAGCGTGCCCGGAGCACTCGTGAAGCATCTGCAAACATGCGCCGTTGAACCGCAGCGGCACGCGGGCCGTCACAGATAGCAACGTAGAGCTGCCGTCGCGGCCTGTCAGCCACACGAGGTGCACGATGAAACTGCTGAACAGCATTGCACTGGTCACCGGCAGTTCCCAGGGTATAGGCCGCGGTATTGCCGTGCGGCTGGCCGAAGAGGGCGCCGATCTGGTCATCCATGGCCGGGAAGATGGCAGCGAGGCACAGGAGACCATCGAGCAGGTTCGCGCGCTGGGGCGCCGGGCCTGCTTCATCGCTGCCGATATCGGCGTTGTCGCCCAGTGCCGCCATTTGGTGAGCGAGGCGATCACACGGATGGGGCGGCTCGACATCCTGGTCAACAACGCCGGTATGCAGACACACAGCCCGTTTCTCGATACCGAGGAGGCTGATTATGACCAGGTGCTGAACGTCAACCTGCGCGGCCCGTTCTTTCTTGCCCAGGCCTTTGTGCGGCATTTGCGCGACAGCGGGCGTGGCGGGCGGATCATCAACAACAGCTCGGTTCATGAAGAGCTGCCGTTTCCCAACTTCACCAGCTATTGCGCCAGCAAGGGCGGATTGAAGATGTTCATGCGTAACCTGGCAATCGAGCTGGCGCCGCTGGGCATCACGGTCAACAACGTCGCACCGGGGGCGATCGAGACGCCGATCAACCGCGCCCTGATGAACCGACCGGACAAGCTCGCCAGGCTGCTTGCCAACATCCCCGCCGGGCGCCTCGGGCAGCCGCGGGATGTGGCCGGTGCGGTGGCCTTTCTCGCCTCTGAAGAAGCCGGCTACATCACGGGTACTACACTGGTAATAGATGGCGGACTGCTATGGAACTACAGCGAACAATGAGCGATATCGAATCGAGCCCCTTCAACTACGATATTCACGCGGTGTCGGCTGCCGACACCCTGACACCTGCGCAGCGCTATCAGGAGCTGTTCATCGCGGTGCAGCTGGAGCGCGTTTTTCCCGACAGCAAGACGTTCGTCGATTGCGCGCCGCGCATGCACCCCGAGTTGATTCTGCAGGTCTACCGGACGCGCTGTGACGAGCCGGATTTCGACCTGCCGGCCTTCGTCGCCGAGCATTTCAGTCCCTTTGACGTGCCGCCCAAGAACTTCGTCGCCAACCCGGATGACAGCCTGAGCGAGCATATCGACAGGCTCTGGCCCGTGCTGACCCGGCATCCGCAGGAACATCCGGCGCATTCCTCGCTGCTGCCGCTGCCGCATGACTATGTGGTGCCGGGCGGGCGCTTCACCGAGCTGTATTACTGGGATTCGTACTTCACCATGCTGGGGCTGGATGAGAGCGGGCATTGCGAGCTGCTGCGGTCCATGGCCGACAATTTCGCCTACCTGATCGACACCTACGGGCATGTGCCCAACGGCAACCGCACCTATTACCTGGGCCGCTCGCAGCCGCCGGTGTTCGCGTTGATGACCGATCTGTTCGAGGAGAACGGCGTGTATCGCGCCAGCGACTACCTACCGCAATTGTTTAAGGAGCATGCTTTCTGGACCGAGGGGGGCGATCAGCTGAAACCGGGCGAAGCGCATCGACGCTGCGTCTGCCTGGGCGATGGCAGCGTGCTCAATCGCTACTGGGATGAATACGACACCCCGCGTGAAGAGGCCTATCACGAAGACATCGAAACCGCACGCCTGTCGGGTCGACCGGTACATGAGGTCTACCGAGATCTGCGTGCCGGCTCCGAGTCCGGCTGGGATTTCAGCTCCCGCTGGCTGGACGACTCCGAACGGCTGTCGAGTATCCGCACCACCCGCATCATTCCGGTGGACCTGAACTGCTTTCTCTACAAACTGGAATGCCAGATCGCCCGGCTCAGCGAGGTGAAGGGACAGGACGAACACGCCGAGATCTTCCGCCAGCGAGCCGCGGCGCGGCTGGCAGCCATCGATCACTATCTGTGGAATGAGCGCGAGGGCGCCTATTTCGACTACGACTGGACGCTGCAGGTACAGCGCAACAATCTCACGGCAGCGACCGTTACGCCCCTGTTCGTGCAGGCCGCCAGTGCCACGCAGGCCGGGCGTGTGGCCGATATCGTGCGCCGCCGTCTGCTTGCCCCTGGCGGGCTGGCGACCACCGAGAGCAGTGCCAGCAGCGAGCAGTGGGATCGCCCCAACGGCTGGGCACCCTTGCAGTGGATGGCTATTCGCGGGTTACAGCATTACGGCCATGATGCGCTGGCGTTGCAGATCGAGGATCGCTGGCTGAGCATCGTCGCCTACCTGTTCGAGCGGGAAGGCAAGTTGGTGGAGAAGTATGTCCTGCGCCAATGTGCCGACCATGCAGGAGGCGGCGAGTATCCGCTGCAGGACGGGTTCGGCTGGACCAACGGTGTCACCCGCAAACTGATGCAGGAAGATCCCGCTCACGAGGCAAACCGCTGTCGGGCCGGGTTCTGTGCGGACTAGGTTGAACGTGACCCGGTCCCGTCAGGGTTTGCTTCGATACGGGTTGCTGGTGGCTTCTGGCAGATTCAGCGTGCCTTTCTCGACGAAGCGCTGGGTGCCGAACAGTCCCCCGGCCAGCTTGCCGCGCAGCACATAAGGCACCTCATCCTGACCGAAGCGCTCGGCCAGCCCGAACGCCTGGCGCGCCGCGGAGAAGGCCGAGACGGTCACTGGCACCTGCAACAGGCTTTCACCGAAGCGCGGTACGCTGCCCTGATCGGCGCTGACGCCGCTGGCCAGGCGTCGACCGTTGACCTCCAGCTCAAGCGCCACGCCGTTATAGTCGAGGGCGATGTCATTGGGGTTCTGCACCCGCAGTTTCACCAGCATGCGCAACTCCAGGCCTTCGCCGGGCAACGGCTCGATACCGGCGACCTGCACATTCAAGGGGTCGCGTGGGGTGAGCAGCGCGCAGGCACTCAGGCTCAGCAGCAGGCTGACAAACAACAGGCGGGCAGCGGCAGTGAGGGGGCGCATCGACATCGGGACCTCTTTACAGTCGAATTCCGGGATTGGCCGACAGCGCTGTGACACAGCCAGCCCTGCCTCAGTGTACAGACCGCGGGAAAGCCCGGATCACTCCATGTTCGACTTTCAGCGAATGGTAACGGCTGGTTTTATCTGGGATGGTTAGCTTGCTAAGCGTAAGTTTGGCGGTGCGTATGGCTCACAAGGCGACTCGCATCGACGCAGCAGGACTGGCCCGACCCTGGCCAGTCGCGTCTTCTTCCTTTTGCGCTTTATTGCGCCCCGGTGACCCAAACGGTTGCCGCCGGTTCGACAACCGCTGCTCCGGCAGCGGTTGGCGCTTTCTTTTTTGCCATGACGTTCATCTCGCCCGGCCACCACGGAACCCCGCAGCAGTGTTCGGGTCGATTCAGCGTGGGCTTTCTGCTGAGAGGAGATTGAAGATGGACCTGCTGCGCATACTGATTGCGATTCTTTTGCCCCCTCTGGGTGTTTTTCTTCAGGTCGGTTTTGCCGGCGCTTTCTGGCTGAACATTCTGCTGACGCTGCTGGGCTACATTCCCGGGATCGTGCACGCAGTCTGGATCATCGCCCGTCGCTAGACCTGTGACCGCTACCGCTCAGGATGTAGCTTTCGCGGCGCTATGGGCTTGCCATAAGGTCAATGATAAAGTCGCCAGCCGGCCTATTTCACGCGAAACACTTTGAACAGGTCGGGATCAGGCATTCACCTCCTGGGCTTGTTACCTTTTGGCAGCCGAGCCAGGCGCACGCGAAGTGACCGGAAAGGAATCACATGGGCGACTCTTTCATCGAACAAAATCAGTTCAGGCGCATTCTCAATCGCAACGTCGCGGTACCCCTTGGTTTCGGGTTCCTCAGTGCATTCTTTTTCAGCGCCATCGTCTACTACCTGCTGAGCGTCAGCGAGTGGGTCGATCAATCGGTCCGGGGCGTGTCGCATGCTCACGAAACGCTGAAACTGATCGGCAATCTTGAAGCGTCCATGCGTGGCTATCTGATTGCTGGCGACGATGTCTTTCTCGAACCCTATCAGCGCGAATTGCCACTCCTGAACCACGAACTGGAGCAGCTCAAGGCTTACGCCCAGAACAACCTGCTGCAGCTCAATCGCATCGAGCGGGTTGCGGCCATGCAGGACCAGTGGGTGGAGTTTGCCGATACCGCCATTGCCCGTCGTGCCCGGGATGAGCCGATTACCGACTACATCCGCAGTCAGCGTGGCATGGAGCTGAAACAGGAACAGCGTCGGCTGCTCTATGAGTTCATTGCCAGCGACCGTCAGGCCAGGAGTGAACGTACCGCCAAATCGGAGCTGGTCACCACCCTTCTGATCGGTGGCTTTCTGCTGTTCAGCCTGATCTTCAGTGGTTTGCTGGTGTATTTCGGTCGGCGCGACCTGATCAGCCTGTCCGATAGCTATGCCCACTCGTTGAGTCAGCAAAAGGCGCACGCGGATGCGCTGGAAAAACAGGCCTGGTATCGCAGCGGTCAAACGCAACTGAGCGAGTCGATCATCGGCGAGCAGACCCTTCCAACCCTGGGTCAGAATGTTCTCAACTTCCTGTCCGGTTATCTTGGCGTGGCCGTCGGTGCGCTGTACGTGGCTCAGGAGGGCAGGCTGCAGCGTGTTGCCGAATTCGCCTGGAGCAAAGAGGGCCAGAATCAGGGGCGGACGCTGGAGCTCGGCGAAAGTCTGGTCGGTCAGGCGGCGCTGGAGCGCCGCATGCTGACGCTTGAGAGCGTTCCATCGGGCTATCTGAAGGTCAGTTCTTCGCTTGGCAGCACCGACGTGCAGTCGTTGCTGATCGTTCCGGTTGAGGACAGTGGCATGCTCAACGCCGTGCTGGAGCTCGGCTTCCTGCGGCCCTTGCGTGAAGAAGACAGCGAGCTGCTGCGGCGCATCAGCGAAAGTGTCGGCTCGGCCATCGAAGCCGCGCGCTATCGTCAGCGGCTGCAGCGCGTGCTGGCTGATACCCAGCAGCTCAATGAAGAGTTGCAGGTTCAGCAGGAAGAGCTGCGTGCGGCCAATGAGGAGCTTGAGGAACAGTCCAACGCGCTGCGTGAGTCCCAGGCGCATATGGAAGAGCAGCAAGCCGAGCTGGAACAGATCAATGAGCAGCTGGCCGACCAGGCCCAGGAGTTGTCGCGCCAGCGCGACGAAATGGATCTGAAGAACAGCCGCCTGCACGATGCCCAACTGATGCTCGAAGAGCGCGCTGAAGATTTGCAGCGTGCCAGCCGCTACAAGTCGGAATTCCTCGCCAACATGTCCCACGAGCTGCGCACGCCGCTGAACAGCTCGCTGATTCTCGCCAAGCTGCTGGCGGACAATCCCCAGGGCAATCTCAGCGATGACCAGGTGCAGTTCGCGCGTTCCATCTACTCGGCGGGCAATGACCTGCTCAGCCTGATCAACGACATCCTCGATATTTCCAAGGTCGAGGCCGGCAAGCTCGACGTATATCCCGAGTTGCTGATTCTGACGCGTATGCTTGACGGGCTCAAAAGCCTGTTCCTGGCCCAGGCGCTGGAGAAATCGCTGCGTTTCGAGATCGAGCTGGATGACGACTTGCCGGCGAGTCTGTTTACCGACCGCCAGCGCCTTGAGCAGATTCTCAAGAATCTCCTGTCGAACGCCTTCAAGTTCACTGAACAAGGCTCGGTTGTACTGCAGGTCAGCCGCCATGACGAACAGCGCATCGCATTTGCGGTGCGTGATACGGGTATCGGCATTGCCGAGGAGCAGCAGGCGGTGATTTTCGAGGCCTTCCGGCAGGCCGATGGCACCACCAATCGGCGTTACGGCGGTACCGGCCTGGGATTGTCGATTTCCCGCGAGCTGGCCCAGTTGCTCGGCGGCACCATCGAAGTGAGCAGCGCGCCAGGCGCCGGTAGTCTGTTCACCCTGATCCTGCCGGAAAACTACAGCGAGCCGGCCACGCCGGAACTGTCGCCGCCTGCCCAGCCTGCTGAACCTGTCGTGACGCAGCCGGCGCAGACGGCAACACCGCCTGCGCCGGTGCAATACGCTATCGAGCATCCACCGCTGGAAGATGACCGCAAGGGTTTCCCCTTCAGCGAGCGCTCGGTGCTGGTGATCGAAGACGAGCCACAGTTCGCCTGCATTCTGCGCGACCTCGCCCACGAGCTGAACTACAACTGCCTGCTCGCACAGAACGCCGACGTGGGCTTCGATATGGCGGTGCAATACCGGCCTGATGCTGTTCTGCTGGACATGCGCCTGCCTGACCACTCCGGCCTGACCGTTCTCGAGCGGCTCAAGGAAAACCCGCTCACCCGGCACATTCCGGTGCATATCGTCTCCGTCGAGGACCGCAAGGAGACCGCGCTGCAGATGGGCGCCATCGGCTATGCCACCAAGCCGACCACCCGCGATGAACTGAAGGAAGTGTTCCAGCGGCTGGAAGCCAAGCTCGCGCAAAAGGTCAAACGCATTCTGCTGGTCGAGGATGATGCGCTGCAGCGTGAGAGCATGGCGCTCCTGATTGAGGACGAGGATGTGGAAATCACGGCCGTCGAGTTTGGCGCGCAGGCCCTCGAGCACCTGCGTTCGACCCTGTTCGACTGCATGATCATCGACCTCAAACTGCCCGACATGGACGGTCACGAACTGCTCGAACGCATGGCCCGCGAGGAGATCTGTTCCTTCCCGCCGGTCATCGTCTACACCGGGCGCAACCTGACTCGCGATGAAGAAGCGGCGCTGATGAAATACTCGCGCTCGATCATCATCAAGGGCGCTCGCTCGCCCGAGCGGCTGCTCGATGAAGTCACCCTGTTCCTGCACAAGGTCGAATCGGACATGCCGCCCGAGCGGCAGAGGATGCTCAAGAGCGTGCGCAGTCGGGAAAAGGCCTTCGAGGGTCGCAAGATTCTGGTGGTCGATGACGATGTGCGTAACGTCTTCGCGCTGACCAGCGCCCTGGAGCAGAAGGGCGCACTGATTGAAATCGCCCGCAATGGCCTTGAAGCCATCACGCAACTGCAGAACATTGATGATATCGATCTGGTCCTGATGGACATCATGATGCCGGAAATGGACGGCTTTACCGCCATGCAGGAGATTCGCAAGGACTCGCGTTTCGCCAAGCTGCCGATCATCGCCGTCACTGCCAAGGCGATGAAGGATGATCAGGATCGCTGCCTGCGTGCCGGCGCCAACGATTATCTGGCCAAGCCCATCGACCTTGATCGCCTGTTCTCGCTGATTCGCGTCTGGCTGCCGAAAGTGGAGCTGCTGTGACATGCCGGAGCGCAACCAGGCCATCGAACTGAAGCTGCTGATCGAAGCAATTTACCTGCGCTACAGCTACGATTTTCGCGATTATTCCCAGGCTTCGCTCAAGCGCCGGGTACTGCTGGCGCTGCGGCAGATGAAGTGCGACAGCATCTCGCAGCTACAGGGGCGGATTCTCTACGATGCCCAGGCGTTCATGGAGCTGCTGCAGTACCTCACCATCCCGGTCAGCGAGATGTTTCGTGACCCCGGCTATTACCTGGCCTTGCGCGAGCAGGTGGTGCCGGTGCTGCGTACCTATCCCTCGCTGAAGATCTGGATCGCCGGTTGCAGCACCGGTGAGGAAGTCTATTCGATGGCGATCCTGCTAAAGGAAGAGGGCTTGCTGGAGCGCACCATCCTGTATGCCACCGATATCAATCCACGCTCGCTGGAGCGTGCGCGGCAGGGCATTTTCAATATCGCCGACATGAGCCAGTACACCGCCAACTACCAGCGGGCCGGCGGTCGGCAGAGCCTCAGTGACTATTACACGGCGGCCTATGACTCGGCGATCATGGACAAGTCCCTGAAAGAGCAGGTGACCTTTGCCGACCACAGCCTGGCGACTGACAGCGTGTTCGCCGAGACCCAATTGATTTCCTGCCGCAACGTACTGATCTATTTCAACAAGCCGCTGCAGAACAGAGCCTTCGAGCTTTTCCACGACTCCCTTTGCCATCGCGGCTTTCTTGGCCTGGGCAGTAAGGAAACCATCGAGTTTTCGGCGAGCAGCGGGCGCTTCGACGCCTTCGACAAAGAACAGAGGATCTTTCGCAAGCTATGAAAGACCTGCCCCCCAGCACAGGTGTGCGGCGATCTGCCGTGGACGCCGTGGTGATAGGAACCTCGGCGGGCGGTCTGGCGGCGCTGAGCGTGCTGCTCAGCGGCCTGCCTGCCACCTACCGGCTGCCGCTGCTGGTGGTGCAGCACGTGCCCGCCAGTGGCCCGACTCAACTGGCGGACATCTTCCGCCGCAAGACTGCGTTGCGGGTCAAGGAAGCCGATGACAAGGACGCGATTGAGGGCGGAACGCTGTATTTTGCCGCGCCGGGCTATCACCTGCTGGTGGAAACGGACCTGACGCTATCGCTCAGTCAGGATGATGCGGTGCATTTTTCCCGACCCTCCATCGATGCGCTGTTCGAGTCCGCCGCCGATGTCTGGGGTGAGCGGGTCGCCGGGATTCTGCTGACCGGCGCCAACGAGGACGGGGCTGCGGGTCTGCGGATGATCGCGCAGGCCGGTGGTCTCACCATCGTTCAGGACCCCGTCGAGGCCGAGATACCGACCATGCCGCTCGCCGCACTCCAGCGCTTTGCGCCGGACCATATTTTGCCCCTGCGCGATATTCATCGACTGTTGCGCGAACTGGAGTGACCCATGCCTGACCAAACCGATGAAGCGAACCTGCTGATCGTCGATGACCTGCCGGAGAACCTGCTCGCGCTGGATGCCTTGCTGCGGGCGCCGGGTATCCGGGTTCATCAGGCGGAGTCGGCAGAGCAGGCGCTGGAGCTGTTGCTGCGCCACGAGTTCGCGCTGGCCATCCTCGACGTGCAGATGCCGGGCATGGACGGCTTCCAGCTCGCCGAACTGATGCGCGGCACCGAGCGCACCAAGCAGATTCCCATCGTCTTTGTCAGCGCCGCCGGGCGTGAGCTCAACTATGCCTTCAAGGGTTACGAGAGCGGCGCGGTGGATTTCATGCACAAGCCGCTGGACACCCATGCGGTGCGCAGCAAGGTCAGTGTTTTCGTTGACCTGTACCGCAGCCGCAAGCGCATGGCTCGCCAGCTCGAAGCGCTTGAGCGCAGCCGCCGCGAGCAGGAAGTGCTGCTCAATGAGCTGCGCAAAACCCAGGGCGAGCTGGAGGCGGCCGTGCGCATGCGTGACGACTTCATGTCCATCGTTTCCCATGAACTGAAAACCCCGCTCAACACGCTGATTCTTGAGGTGCAGCTGCGCAAGCTGCAGCTGGCGCGGAACAATTTCGCGGTGTTCAGCGAGGATCGTCTGCGGCAGATGGCAGACAAGGATGAGCGGCAGATCCAGAGCCTGATTCGCCTGATCGACGACATGCTCGACGTGTCACGCATCCGTACCGGCAAGTTATCGATCAGGCCCGCAATGATCGATCTTGGCAAGCTGGTCGCCAGCGTCCTGGAAAACTTCGCTTCGCAGCTGGAATCCTGTGGCTGCACCTTGCTGTTCCAGCGACCGGAGCCGCTGTTGGGGGTCTGGGACGAGTTCCGCATCGAGCAGGTGCTGGCCAATCTCCTCACCAATGCCATGCGCTATGGCGCTGGCAAGCCGGTGCAGGTCAGCGTATTCGCCACCGCCGAAGGGGCCTGTATCGAGGTACGCGATCATGGCATCGGCATCAGCCCGAAAAGCCTGGGGCGCATCTTTCAGCAGTTCGAGCGCGCCGAGGGCAGCGAAAACAGCGCCGGGCTTGGCCTGGGTCTGTTCATCAGCGAACAGATCGTCAAGGCCCACGGGGGGCGCATTCAGGCGGAAAGCGAGGAAGGCCGGGGCGCGTTGTTTCGCGTCACGCTGCCGCTGGAAAGCGCGTCCTGAAGCCAGCGTTGAATACGCGTCTGAGAAACCTGGCAACGCAGTCGCTTTTCCTAGGATGAGCAGCTGATTTCCAGGTGCTTGCCCCACTCGGGCGGGCGCTGGGCATAACGCTCCATGCCGGGTTGTTCATCGAAGGGGCGTGAGAGCACGGCATGCAGTTCGCGCACCGGGCCGTAATCACCCTGTTCCGCCGCCTCGATGGCCTGCTGGGCGAGGTAATTGCGCAGAATGTATCTGGGGTTGACGGCGTGCATTCGTGCCTGACGCTCGGTCTGGTCAATACCTTCGCGTTCGCTGCGCTGCTGATAGTCCCTGGCCCAGATATCGAAGCCCTGAAGATCAATGAAATCCTCTCGCAGACGGCGCAAGGCCTGTTCGGGTGCGCTGTCGCCCAGTTCGCGAAAGAAGCGCGTGTAATCGATGGCGCCGTTCTGCATCAGTTGCAGCAAACCTTGCACCAACGCCTTGTCGGCGTCCTCCGCCGTGCGCAGGCCCAGGCGCTGGCGCATCAGGTCGAGCCAGGCGGCTTCATAGCGGGGCAGGAACAGGCTCATGGTTTCGCGCAGTTGCTCCACCGCGACGAAGGGCGACAAGGCCTGGGCCAGAGCGGCGAGATTCCAGTGGGCGATGGGCACCTGGTTCTCGAAGGAATAGCGCCCGTCGTGGTCGGAGTGGTTGCAGACAAAGCGGGCGTCGAAGTCGTCGAGAAAGGCGTAGGGGCCAAAATCGAAGGTGATACCGAGGATCGACATGTTGTCGGTATTCATGACGCCGTGGCAGAAACCATAAGCCTGCCAGCGGGCAACCATCTCGGCGGTGCGTTCGACCACCTGAGTGAAGAAGGCGCGCTCGGGCTCGGCCTGTTGCAGGCACTCGGGGAAATGGCAGGTCAGCACATGGTCGAGCAGTTGCCGCAGAGCGTCGTGCTGGCGGGTGTAGTAGAAAAATTCGAAATGACCGAAACGCACATGGCTGGGCGCCAGACGCAGCAGCATGGCGCCGCGTTCCTGGCGTTCGCGGTACACCGGCTCGCTCGAACCGGTCACGCAGAGTGCGCGTGAACTGGGGATGCCAAGGGCATGCAGATGCTCGCTGGCGAGAAACTCGCGGATTGAGGAGCGCAGCACCGCACGCCCGTCGCCCATGCGTGAATAGGGTGTCTGCCCGGCACCCTTGAGGTGCAGGTCCCAGTAGGCTCCGGCCTGGTTGCGCACCTCGCCGAGCAGCAGGCCGCGGCCATCGCCGAGCTGTGGGTTGTAGCTGCCGAACTGGTGACCCGAATAGACCATTGCCCGAGGTTCGGCGGTGGACCACAGCTTGTGCCCGGCGAACAGCTCGGTGAACAGCGGCAGCTCGGCCTGCGTCGGGTCCAGGTCCAGCAAGGCCATGGCCGCCTCACTCGCCACCACCAGGTGCGGCTCGCTCAGGGGCTGCGGCTGCACCGCCGTGGAAAAGGTATCGCCCAGGCGGGCGAAGCGGTTGTCGAAGGTCAGCTGGGTCAGGGTTTTCACGGCGGCTCCAACAAGCAGGCCAAGAACGGGGTTGGGCAGTATGCAGGTTGGATTAGCTGAAGGCGTAATCCGACGCAGTTGAAGGCTGAAGACTAGCCGTCACCTTAGGAACGGGCCATGCCCGCGAACCGATGTCCAACGCTGGCGTGGCCGCGAATGCCAAGGGCACGTCAGGCCTTATCGTCCCGGCTCTCCGGCAGCGCCAGCTCCTGGCCGGCACGGTTTTTCAGGTGCACATCCAGCTGGCGGAAGGCGATGGTGATGCCGCATTCACGGAATTCGCGGTCGACCCTGCGGTTGATTTCATCAATCACCGGGTTGCGGTCGGCCAGGTCGCGCACGTGCAGGCGCAGTTCGTGTTCCAGACGGCTGTCGCCGAAACTGAGGAAGAACACCTGGGGTTCGGGCTCCTTCAGCACGCGGGGGTTTTCCCGTGCGGCCTGGAACAGCAGTTCGCGCACCTGCTCGAGATCGGAGCCGAATTCCACGCCGATGCGGATGGTCACCCGCGTAACCGTATCGCTCAGCGACCAGTTGACCAACTGATCGGTGACGAATGTCTTGTTGGGGACAATGATTTCCTTGTGATCGAAATCGGTGATGGTGGTGGCACGAATGCGGATGCGGCTCACTGTGCCTGACAGGTTGCCGATGGTCACCACGTCACCGATGCGCACCGGCTTCTCGAACAGGATGATCAGGCCGGAGACGAAGTTGGCAAAGATTTCCTGCAGGCCGAAGCCCAGCCCTACCGAAAGCGCGGCGACCAGCCACTGCAGCTTGTCCCAGCTCACGCCCAGCGTCGAGAGCACCGAGACGATGCCGGTGCCTACCAGGGTGTAGGACAGCAGCGTGCCGGTGGCGTAGGCGCTGCCCGGCGCCAGGCGCAGGCGCGACAGAACCAGTACCTCCAGCAGGCCCGGCAGGTTGCGCGCGAGAATGAGGGTGATGCCACCGATGGCCAGGGCGCCGAGCAGGTCGTTGAGGCTGATGGCCGAAGTCGTGAGGGCATCGCCCGAGCCGCTGGTGAATTCGTACAGCGCGACATTATCGAGATAGGACACCACCGAAATCAGGTCCGACCAGACCCAGTACAGCGCCACGAGAAAGAGACCGAAAGTGGCCAGGCGGGTCAGGCGCAGTGATTGCTGATTGACTTGTTCGATATCCAGGTTGGGTTCTTCGATGTTTTCCGGGTGTTCGCTGGCACCTTCTTCCTCCGCCGCCTGGCGCCTGTCCATGGCCCGCTGGTAGGCCAGGCGGCGCGCGGCGATGGTCAGCGCGCGGACCAGCATGGACTCCAGAGCGATCCAGATCATCAGCAGGTAGAGGGTGTCGATCAGACGTTCGGTAAGTTTCAGCGCGGTGTAGTAGTAGCCCATGCCGACCACCACGATCAGCGCCAGTGGCAGCAGGCTGAACACCACGCCCAGAAACAGCCGGGCTGGTGGTGCGTTTTCACTGGACGGACCCCTCAGGAGGATGCGCATCAGGCGCCAGCTCATCAGTGCGTAGCAGGCGATAATGACCAGCAGCCCGAGTACGTCTTCGGCGAGGTTTGCCGGTTGCTGTTCGGCGATGCTGACGACCACGACCAAGACCAGCACCACCAGGCCGAGACGGCGGATTTCATTGCGCAGAAAGGCGACCTGCGGGTGCGACCAGTGGAAATGCAGTTCGGCCAGCCGTCCCGGCGAAAGCAGTCGATAGGCGGTGTAGAACACCAGCCAGGCCTGCGCCATCTGGTACATCGCGGCGCTCAGCCCAAGGTTCTGGCCGCGTGCATCCATCTGCAGCAGATAGCCGCACAGGGCCAGGAACAGGGCGCCCGGCAAGGCCAGCAGTATGTTCAGCAGCAACGCCAGGGGGGTGTGCTGCTGGCTGTCATTGCGAAAATGCCCGACATCCTGGCTGAGCTCATCGAGCTTGGTGTTGATCATCTTTCGCCGCCAGAGCAGCACGGCGATGGACAGCAGCAGTGGCAAGAAGAGCAGGGGGCGCTCCTTCAGCCCGGCAGCCATCTGCGCCAGGGCCGAGTGCCAGCCGATGGTGCCCAGTTGCCGTTCCAGGCGTTGCGGAAAGCTGGTCAGCCAGCTGAAGTCCAGCGGCTTGTTGCTGGGAATCCAGAACATCTGTTCATCCAGCGTGGCGCTCAGTGCGCTGGCGGTGTCGTGCAGCTGCTTCTGGTTCAGCTGCAGGGTGATGGATTCGTTGAGCAACGCATTGAGTTCGCGGTTCAGGCGATCGAGCAGTTCGCTGCGGGTCTTGACCAGGTCGAGCAGGGCAGCGCGCACCTGGGGTGTTATCTGTTCCTCGGGCTGACCCACCAGCAGTTGATCGACGTAGGTTTCCGGATTGCCGGCGCGGTCGCGCGCCTGGTTCAGCTCGAACTGGTAGAGGCGCAGGTCGGCAATTTCGTCGGCGAGATTCCGGTCGAGCTTCACCTTGGGCAGGTTGAGCTTCTGCTGATAGAGGATTTTGGACAGCAGCAGGCTGCCTTCGAGTACGGCGATCTGCTCTTCCAGCGCCTTGTCGGCCTGGTTCAGTGTGTCGAGCTGCTGGCGTGCCTGCAGGTTCATTTGGTTGAGCAGGTTGAGCCGCTCGGTGGCGCGCAGCAGGTAGTCGGAGAGCTTGAGGTTTTCGGCGCTTTCAGCCGCCACCAGCGTGTCGGAGCCTGCCAATTGCGCCCTGGCCGAAAGCTCGGCCACGGTCTGCTCGGACTCGGCGCGGCGCTTGGCGTTGATCAGGCCCTGCAATGCCTGGGTTTCCTGCTCGGCGCGGGCGATGCGCTCGGCGAGCAGGTTGCGCCGGGCCTTGCCAAGGTCCTGGAGCAGGTTGTTGCCTGTCAGCTCCTGACGGCGCAATTCGATCTGGGCCTGCAGGGCCGAAATTTCCGCTTCGAACAGACTGCGCTGTTCATCGCTGATGGCCTTGCCACTGTCCTGACCGCTCTTGAGGCGATTCTGCAGCGCCTGAATGCGCGACTGGCTGGTGCTGATCTGGGCCTGGGAACGCTCAGGCCGTGTCTGGGCAGTGATGATCAGGCTGTTGGCGTCGGTCAGCTGCTTGTTCCACTCGCTCAGCTCGGCAAGGCGCGTGGCCAGGCGCTGCTCCAGCGCTGTGATGCCCAGGGTGGCGAAGCGTTCGCTTGGCTCGGGTGCCGGGCCTGCCTTGAGCCGTGCCAGATCGCGCTGGGCGGTACTGATTTCCTGCGGCGCCTGGGCGAGCTGTTTCTGCAGGGTCGCGAGCTGCTGGCTGCGGGCGCTGGCCTGCTCGTCAAACTGCTTCACCTGGTCGGCCAGGCTGGGTTGCGCCGGTCTGGCTTCGCCTTCAGCCGCCTGCTGGCCACCGGTCAGGCTGTCGAGGGTTTGTGCCTGAAGCGTGCTGGAAATCTGCAGAAAGCTGACCAGAAGGGTCAGCAGAAAGACGCGTGAAAAAGACATGTCTGCCGTCAAAGAGCTGAACGAGCGCTGAGTCTACGGGCTGTGCTGGGCGAGTGCGAGTCCGTCGGGGTCAAGGAGGATCAGCGTGCGACTGAAGGTCAGAACATCAGCTGCGGACCGGGCTTTTCCGCTTCGGGGAAGCGCAGGCCGACCTTGAGCACATCGTCGCCATCCATCTCGGCGATGGTCCAGATCAGCCCGTTCCATACCACCTGGTCGCCGACAACAGTGTGTTTGCTGATCTTGTCGGAGATGAACTGGCCAATCGGCTGATTGCCATCCACATCGCCAAGCTTGAGACCGTAAAGCATGGCAATGGCGCCCAGCTCGGCGTCGCCTTCGAGAATGAAGTCGCCGAAGAAGCGCATGTCCCGGCCACGTTGCGGCGCCTGACTGAACAGCTTGCCGAGCGCCGGCAGGTCGTCTTCGTGGCCGATGACGCAGAGGATGTCGTTTTCCTGCAGGCGGGTACTGCCGGATGGGTGGAGCAGGGCGTGGCCACGAAACAGGGCGGCGATACGCGTGCCTGGTGGCATTTTCAGCTCGCGAAGCGCAGCGCCGATGCACCACTTCTTGGAGGTCAGGCGGTAGATGAAGAGTTCCCACTGGCTGGTGGTATGGACTTGCAGGCCGGTACGGGAGATGGGTGCCGGGGCTGGCGGTACTTCAACCTTGGCTTTTTTTGCCGCCCAGCCGAGGGTGGTGCCCTGCAACAGCAGCGAGACCAGCACGATGAAGAAGGCGACGTTGAAAAACAGCTGGGCATTGTCGAGGCCGGCCACCAGCGGGAACACCGCCAGAATCACCGGCACCGCGCCACGCAGGCCGATCCAGGAGATGAACAGCCGCTCGCGCAGTTTGAAGCCCTTGAAGGGCAACAGGCCGACAAACACCGACAGCGGGCGCGCGATGAGGATCATCCACAGCGACAGGAGCAGGGCGGGAACGGCAATCGGCAGCAGTTCGCTGGGCGTCAGCAACAGGCCAAGCACCAGGAACATCCCGATCTGGCTGAGCCAGGCCAGGCCATCGAACATGTGCAGAATGCCGTGACGGTTGCGAATGGGCCGGTTGCCCAGCATCAGGCCGCAGACATACACGGCGATGATGCCGCTGCCGCCCACCGCGCCGGACAAGGCGAAGATCATGATGCCGCCGCTGACCGCCAGCAGGGGATAGAGGCCATCGGCTACGGAGAGGCGATTGATCAGCAGCAGCAGCAGCCAGCCACCCGCCAGGCCGAGCACGATGCCGATACCGAATTGCTGGATCAGGCTGACCAGCACGGTCCAGCTGAATGAGGTCTGCCCCGAGGCAATCATGCTGATCAGGGTGACGGTGAGGAACATCGCCATCGGGTCGTTGCTGCCCGATTCGATCTCAAGGGTCGGGCCGACACGTTCGTTCAGGCCCTTGCCGTTGAGCAGGTTGAACACGACTGCAGCGTCCGTGGAACCAACGATGGCACCGATCAGCAGACCTTCAATCAGGCGCAGGTCGAACAGCCAGGTGGCGGCGACCCCGGTCATGCCTGCGGTGATCGCCACGCCGAAGGTAGCCAGTGACATCGAGGGCCAGAGCGCGACGCGGAAGGTGGCCTTGCGTGTTCGCATGCCGCCGTCGAGCAGAATGATCGCCAGCGCCAGGTTGCTGATGATAAAGGCGAGGCGGTAGTCCTCGAAGACGATTCCGCCGATGCCGTCGACCCCGGCCAGCATGCCGACACCGAGAAAGATGACCAGAATCGGCACGCCCAGACGTGCAGACAGGGAACTCATCAGGATACTGGCAGCAACCAACAGGGCACCGACTAAAAAAAGGTGGTTGATGTTGCCGACGTCCAAATGCAGCCTCCGCAAAAAACAAGATTTCCCGGCAACTTATGCACGGGACATGCCAGCGATTCTAACCCGATGATTTGACGGACTGTCAAAAAAAATGCCTCTTGGACAAGAGGCATTCATGCGCGTCAGTAAATCAGAACCAACTGCTGTTCATCGTTAGACAGGTATCGTCACGCGCCTCCAGCAGGGCCAGTTCTTGTCTGCAGCCCGGCACTTCCCAGGTCAGAAAGTAACGAGCGGCCTGCAGCTTGCCTCTGTAAAAGTCGCTGTCTGCTTCTTTGCCCCCAGCCAGGCCGTGCTCTGCATGGATCGCCTGCTCCAGCCAGCGCCAGCCGATCACCGCATGGCCGAATACCTTCAGGTACAACGCCGAATTGGCCAGGGTCTGATTGACCCTG
>ERZ869909.1514-NODE-1514-length-18693-cov-8.859315_pt1 | contig 18693 bp, 23 predicted proteins | sample MGYA00520892_ERZ869909 | MGnify/ENA primary metagenome ERZ869909 (study PRJEB32215, sample SAMEA104723947) | bioreactor metagenome | biome: bioreactor; feature: anaerobic bioreactor; material: water | place: China | collected 2015-03-12 ...
ATCATCGGCGGCCGCCTCGGCAACCTGATGAACGGAAGCGACACCACCGGGCGGCTGACGCGGCTGCCGCTCGGGTTCACCTGGCCGGACCCCGGCACCGACACCTTCGGTGCGATCGGGCGCCTGGTGTTCGGCAACGGGTTGTGGAGCGGCTACCCGGGCACGTGCAACCTCGGCGCGGACGTCGCGCTGCGGCAGTGCATCGCGCTCGGGGGTGAGATCGTCCGCGGTCCCGTGCACCTGACGCAGCTCTACGGCGCTCTCGTCGGCGTGCTGTTGATCCCCATCGTGTGGTGGGCGTTCCGGCGCGCAGGCACCGCGCCCGGGTTCGTCTTCTGGCAGTTCGTCCTGTGGTACTCGGCGCTCAGGACGGTCATCGAGGAGCCGTTCCGGGACAACTCCCTGGCGCTGCGCGTGTTCGTCTCCGACGGGCCCGACGGCCTCGGGATCGGCCTGCTCACGCTCACGCAAGTCGCGAGCGTGGCCTTGGTCGCCTTGGCCTGGGTGATGCTGCGCCGAGGGCGCCGGAGCGTGTGATCGGACGCGGGACGGGATGGGGCGCATGCGACAGGACCAGGTGACCGGCATCGACAAGCGCAACGCCGCCTGGTACGACCTCATGCACGGACCCGGTGGCGCGCTGAGGCCGGCCCGGCCCGCGTCGACCCCGCCTTGCGCTGCCTACACGAGAGCTGAACACCGGCGCAACACGCGCCCCCTACGCTGGTGGTGGTGACGAAGGGAGGCCGAACGTGACGACGCCTTGGGGAACCTGCGGGTGGGGCGCCATGGCGCCCTACGGCTGGTTCGGCGGGCTGCTGTTCGTGGTGCTCTCCGTGCTGGCCATCGTGTGGCTGTGGCGCTCGCTCTCCCCGGGTCGTGGCGCTCGACTCGCCGCCCATGGGGGCGCCGACCCGGCGCTCGCCATCGCGCGCGAGCGTTACGCCAGGGGCGAGATCGGCGCCGACGAGCTCGAGCGCATCCGGCGCGAGCTCGCCGCCTGAGCGTGCGCGCGCCCGGCGGGCGAACGACGCCGGGCGCACGCCCACGAGGCAGCGGGGCACGGCGTACGCCGTGCCCCGACCGCCGTCACACGAACCAGACGAGGATCCCTGCGCCGAGCGCGACCATCACGAGGCCGCTCACGAGCTTGAGGCCGCGCTTGCGCTCCGCCTGCCAGCGCGCGAGCGCCCCGACCGCGCGCCGGTTGCCGAGCGCCAGCAGCAGTCCGACGAGCGGCAGCACGAACATCACGTTGTACGCGATCAGGTACGACAGGCCCTCGAGGTAGGTCGTCTGCGTCGAGAGCAGCCCCAGGATCGCCACGTAGATGCCGCCGGTGCACGGGAAGGTGCAGAGCCCGACGAGGAACCCCGCCACCGCCGCGGCGGGCAGCGTGGCGCGCTTCAGCCAACCCTTGATGACCTCGTGCCCCACCTTCGGGACGCTCAGGCTGAAGCCGCGGCCGTACCAGAAGTAGTCCTTGACGTTCACGAACCCGAGCGCGACGAGCAGCCACGCACCGATGCGCGCCACCAGGTGCTGCTCGCCGGAGAAGACGATCGCACCGAACAGACCGAGGCCGATGCCGAGGTAGGCGACGAAGATCATGCCGACGTAGACGGCGCCCGTGAGCAGCACTTGGCGCCGGGTGCGCTGCAGCGTGAAGAGCACCGCCAACGACAGGAGCAGCACGGCGATCGCGCACGGGTTGACGCCGTCGAGAAGGCCCGCGCCCAACACGAGCAGCAAGAGCCTGGCCGGCCCCAAGGCGCCCGGCGGGCCCTGGCCCGGCAGTGGCGGCGCCGACCGTAGGTCGAGGCCCGCGACCGCGCTGGCCAGCGGCGTGTCGATCGCGTGCCGCGCCGGCTCGCCGCGGAAGTCCCAGACCTGGTAGTCGTTGACCTGCTGCCCCATCTCGGGCATGCGGTCCTGGAAGAGCAGCAGCCGCGCATCTGCAGGCACCAGCGTCAACGCGTCGTCGATCATGCCGGCGGGGATGTGCCCCGCCAGCACCAGGCCGTCGCCCACGAAGGCCACGAGGTGCGACTGCAGCGCGAACGGGATGCCGCGGTCGGCATGGCGCCGGTTCAGCTCGGCACGCTGCGCGCGGTCCTTGAGGTAGTCGAAGGTCGCGACGTCGTCGAACCCGTGGGCCCGCAGCGTCGGGAGCAGGGTGTCCCGGAGGTACACCAGGCAGTCGGCGCAGGCGTCGTTGAAGAAGATCTCGACGGCGCTCGCCCGGTCCACCGTCGTGGCTGCGACGCCCGGCGTGGGCGCGGCCGCCGGCGGCGCCGTCGCGCCGTCCACCCCCACCCCGCGGACGTCGATGACCAGCTCCGGGCGCCCCGGGTCGTCGGTCGCCAGGAAGACGGCGTGCACGAACTCGCCCGGTGTCGGCATCACCGCGTGGTCGATCGTCACCGTCAGCGAGGCCGCGCCGCCTGCGGGGATCTCCGCCGCGTCGGCCTCGGCGCTGGTGCACCCGCATGAGGTGCTGATGCCGAGCAGCCTCAGCGGCGCGTCGCCGCGGTTCTCTAGCAGCACCGACACGACCGCGCGGCCGTCCACCGGGATGCTCCCCACGTCGACGGCGGCGGGCACCATCACGATCTGGGGCCCGGTCGGCGATTCCGCGCTGGCGCCCAGCCACCACCACGCGACCCCGGCCGCTACCGCGACCAGCATCGCCAGGACGACCCTCCACCGGCCCACGCGCCGGCCACCCTCGCGTCGCTTCATCTCCCGTACCCCCGTCAATGCCGTTGGTTGAGGTCGATCCGCAGATCGACGAAGGGGTCTTGTGGGTCGTCGCTGTGGAGCCTGACGACACGGGTGATGGGACCGTGGATCGCCGGGGCATCCTCGGGCGTGAAGACGCCGTGGGCCTGCGGATCGTAGTAGACGCGCAGCTCCACGGTCTCGCCGGGCGCGAGCACGGCGCGCCAGTCGTAGGTCCCCGGCGGCGTGTCGTGGCGCATGGCGAACCGCGGCCCCTCGCGGCCCTCGAACAGGATCGTCGCCTTCGTGCAGTCGCACGAGGTCTCGATGTAGGTGATGACGGCCACGCGCTCACCGGTGTTCGTCACATCGAAGCTCATCGCCACCTCGGAGACGTCCATGAAGACGTCGCCCGCATCGAATCGCGGTGGCGAGACGACGATCGCACCCGAGCGAACCTCGTCTTGCACGACCGCCAGGGGGACTGACGGTCCGGCGCCGAGCGGCGCCCCCGCGAGGAGCCAGGCCGTCACCACCGTGGCCACGACCGCCACGGTTCCCAGGCCGATCCACGTCGCCCGGGACCGTCCGCTCGCCGGCTGTCCGCCGGCTGTCGGTGGGGCCGCCGTGGCCGCACGCCTGTCACGTCTCATCGCGCCTCCTTGCGTCGCATCGGGTCCGGTTCAGTTCCACCCCTCGTGGGGTGGATACGCGCACCAGCGAGTGCGACGCGTCGGCCTATATCATGTGTCTCACGCCATTAGCGCAACCAGGACGAATGCCCCCTTACCCCCTCCCCCGGAGGGGTACATACTCAAAGAGAAGGGGGGATCCCTCCGTGGATCACACGACGCACCCCGGCGCGGGCGACTTCCGCGCCCCCACCCACCGGCCCAACGACGCGCTCGAAGCGATCGAACGCGACCTCGACGCCGCCCACTGCGCCAGCTGCCATCCGCCCGCCGCCAAGGCCTCTCGGGTCGCTCCGGCGGCGCACCACGCCGCTCCGACCCACGCGGACCCGGATGCGGAGAGCGCCGCCCACGCCCGCGAGTACGCGTCGCTCATGCGCAAGTTCTGGTTCGCCGCCGCGGTCTCGCTGCTGATCCTGCCGGTGTCGTTCCCGGAGTTGCGCTGGCTCTACCTCCCGCACCTGTGGACGTCCGAGCCCACGGCCGAGCTGATCCGCGGCCTGTGGGCGGCGTCGGGCCTGGTGGCGCTGCCCGTGTTGGTGTGGTCGGGCCGGCACTTCTTCACCGGGTTCTGGTCCGCCAGCCGCAAGCACGCCGCCGACATGAACTCGCTGATCGCCCTCGGCACCGGCGCTGCGTGGTCGTACTCGACGGTGGTCGTGCTGTTCCCGGGCATCTTCCCCGCAGAGGCGGGCATGGCTGCGATGCCCTTCTACGATGTCGCCACCGTCGTGATCGCGCTCGTGCTGTTGGGGCAAGCGATCGAGGTCCGCACCAAGGGGCGCAGCAGTCAGGCCATCCGCGCGCTGATCGGCCTCGAGGCCAAGACCGCGCGCGTGCTGCGCGGCGAGCAGGAGGTCGAGGTCGACGTCCACGACGTGGCGATCGGCGACGTCGTGGTGGTCCGGCCCGGCGAGAAGGTGGCGGTCGACGGCCTCATCGTCGCCGGCGCCTCCGCGATCGACGAGTCGATGATCACCGGCGAGAGCATGCCCGTCGACAAGGGCGTCGGCGACGAGGTCATCGGCGGCACGGTCAACACCACCGGCAGCTTCCGCTTCCGCGCCGTGAAGGTCGGTGCCGACACCGCCCTGGCGCAGATCGTTCGCATGGTGCGCGACGCCATGACGAGCAAGCCGCCGATCGCGCGCCTCGTCGACCGCGTCTCGCACTACTTCGTGCCCGCGGTGATGATCGTGGCCGTCGTCACCTTCGTCACTTGGATCCTGCTCGGCCCCAGCCCGGCGGTCGTCTTCGCCACGATCGCCACGGTCACGGTGTTGATCATCGCCTGCCCCTGCGCCATCGGCATGGCCGTGCCCCTGTCGCTGGTCGGCGGCGTCGGCAAGGCGGCCGAGCACGGCGTGCTGATCCGCAACGGCGAGGCGCTGCAGAACGCCGCCACGCTGACCACGGTGGTGCTCGACAAGACCGGTACCATCACCAAGGGCAAGCCGGAGCTCACCGACGTCCTGCCCGCCGTCGGCTGGAACGCCACCACGTTGCTCGAGCTCGCGGCAACAGCCGATCAGCCCTCCGAGCACCCGCTCGCGCAGGCCATCGTCGCCGGCGCCCGCGGCAGGGGGGTCCGACTCGGCGACGCCACCGCGTTCCAGGCGATCCCCGGGTTCGGGGTCGCGGCGACCGTGGGCGATCGGCGCGTGCTGGTCGGCAACGAACGTCTCATGCAGCGCGAGGGCATCGCGGTCACCGGGCTCGCGGCCGACGTCGTTCGCCTCCAGGGCGAGGGGAAGACCGCGATGTACGTGGCGGCCGGCGGCGCGCCGATCGGCGTGGTGGCCGTCGCCGACACGATCAAGGACGACTCCGTCGAGGCGATCCGCGCCCTGCAGCGGCTCGGCATCGAGGTCGTCATGATCACCGGTGACAACGAGCGCACGGCCAACGCCATCGCCCGCCAGGTCGGCATCGACCGCGTCCTCGCCGACGTGCTGCCGGAGGCCAAGGCCGTCGCGGTCCACGACCTGAAGGCGCGCGCCGGCGCTCGCGGCAAGGTCGGCATGGTCGGCGACGGCATCAACGACGCCCCGGCCCTGGTCGAGGCGGACATCGGGTTCGCGATCGGTACCGGCACCGACGTCGCCATCGAGGCCGCCGACGTGACCCTGATCGGCGGCAGCCTCCGCGGCGTGGCCTACGCCATCGAGGTCTCCCGCGCGACCATGCGCAACGCCAAGCAGAACCTCGTCGGCGCGTTCGGCTACAACACGCTCGGCATCCCCATCGCCGCGGGCGCGCTGTTCCCCTTCTTCGGGCTGCTGCTCTCGCCCATCATCGCCGCCGCCGCCATGGCCCTCTCCAGCATCACCGTCGTCAGCAACGCCAACCGCCTGCACGCCTTCCGCCCGCGATCCTTCCGCGGCGCCGGCGCGAGATCGCAGCGCGCCACGGAGGTCACCGCATGACCCTCCTGCAGATCGCCGTCACCCTGGGCGGCCTCGCGGCCATCGCCTGGATCGTCAAGTTCTTCTGGCTGTACCGCCCGCCGGGCGTCTCCGCCGACGTCATCGCTGGCGTCCAGCAGGCCAGCATCACCGTCAAGGGCGGGTACGACCCGGACGTGATCCTCGTCAAGCGCTCGATCCCGGTCCGGCTGCAGTTCACGCGCAGGGAGTCCTCGATGTGCAGCGAGACGGTCGTCTTCGACGGCGTCGAGCGCTCCGCGTTCCTGCCCGAGGGCAAGACCGTGAGCATCGAGTTCACCCCCACCACCGTGGGCGAGATCCCCTTCCACTGCCAGATGAACATGCTGCGCGGCAAGGTGGTCGTCGCACCCTGAGCCCCCGAAGTGTGCCGCCAGCGTGAACGCGGGCGGCACCCCCGCAGCTGCGTCGCCGCGGCCAAAGCGCGCCGCCAACCGGAAGGAGCCCCATGCCGTCCCACCTCATCTCACGCTTCAGGTGGCTCGCGTTCGCCACCCTGCTGGCGTCGGCCCTCGCGACCGCGCAGCCACTCACCCGGAGCGCCGCTGGCATCACCGTCACCGTCGAGCTTCTCGCCACCTCGGACGTCGACGCACTCGCGTTCCGACTCGCCCTCGACACCCACGCCGGCGACCTGCTGGCGTACGACCTGGCCGCCGCGGCCTCGCTCGAGCGCTCCGATGGGTCGCGCATCGCGGGTTCGTTCACCTACCACCCTGAGAGCGACTCGAGCCACCACCGCGCGGGGGAACTTCGCTTCGCGCCCGAACCCGCGGCGCATGTCTCGTCCCCCATCGAACTGGTCCTGCGCGGGGTCGGCGTGCCCGAGTGGCGCGTCCGTTGGGACGCTCCCGCCGTCGCGGCGGGCGCGGGCGACACCACGTCGGCCGCGGAGGGCGCTGCCGGGCCGGGCGCCCTCGCCACGGGCGCGACCAGCGGCGGCGCGATCTACGTGGCGGTCGTCGCCGACGGCGCCGTGGCCGCCATCGACACGACCACCTTCGACCTCGCCTGGACGCTCGTCGTCAGCGAAGGCGCCGAGGCCCGGCCACCCGAGGCGGCCATGGGCCTCGCACTCAGCCCCGACGGCCGCACCCTCTACACCGGCGACGCCGCGACCGGCGACCTGGTCGTCGTCGACACCGCCCTGCGCGAGGTCGTCGCACGCGTGCCGCTCGACCACGGGATCCACGCCATCGACCTCGCCCCGGACGGCCGCAGCCTGTGGGTCGACGGCGCGCTGGGCGGCTACCCCTGGCTGAGTGCCACCACGGTGCTCGACGCCCTCACGCTGGAGGCGATCCAGCGCCTTGCGCCGGCGCTCGGCGCGGCGGCCCACCTGAGCTTCACGCCCGATGGTCGCGAAGTGTGGGCGCCGTCGATCAGCACCAACCTCGCCTGGGTGTGGGACGCAGCGACGGGCGGCGTGCTCGCGGTGGTCCCGCTGACGGACGCGGCCCTCGCGGGCGGCAGCCCGGAGGGCCAGCAGGGACTCATCGGCTTCAACGAGATCGCGATGGCGCCCGATGGGCGCGTCGCCTACGCCGTCGGTCCCGAGGCGGCGCGGGTGCACGCCATCGACGTCGCCCGCCGCAGCGTGATCGCGACCGCCCCGACCGGCGAGCGCGCCCACGGCATCGCGGTCCGGCCCGACGGCCGCGAGGTGTGGACCGCCGACCGCGGCGGCAGCGTGACCATCCTCGACGCCGCGACCCTGGCGCACCTCGCCACGATCGACCTGGGCGCCTACGCCAACCACGTCGCGTTCACCCGCGACGGCGCCCACGCCCTGGTCGGCCGCGAGACCGACGTAGCCGTCATCGACGTCGCCGCGCGCACCATCGTGCGGATCGTCGAGGTCGGTCGATCGCCCCACGAGTTCGCCGGCCGCCCCACGCTTGCCGCCACGGCCGCCGCGGAGCGCTGACGCCGTGCCCGGCGATCTCCGACCCCGCCCGAGCCGCCGCGACGCATCCCTGGTGAACCGCCTGGCGAGCGCCCACGGCCACCTCGGCGCGATCCGCCGCATGGCCGCCGACGGCGAGCCGTGCCCCGAGATCGTCTACCAGCTCCGCGCCGTGCGCAGCGCCCTCGTGCTGGCCGAGCAGCTCCTCGTCCGCCAGCACCTCCGCCACTGCCTCGCCGCCGCCGGCCTGGACGCCGCGTCGCTGAAGGAGATCACCGACCTCTGGGACTACGCCCCCAACCCACGCGCCGAACGCGCGGCACCCTCCGCGGTCGGACGAGCGCCATGACCGCCCACGACCAGCATCGCCACCACGACGAACCTCGACCGGCGCGGCGCCGGCCCTCGATCCTGCACCGCTGGCACCTGGTGCTCACCGTCGCCCTGGGCATCGCCCTGGTGGCCATGGTGATCGGCCACTGGCAGGCGCTCCTCAGCGGGAACGTCCTGGCGATCGCGCTGGTCGCCGCCTGCCTCCTCCTCCTCCACCCCCTCATGCACCGCGGGCACGGCGACCACGGCGGCGCCGGCGTGCGGCGGGACGACCCCACGTAGGAGCCTCACCATGAACCACCGACCCGATGGCCATGTGGCCCCCGACGTCAAGCCCATCGACGAGCGCGCGCTGCGGGGCGCGCGCTCGGCCCGGCTCGCCATCGCCGGGATCGGCTGCGAGCACTGCGCCAACCGCGTCGGCAACGCGCTGCTCGCGCTCGACGCCGTCCTGCAGGCCGACATCGACGCCGACACCGGCGAGGCCGTCGTCGCGTTCGACCCGCGCCGCGCGGACGTCCCCGACCTGATCGCGGCCGTCGCCGCGGCCGGGAACGACGGCCGGCACCATTACCGGGCGCGGGCCATCGAGGTGGGCGGGGGCTGACGGGTTCCGTCCCGATCCTCACCGGAACCCGCTCGCCGGCCGCGAGGCGGCTGCGATCCGCCTCGCGGCCGGAAGGGCGGCGCGGTGCGCGCGTGTATCATGCCCGGGAAAAGGCTGCGTGCAGGAGGCGTCTCTCTACCCCGCTGCCGTCCGTTGCCTGGCGAGGGCGCCGGAGAGGTGACCCGACATGGCGAGACATCGCCGGAGCTCGACGACAACGGTCGTGATTCCCGCCGCAGCGCTCACGGGTTCACGCTCGTCCGGAGGCACGCGATGAGGATCCGCCGGATCGCCCTGAAGAACTGGATGAACTTCGCCTCCGCCGAGGCGGACATCCAGGACCGCGTGTTCCTGGTCGGGCCGAACGCCTCGGGCAAGTCGAACTTCCTGGACGCGTTTCGCTTCCTGCGCGACCTGGCATCGACGGGCGGGGGACTCCAAGAGGCCATCCGTCGCCGGGGCGGGGTCACGGCGATTCGATGCCTCGCGGCGCGGCGCCAGTCGGACGTGGCAATCAGCGTCACCATCGAGGACGGCGCGAAGTCGTGGGTGTACGAGGTGTCGTTCCACCAGGACAGCCGGCGTCGCCCGCTGGTGCGAACTGAGCGCGTCCGGCGCGACGGCGACACCGTGTTGGACCGTCCCGACAAGGACGATGAAGCCGATCCAGCACGGCTCACCCAGACCTACCTCGAACAGGTCAACGTGAACGCGCCGTTTCGTGAGCTGGCGTCCTTCTTCACGAGCATCCGCTACCTGCACATCGTGCCGCAGCTGATCCGCGAACCCGAGCGATCCGTCGGCCACACGAACGATCCCTTCGGCGGCGACTTCCTGGAGCTCGTGGCGCGGACACCCGCAGCGACCCAGAGGGCGCGGCTCAAGAGGATTCAGGAGGCGCTTCGCGTCGCCGTGCCCAACCTCGACGAGATCAGGCTCGACCGCGACGATGCCCGCGGCACGCCCCACCTGCGCGGGAAGTACCTGCATTGGCGGCCACGGGGTGCATGGCAGAGCGAGCGGCAGTTCTCGGACGGCACGCTGCGCCTGTTGGGCCTCCTCTGGGCGGTGCTCGACAAGGGCGGCCCTTTGCTGCTCGAGGAACCCGAGCTCTCATTGCATCCCGCGATCGTGCGCGTGCTGCCACAGATGTTCGCACGCGTGCAGCGCAAGACCGGTCGCCAGATCTTCGTCAGTACGCACTCGCCGGACCTGTTGGTCGACGGGGGCATCGGACTTGACGAAGTCTTGCTGCTGCGCCCCACGCAGGAGGGCACGGCGGTGTCGCCCGCCAGCGCGAACCGGGAGATCGTGGAACTCCTCGACGGCGGGCTCACACTGGCGGACGCGCTGGTGCCACACACGCGACCCGAACGGGTCGAGCAGTTGACGCTGTTCGGCGAGACCTGACATGCGTCCGCAGATCTCGGCGGCCGTCGAGGGCAGCACGGACGAAGCCGTCGTCCGCAACTTGATCCACCACGTGGGTGCGGTGCCCGGCAAGGTCTACATCCAGCGGGGAAAGGGCAACCTCCGGCAGCGCATCAACGGCTTCAGCCACGCCGCTCGAACCTCCCCATGGCTGATCCTCGTCGACCTCGACCAGGACGCTCCATGCGCCCCGCCCTTGTGCCGGGACTGGGTTCCGCACCCCGCACCGCACCTCTGCTTCCGCGTCGCCGTCCGCGCCCTGGAGGCGTGGCTGATGGCGGATACCGATGCGCTCGCGTCGTACCTCTCGGTCGCCAAGACCCGCGTGCCGGCGGACCCAGAGGCGGAGGCCGATCCGAAGCGATCGATGGTGAACCTCGCTCGTCGATCGCGCCGCCGCGCGCTCGTCCAGGACATGGTTCCGCGTGAGGGAAGCGGTCGCTCCGAGGGTCCCGCATACGCCTCCCGGATCGTGGAGTTCGCCGGCCATCACTGGCGCCCGGACGTGGCTGCCGAGCGCTCCGACAGCCTGCGACGGGCGATCGCGTGCCTGCGGCGCCTGGCCGGAGCAAGGTGACACGAAACGTCGGGGGTTGCGCACAAGTCCCGACGTTTCGAACCACTTGGCCGAGGGCATGGCCGGGCGTCACGATGCCATCGACCTCGCCCGCTCGGCCGGAACCGTGCGGCGGGCCGAGCTGGAGGTGCTGGTCGTTTCGAGGTCGTCGCTGTACCGCCTCGTGCGCGAGGGGCGCGTCCAACGGCTCGATCGCGGGCTCTACGCCGCCACCGAGCACGATCCCAGCGCCGAGCACGCCCTCTCGCTGGTTGCCAAGCGCGTACCGACAGGGATCATCTGCCTGCTCACCGCGCTGCGCTTCCACGTGCTGACGACCCAAGCGCCCGCCGAGGTGTGGGCCGCGCTGCCCGAGAGGGCCCGATGCCCGCAGCTCGCGTACCCACGCCTTCGCATGGCCAGGTTCTCCGGCGCCGCGCTGACCGAAGGCATCGGCGTCCGCGTCTACTCTGCCGCCAAGACGGTGGCCGATGGCTTCAAGTACCGCAACAAGGTCGGCATCGACGTCGCCGTCGAGGCGCTGCGCGAATTCGGTGGGAGGTACCGCGGCCGAGCGACCGAGCTGGCGTACTACGCCCGCATCTGCCGCGTCACGCGCGTCCTGCAGCCGTACCTGGACGCCACCGCATGAGCGCCGTCACGAACCTTCCGGCATCCGTCGGCGCGCGTCTGCTCCACCGCGCCCGACAGGCTTGGGACGACTACCAAGGCCTTCTGACGAGTGACTGCTTGGAGCGGTTCCTGTACCGCCTCGGCGTCTCGGAGGTCCGCGACCAGTTCGTGCTGAAGGGCGCGATGCTCCTTCGGCTCTGGTCCGATCATCCCTACCGCGCCACGCGCGACCTCGACCTCATGCGCACGCGCGACGCTGGTGGCGCGTCTGGGAACGGCCCGGCTTCGCCTCCAGATCGACATCGGGCGTGGCCATGCCGTTTGGCCGATGCCTCACCGCCGCGTGTATCCGACCCTGCTCTGCTTCCCAGCGCCCGAGATCCTCGTCTACCCGCGCGAGGCCGTGGTCGCCGAGAAGCTCGAGGCGATGGTCGTGCTCGGCGATCGGAACAGCCGGATCAAGGACGACTTCGATCTCGACTACCTCGCCGCGAGTTTCGCGTTCGACCGCGCCGACCTGGCCGAAGCGGTGCGGCGCGCGCGTGTCGCCAACACCGATTCGCCCGCAGTGGCGCTTCAGCCCCGGCTCGCCGACTTCGTGCTTCCCGTGCTCACGGCCGCCAACTCCGGAGAGCGGCGCCCCGCGGTCTGGTCACCTGGCGGGCCGTGGACGGAGCGTGGTGAGGACGGGTGATCGGCCTGCATCGCCAGCTTCCTCGGGGTCGAGGTCCAGGGTGCGTGGCACGGGAACCAGCCGTCGGCGGGTCGGTGCATCGGGCTGCGCCAGACGGCATGCGCCCAACCATGCACGCCCTTCGTCACCATGCATGGCGCCCGCCCGCTGGCTCGGCGAGCATGGGGTCGAGACGATGTTCACGGAGGTGGCGCATGGCCCGACGCAGCGTCTCGATCGGGGAAGCGCGGGCGAGGTTCCGCGGCCTGGTCAAGGCGGCGGAAGAGGACCAAACCATTCGGATCACGCGGTTGGGCGCGCCTGACGTGGTCCCAGTCTCCTCGTCGCAGTTTCGGCAACTCGCGCACGGGAGCCCATCGTTCGGCATTGCCCTCGACAGGATCTTCGGGGGTGTCGGATGGGCCGAGGTGGGGCTCGAGAGGGGCAAGTTCGAGGACCTTCGTGACCGCGCGGCGGGCAGGGTCGCTGAGGCTTGGGGCCTCGCTGCTCGCTCGACCCCCACGTGCGATCCGATCCCGGCCGTCTGGCGCCGGGCGCGGCGGTCGTCGAGAAGTCGCGTGAGCACGGGAGCGCTTCGCCGGTGCGCGCACGAAGGCGGTGCGCAACGGCGTCACGCCGATCGAACGGGCGGCTGGTCGTGGCACCACGTGCGGCGTCGGCTGGACGCAGGAGACCCTGTCGGCTGGTTGAAGGCCCACGGCCGTCCGGACGGAGCGACTGGGGACGCCCCGTCGGTCCGCGGAGCCAGCGGCGCGCCGCCTCGCGCCCCAGGGGCGCAAGGTGAGGTGACCGTGGCGCGCGGACGGGCTCGCGATCGCGCCGGCGTTCCGCATCACGCTCGAGCAGGAGGCAGCCGGTCGCCCGATCGCCGCGGCAGCGGCCGGTCTCCCCGAGCCGCGCGCACGCTGGAGGCGAGGATGCGCCGAGGGTCTCCCATGTCCGCGACGGCGGTCGCAGCGCCCAACGACGTGGCGTGGCTGGTCACGGTCACCGAACCCCTGCCCGACTGCCCGAGCGTCCACGCCGCCTGGGCGCGGATCGCCACGCAGTCGACCTGGGGCAGCTGGCGATCGCAGAGCAAGATGCACGGCCCGGACGTGGTCGCCACCGTCGTCCCCCCGGCGACGGAGCCGCTCCAGGCCGGCGACGCCTACGTCGTGGAGGTCGGGCGCTGGCTGAGGATCCGCTGCCCCGTCGTCGCGTCGGCGGCGCCCGACGCCGCCACGAGCGACGAAGCCGCGCGGGTCTTCGACGCCACGGGAACCGCCCTGGGCGGGCTCCTCAGGGCGCGCTTCCGATGCACCCTCTTCCGCGAACCGGGCGGCCCGGTCATGGCCCGCGCGCAGGAGCGGCTCGACGCGCTGCCGTTCCTCGTGCGCTCCCCGGAGACCCTCGCGAACGAGCACCGGCACACGCTCAGGGACCTGAACCTCAGCTTCCGGGCCGGGGACGGGCACGGCACGCCGGGTGGACACCCTCCGGTGCGAACCCGCACGCGCCGAGGCCGAAGCTGACGCTACCGCCCGAGCGTTCGCGGGCGCTCGGGGCCCAAGGGTCGCCAGCACCGCGCGCGAGATCGCGGGTGCCCGTGTAGCATGCCGCCATGAAGCCGCTGGCGGTGGCCGGTCCGAACCGGGTGGGGCGCGGCGCATGAACGTTCAGGCTCGGGACGAGGAAGGCGTGCGGGAGGTCGAACGGGCATACGATCGCGCGTGGGCCGCCGCCGACGTCGACGGCTTGGTCGGCTTCTTCACGCAAGATGCCGTGGTGGTGAACCCGCGCGGAGAGGTCGCCCGTGGCGTGGCGCAGATCCGCGATGCCCTGGCCGGTTTCCTCGGCGGTCCGGCTCGCGGCTCGCTGCACGTCGGCCGGATCTTGCGGATCGAGTTCGTGACGGAGGACATCGCCGTCGTGGACGGTGAGGCCACCATCCACGTCCCCGGATCGCCGTCGGAGACGTCCATCACGCACCTGTTCACGGACGTCCTCGCACGCTCGCGAGGTGCATGGCGCATCGCACACGTCCGCGCGTACGCGGTCTACGCTCCCTGAGTGAGGCCGTGGCCTGGACCCGACCGCTCGGCCCCCTCGGCGAGCGCGTGCCGCAAGGTATCAGGGTGGTCAGAGGTCGCGCGGACGTCGTGCGATCTCCGGAAACGCCTTCAGCACCGCCGCGTCGAAGGTCGCCAGCGGGCAGCCCGAGCGCGCGGCGAGTTCGACGAAGAGCGTGTGGTACGCGGCGACGCCCGACTCGATGGAGCGCAGCAGCGCCCCCTGGCAGAGCGGGCCGGTCGCGATCGACTCGATGCCGAGCCGCCGCGCCCGCCCGAGCCGCTTCGGACCCTCGGCGGCCGGCAGCACGCCCGCTCGGACGGCCATCGACACCACGTTCGTCAGTTCGGCCTCCCAGTGGACCGGCGCCATCGGCGTCGTCACCTGTTGGAGGCACCCGCGCGCCTCCTCCGCGAACGCCCCCGTTTCCCAACAGCAGGTACGGGACGACGTTGGTGTCGATGACCGCCTTCACGGCCGGCCGACGGCCATCCAGGCTTCGATCTCGTCCGCGGTCGGCCGCCGCGTCTGCGCCTGAAAGCCGGCCTCGATCCGATCGAGGAACGCCTCGCGCTCGGCGACGTACCCCTCCAGGAGCTCGCGTACCTCCTACTCCATGCTGCGGTTGTTGCGCCCGGCCAACTCCTTCAGGGACGCCACCACCCCTGGCGGGACGTTGCGCACGGTGATCGTCGGCATCGCAGCCTCCTTGCAGGCACTATGCCAACACTCGCGGCCGCCGTCGACACCCACGGCAACGGCTGCTAACCTCGACGTCATGAACCAAGGTTCGGGCGACGCGGGCCACGCGTCGCGGGCATGGCGGACGCTCGCGGGCTACGCCGCGGTGACCTTCGCGTGGACGTGGACGATCTGGTGGGGCGCCGTCGTCGCCCGAACCCTGTCGATCGACGTCCCCGTGGGCCTCGTCGTCTTCCTCGGGGGTCCCGGTCCGCTGCTCGGCACGCTCCTCGTCCTGCGGCGGTCCGCACGCGGGTATCGACGCGGCTTCCTCGGCCGGACCGTCGACCCACGGCGCATCCCCGGCGCCTGGTGGCTGGCGATGGCGGCGGTGGCCATCCTCCCAGCGCTCGTGGGCTACCTGGGCAGCGCGGCCGTGGGTCGGCCCGCAGCGATGGGCGCGGCGCTGCCGGCGGGGGCGATCGCCTTCGCGATCGGCTTCGCCCTCGCGGCGGGCCTCGTCGAGGAGCCCGGGTGGCGCGGCGTCGGGCAGGACCTGGCGCAGCACCGCGCCAAGCCGGTGTCGGGCATCCTCGTCGTCGCTGCACTGTGGGTGGCGTGGCACCTCCCGCTGTTCTTCCTGGAGGGGACGTACCAGCACGCCCTTGGTTTCCTCACCCCCAGGTTCTGGTACTTCAACGCCTCGCTGGCGCTGCTGAGCGTCCTGTACGCCTGGCTGGTCAACGGCTCCGGCGGCAGCGTCCTCATCGCCGTGGTCGCGCACGCCGGGACGAACGTCGCCGGTGGCCTGATCCCCCAGGATGCCGTGACGGACGTGTTCCGGACGCTCGCCCTCGCGCTCGCGGCCGGGGCGGTCGTCATGTCTACCCGCGGCGACCTCGCGCTGGCGCCCTCGCGGCGCGCGAGGGTTACGCAGACGGCCGCTGCGCCCGGCGGGGCCACCGGCGACCGCATGGTGGCAGCGTGGGCACCGGCGGATCCGTCGCTCGAACCAGAACCCTGAGCGCATGGTCACCTTCGTGATCCCGGCGCACGACGAGGCGCGCCTGCTCCCCGCGACGCTGGCGGCGCTCCATGCGGCCGGCGGCAGCCTCGACGAGGACTACGAGATCGTGGTCGTGGACGACGCGTCGTCGGACGCGACCGCGGACGTCGCGCGGGCCGGCGGCGCTCGCGTGGTCTCCGTGTCCCACCGGCAGATCGCCGCGACCCGCAACGCCGGCGCTCGCGCCGCCCGCGGCGACGTCCTCGTCTTCGTCGACGCCGACACGATCGTCCCGGCCGAAACGGTGCGCGCGGCCCTCGCCGCGCTCCGCGCCGGAGCCGTGGGCGGCGGCGCGCACGTTCGCTTCGACGGGGCCATACCCGTGTACGCGCAGGTGCTCCTCGTGGTGATCATGTGGCTGTTCCGCACCGCGCGCCTGGCGGGTGGGTGCTTCATGTTCTGCACCCGCGCCGCCTACGATGCGGCCGGTGGCTTCGACGAAGGTCTCTTCGCCTCCGAGGAGATCGCCTTCAGCCGTGCCATCAAGCGGGCACACCCCGACCGAGCCGGGCGTTTCGTGGTCCTGCGCGAGACGGTCACCACGTCTGGCAGGAAGCTGCGCGGCCCGAACGCGCCCATCGCGCTCTGGACGCTGTTCACGCTGTTCCTGCGCGGCCCGGGCGTCGTCAGGAACCGAAAGCACCTCGGGGCGTGGTACGGCGACCGGGCCGAAGACCGCGAGGAAGGCGGCTGACAGGTCCGTCGACAACCTGGGCGCGCGAACTCGGCACCCCGACGTGCCACGCTGTGAAGCGCCATGGCGCAACCCAAGACCCGGAAGTCACGTAGCAAACCGAAGTCCGTGGGCCAGTTCCTGGTCGTCCTCCCGCGAACCGACCCGCTGGTGTGGCGCCGGATTCTCGTCCCGGAGGCGTACTCCTTCTGGGACCTCCACGTCGCGATCCAAGACGCCATGGGCTGGTTGGACGCGCACCTCCACGAGTTCGAGATCGTCGACCCCAGCGGCCGCATCGAACGCATCGGCATCCCCTACGACGACTTCGACGACGTTCGCCCCACCGCGGCCGGTTGGGAGGTGCCGATCTCGAAGGTCCTCGTGCACGGCATGGGCCCCATGCGCTACCGCTACGACTTCGGCGACGATTGGGAACACACCCTCGAGTTCGAAGGGGTGGAAGCCGCCGACGGCGGTCGCTATCCCCGCTGCCTCACCGGCGCGGGCGCCTGCCCGCCCGAGGACGTGGGCGGTACGAGAGGCTACGCCGACTTCCTGCAGATCATCCGGGACCCCGATCACCCCGAGCATGAAGAGGCGCTTGCATGGGCCGGTGGCGCGTTCGACCCCAACGCCTTCGACCCGGCCTCGGTAACGTTCGACGACCCACGGAAGCGCTGGCGAACCGCGTTCCAGGAGGGGTGACGCGCCGCCACCCGGCCCACGTCGGCGCGATCGGCCCGCCGGGGCCGATAGGATGGGAGACCACCCCAATGGTCCACCTGCCCGAAGTCGAGCGAGAGGCCATCGCAGCCGTCTGCGAGTGGCACGCCGTGGCGCTCGAGGTCGACCGCACGAAGCAGCTTCCGTATGCCGCGTGACACCCCAGACCTCACGGTCTTCATCACGAGCCGCGACGCCACCTGCGACGAGTGCGGCGAGGTCCTCGGTCGCGGTGCCTGGATCATCCTCGCCGACGGCGGCCGCGCGTTCTGCCTCGCCTGCGCCGACCTCGACCACCTGGTGTTCGTGCAGGCCGGCGACGCCGCCCTCACCCGCCGCTCGCGGGCGCACTCGACGCTCTCAGCCGTCGTCCTTCGGTGGAGCCGCGCCCGCAAGCGTTACGAGCGCCAGGGCCTGCTGGTCGAGGCCGCCGCGCTCGACCGGGCCGAGGCCCAGTGCCTCTCCGACGCCGACGCTCGGGCCCGCCGCCGCGAGCGCGACGTCGAGCGCCGCGCCGAGCTCGACCGCGACTACCTGAGGAGCTTCGCAGACCGCGTGCGGGAGACGTTCCCCGGCGCGCCGAAGGGGCGCGAGCACGACATCGCCGAGCACGCCTGCCGCAAGTACAGCGGCCGGGTCGGCCGCTCCGCCGCGGCGAAGGCGCTCGACGCCGAGGCGGTCCACCTGGCCGTCGTCGCCCACGTCCGCCACCAAGAGACGGACTACGATGCGCTGCTGGCGTCGGGCCTGGGTCGGCACGAGGCGCGCGAGCGCGTCGCTGCGGGCGTCGACGACGTCCTGCGGCGATGGCGGGCGGGGTAGGCGGCGCAGGTTGCGGGTCACCACGGTTGACGCCCCCCGTGGATCGGGCTAGCGTATGACGAGTTTTGGATCGATGGGGGTATCGTCGTATGGCTGTCGTGACCGTGTCACCCAAGTTCCAGGTCGTGATCCCCAAGGACGTGCGCGAGAAGCTGGGCATCCGGCCGGGCCAGAAGGTCGAGGCGTTCGCCGTGGGCAACCGGGTGGAGCTCGTGCCCGTGCAGCCCATGCGGACCTTCCGTGGGAGGTTCCCGGACCTGCCACCTCTGGAGCGCGAGCCAGACCGCCTGTGAACGTCGTCGACTCGAGCGGCTGGATCGAGTACCTCTCGGGCGGGCCGAACGCGGCGTTCTTCCGTGGCCCGGTCGAGGACGAGGCGGCACTCCTGGTTCCGACCCTGAGCCTGTTCGAGGTCTACCGCCACCTGCTGCGGCACGTCGGCCGCGACGAGGCGCTCTCGGTCACGGCGGCCATGCGCCAGGGCACGGTGGTCGATCTCGACGACCGGACGGCGCTGGCGGCCGCGGAGTTGAGCGTCGCGACACGGCTGGCGATGGCCGACAGCGTCATGCTCGCCACCGCACGCGCCCATGGTGCGCTGCTGTGGACCCAGGACGCGGACTTCGACGGCCTCGAGGACGTGCGCCTGAAGCGCA
>ERZ869909.1515-NODE-1515-length-18688-cov-290.021546_pt1 | contig 18688 bp, 16 predicted proteins | sample MGYA00520892_ERZ869909 | MGnify/ENA primary metagenome ERZ869909 (study PRJEB32215, sample SAMEA104723947) | bioreactor metagenome | biome: bioreactor; feature: anaerobic bioreactor; material: water | place: China | collected 2015-03-12 ...
AGCCGTACCGCCTCTTCCACGGCGATCTCGCAGAAGGGGTTCATGGCCATCTTGACGTTGGTGAGGTCGACGTCGGAATGATCCGCCTTGACGCGGATCTTGACGTTGTAGTCGATGACGCGTTTGACCGCGACGAGGATCTTCATGGTTCTCTCCTGGCTCCTGGCTCCTGGCTCCCGACTGCTGCTTACTTCTCGACGAAGGCACGCTCGATGACATAGTCACCAGGCTCGCCCTGCTGCGGACTGGCCTGGAAGCCCAGGTCGTCGAGCATGGCGGTAAGGTCCGAAAGCATGGCGGGGCTGCCGCACAGCATGACCCGATCCGTCTCGGAGTTGAGCGGCGGCAAACCGATGTCGGCGCACAGCTTGCCGCTCTCGATCAGCGTGGTGATACGGCCCTGGTTACGGAACGACTCGCGAGTCACGGTGGGGTAGTAGATCAGCCTGTCGCGAATCTCCTCACCGAGGAACTCATGCTCAGGCAGCTCCCGGGTGATGTGGTCGTGGTAGGCCAGCTCGCTGACATAGCGCACGCAGTGCACCAGCACGATCTTTTCGAAACGCTCGTAGACTTCCGGGTCCTTGATGATGCTCATGAACGGCGCCAGCCCCGTGCCGGTGCTCAGCAGGTAGAGATGCCGGGCCGGGGTCAGGTCGTGGACGACCAGGGTGCCCACCGGCTTGCGGCTGACCATGATCTGATCGCCTACCTTGAGGTGCTGCAGACGCGAGGTGAGCGGGCCGTCGGGCACCTTGATGCTGAGGAATTCGAGGTAGTCGTCATGATTGGCACTGACGATGCTGTAGGCACGCATCAGCGGCTTGCCGCCCACTTCGAGCCCGATCATCACGAAGTGACCGTTCTCGAAGCGCAGCGCCTGGTCGCGGGTAGTGCGGAAGCTGAACAGGGTGTCGTTCCAGTGGTGGACGCTCAGTACGTCGGCGGTTCCGATAGCAGCCATGAGGAATACCTCCAGTCGTCTTGCATCGCGAGCGATGCGGTTCAGGCCACCGGCAGCAGCGCCAGCAGGCCCATCACGGTGAGTACCAGCGCTGCGCTCAGGGCGCAGAGCAGCGACAGCGGACGCCAGCCCTGGGCCAGCAGGTCGCGCAGCGAAGTGCGCATGCCCAGCGCCGCCATGGTCACCAGCAGGCACCACTGGGAAGCGCTGACGAGCAGTTCCCGCAGCCCCGTGGGCAGCAGCCCCAGGCTGTTGGCGGCGAACAGCGCGACGAAGCCGAGCAGGAACCAGGGGAATTCGCCGGCACCGCGCTGGCCGCGATGCAGCAGCAGGCCGATTGCCAGCACCAGCGGTACCAGCAACGCCACGCGCAGCAGCTTGGTCAGCGTGGCCACATCGCCGGCAACATCAGAGACGAGATATCCCGCCCCGGCGGCCTGGGCCACGTCGTGGATGGTGGCGCCGAGGAACAGCCCGCTGACGATGTCGTCGTAGCCGAGCAGCGCGGTGAGCGGCGGCAGGCCGATCATGGCAAGCGTGCCCAGCGCAGTGATGCACACCACCACGCCCAGCAGGCGGCGCTCCTCGAGGCGGCCGGCGGGCAGCACGGCGGCCACCGCCACCGCCGCCGACACGCCGCAGATCGCCACCGCCGCCCCGGCCACCAGGCTGTGCGGCGCCGGCAAGCCCAGGCAGCGCCCCAGCCACAGCGCCGCGGCGAGGATCAGCGGCACGCTGGTAAGCACCACTGCGAGCGGCAGCCAGCCGATCTCCTGTAGTTGTGTCAGGCCGATGCGTGCGCCGAGCAGGGCCACGCCGATTCGCAGCACCCGCCTAGCACAGAAGCCGACACCGGCCTGCAGACGCGCCTCACCGGCCTGGCTGGCGAACCCGAAGCCCAGCAGCAGTGCGAGCAGCAGCGCCGGTGCGCCGTAGTGCTCGGCCAGGAAGCTGCCGGCCAGGGCCAGCACGAGGCACAGCGAGACCCCGGGATAAAGGCGCTTGAGCGCAGCCCAGGGCGGCGCCACGGCAAGCGGCATGGGCGCGTTCATCACGCCGTCTCGCCCAGTTCACGCAGATAGCCCCAGGGAAACACGCCCCGGCTGTGGCCATCGGAGAAGAACAGCTGCAACCCGCTGACGCCGAAAGGCTTGGCGTCGACCACGGTGATGTCGGCGTCGTACAGCGCCAGGCGGCCGCTACGCTTGGCATGCAGGCAGCTCGAGCAGGCGCAGGCGGCCCGCAGCGCCAGGCAGGAGAGCGTGTCCGTGCGGCCGTCGGGCCAGCGGATCTCCACCTCCCGCGTGCGGCGATTGAGGTGCACGCCGTCGGGCGGGGCGATGGTATGGCGCAGATGTTCCGGAGCGTCGGCGATAGCCGTCATGACAACCTCCTGACGATCAGATTGGTGAAACGGGTGACGGTCGATCGCGCAGGCACAGCATGGGCACCTCCGCGGGCGGCGCGGGCGCGACCACCTCGACCATCGGCCGGGCGCTGTCGCTGACGCTGGCTCCCAGCACGATGGCGAGCAGCGCGACGCGCGCGCGGCAACTCGTCATGACAAGTTGGCGCACGCGTCAACGCTCCAGGTACTGCAGCTTCTCGCCCCGATCGACCCAGAGATCGGCCTCGCCCAGCGGCAGTCGGGCCTCGGCGATCACCGGCCACACCTGGGCGAGTTCGGCGTTGAGCTCGAGGAAGTGCGCCTGGTCGGGCGGCAGCTCGTCGGCGGCGTAGATCGCATCCGCCGGGCACTCGGGAGCGCACAGCGAGCAGTCGATGCACTCCACGGGGTCGATGACGAGGAAGTTGGGGCCCTCGTGAAAACAGTCCACCGGACACACTTCCACGCAGTCGGTGTACTTGCAGCGGATACAGTTCTCGGTCACGACATAGGTCATTGTCACGTCTCCTCAGGAATGCAGAGGGAGCCGGCCAGGCAGGCGTACCGCCTGGCCAATACGCGTAGTGCGTCATTCCCTTTCCGGGCGAAAGATGGCTCAGGCGGCGTTGTCGAGCTGCGACTGCGCCCAGCGCGCCAGCTTGCGCACGTCCGGATCGGGGTCGTCGAGGGCCCGCTCGATATATGGCCGGCACTCCGGCTCGGCGATGGTGCCAAGGGCACCGATGGCCGCCTTGCGCAGGTTGCTCATCGCATCCCGAGCGCACTCGCCCAGCGCCGGTACGGCGGCCACGCCACCCAGCTTGCCCAGCGCTTCGGCGGCCTTTTCGCGTACCTGCCAGGTCCCATCGCGGCTGGCCGCGATCAGCGGCTCTAGCCCGCCCTGATAGTCGAGCTTGCCGATGCCGAGAGCGGCCTCGCAGCGCACCTGCCAGTGCGGGTCTGCAAGGATCGCCACCAGCGGCGGACCCACCCGCTCGGCAGAGGCATAGACCAGAGCGCCGGCGGCGGCACGCCGCACCTCGGGGTCGGCATCGCTCCTGGCGCGGTCGATCAGCGCCGGCAGGTTCTCCACGGCCTTGAGCCAGCCGAGCACGCCCACCGCCTCACGCCGCACGCGGGCATCGTCGTCGCTCAAACGCGTGAGCGCCGGGGTCTGTGCCGCGGCCACCCGCAGCGGCTTGAGCGCGCGCAGAATGCCGGCCACCACGAAGGGGTCGTCGCTGCGCTCCAGCGCGGCCAGCAGCGGCGGTGCGACAGTGGGGTCCTTGAGGTCGGCCAGGGCGTGGGCGGCGGCGTTGCGCACCACCTCATCGCCGTCGCTCAGCGCCGCCAGCAGCGAGTCGGCGATGTCCTCGGCATCGAACTCATCGACCACCTTGGCCGCCTCCTGGCGCACCGCGGGGTCCTCGTCCTTGAGCGCCTGGATCAGCAGCTCGGCGGCCTCGGGCTCGCCCGAGTCGACCAGCGCCAGCACCGCCACACGGCGAATGCCGGGATCCGGGTCGGCGAGCTTCTCGGCAATCTCCTGCAGCTCGGGATCGTCGTACTGTTTCATGGCTCACCTCAGCAGATAGGGAATTTCGACCTTGACGGCATCGGTCGGGCAGTCGGCCTCGCAGGGCATGCAGTACCAGCACTCGTCGTAGCGCATGTGCGCCTTGCCAGTGGCCGGGTTGATCCACAGCACGTCGAGCGGGCAGACGTCGATGCACACGGTGCAGCCCTTGTCGGCGATGCACTTGTCCTCGTCGACGATCACCGGGACGCTGGTGCGTTGCGTTGCAGTCGGCATGGTTTCTCTCCTCGATTCCTCGTTCGCGCGTCTTTGTCGCTTGCCTGGGGTCAGGCGTTGGCGGCCTTCTGCACACGCAGCTTCTGGTAAGCATCCTTCTCCTCGCCGAGTTCGACGAGATAGGGCGCCACCGGTCGCTTGCCATGGGCCATGTTGCCGTTCTCGTCCTTGTACAGGCGGGTATGGCAGAACCACTCGGCGTCGTTCTGTTCGGGACAGTCGACCCGGTAGTGGTAGAGCCCCCAGCGCGACTCGGTGCGATAAAGCGAGGCGCGGGCGGCCATCTCGGCGCAGTCGATGATCGATTGCACCTCCATCGCACGCAGGAGTTCGTGGGGGTCGGTGGCCTGCAAGCGGGGCAGGTCCTCGCGCACCGCGAGGATGCGCTGCAGGCCGATCTCCATCTTTCGGGTCACCTTGGGCGGCTGCAGGTAGTCGTTGACCAGGCGGCGCACCTTGTACTCCATCTGCGCCGGGGGGATGCCGTCGGTCACCTTGAGCGGCGCCTGGATGCGCTCCAGCTCGGCGGCGATGAAGGCCTCGTCGAGGGTCGGCATGCCGCTGCGCGCCTTGGCGAAGGCGGCCGCGCTCTCGCCGCAGATCTGGCCGTAGACGAAGGCGCCGAGCATGTAGGAGTGGGCCACCGAGGCCATGTCGCCGGCGCCATACAGGCCGGGCACGGTGGTGGCGCCGGTCTCGTCGACCCATACGCCCGAGGCGGAGTGGCCCGAGCAGAAACCGACCTCGGAGATGTGCATCTCGACCATGTGCTGGCGATAGTCGGTCTCGCGGCCGTCGTGGAAGCGCCCGCGCGAGGGACGTTCGTTGGTGTGCAGGACGGTCTCGATCTCCTGGATGGTCTCTTCGGCCAGGTGGTCGAGCTTGAGGAACACCGGGCCGTTGCCGCCCTCCAGCTCCTTGAAGAACTCCAGCATCATCTGGCCCGACCAGTAGTCGCACTCGATGAAGCGCTCGCCCTGGGCGTTGGCGGTGAAGCCGCCGAGTGGGCCGGTGACGTAGGCGCAGGCCGGGCCGTTGTAGTCCTTGAGCAGCGGGTTGATCTGGAAGCACTCGAGGTTCGCCAGGTCGGCCCCCACGTGATAGGCCATGGCATGGCCGTCGCCGTTGTTGGAGGGGTTCTCGTAGGTGCCGAACAGGTAGCCCGACGTCGGCAGGCCGATGCGCCCGGCGGCCCCGGTGGCCATGATCACCGCCTTGGCGCGGATGATGATCGGCTCGGCGGTGCGCGTGTTCACCCCGATCATGCCGGCAATCCTGCCGTCGCCATCCTTGAGCAGGCGGGTGGCTTGATAGCGGTTCTCGATCTGCACCCGGTGACGGCGCAGGCGGCGATAGAGGATCTTCTTGACGTTGTGGCCCTCCGGCATCGGCAGCACGTAGGTGCCGAGGTGGTGGACCTTCTTCATGTCATAGTCGCCGGTCTCGTCCTTCTGGAAGTGCACGCCCCAGGAGTCGAGCTTCTCGATCATCGGGAAGGAGCGCTGGGCATAGGCCATCAGCGCCGGCTGGTGGACGATGCCGTCGTTGGCGATGGTGATCTCCTTGACGTACTGCTCGGGCGTCGAGTGGCCGGGAACGATGGCGTTGTTGAGCCCGTCCATGCCCATGGAGATGGCGCCGGAGCGCTTGACGTTGGCCTTCTCCAGCAGCATCACCTTGAGATTCGGATCCTGCTCCTTGGCGGTCACGGCCGCCATGGGGCCGGCGGTGCCACCGCCGATGACCAGCACGTCGACGTCGATGACGGGAATGTCGCTTGCGTTCATGATTCCTCCGATTTCCGATCCACTCGGAATTGGTATTTGAAGGCGTCCCCGCGGAAGCAGAGGTACTCGAAATCGACCGGCCGACCCGTGCGGTCGTAGGTCAGTCGCTCGACGCGCAGAATGGGCTCGCCCATCCTGAGGTTGAGGTGATGCTGGGTTTCCTCATCGCAGAGGGTGGAGTCGATGGCGATGTCCGCCGCCCCGAGCGGAATCGAGAAGCGGTTCTCCAGCATCGGAAAGATGTCGCCGGAGAGCTCCTGACCGAACAGCCGCCGGCCGATGTCCATGGGGAAATAGCTGCTCTCCAGCGAGACCGGCTCGCGGTTGAGGTAGCGCACCCGCTTGACCTCCACCACGGCGTCGCCGGAGCGCAGCCCGAGCGCGGCGGCCACCGCCTTGCCCGGCTTGCACTCCTGGATCGACAGCAGTCGCGCCGTGGCCTCGTACCCCTGCGCCGCCATGGCCTCGCCGAAGCCCTGCAGGCGCTGCACGTTCTGTACCGCCTTGGGCTTGCTGACGAAGGTGCCCTTACCCTGGGCGGAAAACACCAGCCCCTCGTTGTGCAGGTCGCGCAGGGCCTGGCGGATGGTGATTCGGCTCACGCCGAAGCTCTTCATCAGGGTGTTCTCCGACGGCAGCCGCTCGTGGGGCGAGTAGCCGCCCTCGAGGATGTTGCGCCGCAGGGTGTCGCGGATCTGCACGTAGAGCGGCTGCGGCGAGTCGCCCGGCTGCAGCTTGAGTTCCTGGCTCTTCATGGTCGTTGCCTCTTGTCATGACATGTCATGTCGACTCGAGCGCCGAATGCGCCTGCCATCCCGGCTCAGCCCGCCTGGTTCTGCTGTTCGAAGGCGCGCAGCGTCTGCTCGCGAATCAGGGCGAGACACTCGCGCTTGAGCGCCATGAACTCGGGCGTGGTGAGCAGCTCCTGGGTACGCGGACGCGGCAGCCGCACCGGGATGTCGGCGATGATGCGGCCGGGGCTGGCGCTCATGACCACGATGCGGTCGGAGAGGAACACCGCCTCGTCGATGTCGTGGGTGACGAACAGCACCGTGTTCTTGAACTCGCCCCAGATCTCCAGCAGGTTCTCCTGCATCATGCTGCGGGTCTGGGCATCCAGGGCGCCGAAGGGCTCGTCCATCAGCAGCACGCTGGGGTAGTTGGCCAGCGCCCGGGCGATACCCACGCGCTGCTGCATGCCGCCGGAGAGCGTGGTGGGAAAGGCGTTGGCGTAGCGCGACAGCCCCACCAGCGCGAGAAAGGTATTGGCCACGCTCTCGGCCTCGCGCGCCCCCGCGCCGGCCATCAGCGGGCCGAAGGCGACGTTCTGTTTCACCGTCTTCCACGGAAACAGCGAATGCTGCTGGAACACCATGCCGCGGTCGGGGCCAGGCTTGACGATGCTGTGGCCGTCGAGCAGCACCTCGCCCCGGGTCGGCTTGACGAAGCCGGCCACGCTGTTCATCAGGGTCGACTTGCCGCAGCCGGAGGGGCCCAGCAGCGAGACGAACTCGCCCGGCTGGATTTCGAGACTAGCGGAGGCCACGGCACGCTGAGGACCGCTGCCGGTGGCAAAGACGATATCGAGGTCGCGCACGCTGATCCGTCCCTTGCCGCCGGCGCTGCGCGGACGGAAGCTGTGGGGATGCTCGACCACGGCGGCACGAGTGAGTTGGCTCGGCATCATGACTTGGCCCCCTCGGTCTGCCAGCGCAGCAGCGGCGAGCAGGCCTTACGTACCAGCAGGGTGCACAGCGAGCCCAGCCCGCCGATGACCAGCATGCCGATGATGATCTTGGGGTACTCGACCAGGGTGTAGGCCGACCAGGTGAAGTAACCGATCCCGTACTGACCGCTGATGATCTCGCCTGCCAGCAGCGAGAACCACGCCACCCCCATGCCGATGGCAAGCCCCGCGACGATGCTCGGCAGCGCGCCGGGCAGCACCACGTGCCAGAGAATCGCGGCGTTGCTCGCGCCCAGGCTGCGGGCGGCGCGCACCAGCACCTTGGGAGTCTGCTCGACGCCGTGCACGGTGTTGATCACGATGGGAAACAGCGCGCCGAGGAAGGTGATGAAGACGATGCTAGCCTGCTCGGTGGGCATCATCAGGATCGCCAGCGGAATCCAGGCCACCGCCGGGATCGGCCGCAGAATCTCGATGTAGGGCAGGATCACGTCCTCGGCGAAGCGCGAGCGGCCCATGAGAACCCCCAGCGTCACCCCGAGCACCACGGCCAGTCCGTACGCCATGGCGATACGCTGCATGCTATGGAAAATATGTACGTAGAACTCCTGACTCGAGGCCTGAGCCAAAAACTCCGCTCCCACTACCAGCGGCCCCGGCACGTTGTCGAAGCGAACGAAGAAGTCGAAGCCGTAGGTCGAGGCGAGATGCCAGCCCAGCGCTGCCACCAGCAGGGCTCCGATGCGGACCAGGTAGCGGTCCCAGTCCACGGGCAAAAGGCGCCGGTAGCCAACCGCGCCATCGACGGCCGGCTGCGCCTCGGCTGGCGCCGGTTTGGCGGCAGAGCGCTCTACGCTCTCGAACGGGCCTGATGCAACGGCCTCGGACAGTGGTGGGCGAGGACTGGGGTTCAAGCTCATGAGGTCACCTCTCGTCACGGGAGCGCTGTCTGCGCAACGCTGTGGGTAGTGAAACCGGCGCTTGTTGTGTCGTTGTTGCCGGGGGCGAAGCTTGTACTATCAGGTCATATCGTTTACTCAGTAAGCTGCATCAGCCGTGCCAACACTCTGCATATCGATGCCAAGGATTTAATCCAAAAGGAGTTTTTATTTTTAACCCAATCGAAGATACGGCTCCTCAGTAATTGACCTGCGCGCCCGCGTGGTGCATATCGGAATTGACAAGCATCAGACTGATGCATTTATTCTGAGTCCCGCCCTCTTAATCCAATACAAGTAGAACAACTCATAACGCCAGAAAGGCGAGCAACCCTCATATCGCCCGACAATAAAAAGGGCGCGGAGAATTCCGCGCCCGCCTTTCTCATACTTTAAACAAGGAAGAAATCCGACTGAGGTTCACTTCATTTATTTCATGGCGAGTGACTCATCACCGGAAGCGGACAGAGCAATCATTCTTCCACCGTTATCGGCGATGTATGTCTGCGAGTCGTCCCGCTTCATGAAGGCCGCCACCTCACCATCAGGCGTTTCAGCAAGAAAGGCGGCCTTGCCGAACATCTTGATCCCGCTGTGGTGGTCGTAGACATAGGTGGAGTAGACCTCTCGCCCTTCGGTGTCCGCTGCTCGGTAGGCCACCACCATGTCGGCCACACTCTCGTACTCGACGATGCCCTCGTCGGCGAACCATATCTGGGCCGGGCTGAGATCCGGGTTCTGCGCCTGGGGTATGACCATGCGCTCCAGGTCGGCGGCATAGTCCAGACCGGACGCCGCATAGGCACGCCGGATGTAGCTGTCGTCGACCCAGGCATCGAAATCGAGATCGGGTATGCTGCGCTCCTCCTGGAGCAGGGCGTGATCGTACTGCAGCGCCTCGACCCACTCGGGCTTGATGGTGGCGTCCAGGGTGCTGATTCCCCCCTCGCTGAGGTAGAGATAGAGCACCTCCTTGGCCACACCGGTCCACTCGCTGAGTTGCGTGGCGGCACGCACCGGATCCTCTCTGATCCACTGCTGCGCCTCGAGGGTTGCCTGCAGCACGGCCTCGACCACCTCCGGGTAGCGATCGGCAAATGCCTTGCGCACCACGATGCCGTGGAAGGTCGGCACACCGGCTTCGCTGCCGTCGAAGATCTTGCGCCCGGTACCGCGGAACTCCATCACCTCCGACCAGGGGCCGAAGTCGGCATGGGCATCGATACGGTTGCCGGCAATGTTGGCCACCCCCACCGGCGGGCTCTGGTCGACGATGGCGATCTGCCCATCGAGTCCTGCATCGCGCAGGGCCTTGAGCGTCATGCCCCAGGCGGCACTGCCCACCGGCGTGGAAATGCGCTTGCCTACCAGCTCTTCGAGGGAGTGTACGTCGGAGGCCACCGGCACCACGATGCCGTTTCCGGTCCCCTCGCGGTTGTACCCGGTCACGGCAATGAAGCGGGTTTCATGTCGGCCGGTGGCCTGAAAGTTGGCCCCATTGACGATCAGTGGATAGTCGCCCATCACACCGAACTCCAGGTTACCCGCCATCATCTGATTGGTGATGGGCGGGCCTGAATCATAGTCGCGAAAGATGATGTCGTACTCGGCATCGGCGTAATCCCCTTCCGTGGGAAGATACTTTTCGATGAGGCCAAGCCTCTCCAGCACGATGCCGCCCGCAACGGTATTGGTCACCATGCTCTGGTGACCGATACCGATGGTGATGCGCTCCGCCAATGCAGGGTTACTCAGCAGAAAGAGTATCCCCAACAAACTGCAGCCGATGAGTCGGTTCCGGTTCTTCATGTCCAGTCACCTCCGGTCAGGGTGGGTTGTACTTGTACTATCCGGTCATTACCTTCACCCATTGATCTGCAGTGCGCGTGCCATCCTGCGCGACTTTCCGCCCATCTGCATGATTCGAATAAGGGAAAGGTCAGCCTGACCGGGACAAACCACGCGACCGTCAGCCGCCTCATTGCGCACGCATAGTGCGCAATGCGTGACTTTCGGCATCATCATGGCGCAGCCATTCAGATGCCGAACAGGACAACTAGAACAAATCGCTTACAGGCTAAGTATCCGAAATCTCATCGCTTAACGTCTGACTCAGGAACATGAACGCCAGGGCCTGCATATGGGCGCGCTGGCGGTTGTCGGCCGCGCCGCCGTGGCCGCCTTCGATGTTTTCGTAGTAGAGCACCCGATGCCCCTGCTCACTCATGCGTGCCATCATCTTGCGCGCGTGGCCGGGGTGGACGCGATCGTCACGGGTGCTGGTCATCAGCAGCATGGGCGGGTAGTGGGCCGCGGGATCGAGGTTGTGGTAGGGCGAGACATCGCGCAGGAACTCCCAGTCGTCGCTCTCGGGGTCGCCGTACTCGGCCATCCACGAGGCGCCGGCCAGCAGCAAGTGGTAGCGGCGCATGTCGAGCAGCGGCACCTGGCACACCACGGCGCCGAGCAGCTGCGGGTAGCGGGTGAGCATGTTGCCCACCAGCAGGCCGCCGTTGGAACCGCCCTGGATGCCCAGCCGCCGCGGCGAGGTGACGCCACGCTGGATCAGGTGTTCGGCCACCGCGGCGAAGTCCTCGAAGGCCTTGTGGCGCTTCTCGCGCAGCGCCGCCTGGTGCCAGCGCGGGCCGTACTCGCCGCCGCCGCGGATGTTGGCCACCACGTAGACGCCGCCCTGGCTGAGCCAGGCGCGCCCCACACCTGGGCTGTAGCCGGGCAGCAGCGGCACCTCGAAGCCGCCGTAGCCGTAGAGCAGGGTCGGATGCGCGCCGCTGGGCTCGAGATCGCGCTTCGCCACCTGGAAGTAGGGGATCGGCGTGCCGTCGCGGCTGGTGGCGAAGTGCTGGGTCACCTCGAGTCCCTCGGCGTCGAACAGCGCCGGGGCCTGCTTGAGCGTCTCGAGCGCCTCGCCGACCCGGCCGTGCAGCAGCGTGGTCGGCGTGAGGTAGTCGCTGACGATGACGAACACCTCGTCGCTCTCCTCGTCGTCCACCGCGCTCACGCTGATGCTGCCCAGCGTCGGAACGCCCGCCAGCGGCTCGGGCTGCCACTGGCCTTCGCTCGGGGTGAGCACGTAGAGCCGGTGCTTGACGTCGTCGAGCACGTTGAGGATCAGGTGGCGGCGGGTCCAGGTGACGTCGGAGAGCGAGGTGCGTTCGGTGGGGGTGAACAGTACGCGCAGCTCGCGTTCGCCGCCCATGAAGGCGTCGAAGTCGGCGAGCAGCAGCGCTCCGGCGGGATGGGTGGTGCCCGCCACCTCCCAGGGCTCACGCAGCTCGATCATCAGCCACTCGCGGTGCACCTGCTTGTGGGCCGAATTGGGCACCTCGATACGGGTGAGGCTGCCGTCGGCCTGGCGCAGATAGAGCTCGTTGTCATAGAAGGCCCGGGCACGGCTGACGAAGTCACGCTCGAAGCCGGGGGTGGAGTCGTGCGCGGCGCCTACGGCCATGTCGTCGGGCTCGGCCTCGAACACCGTCTCGGCGTCGGCCATCGGCGTGCCGCGCCGCCACTGCTTGACGATGCGCGGGTAGCCGGAGCGGGTCATCGAGCCTTCGCCGAAGTCGGTCTGGACGTAGACCGTGTCACGGTCGATCCAGCCCAGGCCGCCCTTGGCCTCGGGGCGGTAGAAGCCCGCTTCGACCCAGCGCTTCTCGACCAGGTCGAACTCGCGGGTGACGTCGGCATCGGCACCGCCGCGGGAGAGCGACACCAGGCAGTGGCGCCAGGGCGCGTCCGGCGATTCGGGGCGCAGGCAGTGGGCACCGTGCCATACCCAGTTCTCGCCCTCCTCGGCGTTGAGCGCGTCGAGGTCGATCAGCACCTCCCACTCGGGCCGCGCCTTGCGGTACTCCGCCAGGCTGGTGCGCCGCCACAGCCCACGGGGGTGGTCGCGATCCTGCCAGAAGTTGTAGAAGTGCTCGCCGCGCTTGACCACGAAGGGGATGCGGTCGTCGGCCTCGAGGATCGCCTGCAGGTCGTCGCGCAGCGCGGTGAAGCCCGGCGCATCGGCGAGCCTGGCCTGGCTCTCGGCATTGCGCTGCTCGACCCAGGTCAGGGCGCGTTCGCCCTCGACCTCTTCCAGCCACAGGTACGGGTCGTGCTCGTCGAAGGGGGCAGCCATGCGGGTCTCCTGGTGGGCCGTCGTTTTGCCCACCAAGCTAGCCCGCTATGGCCAGGGACTCAATGCGCCTACGCAAGGAATGACCAAGCGCAGCCAGTTTTCAGGCATCGCCTAGCGCTGGAACACCACCGTGCGGTTGCCATTCAGGAACACGCGTCGCTCCACGTGCAGCGCCACCGCCCGGGCCAGGGTCAGGCACTCGATGTCGCGGCCCTTGGCGACCAGGTCCTCCGGGTAGTCGGCATGACTGACCGGCTCGACGCCCTGGGTGATGATCGGCCCCTCGTCGAGGTCGTCGTTGATGTAGTGGGCCGTGGCACCGACCAGCTTGACGCCTTTCTCGTAGGCCTGGTGGTAGGGGCGCGCGCCCTTGAAGCCGGGCAGCAGCGAGTGGTGGATGTTGATCGCCCGGCCGGAGAGCCTGGCGCTCATCTCGCTCGACAGTACCTGCATGTAGCGCGCCAGGATCACCAGCTCGGCGCCGCTCTCCTCCACCACCCGCCACACCTGGGCCTCCTGCTCGGCCTTGGTCTCGGCGGTGATCGGGAAGTGGTGATAGGGGATGCCGTGCCACTCCGCCAGCGACGCCAGGTCGGGATGGTTGGAGACGATGGCGCGGATGTCGATGGGCAACTGCCCGGTACGGTAGCGATAGAGCAGGTCGTTGAGGCAGTGGTCGGCCTTGGAGACCATGATCACCACCGGCATCAGCCGCCCCGGCGGCGTCAGCTCGAAGCGCATCTCGAACTCGGCGGCCCGCTCGGCGAAGCCCGCCTGGAAGGTGTCGGCGTCGAAGCCGGCCTCCTCGGGGCGAAACTCGGTGCGAATGAAGAATTGGCCGCTCAGGCGGTCGTCGAAGGATTGCTGCTCGGTGATGTAGCAGCGCCGCTCCTTGAGGAAGCGGGTCACCACGTCCACGGTGCCCAGGCGGCTGGGGCACTGCGCGACCATGATCCAGATGTCATCGTGTCGTTTCATGCTGCTCCCTCCGACGCTCCGGCGGTGAATGGAAAAAGGGCCGGGGAACCCCCGGCCAAGCGCGCCTGGCAAACGCGATGTCGTGTCACCGCTCCACGCCGATGGCATACTCGGCGCCGGCGTCCAGCAGCCAACGATAGCAGTAGTCGGAGAAGCTGCGGCGCAGCACCAGTTCCCAGCGGGTTTCCGTGGGGCGGCGCAGGATCAGGTTGGTCTTGGCGAACACCGCGGTCACGCCCTTGCCCACCGGGAAGGCCTCGGGGTGCACGTCGCTGGGCGTCGACTTCATCAGCAGCTCACGTGCCTTCTCGCCCGACAGCTCAATCAGCGTCTGGCCGCCGCTGACGTTGACGATGGCGTAGTGGGCATCGCCCAGGGCGTTGCGCAGCTCGCCCTCCAGCTCGAACTCCTCGCCACCGGGTACGATCAGCAGCCACTCGTCGGGCGAGAGCCACTGGATCGATCGCGCACCATCCTCGCTGTGGCTGAGGGTGTTGGGCCGAGCCGGCAGGCCAAAGCCCAGCACCGCGCGCACCGCTTCGTCGAGCACGATGGCGCCGCCGCGCAGGATCAGATGACCGAGCATGGCCCGCTCGCGCAGCACCACGCGGCTCTTAGCGCTGGGGGCCGGAGCCCCCGAACGCTGGTAGGAGTAGGCCAGCGGCGATTCCACCGGGATGTTGGCTTCGGTGCGGGTATCGAAGGTACGGGCCTTGGCAACGACAGGGTTAGACATTCTGGCGCTCTCCCTTGGGGTCGACGAAGATCGGGCTGACGATTTCGGCCTCATGGACCTGGCCGTCGGCCATGGGCAGGTAGACGGTCTCACCCATCTTCTGCTGACCGCCCTTGACCACGGCCAGGGCGAAGCCTGAGTCCAGGGTCGGGCTGTAGTAGCTCGAGGTCACGTGGCCCGCCATCGGCATGGGAATGGCGTGCTTCGGGTCGAAGACGATCTGCGCGCCCTCCTCCAGCACCACCTTCGGGTCCTTGGGCTTGAGACCGACCAACTGCTTGCGGTCCGTGCGGCGGGTGTCGCTGCGCGTCAGCGCGCGCTTGCCGATCCACGAGTACGGCTTGTCGTAGCCCACGCACCACTGCATGCCCAGGTCTTCCGGCGTCACCGAGCCGTCGGTGTCCTGGCCGACGATGATGAAGCCCTTCTCCGCGCGCAGCACGTGCATGGTCTCGGTGCCGTAGGGGGTCAGGCCGTACTTCTCGCCGTGGCTGAACAGCGTCTTCCACACGTGCATGGCATAGTTGGCCTGGACGTTGATCTCGTAGGTCAGCTCGCCGGTGAAGGAGATGCGGAACACTCGCGCCGGTACCCCGGCGACCTTGCCTTCGCGCCAGTCCATGAACTTGAACGTGTCGCGGTCGAGATCGATGTCGGTGATCTCGGCCAGCAGGTTGCGCGCCTCGGGTCCGGTGATCGTCATGGTCGCCCAGTGATCGGTCACCGAGGTGAAGGTCACGTTGAGCTCGGGCCATTCGGTCTGGTGCCACAGTTCCAGCCACTCCAGCACCGCGGCGGCGCCGCCGGTGGTGGTGGTCATCAGGAAGTGGTTGTCGGCCAGACAGCTGGTCACGCCGTCGTCGGTGACCATGCCGTCGTCCTTGCACATCAGCCCGTAGCGGCACTTGCCGACGGCCAGCTTCTCCCACTTGTTGGTGTAGACGCGACCCAGGAACTCGCGCGCGTCGGGGCCCTGGATGTCGATCTTGCCCAGGGTCGAGGCGTCGAGGATGCCGACCTTCTCGCGCACCGCGCGGCACTCGCGGGCTACCGCATCAAACATGGTCTCCTTCTTGCCGTTGACGACCTTGGGGAAGTACCAGGGGCGCTTCCACTGGCCGACGTCCTCGAACTCGGCGCCATTCTCCACGTGCCACTGGTGCAGTGCGGTGTAGCGCTCGGGGTCGAACAGGTCGCGGCAGTGGCGGCCGGCGATGGCGCCGAAGGTGACCGGGGTGTAGTTGGGGCGGAACACCGTGGTGCCCACCTCGGGAATCGTCTTGCCCAGGCAGCGCGCGGCAATGGCCATGCCGTTGATGTTACCGAGCTTGCCCTGGTCGGTACCGAAGCCCATGGCGGTGTAGCGCTTGACGTGCTCGATGGACTCGAAGCCTTCGCGCGTCGCCAGTTCGATGCCCCCGGCGGTAACGTCGTTCTGCAGATCGACGAACTGCTTGGGCGCACGCAGGGTCGGCTTCTCGTGAGGCACCTGATACAGCGCACAGGCCGGCCCTTCGCGGCGGGCGTCGACCTGCGGCAGCTCGACCGCCCTGGCCGATTGCCCCAGTGCTTCCAGCGCCTGGGCGGCCATGGCCACACCATCGGCCATGCCTGCGGCCAGGTCGTGGATGCCTCGAGCGCTGCCGGCAGCATGTACGCCTTTCACCAGGCTGGGCACGAAGCCGAGGATCTCTTCGTTCCAGGTCGGCCGCGCACCGGTGTGCGAGGCCAGATGGATCACCGGGCTGTAACCGCCGGAGCTGGCGATGGTGTCGCAGGCCAGGGTCTCGGCCTGGCCGGTGACCTTGAAGGCGTCGAGGTCGATCTTGGCCACGCGGGCCGCGCTGACGCGCTTCTCGCCCTTGGCCTCGATCACCGCGCTGCCGGTGATGATCCGAATGCCCTTGGCCTTGGCGGCGTCGATCCAGTCGCCCTGCGGATTGGCACGGGCGTCGACGATGGCCACCACCTCACGACCCGCTTCGACCCAGTCGAGCGCGGCGCGATAGGCGTGATCGTTGCTGGTGGAGAGCACCAGCTTGTTGCCCGGCACCACGCCGTAGCGGCGGATGTAGGTGGACACCGCGCCGGCCAGCAGGTTGCCCGGCACGTCGTTGTTGGCGTAGACCAGCGGACGCTCGTGGGCGCCGGTGGCCAGCAGCACCTGACCGGCACGCACACGGTGCATGCGCGAACGCACGCCACGATGGCCGTCGACCAGCGGTGCCGTCTCGCCCAGATGCTCCGTGCGTCGCTCGTGCAGCGTGACGAAATGGTGGTCGTGGTAGCCGTTGGCGGTGGTGCGGGGCAGCAGCATGACGTTGTCCAGCCCGGCGAGCTCCTCCAGCACGCGCTCCGCCCACTTGGCGGCCGGCTGCTGGTCGAGCAGTTCACGGCTGTCGAGCAGCGAACCGCCCATCTCTTCCTGCTCGTCGGCCAGGATCACCCGCGCGCCGCTGCGGGCCGCGGTCAGCGCCGCCGCCAGGCCGGCGGGGCCGGCGCCGATCACCAGCAGGTCGCAGTGCTGATTGAGGTGATCGTAGCTGTCCGGATCGGCTTCCATGGGGCTACGGCCCAGGCCTGCGCCCTTGCGGATGTACTTCTCGTAGGTCATCCACATGGAGGCCGGCGCCATGAAGGTCTTGTAGTAGAAGCCCGGCGGCATGAAGCGTCCGCCCAGCTTGCCCACCAGGCTCATGACGTCGCGCTGCACGTTCGGCCAGCCGTTGGTGCTGCGCGCCACGAGGCCGTCGAACAGCGCCTGCTGGGTGGCACGCACGTTGGGCACCTGGGCGGCTTCGGTGCTGCCCAGTTGAACCAACGCGTTGGGCTCCTCGGCGCCGGCGGCGACGATGCCGCGCGGGCGCGAGTACTTGAAGCTGCGATTGACGATATCTACGCCGTTGGCCAGCAGCGCCGAGGCCAGGGTGTCGCCGGCATGGCCCTGATAGTGCTGGCCGTTGAAGGTGAAGCCGAGCTTGCGCGAGCGATCGATACGCCCGCCCTCTTTGAGACGATTCGGCTGTGTCACGGACTTGCTCATGCCTGCTCCCCCTTGACCGCTTCTACCGCAGCGTTGCTGGCGCCCACGGTCTGTTGTCCTCCGCCGGCCACCTGCACGTTGCCCTGGATTTCGCCACTCGCCAGGCTCTCGGCGGTGATACGGGGCCGCTCACCCATCTTGTAGGTTTCGAGAATCTCGTAGGTCACGGTATTGCGCGTGACGTTGAAGAACTTGCGACAACCGACGGCGTGCACCCACATCTCGTGGTGGATGCCGCGCGGGTTGTCACGGAAGAACAGGTAGTCGCCCCACTCCTCGTCGCTGCAGGCTTCGGGGTCCTTGGGGCGGACGATGTGCGCCTGGCCCTTGGGACGGAACTCCTCTTCCTCGCGATGCTCCTCGCAGTAGGGGCAGTAGATCAGAAACATGGGTATGCCTCCTTAGTGAGCAACGCCGGCCGCACCGTGCTCGTCGACGAGAGCACCGGTATGGAAACGGTCGATGGAGAACGGGGCCGCAAGCGGGTGAGCCTGGTTCTTGGCCAGGGTCCAGGCGAACACATGACCCGAGCCCGGCGTGGCCTTGAAGCCACCGGTACCCCAGCCACAGTTGAAGAACAGGCCCTTCACCGGCGTGGCCGAGAGAATCGGGCAGGCGTCTGGGCAGGTGTCGACGATGCCGCCCCACTGGCGGTTCATGCGCACCCGCGAGAAGATCGGGAACATCTCGACGATGGCCTGCAGGGTGTGCTCGATGGTGGGGTAGCTGCCGCGCTGGCCGTAACCGTTGTAGCCGTCGATGCCCGCGCCGATGACCAGGTCGCCCTTGTCGGTCTGGCTGATGTAGCCGTGCACGTGGTTGGACATCACCACGGTGTCGAGCACCGGCTTGAGCGGCTCGGAAACCAGCGCCTGCAGCGGATGCGACTCCAGCGGCAGGCGGAAGCCGGCCATCTGGGCCAGCACGCCGGAGTTGCCCGCCGCCACGCAGCCGACGGTCTTGGCTTCGATGTCGCCGCGGTTGGTGTGCACGCCGTAGACTCGGCCATCGCGGATCTTGAAGCCGGTGACCTCGGTGTTCTGCAGCAGGTCGACGCCCAGCGCGTCGGCGGCACGGGCGAAGCCCCAGGCCACGGCATCGTGACGCGCCACGCCGGCGCGCGGCTGCCAGGAGGCACCGAGGATCGGATAGCGGGCGTTCTTCGAGCAGTCCATGATCGGCACGATCTCCTGGATCTGCTCGGGAGTGAGCAC
>ERZ869909.1516-NODE-1516-length-18676-cov-3.507017_pt1 | contig 18676 bp, 19 predicted proteins | sample MGYA00520892_ERZ869909 | MGnify/ENA primary metagenome ERZ869909 (study PRJEB32215, sample SAMEA104723947) | bioreactor metagenome | biome: bioreactor; feature: anaerobic bioreactor; material: water | place: China | collected 2015-03-12 ...
TACGTGCACGTCCGGCATGCCATCCACCATGATGTTCTCGACGCGGTCTAGCCACACGCCTGTGGTCGGCGCATTGCGCTTCATGGTGTCCCACAAGCGTTGCTCCTTGAGCCTCATCGCGTCACCTCTGGGTTGCTCAAACACTTGATCTTCTTGACGATCATCATCGAGAACTGCTTCAGCCAGCGGCCTCGCAGCAGGAACCACTCTTGACCCGCCACCGCCCTGTCAGCGATCTGCTCTGCCTCGGTCCACATCTCAGGTCGCAGCCGGGCAACCACAGGCTTGCTCACTGAGTCGTCGACGACAAACATGTCCAGGAACAGTGTCTGACCTTCCTTGGCGTACCCCCGCTTGGCGAGGCGCACCGTCTCATTTTCGTCCCGGCGCTCGTTGCGGATCATGCGGCAGATCACCACGGCATTCTCGCCGTCTTCCAGTTCAGCGAACTCCTTGACCTTGCCGTAGATGTTGTGGTCGGTCGGACGGTCGTAGATGTCGCCCCAGAGCGTGTGGGCTGGCCGCAGATCCTTGTGCTTGACCTCGTGCTTTGCCAGCTTCTCCAGATCCTTCTCGTCCAGGCCTTTGGTGGCGCGTTTCTCGACGTAGGCGCGCGCCTTCACCGGGCCGATGCCGTGCAGGTTGGTGTATCCGCCCAGCAGCTGCCCTTCCTTGGCGGACCAGTTGATGTCGCTCAGCTGCGGATCAAAGGGCGTCACGTGCACGCCTTCTGCGCTCAGCTCGCGCAGAATCTCGACCGTCTGCTCATCGTCCTTGGCAGAGCGCAGGCAGGCAGCGGCATACTCCAGCGGGTGGTAGCACTTCATGTACGCACACCAGTAGCTGATCATCGCGTACGACGTGGTGTGGCTGTTGTGCGTTACAATGCCGTTCGCCAGGACGTAGTTGTGGTTGGGCTCAGGCATCTCTATGTCGTACGTCTGTTGAATGCCTGCATCTTCTGTCGACACGAGAACGGCAGGCTCAGCGCGCTCCCAGCCGCGTGCGTAAGGCGGAAGCCAATCACCAGCGTCGACGTGGACCTTCTTGTGACAGCCATCACAAAGCCAAGCCAGGTCTTGAGGCCGTTCCTTCCCATGGCAGTGGTCGTTGTGGTGCACGACCATCCGTTGCTTGTGCTCGCCGCAACGAGAGCAAGGCTTGCCGCGCATCTCGGCACGGAAGTTTCTTGCGGTCGGGTCGCGCCTGTTGATTGAGTCTCCTGCACCGCCTTGCCGTCCTTTGCGCCAACCTTTGCCGCCCGGATTAAACGCGTGATTTTTAATCCTAGAGAGCCGCTCGCTTGCGTCAAATTCATCTCCGGGTTTGGCCTTGCCGCAAGCTTGCCATTCGCCATTGATGATGAACTTGTGCTCTTTGGTGCACTCAACCACGCGGCCATCTTCAAACGTCAAGCGCACGCAAGGCTTCTCGCCGGTCTTGATTATGTCAACCGCTTGCGTTGGACGCGCGATGCCGTCTTCACCAACGGCCAGCAGCTTTGGCATGGCGTTCCGTTGGCGAATCCAGGCGGTTGGAGCTTCCTTGTAGTATTTGTAGAGCGCTTCAATGGTCGGGTCGGCCCCCAAAAACTGATTAGGATGCGCCAGTTTTATCTTAGAATTCAAGGAGATGCACTTATTCATACCCCAAGCGCCAAACGAACAGATCTCGTCCCAGATCTGCTTGGCCTCTTCCTCGTTGATTCCGTGCGTGGCCGCGCCTTCCACAAACATGCGACCGCGTTGGTCGAAGAACTCCTTGCCCTTGCGGCCGGACATGGCCTTGCGGATGGTGGACGTCTCTTCCCACGAGAAGCAGCCCAGCTCACGCACAATGCGCATTACCTGCTCCTGGTACAACACCACGCCCATGGTGTCGCCGAGGTACTCTTTCATCGAGGGGTGGCGATAAGTGACCTCTTCTGCCCCCAGGTTGCGGTTGATGTAACTGCCTGCCGCGCCGCCGCCGAGCGGGCCGGGCCGGGCCAGCGCCGTCACGTGGTCGATCTTCTTGAAGTCAGTGATAGGCACCTGCAACGACACCCGGCGCTGCGCTCCCCCTTCGAACTGGAACAGGCCGGAGAACTTGCCTTGGTCGAAGATGCGCAGCACGTTGGGATCGTTGAACTCCAGCGCGTACAGCTGCTCGTTGGTGACGCAGCCTGCGTCCTCGATGACGCCCAGCGTGCGCAAACCCAGTGCGTCGATCTTGAGCAGGTTCAGGTATTCCGCGTCCTTCTTGTCGACGTGCGCAATGCCGTCATGCACCGTGCAGAACTCCACCACAGGCTCGTTGGACACTATGATGCCTGCCGCGTGCACCCCGGTGTGGCTTGCGTGATTCTCCAGCTCGCCCATCAGCACCGCTTCCGGGTAGCGCTCCAGAAAGTCCTTGCCCGGCTGCGTGCCTGTGAGCGTGTCCTCTAGCCCTTTGCCGTAGCGTGAGTCGCCAGAGCTGTACTCGATGAGCACGTTGGTCACCGAGAACGTAGCGCCGTGCGGAATGCCCATCTTCTTGGCCACGTGCGCCATGACCGAGCGCGGCTTGAGCCGGTTGATGTTGCCGATGTGCGCCACGCAGTCCGCGCCGTACTTGCGAGCCAGGTAGTCGACCACCAGGTGGCGCTTCTGGTCGTTGAAATCGATGTCGATGTCGGGCAGGTCGTCGCGGTTGACGTCGATGAAGCGCTCGAATATCAGGTCGTGAACCAGCGGATCGACTTCTGTGATCTGCAGCAGGTAACACACAAGCGAGCCGGCAGACGAGCCGCGCGCTGGCCCCACGAGCATCTGCGTCTTGGCCCAGACAACCAGGTCGGCTACGACGATGAAGTAGCTGTCATACGCTTTCTCTCGGATGAGCTGCAGCTCGCGCTCCAGGCGCTGCTGGTAAGTCGGCGTCCAGTCCTTGATGTGGCCAGCCTTGAGGCGGTACTTGCGCCCTTCCTCGACCAGCGCGGCCAAGTCACCGGGCACAGAGATGATGGGGGCAGCTTCCAGCTTGATGCCCTGCAGCCGCTCCTCGATCTCATAAGCGTTGCGGCAGGCGGCTTCCCAGGTGGCATCGTCAAGCAGCGGCAGTGCCGCGCGTAGCTCCTGCTCGTTGAGGATGTGCTGCGGCGTCATGCGCTTGGAGTCATCCCAGGCGAGAAACTTGAGGCGATCTGCTGGGGTGGGGTAGTCATTGTCCCCGGTGACAACCAGCGGTTTGCCGGTCCTACGAGCCAGCTCCAACGCTTGCCGCTGTCTGCGCAGTGAGCGGGGATTGACGTCGATGTAATCAAACGTCTCCGGGTCGGTGAGCGCGGCACCGGAGAAGCGGATCACGCCCTTGGCCTGAGCCAGCTCCTCTGGCGTTGAGGGCTGAGACGAGGAGAGGCGGTAGAACTGACGCAGGTTTTCCGCTAGCACCCAGCAGCGTGGCTTCCTGCCAGCCTCGTTGGGGATCTCGAACTCAGCCCCAAAGGCAGGCTGGATCTCGTGCTCCTTGAGCGCCTTCTCCCAGGAGACGTGGCCCCAGGTGCCGCGTGTGTCGACGATGCCTGCCGTCTTGCAGCCGAGCTCAGCGAGCGCCGCCGCGACGTCCTTGACGGGACCGTAGGCCTGCCGGAAGCTGTATTCTGTCTTAACTCGCAAGTGCGGCAGCATGCAGGATCTCCTTGCGCTTAACCACTTCCACAAGAGCCATGACGTCGTCCAGCGCGCGGTGCGTCTGGGCCAGCGGCTCGCCAGTAACTTCCTCGTACAGCTCCAGCAGCTTCGGTCTGCGGCCCCACTCCTCGTAGCACTCCTGGGTGGTGCAGATCTTCAGACGCGGCCAGGGGAAGTCGGTGCAGCCCAGCCGCTCCAGCTCCAGCTCCAGCAGCGTCGAGTCGAAGGGCAGGTTGTGCGCGATCATGGCGTCGGCCTTGGCGAACATTGCTCGGATGTCAGGCAGGAAGGCGGAGAACGGCGGCTGGTCTTGCAGATCCTCGTCGGTGAGCCCGGTGATCTTGGTGATGATTGCTTCCAGCGGCTGGTCGGGGTTGATGAGCACGTTCATCGTCTCCAGGACATTGTAGTCTTGGTCGACGAGGGCCGCGCCAAATTCGATGATCTTGGGTTGCAGTTCAGGTTTTGCGTCGGGGTGCAACGGGAGTCCCGTTGTCTCCGTGTCAAACACGAGTGCGTTCATGGACGTTCCCTTCTGTTGAATGAGATGCGGTGGCCGACGGCTATAACTTTCGGCACCGTGACGGACTCCGCCTCGCGGGTTTACTCCGTCGCATTCTGCTCGCACTCACCGCATCGGGAAGGAGTCTCGGTCTGCCTTCGGCGTTTGTCGCGGACAACCTTGGGGGTTGCGACCCTGCCCACTGGTGCCGTCTGACCTTGCAGCTAGCGTCCTGCGTCGCTGCTGAGACTCCTTCCCGATGGCCACCAGATCGCTGATGGCACCGCCAGTCTTTCCCGGTGTCTGCGAACCTTCCGCCGCGCCTGCCGCCCTACTGCAGCTGGTCTCGTGGCTTCCGGTCAGCGCCCAAGGCATGTCGGACCTTGTCGCTGGCTGCTGGGGATTGGTCCGCGCCCTCTAACCCAGCGGTAGGCGGCAGGATATCCTCGAAAGGCCCGTCCTACTCGGGTGCGTTGTCCTTGCGAACGATGAACTTAATGTCGACGCCGAGGATGTCGCGTGTGTCGAAGATGCAGTAGTGGTACCAACGCTTCCCTGCAATGGCCGGATTGCTGTGCGACTCGGTCTTCACTTCCTGGGCGATGTCGATGCCGCGTTGCTTGAAGAATGCCTTCCAACGCTGCAGCTCTTCTGCGGCGCAGTGCATGCCAAGGTGGCTGACGCTGGGGTACAGGCCGCCCATCCAGTTGCGACCGGCGCGGTAGTGCAGCACTTCCAGCTCGTTGGCGCCCTTCAGCAGCTCGTAGTCGAACGCCAGGTTCGCCACGTTGGTCCCAGGGGCGCCGAACACAGGTCCTGCGGCCACGACAACGTCATGCGCCCACTCGCCTGCGCCCATCTCCGAGAGCAGCTTGATGGCCCGCTCGGGATCCTTCGGGCACAAGGCCACTTGCTCGATCTTGAACTTGAGCTGGCTCATTCTGCAATCACCTCTTCCTCTGAGAGCTGCACTTCGGCGCGCTCTTCCTCTGTTAGCGTGTCGAGCCAGTCCTGGCGCTCGTGTTCATGGTCGAACTGGCGACGGATGCGCACGTCGGTGCCTGCCGCCTTGGCGTTGACCTTGCCGATGTAAACGGTCTTGGTCTGGCGCTCGCACACGCTCACCGAGTAGGACTCCAGCTGCACAAACAGCGGGCCATTGGGACCGGGGAACACCACTTCCGTGATGGCGCCGTTGACCACCTTGAAGTTGATGTCGCCATTGGTGGCCGCAGAAATCTCTGCGGCACGCTCCAAGGTGATTTTCTTGAGGTTCAGCATCAGAAGTCTCCTTCCTTCGGACCAGCGGCTGCGTCGTCCATGGCGGCGTAGTTGGCCTTGGCCTCGCCAGCGGCAATGGCGGCGTGGAATGCCTTGCCCGCGTCGTACACGTCCTTGCGGTCGATGAAGCCAGCAGGCTCGATGCGCAGGCCGTACCAGGAGCCTTGATCGTTGCTCTCCAGGACCGTGGTGATCTTGATGATGTTCATCCAGGTCGGCGGAGTCACCATGCCATTGGCGGTCTGCACCTTGGCATTGTTGAGCAGGCTCATCAGCTGCTTGGACTTCTTGATCTGCGTGGAGCTCAGCGCCAGGAGCGCTTGCTGCACTTCACAAGTCGTCGGGTCGTAGATGAGCACAAAGTGGCTGCGCGTATCCGCGAAGTGGTCGCACTTCTTGACGTTCACTTCACCGTTGGCGTCAGGCACCCAGATGCGATTCTCCTGCTCGCGCACCTCGCCCTTGGCCAGCATGGCGGCGATGTCTTCGGGCAGGAACTCGCCCTTGTAGCCGCCCTCAGAGGTGCCGCGTGGTCCCCACTTCAGGAAGCGACGCTGGTAAGCGCAAGGCAAGACAAACAGGCCGTCCTTGCCGTCGAACAGCTGCTTGGTGACGGAATTGTAGAGCATGCCCGGCTTGGCGCCTTCGATGTACTCTGCGTCCGCCTCGTCAACCTGCGGCGAGATCTTCTGGAGAGCGCGCAGGAACGGGATCGCAAAGCTGTCCTTGTCAGCCCCTTCCATGCCCGCGCCGACGTCGGAGCCAAAGTCAAAATCGGAGCCTAGCGCAAGCGCCTTGTTCTGCTCTTCTTGGGTCTGCAGTTCTTTCTTAGCCATTTCACTTTCCTTTCTTCAGAGTGGCCTTGTCATACGGCCGGACGTTAAAGAGATCCAGCGGGAAGGTCTCGCCAGACTCCATTCGCTCTTTCACGAACGACTTCAGGGTGGCAGGATGCACCGCTTCGCGCATCTCAACCTCGTACTCACCATCGTTGGCGAGGCGCGCGGCCGCAGCTTCGGCCTCGTCACGCTCTCCACGGCCAAAGGCCAAGGCGACTTCGGTCTTGATCAGGCCGCCGAAGCCGTTGTCGATCAACCAGCGCAGCGCGCGGTCTCGCGTCTTTTCGGTGATGCCGCAGGCGAATTCCTTCTTGACGCGGATCTCGCTGCCGTCCGGCATGCCGAAGTAAGTGACGCCGACCTCTTCCATCAGCTGGGGAATCTCTTCCAGCTCCAGCCGGTTCTGGATTGCGGTTGCTTCCTTGAGCTGCTGGCTCAAGTCGGCCACCTTCGCCTGCTGCTCTGCAAGCGTCTGGCCCATCTGACGCAGTCGCGTCAGGGAATCTTCAGACGCAGGCGCGTCGATGTCGTTGGGGTCGATGATCACAGCTGAATCTCCTGCACGGTGTAGGCTTGGTCTCGCTTCTCCCAGCGCAGCAACTTGACGGTCCCGAACATGTCGTTGGCGTAGCAGATTGCTGCTGCGACCAGCGCCACGTCTCCTACGCACAGGATGAAGTCTTTGGGATCCATCTGAGCTATGTTGGTGCGAAGCTGCTCCAGCTCGTCCTCAAAAGGCAGGTCCTTGTCCGGCGGAGTCAAGGCAAACAGCTTGCCGTACTCCGAGGCCGGGTTGAGATCGATTGCGGGGACTCGCTGTCCAGAGAGTCTGTCTATGCGGGTTGGAACCTTGGGCACGAGCACTTTCATGGGAACTTCCTTTCTGGGTCTTGGGGTGCAGGCTAACTATCGCCTTTTTCCTCGAACGGCGCAACGTATTGTACGACAAAAATACTTGCTTTTGCAGCATAACACTTCGATAATGACGAGGCAAGCTGACTGACAGGAGAACTGACATGCCCGCACCCAAAGCACAACGCAGCACCGAATGGGAAGAAATGCACGCCAAGGCCAGCGAAATAGGAGAGCGCAACGACTGCGCGGTAAAGGCCGTCGCGTTCGCCGCTGGCATACCCTACGAGCGTGCGTGGGAGCTGCTCAACAAGCACGGCCGCAAGACTGGCGGAGGCACGTTGCCGTCGATCACAGAGGCGGTGATGAAGGAACTCGGCTGCGAGCTGACCGAGGTCAAGGCCTACGACTTCATCAGCCGCTACCCCGGCCATCACAGCAAGGCGCTCAAGAACGTCACCACCCATCACCCAGCTAGGTTCCCCGACGTGTGGAAGGACGGTCAGATCTATTTGATGAGCGTTCGTGGCCACATACTCGCCGTCGTCAATGGGGAAGTGATGGACTGGAGCCGCCGCAGGGCGCTCCGAGCACTCCGAATCATGCGCGTTCAGAGGCCGCGCGGGTAGCGCTAGTCGCGCGGGTAGCGCTAGTCGCGCGGGTTTTGCTTTCTCTATATACCTATATATAAAAGTCTCCCGACTCTCAGATCAGAGAGATAATAGGGAGACATAAATAGATAGATTCAACGAGAATAGTAAACCCGCGCGACCCGCGTTAGCGCGCGGCGCAAATTTGGGTGAGCATTGCGTGCATTTCTTCCGCCCAGTCTGCGACGCGAGCGTCGTTTTCCTCAAGTTTACGGTAGGTTGCGTCTCCCACAGCGTCCCACAACTCCCCGGCATCGACGAACAGCAGATGCGGCTTGGGCGGCGGAACACACTGCGGCCTGACTTCAACGATCCTTGTTGTCGTCGTGCAACCGGCCAAAAGCGCCGCTAGGACGCTGATCAGCAGGACGCTCTTCGCGACGTTGGCGGTCCTCATTGGCCTTCTCCCGGTGCTCTGTTTGAATGTCGGTAAGCTCTCGATCCAGCTTGCGGCTGGACTCTACCCGCTCAAGCTCGCGCTCTATCTCGTGGACCTTGGCCGACCCCTTGCGCACCTGGCCCAGCAGGAACCACAGAGCGGCCAGTAGCAGCCCGATCGCAATCGCTAGGTACCGTCTCATGACTCAGGCTTCCAGCTGTCCGCCTTCTGGGCTATAAAGCGCATCACGAGCACGATGGCCCCGAGCACGCCCATCAGGCGAGAGTAGGTTTCAGGCGCAATGAACTGGGCGATGTGCGGCATGAACTCTGCGTGCAGCCAGATCAGCAGGGTCAGCAACGCGATGCCGTAAGTGGACCAGGCCTTTTGCGCATTGCGTGCAAATTTCATTGGCAGATCTCCTCGATCAGCACAGCGGCAACGGCGGCAGCGAGGCGCTCTTTCCTTGCTTGGTATGCAGCCACGTCGCGCGGGTTGGTGATGAAGAACAGCTCAAGGATCACTCCATTGCCCTGTGCGATGAATGCCAAGCGGCTGTGTTGCCCGCTGTTAGCCGCCTTGGCGCCTCGGTTGTTGATCTCCAGCGTCTTGGCAACTGCCTGGCACAGGCGCTCGCCGAACCTGAAGTGCTCAGGAGAACTCAGCGTTTCCACCCCGGTCGCTGAGGGGCTGGAGAATGCGTTGCAGTGGAACTCAACGGCGATGTCGGTCTTGGAAGCCAACAGTGCGGCCGTGCGCAGTGGCAGGTTCTGGCCGCGCTCTCCGTCCTTGCTGAAGACGGCGCCGCGCTTGCGCAATTCGTCAGCCACCAGGTCGCGGAACTCAAGGGCGATGTCCGCCTCAGTGTAGCCATTCCCGACGGCTCCGGGATCGGAGTGCGAGTGCCCGGCGCTAATCATCAAGGTCTTGGTCTGTAGAACCGCTTCTCGTTTCATGACGTCTCCTTAAAGCTTCATGATGTACGCAAGTGCGTAATAAGGCGGACGGTTCTCGTGAGCTTCCCCGCCGCCAGTGTTCCCGACGCTTACACTGTGTGTGTGTGCTCCACCGCTAGCCACGCTGACGCTATGCGTATGTCCCCCAGCGCTGTTGATGCTCAAGCTGTGGGTGTGTGCACCAGCACTGGCGGTCCTCAGCTGTGCAACATCTCGCCAAGATTCACTGCCACTTCGCCTAGGGTCGGCTAGAACATTCTTAATTCCCGATCCCGCGGCTGTACCATTATCATGCTGTATGCCGTGAGTATGCGCCCCGGTGCTGTTGGTACTGCCCGAATGGCTGTGGCTACCGCCGCTCCCCGTGCTAGCTGAGTGACTGTGACCCCCGGCGCTCGCGGCAGTACCGCTGTGGCCATGCGCCGGCATCTGCGCCGTGGTCAATGTCACGCTATTTGCGCCGCCTGTCGCGCCAACTGTGTACGAACTGCCCGCTCCAACGACAAAGCGATTTCGCAAGTCGGGCGTGCCGTTTTGCCCGTTGCACAGCGCCCATCCCGACGGGATGTTCGCTACGGAACCTGACCACATCGCAATCAGGCCGATCGGAATCACCCCCAGCGCGATGTCGTCAACCTGGGGCTTGGAGTACGCCTCGTCTCTTGTCCAAACCTGCGAACGAGAGTAAACGTTGAGGTTGTCTCTGGCGATGGAAGTGGACGCGAGGTCGGAAAGATTGTTGTTCCTGCGAGCGTACCTTCCGTCGGCTTGCGCTGTGTCCGGCAGTTGGTTGGCGTTTGTCCCCACAGACCTGCTGTAAGCGTTGCCCGCCATGTTTGGCAAGCCGCTGCCCGGCGCGTGCACTATGTTTTCTGCATCAAGCTCATCGCGCGCGGTGTGCACAAACTGCACGTCGGCGTTGAACTGTCCGATCGACGTGTTGAGATTCTGAACGAGCACCTCGATTGCGGCATTGCGACCATTGTCCTTGTCGATGGCCTCAACGGTGTCGCCGATCGCAAAGTTGTATTGCGTTAGATTGGGAACGGGTACGGGAGTAACAGCCATCATCAAGTCTCCAAGAAAGCGAATCGCATCGCCCAATTGCCGTAGTAATCATGTTGGTGTCTGTACGTCGCATCGCGCCGGGCAACGAATGCGTGCTCCGCCTCTTTTATGCCGCGCTGCGTCGGATAAACGTTGACGTATATGTCCTGCTCTTTGCCATAACGAACAAATTGCCTGCTAAGTTCATCTCTGCCTCTTGTCTCAATCAGATCCAAATCGAACGACAGACGGCGAGCCGACCCCTGACCAATCGTTCGAAGAGACCCGCCTTCCGTCCTTCGGTGTTCTCCGAAATCCTGCCACTCTAGAGTGAGTCCGTAAGCGGGATTGAACTTGGGCGAGTAGGCTTGTCCTGCAAATATCCTTCCGATCTGCAGGAATCCTTCTTGATTGTCTTCATCGCCGATCGTGATTCTGTATCCGTTGCACAGCGTTATGTCATCCAGCCACCACACAAATTGCTTCTGCGGCAGGACGCTGAGATCAGAAGCGCCCCAAGGATCAACACCGAACACAAACTGGCCCAAAGGCTTCACTTCAGAAGGTCGAATCTCGCCGCTGACGGCAACCACGACATCGTCCAAAAGCAATTCGATAACGACGCGAGAGTTCACGCTCAGATTGTGATTGAGGACGGCCACACCATCCACGAACCGCCCCTCTGGAAGAGCAGCCTCAATCACCTGCTCTTGTGTGTCGGATGATCGCCAAACGTAGCTGCGGCCGCTGCGCTGCGTGAATTCGATTGGCATGCCTTCTGAGGTGGCAGAAAGTTCCGCGATGTCGTGCAGATTGTCAATTATCATGCGCAGGCGTCTGTGCTTCACAACCAGATCTCCAGCTCAGTGACTTCGAGTGTTGGCGAGCGATTGATGCTCTTCACCACGCAAGGACGGCCGTCCAGGTCTGCCTGCAGAACTCCGATGGTAACGCCAACGTCCATTCGGGGGAAGAAGGCCTCAGCGCGCCACACCTCTCTCCTGACAGAGCGTAGAGCAAGCAGGCGGTCCCTTTCTGCTGCTGCATCTGTCGCATTCTGTATTGGCGTTTCCCTGACGACATCTTCCGCCAACGGATACGCGGGCACCGCCTGAGTTGCAGACGACTCTCGCCAGTCGGACTGCAAGCGCACGGCTTCTTCTGGCTCATTTTGAATTATGCTCGATGCCACTGTGGAAAGCACGCTGTGATTCCTGCCCCACCTCAGCGTCAGCTTCCGCCACGGAGACTCTGTCTCGATCAACTCCACAGAGCCATAGGTCAGGTCATCATCGGCCAGCCACTCTTCCGGCGTGCCCGGCGCTGTGTGCTGCTTCACCACGAGTTCATTGGCCTCGTTCAAGTGCCAGTAAGCTCCCAGCCCCTCACACAAGTCGTCCAAGATCTGGGCGCCAGAAACCTCATCGTCGTAGTACAAGCCAACCTCGTAGGCGGGCAGGTCTGCGGCAGCCACGGAGAATCCATACCTGCTCGCGACCCAATTAACGATTGCGACCGGCGTGTTGATTGAGTTCTTGACGTCGCAAGTCACGACGCCGGCAGGCGGCGCGTTGAGAGTGAATGTGCCGCCTGAAACGGTCATTGACACAGACACGCCATTGTCCTTCACGACAGGCGGATTTGGCGACGTTCCTATGGCGAGAAAGCTGACTCGGTAGGTGAGCGCCTGCGTTGAGACCCTGGTCGTCGGAGTGTTGTAGCAATGGCCCAAAGCCAGCGGCACAGGACCGCCGCCAAAGGCTTCTGGGATCCTGCCCGTGTCGATCGGCTCAGCCAGCGCGCTGGAATTGTCTTCCACAATGAAAATGAGCTCACCGCGAGTGGCTCTGGAGATGCCGCCATTGCGAGCATGCGCCAACAACCTGAAGTCGTCCCTCGACCACTCAGGGTCGCCAAGATAAAGGCGAACGGGCCAGCCGCGCCAAGCAAAGGCGCGCCAGGAAGTCAGCTCGCCGTCATCAACAAGCTCCAGCTCGCCGAATCCAATCAGTCCATCGATGCGAGTGCTGATGTCGACCGCGCGTACAAGCACGTCGTTGTACAGCCTGTTGGGGTCGGAGTCGGACGGCAGCGAGACGTAAGGCGAGGATGCCACGTACTCCGTGCCGTCAGAGTGCTCCATCTCAACAAGCAGCACACGGCGCGCGTTAAGGTCGCTCAGCCACCGGTCATATTGCGCGTCAGTTATGCTCATGTGGTGCGCCTCTTCTCACGTTGACGCATAGCCCTTGTCTGCGCTTGCGCTTCCGTCAACTGCGCGCGGCGCTGCTGTTCTGCGCGGTTGCCTTGAGAGACTACAGAGTCGTTGAGCTGGCGCTGTAGCGCGGCATTCTCTTGCCGCAGAGCCTTTACTTCGCCTTGCAGGTCCTTGACTGCAGCTACAACCTCGTGCTGGCCCATACCGCTGGCGTCGATGCCCAACCTTCCCCCTCGCCCACGAGAGAGCGGAACCACAGCCTCTGGGCCAGCCTCGCCCATTACGGCCATGCTGAACGGCGTGGCCTCGTCCACGATCCCATTGGTGAAGACGCCGCCATCAGCAAAGGCGCGCACCGGACCTGTGTAGTTTGACAGATTCGAGATCGCGCGCTCCACCTCTTTCACAGCCGAACGAACGGACAATACAGAGTCGTCAATCTTCACCAGTGCAGACACCTGCTGCTTGGTGTTGTGGTGCAGCGCTTGCAACTCCGCCAGTTCGCTCAGAGCGATGCTTTGCAGCTGTTCCAACTTGCCCTGAGCAGCCTCTGCCGCCTGCCTCAGCTCGTCTGCAATAAACTGCTCTGGAGACAGAAGCTCGGGCAGCTGCTCAAGTGCGCTGAGCACGCTCTCTTGAATGGACTGGAAGCCTTCGCTGCTGGCATAATACTCTTGGCCGGTGCGCATGTAGCGCTCTGCGTACTGCGTGATATTCTGCAGTGCATTGCGATCCCCTTCCAGAGCCTTGGCGTACTCCGCCCAGAACTGCCGCTCCGTCTCTTCTAAATTCTCAGAGGGCGTGCCTTGCCCGGCGCGCGCTTGATCAACAAACCCGCGAATGCGATCGAGCACGCCGCCAAGCTCGTTCTGGGCGCGAGCCAGTTCTCTGTTGTACTCTTGAACGACAGCCGCCTCATCCTGCAAGGCCCAAACGCGCTGTTGGATCGGCCGCAAAGCCTCGTCCATCGCAGCAAGTTCCCGCTCACGAGCCAGCGTGAGGGCACCTTGGACGTCCCCGGCAAGCTCCAGCAGCTCGGCTTGTATCCGCAGGGAGTCGCGCTCGAATGCTCTCCAGGCGTCTTGCAGCTCATTCTTGGCAGCGGCAGCCAGGTTCTCAGCTTCCTGGCGCGCTGCCAAGAATGACTCTTCCACCAGCTCTATCGCAGGGACAAGCGACATCGCCTGAGCGTACAGCTCGCGACCCGCTTCTGTGTTCAGATCCAGGCTCTCCACGAGCTTGCGCAGGTCCTCTGCATTGTTCACTACGCGACCCGTGTCTGAAGTGAACTGCTGGAGAGCCTTGCTGGCTGCATTGAGCGTCCGCTCTTGGCGCTCGGCCTCGCTGTACGTGAGCATGTAGTAGCGCTCTGTGACCTCTGCGAGCGTCTCCAAGCTGCCGTGCAGCTGCACCATGTGATCTGCGGCAAGCAACGCGCTTTCTGCAGACTGGTTGAATCGCAGGCCCAGCTCTTCGGCGTAATAGCCAAGCAACTGAGTGGCCTGGGCCGCGACTTCAACTCGTTGGATCATCTCCTCGGAGCTGGCGCCTGAGCTCTTCAGCACCTTGGCGAATGAAGAGTCCATCACATTCACAGCGGCAAGCGTGCGACTTCCCAGCTGGTCGATGATGCCTTGTGCACTTCCCGCTCGCAGCGTTACGCCTTGAACAGCCTTCGCCATCCGGTCAAGCTCTTCGGGAGACCGCGCCAGGCTCGCCAGCAGATTGTCAGACGCGACAACGGCTTGCAGGAACTCGTTGGCCTTTCCGTCGAACGACTCATTGAGGCGGCGTGTGCCAGAATCAGCAAATCCAACCGCGCCAAACGCGCCGACCTCATAAGCCGAGCCGTGATGCTCCCATCGCACATCACCGGGCCGGGCCGCTGTGCTGAGCTGCAGCGCCGGGGAACTCTTCCCGCGCCCAAACAAGGACCCAAGGAGAGAGCCGCCTACGCCACCGGCAAGAGCGCCCAACGGACCGCCCAGCGCCATTCCAAGCGTGGCGCCTAGGCCACCGCCCACGCCGCCCTGGCCACCAAGCATGGAGCCGCCCAGACCGCCCAGCAGACCTGCTGCACCGTACATCCAGTTTGCGTGGGCGCCTGCTCCGGAGAAGATGCCGCCTGGCAGGTTCAGCCCGGAGAGGCCTTCCCCAATGGAGTTGCCGCCAAACATGTTGCGGACGGTGCCGAGCAGCCCCAGTCCACCTTGGCCACCGCCCTGAGCGCCAAACAGATCGCCTGCTCCTGTCACAGAGCCAGCGATGGAGAGCGTGAGGCGTCTGGTGAACAGCATGTGAGCGAGTTCTGCCAGGGTTTGCTGCATGAACCTCTTGACGGTGTCCATTGCGTTGGCAGAGCCGTCGATGAAGCCTTGCCACAGCGAATGGAAACCGTCGTCAAGACGCTGAATGGTGGAGCGGCCAACCTCGGCGAAGATGTCCAGTTCATCCTTGACCTTCTCGGTCGCGCGCTTGCCTGTGAAGCCATACACCTGCGCAGCGTCGGCGGCATTCTGGTAGTCGAGTTCAAGATCCCTCAGCAGCGCGCTCAGCTCCTCGACTTCCATCCGCTCCCGAATGGCGTACTCTATGAGGACGAGCTTCTCTTCGGCGTAGCGGCGCTGAGAAGCCTCGACAGGACGGATGCGGTCGCGCAGTCGGCGGTAAGCCTCTCCCAGCTCGTCGGTTGACTTCTTGGTCTTCTTGGTCTTGTCGTCCAAGTCATCGAACTCAGCGCCAAGGAACCCAACGACATTGCCGCCGTTCTCCATAGCCTCTTGCCGGCGACGCTCGACCGCTTCGAAGAATTCTGCGATGCGCTCTGAGGGCAGTGCCGCGTGGTACAGCTCGTGGTAAGCCCATGCAGCTTCATGCGCAGCATCAGCGGCCTTACGGGTGTTGGCTTCCACGCCAGCCATGAACTCGCCGTCAGTGAACCGGTCCAGTGCAGGGATCTGGATCCCCGGCATCCGGTTCAGCTCGTTGATTACAAAGTTCATGCCGGTGATGATCTGGTCAAACACCCGGCCGAACACGTCCCAGATGTTGTTGGCGATGAGCGCCATCTGCCAGTCCAGGCGCGTGATGCCCGCCTCAACGGCGGCAGCGCCGGTGCGCACTTGGTGAATCCAGTCGGCCAGTCGGCCAATGGCTTCGATGGCGACTCTCATGCCGCTGGAGATGACGTTGCCGAAGCCGCCAGCCTCACGTACCATGCCCGAGATGCGATTGGCAATCTCCTCAAGGATTGGCGCGAAGTGCACTGCCAGGTGGTTGCCGATGCCCTGCCAGATGATGCCCAGCTCGGCGATGGCGTCATTGGCGCGCTCAACGGCGGCTGCGTCTACGTCGTTGACTGCAGCGCCCAGCTCCTCGATGGCGGTCCGGCTGGCGCGGATTGCGTCGCCGCCTTCCTGCATCAAGTTCACTATGGCGGACTGGCGGATGCCCAGCTCACGCAGAGTGTAAGCCATCTGCTGGCTGTTCAGCCCTGCTTCGCGCATGCGGTCTGCGAGCAGCGCCATTCGCTCATCAATGTCTAGGGCGATGAGTTGTTGAGCGTTGAGGCCGATGCGAGCAAGTGCATCTGCGGCCGCGCCGCCTTCGATGACGGCTTGGCCCAAGCGCTGGGAGAGTCGAAGGGTGGCAGATTGAAGTTCGCCAGAGGAGACGCCAGCCCGGCCAGCGGCCCGGTCAAGCGCCTGCAGCGCAATGGTGGTGCCGCCAAGGCCGCGCGCCAGCTTCGCCTGCTCGTCGATCAGATTCATTGATCTGCGGACGAACATCGCAAATGCGCCTGTCGCCAGGCCGGAGATGATGGAGCCCCACTTTATCAAGGCGCCGTGGATGTTGGTTACGCTGCGGTGGAGCTTGTTGAACTGCTGCTCCATCTGGCTCGTCGCCGTGCGAGTGCGACGGCCTGCATTCTCCACTTGGCGTCCAAGCTCGTCTGTGGCACGCCCAGCCCGGCGCGCATGGTCGCCGGTGCTGGACATCTCGCCTTGGGCGCGGGAAAGATCGTCCGTCTCTGCCTTTACCCGCCAGACAATGTCGCCAAGATCCATCGCCTACTTCCTCTTCCGGTTCCGCTGTTGCCGCTTCGCGATGCGACGCAGCGTTGATGCAACGCCTCTTGACACAGCTTCCCGATCGAAAACGACAGGGCGCCATGGCATCGGACAGTCGGGCGACTTGGCTTCATGGAACATGTCCACCCAAGCGCGGCTCAACCTTCTAAGGGCCAATGCCTCGCCGGGGGAGAGTTGCGTCTGCGTCAGGCGCGACCAAGAGTCAATCTCCGTGAACGGGATGGCCACAGGACCAGAAGCGCCAGGCAAACAAAACCCGATCTCTTTTTCAAGGTAGTCCAGCAGATGCTGGCCGCCTTCGAGATCGGGCATTGGTGGCTCGGCTTTGTTTCTTTCAACATAGTCTTGCCACCTCGTTAGTTTCGCCTTGCCTGGCGTCGCATTCAACCAGGCAAGGTACTTGACGCAGTCCTCAAGGGCGTCTACGCAATCATAAAAAAATTGCGGCGATCACCGATGAACTCATCAGCTTGCTCTCGCATCCAGCGATACTTGGTGTACACATGCTCCATGTCCTTGAGCTTGATCACCTCGCCATCGATGACGATGTTGTGCACGCCAATGGTGCAGGCGGCAACAAGCTCCGAAGCTTCCGCGTCGCTGCGCTCTACGGTGCGGCTCTTCTGACGCTTGCCCATGGAGCGGTTGGCGATCTCCGACACCTTGCGGCGGAATGCCGAGGAGTCGGTGCCGACCAGCGTGACGCCAATGGGACGCTCATGATCCGGATTGCCGTTCTCGTCCTCGGCGTAGAGCTTCTCGCCGTTGACCGGATGTTCGAAGTGCAGGAAGGCGCCTTTTTCTGCGGCCTTCTCCATGTCGAGATTCTTGAGATCCATGTGTTGCTCCTGTCAGAGAGGTTCATCCTGTCAGTTGAAGTCAGCCGCGCGGCGCTGACAGGGCCACCACGCGGCTGGTCCCAGAGGACTCTGTCAGCCTTCGCCGCCTTCGCCGCCATTTGGTGGCTCTTCGAAGGCGCCTTCGATGATGTCGTTGTCGATCTCCAGCGCGGTGCTGCCGCTGGTGATCTGGTCGACAGTGCCGACATTGACCGGCGCAGACATCGCCTGGGCAGAAAAGTAGAATGCGGTGCCGTCCTGAAGGACGATCCGGAACGAGTAACTGTCGTCGGAGTCTACGGCATCGCGCAGCATCTCTTGGCCTGTGTCTTCTGGGTCGAATGCGTACTGGAGCTGGATGGCGCCGTCGTTGTAAGAGCCTTTGCGCTTGACAGTTCGACGGTCGCCGAGCGGGTTGTGGGTGACCAGCGTGAACTCTTTGCCGAATTGACCAAGATCAGTGACTTCACCGATCTCGTTCCAATCAGCGGCCTCGAAGTCCGCGAGAGTGTACCCACTGGAAAGCGGCATCGCGATGGAGATTCGAGTGCCGGCGGAAGTCCTTGCATTGCTCATGACTCAGTCCTCTTCTGGTGTGGTAACCAAGCCGGTCACTCGGAGACGCGCTTGGCTCGTTGTCACTCGTTGTCCCGTCACCTTGCCACCAACTAACGGCAGACTTTCGCAGAACGAGCGGAACAAGATCACTCGGCCATCGGACAGATGCAGCTCGCAATTCTCGACTGTCCGATTGGCCTGTGACAAGGCCAACTTGTGTTGACCATTATCTGTGCTATCGCGGTACAAGGACAAGCTTACTGTCCCATAATCCGGCATCGCGGGCAGATATTCGACGGCAGGCCCTGCCAGCGGCTTGTGCCGGATGACCTGCGGCTGAGCCTGAAAGAACTCGTACCGTTGAATGCCCCCGACAGGCTCGCCGCCAAAGAACAGCGTGGCGTCGCCGCCGTCCAGAATCCTCTGTTCCGACATCACATGTCCTCGCAGTAAGCGCGCAGCGTAATCTCGCAGAATGGCCTGCCGTCCCTCAGCTGAGAGGGGCTGCGCGCGGGTGACACCACTTCCAAAATAGAGAGGCCTTCCGTGGCCGCGACATCGGCGCCGAGACGCACGTGTCGCACTAGGCTTCCTGCCAAGTTCGCAAGGTCAGACGGCTTCCCCGCCTCACCGATGAGCAACACCCCAACGTCCAGCTGCTGGACCAAAACATCGCTTGGGCCATCGCCGGTCTTGCGCAGCACCATGATCCGACTTGCGCGAGTCTGTTCGCTGTCGTCCCATGAGTGTAGCTGGGTCTCATAGTCTGCCAGCAGGCCAGACGCTCGCAGCGCAATGTCCACCCTGTCCA
>ERZ869909.1517-NODE-1517-length-18647-cov-318.997361_pt1 | contig 18647 bp, 13 predicted proteins | sample MGYA00520892_ERZ869909 | MGnify/ENA primary metagenome ERZ869909 (study PRJEB32215, sample SAMEA104723947) | bioreactor metagenome | biome: bioreactor; feature: anaerobic bioreactor; material: water | place: China | collected 2015-03-12 ...
GGCGGGCGGGTGCTCTTCGAAGACTTCCAGATGCGAATCGACGCCTATAAGGAGGCGCGCGACTATCCGGCGCGGCGTGGCGTATCCTATCTATCGGCCCACCTTCGTTTCGGGACGGTTTCGCTGCGCGAACTGGCCGCCTGGGCCTGGACCCGGGGTAGCGCCGGCGCGCAGTGCTGGCTGAACGAATTGGTCTGGCGCGACTTCTATCACATGATTCTGTGGCACCAGCCGAAGGTCGTGAGCGAAAACTTCCGCAGCGAGTTCGATGCGGTGTGCTGGGACGATGCGCCCGAACTGTTCGCCGCGTGGACTGAGGCGCGCACCGGCTACCCGCTGGTCGATGCCGCGATGCGGCAGCTGCACACGGCGGGCTACATGCACAACCGCCTGCGCATGGTTACCGCGTCGTTCCTGACCAAGGACCTCGGCATCGACTGGCGCCTGGGGGAACGGCATTTCGCGCAGTGGCTGATCGATTATGATCTGGCCGCGAACAACGGCGGATGGCAATGGGCTGCCTCCACCGGTTGTGACGCCCAGCCCTGGTTCCGCATCTTCAATCCGGTGACACAATCCGAACGCTTCGATCCGGCAGGACGCTTCATTCGTCGCTACCTGCCGGAGCTGGCGCGTGTGCCGGATCGTTTCATTCACGCGCCATGGAAGATGAGTCCGGCGGACCAGAGGGCGTGTCGCGTTGAGATCGGCAAGGATTACCCCGCCCCGGTTGTCGATCACGCGCGGGCGCGCGAACGCACGCTCGCGCGCTTCGAGATCACGAAGGCCTGAAGACTGGAGTCCGGCAGCCTGCTGGCGTGCGCGCTAGTGCGCGGTTCCGGTCAGGCTGGCGATGATGCCTAGCAACTCGTCTTCGTCGTAGGGCTTGCCGAGGTAGTGGCTGGCGCCGAGGCTCATCGCGTATTCGCGGTGCTTGTCCGCGAGGCGTGAGGTGATCATGATCACCGGCACTTCGCGCGTATGGTCGTCGGCACGCAGATTCCGCAGCAGGTCGAAGCCGTCCATGCGCGGCATCTCGATATCCGACAGGATGACGTCGGGTACCGTCTCGACGAGCTGTTCGAGGGCGTCCGTGCCGTCCTTCGCCGTAAGGACCCGATAGCCCTCGCGCTCCAGAAGTCGGCCGGTGATCTTCCGCACGGTCAGCGAATCGTCGACGATCATCACCGTCGTCTGGTGCGCAACCGGTTCAGGGGCCGGAAGCCCTTCGGCGACAGCTGTCGTCTCGGTGCGACCGGTCTGCTGGCTGGCCAGTGCCACCGGGTTGATGATAAATACGATTTCCCCATCGCCGAGCACGGTGACCCCGGTAATGCCAACGATTCGCACAACCTGCGGGCCTGCGTTCTTGACGACGACTTCCTGGTTTCCCCGCAGACTGTCTACCTGCACCGCTAGCGTCTCGCCCCCGGTGCGCAGCAACAGAACCCATGCGAACCGCTGTGGCTCGGGTCGGGCAGCGTGGTCGCCGAGCAGCCACGGCAGGTAGGTGTGCGGGTAGAAAGCATCTTGCCAGTGCACGCCACCGTCCGAGATGACCTGATCGAGCGGGTCGGGTTTGAGCTCCATGACCTGCGCAATCATGCCCGACGGTATCGCGTAAGTGGCGGTGCCGACCCTGACGAGCAGGGCTTGCGTCGCAGCGAGCGTCAGTGGCAGGAAGATGCGGAACTCGGTTCCTTCACCAGCCGTGCTGCTGACGTCTATTCGCCCCCCGACCGAGGCGGTTTCCGCCTTGACAACATCCATGCCGACACCGCGGCCTGCTACGGTTGAGACACTTGCCGAAGTCGTAAAGCCCGGCATGAAGATCAGGTTGGTCAGTCGGCGGACGTCTGCCTCTTCGTCGTCGCCGAGCAAACCTTGCGCCCTGCCTCTCTCGGCGATTCGCTGGAGGTCGAGGCCTGCGCCATCGTCCGACAGCGAGATCGCGATCTCGTTGCCTTCCTGGCGAACCGTGAGCGTGATCTGGCCGATGGGCGCCTTGCCCGCAGCAACGCGTTGCTCAGGAAGTTCGATTCCGTGTGCCACCGCGTTCCGCAAAAGATGCTCGAGCGGCGCGGTAATGGTTTCCAGTACGCCGCGGTCGAGCTCGATGCGACCGCCTCGCAAGTCGAGGTTGACCCGCTTGCCCAGCTCCTTGGCGCTCTGCCGTACGATCCGGTAAAGCCGGTCGGCCAGGCTATCGAACGGCACCATGCGCACCTGCATCAGCGCCTGCTGCAGTTCCCGCGACATTCGCGCCTGGCCGTTGAGTGCCAGCTCGGCACCGTCGAGGTTGCGCAACAGGTTTTGCTGCACCGTCGTAACGTCGCCGACGCTCTCGGCCATCATCCGGGTGAGTTCCTGCAGGCGGGTGTAACGGTCCATCTCGAGCGGATCGAACTCTGCATGAGTCGACTCGGCCTGCGCAATACGCGTCTGCATCTGCATCTCGGCCTGAATCTCGACTTCGCGCAACTGGTTTCGCAGACGAATGACGTTTTCGGTCAGATCCAGCAGCGACATGCGCAGCGTGCGCAGCTCACCGTCGATCCGGGTACGTGCAATACCGATTTCGCCCGCCTGGTTCACGAAGTTGTCGATGGTGTCTGCGCGTACGCGGAGCGTTGAGGAGAGGGCGCCACCCGGCTCCGCACCCTCCATCTCGGCTGCGATAGCTGCCGTGGCGGGCTGGGCGGTCTCAGGTTTCTGCTCCTCGGGCTCGGGACGGCCCAGTCGTTCGATGGACTGGGTGGCCAGATCAAGGCCGGATTCAAGTTCTTCGAGGAGACTCTCGGTGTCGCGTCCTGCGTTGAGCGCGCTCTCAAGGCGCGACTCCAGTTGGTGCACGTGCTCGCCGAGGCGCATCGCGCCCGCCATTCTTGCGCTGCCCTTCAGCGTATGAAGCAGTCGTGCCGTCGCGGTGGCAGGTTCCGGTCGAGCCGGATCGCTGCGCCATTCGCGCAGCGTCGTGTTCAGCTGCGCAAGCAGATCGTTGCCTTCCTCGATGAATATTGGCAGCAGCTGAGCATCGAGATCGTCGTGAACCGGCGCCGCAGGTTCCAGCGCGGCTTCCGGTGCTGGAGCCGCCTCGATGACGGCTGGCGGTTCGGGTTTCGCAAGCTCCTGTGCTGCTGCCGCTGTCGTTGCTCCTATGGCGTCCGCTGCCGGCTCGGCGTCGATTTCGTATGCTGCCTCTTCCTCGGCAACGGGTTCGAGCTCCTCCGGTGCAACATCGCGGCCGACACTGTCGAGTTGTTCCTCGAGTTCAGTGACCCGAAGCGGCATCGAAAGGCGTTCGGCCTCTCCGAGCATGGTGTCCAGCGTGACCACGCTCTGCTCGAGCAGATGAGCTTCGGGTATGGTCGGTACCGTCTGCCGTTCGATCAGACGCTCGAGCGCGTGTTCGAGCGCTCGTGCCAGGGTATGCATCGCACCGATGCGAGCGGTTCCCGAGATGCCGGCGAGCGTGTGTGCGGAGCGCTGCGCATGCTCACCCGGAAGGTGGGACGGATTGCGGAGCAGTATGTCGCATTCTTCGGCGAGCGAGGCGAGGTGGACCTTCGCTTCCGAGCGGAACAGATCGTAGAGCCCGCTGGACAGTTCGATATCGCCAATGCGCAAGGACTGGGTGGTCGTGGCGGGCAGCGGCGCTGCCGATCCTGGTGCGGGCGAGGGCTCCTCGGGCGCGACGGCCTCGGCTGCGAGACCTTCTTCGGATGTTGGCGCTGGTGTGGGTACGTTGTCCTCGCGGAGACCGTCGAGCGCGGTAGGCTCGGCAGTGACCTGTGCGGTCTCGGATGATGGGGGCTCGACAACAGGTTCCGCCTCAACGTCGGGGATGGCCTGGTCGGAAAGGTCGTCGGCAAAGGTGGCGAAGCTGTCGTCCCTCGCGGGCTCCACTTCCTCTTCGGTCGAAGTGTCCGAGCTCGCGGGTTCGGATTCGAGTTCGAGGTCGAGGTCGCCGAAGTCGAAAGGCTCGGCCTCCGGCAGAAACGCTGGCGGCGCCGATTCGGCTTCCAGGGCCGATGCTTCCGTTGCCGGCTGAGCAGTCTCCGGTTCGCCTGCTTCGGCGCTGGGTGCGGCGCTGACGGCGCCCGCATCGGGCTCAGGCTGGAACTCCTCGAGAGCGTCGGTCGGCACGCCTTCCAGTGAGGTGATCTTGAGGGTCGGGTCCTCCCCTGTCGCCCAGATGCCGTCCTCGAGAAGAATCTCAGCGCCGAGCTCGCTTTCATCGAGCAACAGCAGTCCGTCTGCGGTTTCGGGTTCCGGTTCCTCCTCCGCCGATGCTTCTGAGTCAAGCGTCGGCAAAGGCATGTCTTCGGTGCCCGGGCCTGCCTGCTCGACGGCTGCAGCCTGTTCGAAAGACGGCAGCGACTCATCCGAGGCGCCGAAGTCTGCACCAGGTTGCGACTCTTCGGCCGTGAGCGCTTCTTCCGGTGGCAGACGAGACTCCGTCGCCTCAGCGAGCGTGGGCTCGGATATCAACTCGGCCGATGCGGCTGCGGTCGCGGTTTCGGGGGCTTCCATCAATCGCAGGCGTTCGGCATCGGCCATGAGCGGCTGGACATCGAGGCTGAGTCCGCCTTTCGCTGCGATCTGTTCGACCCACACGCTGAAGCGTCGATGCGCCTCCTCGATCAGTTCCACCAGTGTGTCGTTTGGCGGCCATTCAAGCTGAAGCCAGCGGTTCAGGGTTTGCTCAATGGCCCATGCGGCGTCTCCGAGTTCGGTGAGGCCGACCATGCGCCCACTACCCTTCAGGGTGTGGAAGCCACGTCGAACGACGGTGAGCGCTTCCGGGTCTGCCACTGAAGGGCGTATTGCGTCGATGTGGCTGGTAATCGTGTCGAGTACTTCGCGGGCTTCTTCGAGGAAGATCTCGAGTAGCTCTTCGTCGATCTCGTCGGCTTCTTCAGGCGTTGCTGCGGACGGGGCCGGCGATGCAGGCGGAAGAGGCGGTGCCTCGAACGGAGCGTGTGTCGGCCCCGCTTCTTCCACACGCTGTGCCGCTTCGAGCACTGGAGCGGTATCGGACGCCGCCTCGGATTCGAGCGGCGCCTCGAACTCGAATACCGCTTCGGACTCGAGCTCCTCCGCCAGCGCAGTCGGCTCGGGCTCAGGGCCGGCCTCTTCGCCGGCTTCAGGCTCCAGAAAGCTTCGCAGGTCCGCCGGGCCATGCTTCAAGGCCTGAACGTAAAAGCCGAGAGCGGACAACTCATGTGCCAGTGTCTCATGCGCCGACGGTTCGAGTTCCTGGCCCTCGGCCAGGCGCGCGACCGTGTCAGCAGACCGCTCGATCAGCGCGACGGCCAGATCGTCGCCGACAAGGGTCAGCGCTCCCTGTATCTGGTGCAATGGGTTGGCGAGCGTCGCAAGCGGAGCGCGCTTGTTGGGATTGCGGAAGTAATCGTCGAGCGCCTGTTCGACTTGCGCCAGGCTGCTGATGATCTCGCGCGCGACCTGAGCCCGCGCTTGCCTCTCGTTGAGCTTGCGTGCTGCGTCGATCGTTGCGGAGTCGTCGGCCGCTGCCAGCTGTTCGCCGCGAGAGAGCGCCTCGAGACGGGCAACCGTATCGGCAACCTGATTCTCGAAATCGCTTTCGGAGACGCCGCGATCGAGCGCGATCTCGACCAGCAGCAAGGCCGATGCGGCCTCGAGCCCGGCCGCGTCACCAAAGCGCAGAGGATCCTTGCGAAGCCACGCCACGAATTGGGAAAGACCTTCCGTGAGTTGCTCGAACGCGGGGCGTCCGAGTTGCCGACCCAGTTCGCCAAGCTTTCCGACGTGAGATTCGAAACGGGGAAGGGCAGCGGCCTGGCCGTCGCTGAACTCATCCCAAGCCCGTTTGGCAGCAAGTACCTCTTGATGCAGGGATTTCAGCAATGGCGCGAGGGGTACCTCGGTAACCGTGCTCCCGGCTGCAGGAATCAGCTTGTCGAGTTGCCAGGCATTGCGGATGCCCTGTTGCAGAGTGCCTTCGAGCCCAGACTGAGCGAGCCAGTAGAGGGTTTCGCGAAGAAGCCCTTCCGGTGGTGTGCGCAAGCCGCGTTGCTGCTGCCGAAGCTCCTTGTCATAGCGCGTGCACAGATTGCGGATGAGTGTGTTGGTCGGCAAGGCACCCTGTGCCAACGCATCGAAGAAACCCTGGGCTGCCCACCACAGGGCGGTACTTGTGTGGCTCGCCTGCAAGGCCTGCGCCTGGGATGCGGCATTCCGCATAAGGATCGCGCCCTCTGGCTTCCCCGGTGCTTTGAGCCAGCTCAGCAGGCCGCGCTGGAAATCCGCACGGGCGCGTCTGAGACCTGCGTCCCAGGCCTGGCCCTTGAGTTCGGGGCCCTTCTGGCGGACTGGCGCCCTGACGGCGAGATCAGGATAGAAGAGATCTGCCGGATTTGGGACCTTATTGCCCCGAGCGCCTTCGATGACGCCGTAAAGTTCGGCTAACCGCAAGGCTTGGTCGGGCGCGCCGCGCACGATGTCTTCGAGGTAGTTGCCGATTGATGCGAGACCACGCTGACAGACCGAGATGGCCTCGTCAGCGCCGCCGACTTGTTCCTCTCGCGCGAGTGACCCGAGCAAGCGCTCCAGCGCAATGGCGAACTGTGTCAGGCCGTCCAGCCCGACGATCGATAGCGCGCCACACGCTTGGTGCAGATGAGTTTGCGCAAACTGGATGTGGGTGGTGCGCTCACCGGAGGAAGATGCGGCCAGGCCGAGGGCTTCCTCCGCTTTTGAAAGCGCCTGATCGATCTCGCTCTTGACCCAGGTAAGTGGGCCCAGATCCAGTTCGGTGGTTTGCGTCATGGCAACGTTCTCCCGCCTCCGCGCGGACTCAGACCTTGAAGCCGGACACCGAACCCTTGAGCTCGACGGCGAGATCGGCCAGTTCGCCAATCGACACTGCGGTCTGCTCGGTGCCTCGGGTCGTTTGCTCGGTAATGGCGAGAATGTCCTTCATCGTGTTCGCAACCCGACCTGCCGTTGCAGCCTGTTGCTGGATCTCGGTCGAAATCTGCTCAATGAGGCGGGCGGTTTCGGTTGAAACTTCATCGATTTCGGCAAGCGCCTGACCTGCTGCGTCGGACAGTTGCGCACCGTCGACCACGTCTCGGGTGGCGCTTTCCATAGCGCCGACTGCGTCCTTGGTGTCGGTCTGAATGGTTTTCACGATCGCCGCAATCTGCTTGGTCGCCTCTGCGCTTCGTTCAGCCAGGCGCTGCACTTCTTCCGCAACGACCGTGAAGCCACGACCGGCTTCGCCGGCCGAAGCCGCCTGGATCGCCGCGTTGAGCGCGAGTACGTTGGTCTGCTCGGTAATGTCCGAAATCAGTTCGACGATCTCGCCGATCTCCTGGGACGATTCGCCGAGGCGCTTGATTCGCTTGGAGGTCTCCTGGATTTGCTCGCGGATACCCTGCATGCCCTTGATCGTGTTCTCCACCGCATTGGTGCCCTTGCGTGCCGCATCGCGCGACTTGCGGGCGACCTGGGCAGATTCGAGGGCGCGTTCGGAGGATGAAGTCATGGACTGCGCCATGCGCTGCACAGTGTCTCCCGCCTGCTCGATTTCGCGCGTCTGGCGCTCGGTGGCATCGAGCAGCTCGTTCGATGTTTTCTGTGCCGATTCGGTGGCGAGCGTGACGCGGCTGGCAGCATCGTTGATTCGACGCACCAGAACCGAGAGTTCCTCGACCGTATAGTTCACCGAGTCTGCGATCGCGCCGGTGATGTCTTCGGTAACCGTCGCGCGAACCGTAAGGTCGCCGTCCGCGAGGTCGCCCATTTCGTTCATCAGGCGCAGAATTGCCTGTTGCGAAAGGTTGCGATCATCCTCGGCCTGGAGGCGGCGGGCTTCGGTCTCGGCTCGGCGCTCCTGAATATCTTCGTTGTAGGTTCTTGCGATCAGCCAGAGCAGCAGCAACGCAAGCAATCCGCTTGCGATGGCGCCGACCGTTGCTGCGCCGATGCCCCGCACCGTCTGGTCATAGGCGTCGGACAGTTCGCGAGTGCGCTCGAGAAGCTGGGTCGAGTCGCCGAAGAGGCGCGCACCGGCCTGTTTGGCCTGAACCAGGAACTGCATGTTTGCGAGAATGTTGGTGACAGCCTCGAGCGACTCCTGGGCAGCGCCTTCAAGATCGGTCACACGTTGACGTACATCGAAATCGCGACTGGTCTGACGCAGCTCGGTCAGCAACTCGCGGAAGGTGTTGGCGTCCTTGCCGATCAGAAAAGCCACTTCCGGGTCGATGGCGGTTGCGACCAGCAGCGCATTGGCGTTTCGAGCGATGCGCTGGGTCAGCATCACGAGACTGTTCGCCGAGGCGATGTCCGCGGCGTCCGCGCCGGCTTGCAGTTTGAGTGCCGCGATCTCCTCGGTGAGATCGAGAAGTTCTGAGCTCTGCACGTTGATCGTCTCGACCGAACGGTTCAGGTTGGCGAGGTTGGTGTCCTGGCTGAGCAGCTGACGTGCGTCGCGGTCGGAGCGAGCCCAGATTTCACTGAGTGCATCGAGCTGGGGAGTGACTGTAGCCGGGCTGGGCGGCACTTCGCTGTTGCCCAGCATGCCGCCGTTGATCAGCGTATTGAGCAGTGTCGTGAAGCGGGCGTTGGCCCCACGCAATTCGCTGAACGCGTCCGCATCACCCTGGATCGCGAGCTGCCCGGCCTTCGCGATCTGCTGCGAGAGCATCTGCAGCTCACCAGCCGCAGAAATGTACAGCGTGGAGTTTGCGGTCTGACGGCCCTGATAGACAAGCAGGCCAACGGTGATGATGACGAACAAGCCAAAAACGAGACCGAGCGTCTTCATGCGCTCGGCCGCGCTGCGCCGCGCTGGTGCCTTTTGGGGCTCATTGCTGCCCCCAGCCGTTGGCGTGCCTGTGTCGAGAATCGTGGTCTGCGATTCGGTATCGTTGTTCTGGTCCGCTGACTTGTCGGAAAGCTGGGATGCCATTGAGCTTGCTCCGCCGCTAGAAAAAGCTGGTTCGGTTGATTTGGGAGATCAGGTTGAACTGATCCCGGCCTCGAGAAAACGGGGGTGTCGTATCAGGGTGACGACATCGAGTCGTTGCCACTCGGTGCCCTGGATGTCCCGCACCTTGCCCGCGACCCAGGGGCGCGGGTCTTCCGCGCCTGCGATCTCCTCGAACTCCTCCGGGCTGCGCAGGCCGCTGGTGCGTGAGCATAGCAGCGCGCTATTGACGCCGTGACGCGGGTGAATCAACAGCAACCGGGCCCGGCCGCCGACCGGCAGGTTCGGGTGGTCATGGAAGTTGGCGAAATCGACGACGCCGTACAAGGTCCCGCGCACATTGGCTACGCCTCTGAACCAGGAGCGCGTCAAAGGTACGTGGCTGACCGGCGGCACTGGCAGGACCTCCCCGGTGTCGGTGAGATCCACGAGCCAGTGCTCTTCGCCGGCCTCGACACCCAGCAATGTACGTCGGTCGCCGGTGCGTGCCTCGGCAAGACGTTTGACCAGGTTCTCCTGAAACTCCCTAAGGCTGATCCGCCGTGCCATCCCGGGTCAGCCCATCTTCGCGATTTTGGCGAGGAGCTCAGCGTGATCGACCGGCTTGACCATGTAGTCGAGTGCACCCTGTCGCATGCCCCAGATCTTGTCGGTTTCCTGGGACTTGGTGGTGCAGATGATGATCGGGATCGAGCCGGTAACCGGGTCGCGCGAGATGGTGCGAGTGGCCTGATAACCGTTCATTCCAGGCATCACGACGTCCATCAGAATCAGGTCCGGCAGTTCGCTCTTGCTCTTGGCGATTGCTTCCTCACCGCTCTCTGCGGTCAGAACCTGGTAACCCTTGCTGGTCAGTGCCTCGGTCATTGCAAACCGTTCGGTGGGTGAGTCGTCCACCACGAGAATCTTCTTGATCGGCATTGTCTGTCTTCTATCTCCGCAAAAAATCAGCTGCGACCGGCGGTATGGTGTGCGACGGTCTTCAGTAGACTATCTTTGGTAAACGGCTTGGTCAGGTATTCGTCAGAGCCGGCCATGCGTCCGCGCGCGCGGTCGAACAAGCCGTCCTTCGATGACAGCATGATCACCGGGGTGGCAGCCAGCTTGGCATTCTTCTTGATGAGCGAACAGGTCTGGTAACCGTCGAGGCGCGGCATCATGATGTCGACGAAGATCACGTCGGGTTTGTGGTCTGCGATCTTTGCAAGGGCGTCGAAGCCGTCTTCGGCCAGAATGACTTCGCATCCGGCCTGACCCAGAAAGATCTCGGCACTGCGGCGAATGGTGTTGCTGTCATCGATCACCATCACCTTGAGTCCGCTCAGGTTCATGCAAAAAATCCTTTTCCCGCTGAAACGCACATGTCGTCACGGATGATGCGCGAGCCCATGGCTTACGCACCCCCTCCGAGGGTTGGCATGGACGCGGGTGAGTCGGTGCAAATCATATTTCCACCATTTCGAAGTCTTCCTTTCGTGCCTCGCACTCGGGGCAGGTCCAGTTCGGGGGAATGTCTTCCCACCTGGTGCCCGGTGCGATGCCCTCCTGCGGCAGTCCGGCGGCCTCGTCATAGATGAAGCCACATATCAGACACATATACGTTTTGTAATTGGCGTCGGACATGTCTTGGCGTCCAGGTATGGCTTTGGCTGTAGAATCGGCTCGCGGCATCTTACCGCATTTTCATTTCAATGCCAGAGTGAAACGCCTTTGGGAACCAACGGGATCATGACTTTTCGCACGAACAATGCATATTCCGCTGTCTTGGCCTTCGGTTGCCTCGAAACGACGTCCGGAGAGGGTCTGCAGTCGGATGTGCTCACGCTGGCGAGCATGGGCTGCCACCCGTTGTCGGTTGCCTGCGCAGTTGCGGTTCGCGACACGCGGGGGGTGGATGAAGTGTCGGTGCTTGATGCCGAAGTGATCGTGGCACAGGCGCAGGTGATACTGGAAGATGTGCCGGTGGCCGCCTTTCGTGTAGGCATGCTCGGCAGCGTCGAGAATGTTGCTGCAGTGGCTGCATTGCTTTCCGACTATCCGGAGACGCCGCTGGTGCTCGAGCCATCGCTGGCGCTGATCGATTTCCTCGATGAAGACGGCGAGGAGTATTGCCAGGCGCTGATGCAGCTCTTGCTGCCGATGGCATCAGTGCTGGTCGTTGGTCAGCGCGATCTCGAACGTCTTGTCGTGGAAGGCAGCAGCGATCAGGATGACGGAGAGGGTGGCATCGACCAGACCGCAGCGCTCGAGGCGGTATTCGCTGCCGGAGTTGGTCACGTACTGCTTTGTGGCGGGGATTCGCCGGGTGACGAGATCGAGAACGTCCTTTACGTGAATGGGACGCCACTGCGCAGCGACCGTTGGCGACGTCTGGCAGGGCACTACCTCGGCGCACGCGCCCTGCTGGCCACAGCGATTGCGGCATCGCTCGCACAGGGCATGGATGTTGCACGAGCGTGTCGTGAGGCGGAGGAGTTCGTCTTCCAGGCGCTTTCGAGCGCGTACCGGATCGGCATGGGGCTGGCTCTGCCAGACCGGTTGTTCTGGACCCGGGAGGATGCCGGGCGTGAGGACTGAATACCGCATGCGTGGCCTGTACGCGATCACCCCGGACGTCCAGAACAACGAAGCGCTGCTTGCGCTCGTTCGGGCCGTCCTCGCGGGTCAGCCGGCGCTGCTTCAGTATCGCAACAAGCTGGCATCGGATGAACTGCGCCGCGTCCAGGCTGCCGCGCTGCTCGCCGAGTGCCGTGCCGGGGGTATTCCGCTGATTGTGAACGACGATGTCGATCTGGCCGTCGCGATCGGAGCCGATGGGGTGCATGTCGGTGGTGACGACGGCGACGTGGCGGAGGTCCGGCGGCGTATTGGTGGGCAGATGCTGCTCGGGGTCAGTTGCTACGCGGATTTCGATCGCGCCGTCGCGGCGCGGGATGCCGGCGCCGATTACGTGGCCTTCGGTGCAGTGCGGCCGTCAGGCACCAAACCGCGGGCAGTGAGGGCGCCGCTGGCGCTCTTTTCCCGTGCTGGTGCGCTGGGTTTGCCACTGGTCGCGATTGGCGGAATCTCGCTGGACAATGCAGCGGAGGTGGTCGAGGCGGGTGCGGACATGCTGGCAGTCATCAGTGATGTCTTCGATTCGCCGGATCCCGCGCAGCGGGCGGCTGCCTATCAAGAACTGTTCGATCGCGTCGAGCACGACCGCTGACGCGGGTGGACCCGGGCTGCGTCGCGGGCGACAATGCGTCGCTCAAAAGCCAAAACTTTCTTACAAGAGAACTTATGAACAGCAAGAACGAAGCCCTCTTCGAGCGCGCCGGAAAGACCATCCCCGGTGGAGTGAACTCCCCGGTGCGCGCCTTCAGATCGGTCGGCGGCACGCCTCGCTTCATCGAGCGGGCAGAGGGTGCGCGGGTCTGGGATGCAGACGGCAAGGTCTATGTCGACTACGTCGGCTCGTGGGGGCCGGCGATCGCAGGCCATGCCCACCCTGCAATCGTCGAAGCCGTGCGCGAGGCGGCGTTGCGCGGCCTCTCCTTCGGCGCGCCGACCGAAGCCGAGATCGAAATGGCAGAGCGGCTGTGTGCCCTGTTGCCGTCGATGGACATGGTTCGGCTGGTCAGTTCCGGCACCGAGGCGACGATGAGCGCGATCCGCCTCGCGCGCGGTTTCACAGGCCGTGACGCGATCGTCAAGTTCGAGGGCTGCTATCACGGCCATGCGGACAGCCTGCTGGTCAAGGCCGGCTCAGGGCTTCTGACTTTCGGCAACCCGTCTTCCGGCGGCGTGCCAGAGGACTTCGCGAAGCACACGATCGTGCTCGACTTCAACGACCTCGACCAGGTCGAAACGGTCTTTCGTGCCCGCGGCGCAGAGATCGCGGCGGTCATCGTCGAGCCGGTCGCCGGCAACATGAACCTGATCAAGCCGCGCCCGGGATTTCTCGAGGGCTTGCGCCGCATTTGCAGCGAATACGGCTCGGTGCTCATCTTCGACGAGGTGATGACCGGTTTCCGCGTCGGTCCGCAAGGCGTGCAGGGTCTATATGGCATCACCCCGGATCTCACCACCCTCGGCAAGGTGATCGGCGGTGGCATGCCGGTGGGCGCCTTCGGCGGGCGCCGCGACATCATGGAGTGCATTGCGCCGCTCGGTTCGGTGTACCAGGCCGGCACCCTGTCGGGCAGTCCAGTTGCGGTCGCGGCCGGACTGGCGTCCCTGCAGCTGCTATCGGCGCCGGGTTTTTACGAAACCTTGTCGGCGCGCGCCGAGCGTCTCGTGAAGGGTCTTGCCGCTGCGGCAAGTGATGCTGGCGTGGTCTTCAGTGCAGACTCGGTAGGCGGCATGTTCGGTATTTACTTCTCGGAGTCGGTGCCGGCATCTTACGGTGAAGTCATGGCCTGCGATCGTGACCGCTTCAATCGCTTCTTCCATGCCATGCTGTCGGCCGGCCACTATTTCGCCCCCTCAGCGTTCGAGGCGGGGTTCGTCTCGGTGGCGCACAGCGAAGCAGACATCGATGCGACCGTCGAAGCTTCGCGAGAGGCATTCGCATCCTTGTGATGACGGCGCGAGAGCCGGGCGGGGGCGTTGCCGCCGCCCCCGGCACTTCACAGCAGGAAGATCGTCGCCAGCCCGAGGAAGATGAAGAAGCCGCCCGAGTCGGTCAGACCGGTGATCATCACCGAGCTGCCGAGAGCCGGATCGCGGCCGAAACGGGTGCGGATCATCGGGATCAGCACGCCTGCGCTGGCGGCGAGCAGGAGGTTGAGTATCATCGCGGAAGTCATGACCACCCCGAGCGACCAGCTGCCATAGAGCCACCAGGCCATCACGCCGAGAAAGCCACCCCAGAACACCCCGTTGATCACGGCGACCCCCATCTCCTTGCGGATCAGGCGCTTCATCGCTGAGTGCTCGACCTGGCCCATTGCGATCGCGCGCACGATCATGGTGATTGTCTGGTTGCCGGAGTTGCCGCCGATGCCGGCGACGATCGGCATCAGCGCGGCGAGTGCGACCAGCTTCTCTATTGAGCCCTCGAAGGCGCCGATCACCCGCGACGCGATGATCGCGGTGACCATGTTTATCGCGAGCCAACCCCAGCGGTTCTTTACCGAGTGCCACACCGGAGCGAAGATGTCTTCCTCCTCGCGCAGACCGGCGTTTGACAGGATTTCGTGCTCGGTTTCCTCGCGGATGTAATCGACCACGTCGGTCACCGTCAGGCGTCCAATAACCCGCTTTTCCGAATCGACCACCGGCGCCGAGATCAGGTCGTAGCGTTCGAAGGCCTGGGCTGCATCGTCCGCGTCGTCGCCCGGTTCGAAGCTGATGATGGTCTCGGTGCGCATCAGGGTGCTGACCAGGGTCTCAGGGTCGTTGGTGAGCAGCTGCTCCAGGGTCAGAATGCCGCGCAGGTGCTCTTCGCGATCCACCACGAAGAGCTTGTCCGTGTGCTCGGGAAGCTCATCGAACCGGCGCAGGTAGCGCAGGACCACCTCCAGCGTGACGTCCTCGCGAACCGTCACCATGTCGAAGTCCATCAACGCCCCGACGGTGTCCTCGGGGTAGGACATGGCCGCGCGCAGTTGCTCACGCTCCTCGGTATCCAGCGACTGGAAGACATCCTGGATGACCTCGGGCGGCAGGTCGGGCGCAAGGTCGGCGAGTTCGTCGGCGTCCAGACTTTCTGCAGCAGCCTTGAGCTCCTGCGGGTCCATCGTCTCGATGAGCGACTCGCGCACCGCATCCGAGACTTCCAGCAGGATCTCGCCGTCCCTTTCCGCCTTGACCAGGTTCCAGAGGAACAGGCGTTCGTCCAGCGGCAGGGCTTCGAGGATGAAGGCGATGTCGGCCGGATGCAGTTCGTCCAGCCTGTGCTGCAGCTCTGCCAGGTGCTGCCGATGGACGAGATCCTCGACGAGATCGTGACGTGGCATGTCCTGGCGCAGCACCAGATCCTCGACGAGTCTCTGGCGCGACAACAGCTCCTGCACATCTCGCAGGTGTTGCTGAACGTCGTCGGGGTGGCGCTCGGGTTCTTCGGACATGATCTCGGGTCGCGAAAAAGGCTCAAAGCGCAATTCTACGGCTTGCGCCTGCTATAGGCGATCCCGGAGGCTGTTAACCCGCACTTCCCTCACCATCACGGCCGCGACCACCGATGCGCTCGTTGAAGCATGCCGTACGCCTGCACTGTCGCGAAATCCCTGCGGTGCACCACAGCGGCACCTCGGCGCCCTCGCGACGCGTCCGTGTGAGAGATGCGGGTTAATCTGCCGGAATCCGGCTCGCGCGCATGCGTTGGCGGACTCGCTCCGCATGGCTGGTCATGCGTGGTCCGAACTCGCGCTCGTAGCGTCTGGGATTCGGAAGTTTGACCGCCAGCCGGCTTGCCTCGCCCGGACCGAGACGGTCGGCGGAGACGCGGAAATAGTGCTGTGCCGCGGCTTCGGCGCCGAATACGCCTTCGCCCCATTCGACCACGTTGAGATAGACCTCGAGAATGCGCCGCTTGTCCCAGGTCTGCTCGATCATGACCGTAATGATCGCTTCCTGGCCTTTGCGCAGATAGCTGCGTTTGGGTGACAGGAAGAGGTTTTTCGCGAGTTGTTGGCTGATGGTCGAGCCACCGGCGGTGCGCGTGCCGCGCGCCCGGTTACGTTCGATGGCGTGCTGGATCCCGTGCCAGTCGAAACCCTGATGCTGCATGAAGCGGTCGTCCTCGGCGGCGACCACCGCGCGCTTCAGGTGCACCGAGATGCGCTCGTAGGGGACCCATTCGTGACGGAGCTGGGCCTGCGGATCACGCTCGCGCAGTTCAGCCAGCTGCAGCCGCATGAAGCGCGTGCTGGTGGGGTTATTGTGTTCCCACCACAGCACATGGGCGAAGAACCAGGCCTGCACAAGCACGAAGGCCAGCAGCAGGACGGCGAGGATCCGCCCAAGAAACCGAAAAGCCCGTTTCATCCACCCGCGAGCTGGCGGCGCAACTCCGCCAGCACCGGTGTGGTGTCCGGTCTCACGCCACGCCACAACGCGAAGCTCTCGGCGGCCTGTTCGACCAGCATGCCAAGGCCGTCCGCGAGGCGCGCGGCGCCTGCGCGATCGGCCGCAACCAGGAATGCAGTTGGTGTCGCGCCGTACATCATGTCGTAGGCCAATGACCCTGACGCGTAAATGGCCGGCGGCAGCTCAGGCGCTTCGGCTGCCAGGCTCGCGGCCGTTGCGTTGATCACGATGTCGAAGTCCAGCCCGGCAAGGCCTTCGAAACCGCAGGCTTCGAGTGGCGCCTGGGGTGCAAGTCCCCGAAAATGCTCTGCGAGTGCCAATGCCTTTCCTGGCGTCCGGTTGGCGATCACGAGCTTCTTCGGCCTGGATGACAAGAGGGGGAGCAGCGCGCCTCGTGCGGCACCGCCGGCGCCGAGCAGCAGCACGCTCGCGCCAGCAAGACGGCAGTCGAGGTTGTGCTCCAGGTCGCGCACCAAGCCGGCGCCATCGGTATTGTCACCGAGCATGCCCTCGTCGCCGAAGGCGAGCGTGTTGACTGCGCCGGCCGCTTGCGCGCGCGGTGTCAGGCGCTCGGCGAGCGCGTGGGCCTCGAGCTTGAACGGTACCGTGACGTTCATGCCCAGGCCCCCTTGTGCGCGGAAGCTGGCGACCGTTTCGGCGAATCCATCGAGCGGCGCCAGCAAGGCTTCGTAACTCATCGTCTGGCCGGTCTGCTCCGCGAACAGACGATGGATCTGGGGCGACTTGCTGTGAGCGATCGGATTGCCCACGACTGCGTAACGATCCATCAGCGCGAGGTCCTGAGTTGATCCGTGTTGGTAAAGGTCCACGTCCGGGTGATGTCGATGACGTCGGTATCAACCTTGATGTTGGGCGGGAAGGGAGCGAACGGCGCGGCCAGTTCGACGATGCGGATCGCGGCTTCGTCGAGCAGCGGCTGTCCCGACGAACGCTGGACTTCGACACGCTCTACCGAGCCGTCCGAGCGGATCACGACCGAGAGCATCAGGTTGCCATAGAGCCTGCCTCGTGCAGCTTCCGGATAATTCAGGGTGCCGACGCGCTCTATCTTGAGCCGCCAGTCCTCGAGGTATTGTGCGAAGCGATGCTCGCGCGCGCGGGCGCCGATGTACTGCGTGCGCGGCCGCTTGGCGTACTCGCTGAGAGAGCGGTCGATCTGCGCCTCCATGCGCGCGACCGCGGCGATACTGTCCATCAGGTCGAGCCCGGACGCGGTCGGTTGCGGACGTTCCGGCTGCGGATCTGGCTGGCGTCTTTCCGGTGCGACACGCGCTGGTGGGCGCTCTACCGGCTCCGCTCGGGTGATGACTTCCTGCGGTGCCGGGGCGGGTTCCGGGCGAGCGGCGCTGGCGTCGATCAGCGCATCACCGTCCTGACGCACCTCCTGAGGCGGGACAGGCGTGGTGGGGCGGACATCCTGCTCGACCGTGCCTCCGCCTTCGAGATTGGCTTGCGCGATGGCATCGGCTTCGAGTGGCGGGCGCTCGTGGCGGGCGTTGACCAGGATGACGTCGAGTGATCGGTTTGGTCGTGTTTCCGGTTCGATCACTGGCAGGCTGAAGTGAACGCTGAGCAACAGCAGATGCAGCAGTGCTGAAAACGCTATGGCAATCTGCAGGCGACGGTCTCCGAGTAACGCACTCATTGCCGCCGAGTTTCCGGCAGGGCGCTGAAATCCGAAGGTCAGGGTGCTCTCGCTCATCGATGAAGTTTCAGTACGGGTTGCCGAGTGCGTCGTCCGCGGTCAGTTCCGGCTCCGATATCGTCGCAACATAACGCAACTCGGCGACGATATCGAGGAGGTCGCTGTCTTCGAACGCGAGCCTGACCCGGCTGTCGGGCAGTTGGGGCGGCAGGGATGCAACCTTGATGACCAGCGGAATCTCCTCCAGGCGGACTACATTGTCGCGTAACACGCGTGCTGTTACCTCAGGCTTGCCCTTCTGACGCAGCCAGCGCAGACACCAGTAGCGTTCCATCCCGCGCTGGAATTCCGCATAGGCCGCGTAAGTCAGCTCGAAGTCGCGCATCGCGGAGAACAGGTCGGGTGACTTCGGCGCGAACGCCGGCTCGGACTCGGACAGCACCGAGATGATCTGCCACTGGTTGACGAGGTCCACGTAGCGGCGCAGCGGTGAACTTGACCAGGCATAGCAATCGACGCCGAGCGCGTCATGAGGTTCCGCGCTCGTGCTCATGCGGACCTTGCCACCGTTCTGAACGCGGTACAGGCCCGGCACATTGGCCTGGTCGAGCATCTTGCCCCAGGTGGAGTTGGCGAGAATCATCAGCTCGGACACCAGCTTGTCCAGAGGCGAACCCCGTAGCCGGCGGCTGATGGTGACGTAGCCGGGGCCGTCCTCGGTCTGGGTGTGCCAATCGACGTAGAAGCTGTAGTCGATCTGGTTCTGGTTTGCGCCTGGCTTGCCGCGGCCCGCCTCGAGCACGGTGGCGAGATCCCAGAGCAGCATGAGCTCCTGCTTCCATTGGAAGTCGGGCATGCCGTGCTCGATCGTCTGTTCGTTGAATACCGGTTCGATGTCGTGGTGGCGAAGGTTGGCGACGATCGGCACCCGTTCGACACAGCTCTCATGACTGACGATCGCCAGAGCCGGGGTGACTTCAAGATAGAGCG
>ERZ869909.1518-NODE-1518-length-18636-cov-288.055445_pt1 | contig 18636 bp, 20 predicted proteins | sample MGYA00520892_ERZ869909 | MGnify/ENA primary metagenome ERZ869909 (study PRJEB32215, sample SAMEA104723947) | bioreactor metagenome | biome: bioreactor; feature: anaerobic bioreactor; material: water | place: China | collected 2015-03-12 ...
ACCCTGATCGTCATTGGCCTGTGTATCGTGCTCATCGGCCTGCTCTGGCCATGGCTCTCCAAGCTGCCGCTTGGCCAACTGCCGGGAGATATCGCCATACGCCGCGAGAACTTCTCGTTCTACTTCCCCATCGCCACCATGGTTCTGCTCAGCGTACTCATCTCGGCGCTTTTGTGGCTATTCAGTCGATAGATAAAAGCAATCGATTTCCCGCGAACCGGCTCCTAGGCTTGTTGAAGTATGTGCGGTCCATTCAGGATCCGCCGAATAACAACAAGGAACCGACATGATCCCCTCACGCCAGTTTCCCCTTGCCCTGAGTGCGGCGGGCGCGATCGCACTCGGTCTCGCCACTCCCCTGCAGGCCGCTGAACACGAGCCCGCCTGGGCCCAGGGTCGCTCCGCCGAGATGGCTGACTCACCGCTCGCCCCACATGCCACACCACTGACAGTGACCGAGAAAGAAGACATACCGCTCGACCAACTACGCATGCCCGACGGCTTCAGCGCCGAGATCTGGGCCCACGGTATGCCCGGCGCCCGCATGATGGCACGCGGCGACGATGGCACACTGTTCGTGGGCACCCGAAGTATCGGCCGTGTCTACGCGGTGCGTGACAACGGCGACGAGCGTGAGCATGTGATCATCGCCGAAGGCTTGACCCAGCCCAACGGCGTGGCCTTCAAGGATGGCAGCCTTTACGTCGCAGCCATCAACCGCATCTTCCGTTACGACGATATCGAGTCGCAGCTGGCCGACGGCGACGACGTCGCCGAGCCCGAGGAGCTGACCGAGGCCTTCGGCTTACCGGACGACGAGCACCACGGCTGGAAGTTCCTCGCCTTCGGTCCCGATGGCCGGCTCTACATTCCAGTGGGCGCCCCTTGTAATGGCTGCGAAGTCGACGAGGATACCCACGCCACCATTCACAGCTTCGAGCCTGATGGCTCCGACATGCGGGTGGAGGCACGCGGTGTGCGTAACAGCGTGGGCTTCGACTTCCATCCGGAAACGGGCGAACTCTGGTTCACCGACAACGGACAGGATTGGTTGGGCGAACACGGTCCGCAGGATGAACTGAATCGTCTCAGTGAATCCGGAGAACACTTCGGCTTCCCTTATTGCCATGCGCACGGCGTAATCGATCCAGAGCTCGGCTCGGAAGGGGCCTGTGACGGCGTTACCATGCCCGCTGCACTGATGGGTGGCCATACCGCCGCCTTGGGAATGCGCTTCTACACCGGCGACATGTTCCCCGAGGAGTACCGAAACGCCATATTCATCGCTCGCCGCGGCTCTTGGAACCGCACATTGAGTGACGGTTACGACGTACAGGTGGCCCATCTCTCCGAGGATGGTGAGCGTGCTGCCATCTCACCCTTCATGGTGGGCCTGCTTGACCCACGTGAGAATGCCTTCTCTGGCCGTCCAGTAGACGTGCTGCAAATGCCGGACGGCTCCCTGCTGGTTTCCGACGAGCAAAACGGTGCGATCTATCGCATCAGTTATGAAACCCCTGAGTACATGGAGTGAGGCCATGCGCCGTGATGGACGCACGTTGCCCTGGCAGCGCCTTCCCATCGTATCGACGGGCTTGGCGGGGCTGCTGCTGGCCCTGCCGGTCTGGTCGGAGAGCGGCCCGGCAGCAGGCCTGCCCCTGGAAGCACAGGTGCAGGTCTGCGCCGCCTGCCACGGCGAGGATGGCAACTCGACGCGGGAGAACACGCCTTCGCTGGCCGGACAGCCGGCCCTGGCCATCACCAACCAGATGATCTACTTCCGCGAGCGGCTACGTCGCTCGGATGAGATGACACCTCAGGCCCGGGGGCTCAGCGACGCCGAGATTCAAGCACTTGCTGCCTACTACGCCGAGCAGCCCGTCGCCACGCCGGAAGGCGAGCGCGACGAAGCACTGGCGGAGAAAGGGCGAGCGCTCTCCCGCCAGCAGCGCTGTGCCAGCTGTCATGGCTCTGACTATCAGGGTCGCGAGCAGATGCCGCGCCTGGCAGGCCAGCGTGAGGATTATCTCGCTTACGCGATGAAGGCCTATCGTGAGCGTACCCGCGGTGGCCCGGACACCACCATGATCGATATCATGCGCGGCGTCGACAATGAGGCAATAGAAGCCATGGCGCACTTCTTCGCTAATCTCGATAGGGAGTGAGCGGTCGCCAAGGATGGCAGCTTAGTAGAACAGCCGCCGCAACGCTTCACCCGGTTCCTGCTCGCGCATGAAGGCCTCGCCGACCAGAAAGCCATGTACGTCGTGCTCGCGCATGCGCAGCACATCGGCCTGGGTATGAATGCCGGACTCCGTGACCACGGTGACCCCGGCAGGAATCCGCGGCAACAGCTCCAGCGTGGTTTCCAGGCGGGTATCGAAGGTATGCAGGTTACGGTTGTTGATGCCCACCAGGCCGATGCCGAGCTTGAGCGCACGCTCGAGTTCCAGGGCGTCATGCACCTCGACCAGGACGTCCATGCCCAGCGCCGTTGCCTGCTGGTAGAGATCGGCCATCTGGGCATCTTCCAGCGCGGCGACGATCAGCAGGATGCAGTCGGCGCCGATGGCGCGCGCCTCGCTGACCTGATAGCCATGGACGATGAAATCCTTGCGGATCACCGGCAGCTCGCACGCCTCACGCGCGGCGATGAGGAAGTCCTCGTGGCCCTGGAAGAAGTCGGCGTCGGTCAGCACCGAGAGACAGGCGGCACCGCCGTCAGCATAGCTCGCCGCAATCTCGGCAGGCTGGAAGTCTTCGCGGATCACGCCCTTGGAGGGCGAGGCCTTCTTGATCTCGGCGATCACCGCCGGATCGCCCTCGGCGATGCGCCGGTCGAGTGCCGCGATGAAACCGCGGGGGGCGCTCTGCCGTTCGGCCAAGGTCAGCAGCTCGGCTTCGGACACGGCGCGGCTGCGCTCTGCCACTTCCTCGTCCTTGCGGGCCAGGATGCGGGTGAGAATGGTCGGGGCGTCCTTGGTTGGGCTCATGGTGCTGTCTCGGTACGGGCGGCGCTGGCCGCGGTTGAAGCCGGTGAGCGCCCCATATTACCTATCTGCGGTTCGACATGGAACGCGACGCTACCCAAAGTCGGCACATCGCTCGTCTCTCTCCGGCGCGAATAGTCAGGATACATGACGACAGCCCGTGGCCCATGCAAGAATTCGCCCATGGACAGCTCCTCTTCTTTTGTCGACCCTGTTATCGGTCCTTTCAGCAGCGACTGGCCCTGGGCCTCGCCCCTTCCTGGCACCTGCCTGGTGGCGACTCGCTTCGACCCTGCCCGCCTCGACGAGCCGGCCGCTGGCGATGCTCTCGGTGAACGCCATGACGTCGTTCTCCCGCCCCGCTTGCATGACGCCATTGCCAAACGGCGGGCGGAATACGTTGCCGGGCGGCTGTGCGCACGCCGTGCCCTGCAGCTGCTGGATGGCAGGGACGCAACCCCAAGCATGAACGAGGATCGCTCGCCGTGCTGGCCCGAGGGCTGCGTGGGAGCCATCACTCATAGCGACGGCTGGGCCGCGGCCCTGGTCGCCCATCGCCAGGTCTATCAGGGTGTCGGTCTCGATGCCGAACGGTTGCTGAACGAGGAGCAGGCCCGCCGGCTGGCCAGAAGGATACTGACCGCCGAGGAGCTCGTTCGCATGGAAACGCTGCCGTCGTCGAGCGTGGGACTGATGGTAAGCGCGACCTTCTCCCTCAAAGAGAGCCTGTTCAAGGCGCTCTACCCGCTGGTGGGTCGCATGTTCCACTTTCCCGCCGCCGAACTCATGTCCTGGCAGGGCATCGGCCCCGTTCGCCTGCGATTGCTCGAAGACCTGGGCAACGGCTGGACGGCCGGCCGCGAGATCACCGGCATGGTTTGCCTGCGCGAAGACAAACTCCTGAGTCTGGTGGCATTGCCGACAGCCGACCCGGGAGAGCCGTGACGCTCAGGAAACCAGTACGCGGGTGAAGTCGGCCAGCTCCTTCATTTTCTCGAGAGGCAGCTTGGAGGCCTGAGCGTCCTGGGCCATCATCACGCCCTCTTTGAGGGTATCGGCGACACCCGCGCAGTAGAGCGCCGCTCCGGCGTTGAGAGAGACGATGTCGGCCGCCGGCCCCTCGCCCACCAGCGCCTCGCGCACCAGCCGCAGACTGTCCTCGGCGCTGACCACTTTCAAGGGACTCAGTGCCTGCCGCTCGATGCCGAAGTCCTCGGGCGCGATGGTGTAACGGCGAATCTCGCCGTCCTTCAGCTCGGCCACCTGGGTCGGCGCCGCCAGGGAGATCTCGTCGAGACCGTCCTCGGCATGAACCACCATGACGTGGCGGCTGCCGAGCTGACGCAGCACCTCGGCCATCAGCGGCACCAGCTCGGCCGAATAGACCCCCAGCACCTGGTTCGGCGCCCCGGCGGGATTGGTCAACGGCCCGAGGATGTTGAACAGGGTGCGCACTCCCATCTCGCGCCGCGGGCCGATGGCGAAACGCATGGCGGGATGATGGTTGGGGGCGAACATGAAGCCGACCCCGACGTGCTCGATGCAGCGCGCCACCTGCTCCGGCCGGAGATCGAGATGAATGCCCGCCATGTCGAACAGATCGGCGCTGCCCGAAGAGGATGAAACGCTGCGATTGCCGTGCTTGGCCACCTGGGCGCCGGCAGCCGCGGCAACGAAGCTGGAAGCGGTCGAGACGTTGAACAGGTTGGCGCCGTCGCCGCCGGTGCCGACGATGTCCACCACGTTCTCGCTGCGCTGAAGGTGGACACGCTTCATCAGCTCGCGCATCACCTGGGCGGCGGCACCGATCTCCTCGGCCGTCTCCCCCTTCATCGCCAGACCGACCAGAAAACCGCCGATCTGCGCATCGCTGGCCTCGCCGGTCATGATCTGCTGCATGACGGCATGGGTCTGATCGAAGCTAAGGTTTTCACGGCGCATCACCGCGGCAATGGCGTCTCGCATCTGCATGGGCAGGCACTCCTCTTTACGGGCGGCTCAGCGGCGCTTGAGAAAATTGGCCAGCAGCTCATGCCCCTGACGCGTCAGAATCGACTCCGGGTGGAACTGCACGCCTTCGATATCCAGCTCACGGTGACGCAGCCCCATGATCAGTCCGGGGGTCACGTCATCGTCGTCGGTCCAGGAGGTCACCTCGAGGCACTCGGGCAGCGTGTCGGCTTCCACGACCAGTGAGTGGTAGCGCGTGACCTCCAGCGGATCCTCGAGACCGGCGAAGACACCAAGACCATTATGACGGATGCGCGAGGTCTTGCCGTGCATCACCTGCGGGGCGCGCACCACCTTGCCGCCATAGACCTGACCGATCGCCTGATGACCGAGGCAGATGCCGAGGATCGGCAGACGACCGGCGAAGTGCCGAATGGCAGCCAACGAGATGCCCGCCTCGTTGGGGGTGCAAGGGCCGGGCGAGATCACCAGGTGGCTCGGCGCCAGCGCTTCCATCTGCTCCAGGGTAATGGCGTCGTTGCGATAGGTGGCTACCTCGGCACCGAGTTCGCCAAGATACTGCACCACGTTGAAGGTGAAGCTGTCATAGTTGTCGATCATCAGCACGGACATGGCGAGAAGGTCCTGTTCCAGCGAATCTTTTCAATGTTTCGTCGTGCGCGGCCAGCCGTGCAGGTTCTGCTTCGGACACAAAAAAGCCGCCCGACGGCGGCATTTCGTTCAGTCGTCAGCGCGCCGCCCCTCGCTCAGGAGCGCCACCACTGGATCGAATTCGGCATATAGGCGTTTGCGTTCATGACGCAATAGTGCCGCCCAGGCAGCCGAGCTGTCAACGCAAGATGCCTCCGGCCGACGCGTTCGTCGGCGGCCGGGACAGTCGCGGCTGGCCAGCGTACCTCCCAGTCTCTATCATCGGGCAGTGCGCTACCGCGAAAAGGAGATTGACGATGCGCTTTACCCGCCGTGCCTGTATCTGGCTGACCCTGCCTCTCGCCGCCATGGTCGGCAGCGTGACGGCGGCGGCAGCCAATCCCAAAGTGGTCGCCAGCTTCTCGATTCTTGGCGACCTGGTCAACAAAGTCGGCGGTAACGATATCGAACTGGTGGTGCTGACTCCGGTAGGTGCCGAAGTCCATGAGTGGGAGCTGACACCCAACAATTTCATTGCGCTGGAGGATGCCGACCTCGTCTTCTACAACGGCTACCAGCTCGAGCAGTGGATGCGCCAGGTTTACGCCACGGTGGGCAACCGGGCACCGCTGGTACCGGTAGCGGAAGCCACGGAATACCCGACTCGGCCCATCGTCACGGGTGAATACACCGGGGAGCCCGACCCGCACCTGTGGATGGACCCGCGCGCCGTGGCAGCCTACATGAAGGTGATCGCCGACCAGCTCAGCGAGCTTCACCCCGAGGCCGCCGACAATTTCCAGGCACGTGCCGCTGCGGCCACGGAAACCCTGGCCCGCCTGCACGAGGAGATCGGCGAACTGCTCGCCCCGATTCCCGAGGAGCAGCGGCTGCTGATCACCACGGAAGCGGCCTTCGTCTATTTCGCCGATGCCTACGGCTTTCGCCATGACGGCGTGTGGGGCAGCAATGCCGAAACCGAGGGCTCGCCCCAGCAGGTCATGCGCATCGTCGACTTGATCGAGCAGAGCCAGCCAGGCGCCCTGTTCTGGGAAAGCACCCTCTCGGACCGCTACATCCGCAGCATCGCCGCCGACACGGAACTGCCGATCGCCGGCCCGCTGTATGTCGACTCCCTCAGCGAACCCGATGGCGATGCCACGAACTACGTGGCCATGATGCGTCATAACGCCAAGCTGATCCGCACCGCCCTGACGATGGGCGAAGCCGAAGAGAGAGAAGCCGAAGAGCGCGACAGCGAGGCCGACGCGGTAGAGGGTGAAGAGTCGCCAGAAGGCGAAGACGCAGAAGAAACCGAAGCGCCAGAACGGGACGAGGCCGAGGACGAATGAGCGTTTCTCGGCGCGACCCACGGTGCCCCTGCTCGTCATGGCAGGGGCGCCGAACGCCGTAGGGTCAAGCGCAGAGAGTCCTAGCCCGCAGCAAGACTTGGCCTAGAGGTTGTCCAGGCCCTTTTCGGCCATGGCCACGGCGCGGAAGATGGCGCGCCCCTTGTTGAGCGTCTCCTGCCACTCCATCTCGGGTACGGAATCGGCCACCACGCCGGCCCCGGCCTGCACATGCAGCTCACCATCCTTGATCACCGCGGTACGAATGGCGATCGCGGTATCCATGTTGCCGTGCCAGGAGAGATACCCGACCGCGCCGGAATAGATGCCGCGCTTGACCGGCTCCAGCTCGTCGATGATCTCCATGGCGCGGATCTTGGGTGCCCCCGAAAGCGTGCCCGCCGGGAAGGTGGCGCGCAGCACGTCCATGGCGCTGAGACCCGGCTTCAGGCGTCCGGTGACGTTGGAAACGATGTGCATCACGTGGGAGTAGCGTTCCACGGCCATCTGGTCGGTCACCTGCACCGAACCCGTCTCGCTGATGCGCCCCACGTCGTTGCGCCCCAGATCGATCAGCATGAGATGCTCGGCGATCTCCTTGGGGTCGGCCAGCAGCTCGGCCTCGAGCGCCCGGTCCTCCTCCTCGGTCTTGCCGCGCACCCGGGTGCCGGCGATGGGCCGTACCGTGACCTCGCCATCTTCCAGCCGCGTGAGGATCTCCGGAGAGGAGCCCACCACATGATGGTCGCCCAGGTTGAAGAAGAACATGTAGGGCGATGGGTTGAGGCTGCGCAGCGCGCGGTACAGGTCCAGCGGCGAGGCACGATAGGGAATCGACATGCGCTGCGACGGTACGCACTGCATGACGTCGCCGGCCAGTACGTACTCCTTGATCTTCTCCACCGCCGCCTTGAAACCGGCCTCGGTGAAGCCCGAGGTAAAGTGCCCCTCCTCCACCGCACTGCGTCCGGTGCCGGGGCTGGCGGCCTGAACGCCCGAGCTGCGCAGGCGCCGCTCCAGGCTCTCGAGACGCGCCACCGCCGTGGCAAAGGCATCCGCAGCGGCAGGGTCGGCATGGGTCCACAGCGTCAGCCGGCCCGAGAGGTTGTCGAACACCACCAGCTCGTCGCACACCATCAGCAGGATGTCGGGCACGCCCAGCGGATCGGGTTTTTCCACGCCCCTCAGCCGCGGTTCGATGTAGCGGATGGTGTCGTAGCCGAAGTAGCCTACCAGGCCGCCGTCGAAGCGCGGCTGATCGTCCAGGTTGGGCACCCGGAAACGCCCCTGGAACGCCTCGATCCAGGCCAGCGGATCCGCCACCTCCACGCGTTCGATGCACTCGCCCTGGCGTACGTGACTGATGGTGAAGCCGCGCACTTCGATGCGCTCGTGAGAAGGCAGGCCGATGATCGAGTAGCGCCCCCACTTTTCGCCGCCCTGCACCGATTCGAGCAGGAAGGTCCATGGCTCGTCGGCCAGCTTGAGATAGGTCGACAGCGGGGTGTCGAGATCGGCCAGCACCTCACGGGTGACCGGAATGCGGTTGAAGCCGGCCTCGGCCAGCGCACGGAAACGTTCGGGAGTCATCATGACGGGGCCCTCGAGATATGACGGTGACGGATGGTGAATCAGGGTGATGCTTCAGCGAGCTTCACCATCGCCAAGCGGCGGGCTGGGCAGAAAAGGGCACCGTCGTGTCAGCTGCCCGACGCAGGCAACCACGGGTTAAGGTGTCGTCATGCAGCATCATGCTGTCCATCGAAGCGTTTCCCGCAGGAATAGGCAAACGGAAGGATTCCGAGGTCATTGATAAGGATCGAAAATCACCCTAAACGAGTTCCGCCAGTGAATCAACCAGCGCATCCGGGCGGCTGTCGCGCACCGGTTCGCCATGGTTGTAGCCGTAGGGTACGGCCAGGGTGCGGAAGCCGGCGGCCCGGCCGGCGGCAACGTCGTGGCGGGAGTCGCCCACCATCAGACAGGCCGAGGGCGGCAGGCCGAAATGCGCCGCCACGTGCAGCAGCGGCGCTGGGTCGGGCTTCTTCTGCGGCAGGCTGTCGCCCCCCAGACACAGCGCGAAGTGCGCTTCGAGCCCGAACTGCGCCAGGATCGGGCGGATGAACGCGAACGGCTTGTTGGTCACCAGGGTCAGTATTCTGTCGTCACTGCGCAGCGCATCCAGCGCTTCGCGCACGCCGGGATAGAGCCGCGTACGCGAGCCGGGATCGCGCCCGTAGTGGACGAGAAAGGCCTCATGGGCCCGCGCCAGCAGCGCCTCGTCGGGGGGCGCCTGCCGGGCGAAGGTCAACGCCCGCTCGACGAGCTTCCATGAGCCGTTGCCCACCCAGTTGCGCACCCGCGCCTCACCGGCGGCGGGCAGCCCGCACTCGACCAGACTGGCATCAACGGCCACTGCCAGATCGGGCACGGAGTCCACCAGGGTGCCGTCCAGGTCGAAGCTGATCAGGCGGATGTCGTCGAGGATGGCGTGCATGCTGTTTCCTTGTGTTCCTGGGCCGGTTCCCGCCGAGACTGAAGCCAGGCCCGCTTGCGTGCTGCCGAGAGACGCTTGACCTCGGCCTCGAGCCGCAGCGCCTCGCCATGGCTGCCCACCGGCTCATGGTGCACCAATGTCAGCGGCCCGCGTCCGCGCAGGGCCTTGGCGCCCTGCCCCGCCTCATGCTGCGCCAGGCGCCGGGCGACGTCGGTGGTGATGCCGGTGTAGAGCATCCCTCGCCGGGTTTCGAGCAGGTAGAGGTACCACGTAACGGACGCCGAATGGTTCATCGCGCGCGGGCTATACCGTCGCCAGCTGTTCGCGGAAGGCGCGAATGACGCTGTCGTAACGGTTGGGGTCGCCATCGCGGCCGGCACCGAAGACTGCCGAACCGGCGACGAAGGTGTCGGCACCGGCACGGGCGATCTCGGCAATGTTGTCGACCTTCACCCCGCCGTCGATCTCGAGCCGAATGTCGCGGCCCGAGGCGTCGATGCGACGGCGTGCCTCGCGCAGCTTGTCCAGCGTACCCGGGATGAAGGCCTGCCCGCCGAAACCGGGGTTGACGCTCATCAGCAGGATCATGTCGACCTTGTCCATCACGTAATCGAGATAGGAGAGCGGCGTGGCCGGATTGAACACCAGGCCAGCCTTGCAGCCGCCGCTGCGGATCAGCTGCAGCGAGCGGTCGATATGCTCGGACGCCTCCGGATGGAAGGTGATGTAGCTTGCCCCGGCATCGATGAAGTCGCCAATCAGGCGGTCCACCGGCTTGACCATCAGGTGGGCATCGATGGGCGCGGTGACGCCGTGCTTGCGCAGCGCCTCGCAGACCATGGGACCGATGGTCAGATTGGGCACGTAATGGTTGTCCATGACGTCGAAGTGGACGATATCCGCCCCGGCGGCCAGGACCCGGTCGACTTCCTCGCCCAGCCGGGCGAAATCGGCGGAGAGAATGGAGGGGGCAATCAGGAAGTCGCGGTTCATGTCGCTCATGGGGATAACAGCCATCGCACGGGGAAAGAGGCGTCATATTAACAGACTGCCCCGACCGCCGGGCACCCGACAGACAGCGCCAATGAAGCTTATAGAAAAATAGAATAAAAACACGGATTGTAATTCCACTTGGTCGGCCATACTCTTGCTACCAAGTTCCCTTTGCCGGAGACGCCCAATGCGACTTCCCTCTCTTCGCCGCACCCTGATCGCCGCTGCCCTGGGTCTTGGCCTGGCAGCGCCGGCGATGGCAGCCGAGCGCGAGATCCTCAACTCCTCCTACGACATCGCCCGTGAGCTGTTTGCCGCGATCAACCCCGAGTTCCGCAACCACTGGCAGGCGGAGCACGGCGAGCAGATCGGCATTCAGCAATCCCACGGCGGCTCCTCGGCCCAGGCCCGCGCCATTCTGCAGGGACTGCGCGCCGACGTGGTGACCTACAACCAGGTGACCGACGTCCAGGTACTGGCCGATGCCGGCCTGGTGGCCGAGGACTGGCAGGAGAAACTGCCCAACAACGCCTCGCCCTACTACTCCACCACCGCCTTCCTGGTGCGCAAGGACAACCCCAAGGGCATCGAGAGCTGGGACGACCTGGTGCGTGAAGACGTGCGCATGGTCTTCCCCAACCCCAAGACCTCGGGCAACGGCCGCTACACCTATCTGGCCGCCTGGGGCTTCGCTCAGCAGCAGTTCGACGGCGACGAGGAGCAGATCCACGACTTCATGCGCACCTTCCTGCGCAACGTGGCAGTGTTCGACACCGGCGGTCGCGGCGCCACCACCAGCTTCATCGAGCGCGGCCTCGGCGACGTGCTGATCAGCTTCGAATCCGAGGTCAACAACATTCGCCAGGAGTACGGCACCGACGACTACGAAGTGATCGTGCCGCCGGTCAGCATCCTGGCCGAGTTCCCGGTGGCCGTGGTCGAACCCAACGCCGAGCGCAACGGCAATCTGGACCTGGCCCAGGCCTACCTGGAGTACCTCTACAGCGAGGAGGCCCAGCGCCAGCTGGCCGGCTTCAACTACCGCGTGCATCACGAAACGGTCGTCGAAGAGTTCGCCGATCAGTTCCCGGAGACCGAGCTGCTGCTGGTCGAGGACATCGCCGGCAGCTGGGAAGAGGCGATGGAAACCCACTTCGGCAGCGGCGGGTTGCTCGACCAGCTGCAGCGCCGTCGCTGATTGCCACGGCGCCTGACATGCGCGACGCAAGCGAGACATGATGAGTAGCCGTACTTTTGCCATCGGCCTCGGCAGCACCCCCAAGCGGGTGCTGCCGGGTTTTGGCCTTTCGCTGGGCATCAGCCTGACCTTCGTCTCGCTGATGCTGCTGCTGCCCATGACCGGCCTGTTCGGCCAATTGGCGGGGCTGAGCCTGGCCGAGTACTGGGCGATCGTCACCAACGAACGGGTGGTGGCCAGCTACGTGGTGACCATCGGCGCCGCCGCCGTGGCGGCCGTCGTCAACGCCGCCTTCGGCCTGCTGCTGGCCTGGGTGCTGGTGCGCTACACCTTTCCCGGCAAGCGCCTGCTCGATGCGCTGATGGACCTGCCCTTCGCCCTGCCCACCGCCGTGGCCGGCATCACCCTGGCCACGCTCTACTCCAGCAACGGCTGGATGGGGCAGCTGCTCGAGCCGCTCGGATTGCAGGTGGCCTACACTTGGGTGGGCATCGCTCTGGCCATGTCCTTCACCAGCATCCCCTTCGTCGTGCGTACGGTGCAGCCGGTGCTGGAGGACATGCCTAACGAGATGGACGAGGCTGCGCTGACCCTCGGCGCCTCGGACTTCACCGGCTTTCGCCGCGTGATCCTGCCGCACCTGTGGCCGGCCCTGGTGACCGGCACCGGGCTCGCCTTCGTGCGCTCGCTGGGTGAATTCGGCGCGATCATCTTCATCGCCGGCAACATGCCCTACGAGACCGAGATCACCGCACTGATGATCTTCGTGCGCCTGCAGGAGTACGACTATGCCGGCGCCTCGGCCATCGCCTCGGTGGTGCTGTTCGTCTCGCTGGCCCTGCTGCTCGCCATCAACGTCTGGCAGGGCCGCTTCATCAAGCGCCTGCACGGAGGACACGGCTGATGCAACGAATCGGAGATGGCATCGCCGTTCGGCGTCTGCTGATCGGCGCCGCCGTGGTACTGGCGGCCCTGTTCCTGCTGCTGCCGCTGGTGGCGATCTTCGCCCAGGCCTTCGCCCGGGGCATCGACGTGTTCTGGGCCAACGTCACCAACCACTACACCCTGGCGGCGATTCAGCTGACCCTGTTCATCGCCGTGCTGACGATTCCGGTGTGCCTGGTGTTCGGCGTGGCGCTGGCCTGGCTGGTGACCCGCTTCCGCTTCCCGGGGCGGCGCATCCTGCAGACCCTGATCGACATTCCCTTCGCCGTATCCCCGGTGGTGGCGGGCCTGGTCTACCTGCTGCTCTACGGCCGCACCGGCTGGCTCGGCAGCTGGCTCGACGGCCACGACATTCAGTTGATGTTCGCCTGGCCCGGCATCCTGCTGGTGACCATCTTCGTCACCTGCCCCTTCGTTGCCCGCGAGCTGATCCCGCTGATGCAGGCTCAGGGCTCTCGCGAGGAAGAGGCCGCCGTGACCCTGGGCGCCCCGGGCTGGACGATCTTCCGCCGGGTCACCCTGCCCAACATCCGCTGGGCGCTGCTCTATGGCGTGATCCTGACCAACGCCCGGGCAGTGGGCGAATTCGGCGCCGTCTCCGTGGTTTCCGGTGCCATCCGCGGTCAGACCAACACCCTGCCGCTGCACCTGGAGCAGCTCTATCAGGACTACAATACCGTGGGCGCCTTCGCCAGCGCATCGCTGCTGGCACTGATCGCCCTGCTCACGCTGGTCGCCAAGGCCGGCCTGGAATGGCGCGCTGCGCGCCGGGAGGTTCACCCATGAGCATCCGCCTTCACGAGATCGGCAAGCACTTCGGCAGGACCCAGGCGCTGGAGCCGATCGATCTGGACATCGCCGAAGGCGAGCTGGTCGGCCTGCTCGGCCCCTCCGGCTCCGGCAAGACCACGCTGCTGCGCATCATTGCCGGACTGGAAACGGCAGACAACGTGGCCGGCGCCCGCATCCTGTTCGGCGAGCGCGACGTGACCCATCTGCACGTGCGCGACCGGCGCATCGGCTTCGTGTTCCAGCACTACGCGCTGTTCCGACACATGACGGTGTTCGACAACGTGGCCTTTGGCCTCACGGTGATGCCGCGCAAGAGTCGTCCCTCGAGCGGCGAGATTCGCAGCCGGGTGCATCGCCTGCTGGAGATGGTCAAGCTCGAGCACATGGCCCACCGCTACCCCGCCCAGCTCTCCGGCGGTCAGCAGCAGCGGGTCTCGCTGGCACGCGCCCTGGCCCTGCGCCCCGACGTGCTGCTGCTCGACGAACCCTTCGGCGCGCTGGATGCCAAGGTGCGCCAGGAGCTGCGCCGCTGGCTGCGCCATCTGCACGACGAGCTCAACTTCACCAGCCTGTTCGTCACCCACGATCAGGAAGAGGCGCTGGAGCTCTCCGACCGCGTGGTGGTGATGAGCAACGGCCGCATCGAGCAGATCGACACCCCCGACGAACTCTATCGTCACCCGGCCAACCGCTTCGTGTTCGAGTTCCTGGGCGACGTCAATCACCTCGAAGGCACGGTGCGCGACGGCGTGCTGACCTGCGGTGACGCCCGTCTGGCGGTGGACCTGGCCGACGGCCCGGAAGAGCTGCTGCTGCGCCCGCACGAGCTGGAGCTCGCGCCCAGCGCCACACAGCACGCCCACCTGCCGGTGTGCGTGACCGCCATTTCACCGGTGGGCGCCGAAGTGCGCGTGGAGCTGGAGGCGGACTGGCTGGGCGAGCCCTGGCTGGCCACGGTGAGCCACGCCGATTACGAAAGGCTCCACCTCACCCGCGGCACGCGGCTCTACGCCGTTCCGCGGCGCTGGCACCGCTTTCCCGATGAACGGCGCGAGCAGGCGGCCCCGCTGCCCGTAGCGGTGAGCTGAACGGTTCGGCGTCAGCCTGCCTCGCCCGGCGTACGCGACCAGAGCATGAGCGTCTCCTGCTCGCCGCTGAGCGGCTCCGTGCGCTCCTCGAGTACCTGGAAGCCCAGGCGGCGATAGAAGGATACGGCACGCACGTTGCGTGAGTAGACGCACAGGGTAATCCGCTCCCGCTTGCTCATGGCATGCGCCATCAGATGGGTGCCGTGGCCGAAGCTCTGCAGCTCGGGGTCGATGAACAGCGCCTCGAGGTGATCGTCGTTGAGCGCGGCAAACCCCACGGCGCGTCCGGCGGCCTCGAGCACGTAGGTTTCCGCACCGGGCAGATAGAGGCTCGCCATGTCCTCGGCGCGCTCATGCCAGAACCCGGCGGGAATGAAGTCATGGGCCAGCAGCGAGGCACGCAGCCAGATGTCGACGAGCTGCGGTATGTCCTCGGTCGTGGCAGGACGTATCATGCGGTATCTTCCTCTCCTGAGAGGCGAAAGGCTCGATCTTCGTCGAGTTAAAAAACAGAGTGTAACCGTAATGCCTACGCCCGGCGCAACGCTGTTGCCGACAGAGAGCTGACGATATACTGCGCAAGTTTCTGAAGCGAGCGCCTGATACCGCTTCAGACACGGCCAACCTCGGGCCGCCCCCTGGCCCCGCAAGACGAATCCGGGAGCGAGAATGAATCGACGTCATGCCTTGTGTGCCGCAGCAGTTCTGTTGGCCACCGCCCTGCTGGCCGGCTGTGCCAGCCCCCATTATCTCCAGTTGAACCCGCAGCGCAGCGCCGCCGTTCCCCAGACAGGCAGCGGCCAGGCCGTCACGGTAGCCGCCGTGGACGAGCGCGACAGCGAGGTGATCGGCACGCGCACCGGCAGCGCCATGTCCACCGCGGTCATTACGGTCAGCGCCCACGAGCTGATACCGAACCTGCAGCGCGAGGCGGAACGGGCCGTTCGCGACATGGGCTTTTCACCGACCACCCAGCCGGGTAGCGGACGCCCGGGGCTGACGGTCACACTGTTGCACCTCGGCTATGAGCGTGGCGAGAACCGCCCGGTCATCGATGAAGCGCGGCTGGAAGCGGTACTCGAGGTCAAGGTGACCAACCAGGGCACCACCTACACCGGCACTTACACTGCCCGCCGCACCCAGAGCTACGCCGTGCGCCCGGGGCGTGACGCCAACCGCCGCATGCTCAACGATCTGATTGGCGACGCCCTGGATCGCGCCTTCAGCGACCCGGAGCTGGCCCAATTGCTGGCTCGCTGAGCTCTCGGCCTCAAGCCACTCCCGCCCAGCCACGATGCCAAAGGGCCGCCCCAGGGGCGGCCCTTTGCTGTTGGCACGTGCGCGCTCATCGACACCACTCAGGTCATGGGGCCACGCCGGGTAAGGGCCCATATGCTCTCGCGGAAGCCGCTGCCCGCTTCCGGCTCGCCATCCTCCAGGTGAGTGACCTGAAAGTTGGGCTCGAACAGCTCACGAACCTCATCGGCCGGCACGTGATAAGGCGGGCCGGCGCTCTCGTCTCCCGGCGCGCGGGACAGCGAGATCAGCAGGCCGTGTATGCCGGGCGGGATCAGCTGCGCGAGATGAAAGGCATAACGCTGGCGAGTCGCGGGCGGCAGAGCGATCAGCGCGGCACGATCGTAGAAGGCTCCGATCTCGGCCGCCTGATCGATATGGAAGTGGAAGAAATCGCCGCACCATAGCTCCACGCTGCCCTGGCGACAGATCGCGAACGGCTCCTGCTGGTAACGGGACACCTCGCCGGTGCCTTCGTCGACGAACTGCTCGATCGCCTCCCGCGACAGCTCGATGCCCAGCACGGGGTGGTCGCGACTTGCCAGCCAGCGCATGTCCAGGCTCTTGCCGCACAGCGGCACGAGCACCTTGGTGCCCGCGCGGATCTTCAGCGTAGGCCAATGGCGTACCAGCGCCGGATGCGTGTCGTGGCGATGAAAGCCGATACGTCCCTCGCGCCAGCGGTCGAGCCATTCACGCGTCATCGTCCATGCCTCGTCATCAGAACCAGCGGTCGCGCTTGCGCCGCTTGCGCGGCAGGTGAGGAATGATCAATCCGACCAGCAGACCGGCGCCGGCGACGCCACCGCCGTACATGAAGTAGCGCATCAGCAGATCCTCTTCCTGGGTGTCCAGGCGTGCCTGGAGCTGGCGGATGGTACTGCGCGAGCGGTCGGCCTCGCTGTCGAGCTCGCGGTTACGCGCCTCCAGCTCGGCGATGCGCTGCTCACGCACCTCGAGGGTTTCGGTCATGGCCGAGACCCGGTTCTCCCAGGTCTCGTTGATGCCGCCCAGCTCGGCCTCGAGCTCTGCCACCTGCTCCTCCAGGCGCGGCAACTGGTAGCTCGCACTCGGTGACGACTGCAGCTCGTTACTCAGTATCCATACACGATTGCCGTCACCGTTCTCGACCCGGCTGTAGTTGCCGCTGGTCTCGAGCAGGGTAACCGGCTCGCCGGCCGTCAGGGTACCGACGATGCGATAGCCGTCGGTCGGGCCGCTGCGCACGTAGGTGGTCAACTCATCGGAAACCCAACGCGCGTTGTCGTCCGCCTGCTGGGCATGCAGCGGAGACGCCGCCAAGCCCAGCGCGACGCCTGCGAGAAAAAACCTGTATCGATGCTTCATGCCGATGTCCTGGCTATCAAAGCCGAGGGCCTGCCATCGGCAAGCCCCTGGCAAATCTCTCTTTCACTGGCCTATCCACAGGAACTGTGGATAAACCCCGGGAAAACCGCTGGAAAGGCGGCTGACTGGCACCCCGGTACTGGCCTGCGGCAGGATGGTCATTTCCTGAGCAGACCGCGGGTATGCCGTTTCCCTGCGTTCATTGTTTTCAGCGCTCGCTCTTCGGCGGCAGCATCGGACCACGCGGAAACTCCGCAATGCGCCCCTCGCTCTTGACGGCCCTGGCCGGTCCCTCACGCTCCACCTCGTCGATACGCACGATGGCGTTGAGCGGCAGATAGCTGCGCTTGACGCCATCGAAAGTGTGACGCAGGCGGTCGGCAGAGGGGTCGACGACCAGCTTCGAGCCGTCCTCGAAGACAAATTCCTCGACCTCGATGAAACCCCAAAGTTCGCTCTGGTAGATCTCTCTGGCATAGAGCTCCCAGACTTCACCCTGCTGGTGGAAAACCACCCGATAGATCGCCTTGGCCGCCATAAGGCCGTCTGTCCTCAACGTTCGGTTGCGCTAATTAGATGTCCCGCTACGGGACCGCCAAGGGGCTAGCGTACCACAGGCATCCCTGGACGCGGTGCCCCTACTGGCCCCATCAGGCTGCCTTCCGTATAATACCGCCACCTTCGAGGACGGCCACAAGGCCAATTCCCGCGACACTCCACTCACCGGTGACGCACGCGTCGGACGACCGACCCTCTATCCTATGGCGAAGAAACTCTTCATCAAGACCCACGGCTGCCAGATGAACGAGTACGACTCCGCACGCATGGCGGATCTGCTCGGCGAATCTCACCAGCTCGAATTGACCGACGACGAAGGCGAAGCCGACGTCATCCTGCTCAATACCTGCTCGATTCGTGAGAAGGCCCAGGAAAAGGTCTTCCACCAGCTCGGCCGCTGGAAGAAACTCAAGGAGGCCAACCCCGATCTGGTGATCGGCGTGGGCGGCTGCGTAGCCAGCCAGGAAGGCGAGGCGCTGCGCAAGCGTGCGCCTTACGTCGACATGGTGTTCGGCCCCCAGACTCTGCACCGCATACCGGCGATGCTCGATGCCCGACGCAACGATCAGATTTCGGTGGTCGACGTCACCTTTCCCGAGATCGAGAAGTTCGATCACCTGCCCAAGCCGAGCTCCGACGGGGCCAGTGCCTTCGTCTCAGTGATGGAGGGCTGCTCCAAGTACTGCACCTTCTGCGTGGTGCCCTATACCCGCGGCGAAGAGGTCTCACGCCCCTTCGAGGCGGTGATGGACGAGGTGATCCACCTCGCCGACCAGGGCGTGCGCGAAATCAACCTGCTGGGCCAGAACGTCAACGCCTACCGCGGCGAGAACCGGCTCGGCGACGAGATCGATCTGGCCGAGCTGATCGCCTGCGTGGCAGCGGTGGAGGGCATCGACCGCATCCGCTTCACCACCTCGCACCCGGTGGAGTTCAGCGACAGCCTGATCGAGGCCTACGGCGAGATTCCCGAGCTGGTCAG
>ERZ869909.1519-NODE-1519-length-18633-cov-31.044514_pt1 | contig 18633 bp, 19 predicted proteins | sample MGYA00520892_ERZ869909 | MGnify/ENA primary metagenome ERZ869909 (study PRJEB32215, sample SAMEA104723947) | bioreactor metagenome | biome: bioreactor; feature: anaerobic bioreactor; material: water | place: China | collected 2015-03-12 ...
GCAATGCGGGTCCTTCTGATCGAGGACGATAGCGCAACTGCGCAAAGCATCGAGCTGATGCTCCAGTCCGAGGGCTTCAACTGTTACACCACGGATCTTGGCGAAGAGGGCGTGGATCTCGGCAAGCTGTACGACTACGACATCATTCTGCTGGATCTCAATCTGCCGGATATGAGCGGCTATGAGGTTCTCAAGATGCTGCGTGTCGCCAAGGTGGCTACGCCGATCCTGATCCTGTCCGGACTTGCTCAGATCGAGGACAAGGTGCGCGGTCTCGGCTTCGGCGCCGACGACTACATGACCAAGCCGTTCCACAAGGACGAGCTCGTCGCGCGCATTCACGCCATCGTGCGCCGTTCGAAGGGACACGCGCAGTCGGTCATCGAGACCGGCAATCTCCGCGTGAACCTCGACACCAAGACGGTCGAGGTCAACGGCCAGCGCGTGCATCTGACGGGCAAGGAATACCAGATGCTCGAGCTGCTCAGCCTGCGCAAAGGCACGACGCTCACCAAAGAGATGTTCCTCAATCATCTCTACGGCGGCATGGACGAGCCGGAACTCAAGATCATCGACGTGTTCATCTGCAAGCTCCGCAAAAAGCTGCAGATGGCGACCGGGGGGCAGCACTACATCGAAACGGTGTGGGGCCGCGGATACGTGCTGCGCAATCCCGACGACGAGCACATCGCCGCTTGAGGCGGGCCGTTCAATTCCGGGGAGCTTCAAGCAAGGCGTTCGCTGCGGGCGCCTTGTTTGCTTTCGGGCCGAACGGCCCTGCCTACGCTCAGTTCTGGTAGAAGCGCCAGGACGCAACCCACGGCTCGCTGGCGCCATGACGCGGCGTTGCGGGCATCGCGGCCTGCAGGCCCAGGGCGGCGAGCACGCCATCGAATTTCTTTTGTCCGACCGTTGCGGGCACTTCGTCGGTTTTCACGCGAATGTTCATAAGCGATACCTCCCTCGTTTTCAGGGAGTCTAGCAACGGGGTCTTAAAATCCGCCTTTGTGAAAGTGTGCGTGTCGCGATAATGGACGGCGTTGCGCGTTTCTCGTTCGTAGGGTTGATTGCGGGTTAAGCCGAATTGCGGTCTGGCTTCGCGTCCTCGTTTTCTCGCGCATGATCTATGTCATCACGGCGGTGTCGGAGAAACGTGCTTTGCCTTTTTTCGGCCGACAGATTCACGCAATCTCTCCAGAGGGGGTACCGGCCGGGATGTTCGAACATTCTATCATTCAGCGATTGGCGGCTGGGCCAGATTGATGGACCGGGCCGAACCGTCGTCGAACGCCGTCAGACGGGTGTGCAGCGCCTCGGGCGTTGTCGGCGTGGCCGTCGCCGCTTTGTTTGCCGTCGCGGAAGCAGCGGCGGACGGGCGTGTCCGTTGGCTTGAAGATTTTCAGCGACAGGCCTCTCAGCTCCAGCACCCTGGCGCCATTCCGCTCGGCGATCGCGTGCCGGAGGCCGGGGGCGCGACGCAGGTTGCGGCTTCCGCCGACAGCCGGGCGGCGGTGAAGACGTTCGAGCTTCCGCTCGTCGGGAAGGCGCGGAGCGTCGACGTCGCCGGCGATACCTTCGCGAGAGCCGATGGCACGGAGCTGATCGTGACCGATCTTTCTCTCGCCGATCTCGAAATCGCGAAGCTGCGCGGTTTCGTGGCGCGCGCGCCGACGGTGCTCAGGCCCGGCCATGAGGTGACCCGGCTGAGGCTGCCGGGCGCGACGCGCGAGGTCGCGGCACGTGAGCTGCGCACGATCCTGCCCTCCGTCTCGGCGACGCCGAACGAGACTTACACCATCGTTCCCGAGCCCGAGGACGACGCGGGGGGTGATGCGCGGACGGTGATCGAGCGGAACCGGATGGGTCCTGCCGTCCCGGGGCCGTGCCCCGCCGAAACCTGCTTCGGTCCTGATCTCATCGCCTGGCGCGCCGCGCTCGGCTCATGCGCACGGGACGTTCGCGTCGGGATCATCGACACGTCGTTCGACCTTGCCCATCCCGCGCTCCGGCACGTCAAGGCCGAACAGAGCGTGTTCCTCGACGGGCAGCTGCCGTCGCCGTCGGATTGGCACGGAACCGCCGTTCTCTCCGTGCTCGCCGGCGATCCGTCGAGCGGGACGCCGGGGCTGCTGCCCGAGGCGACGTTCCTGCTTGCGGCGGCGTTTCTGAGCGATGCGAACGGCAACGCATCGACGGATACGGTTCGTCTGCTCGCCGCGCTCGCCTGGCTCGATGCGCAAGGTGTCGACATCGTCAACATGAGCTTCTCGGGGCCGCAGGATCCGGCCGTCGCGCAGGTCATCTCGGCCATGCGCAAGAAGGGTGTGCTGTTCGTCGCGGCTGCCGGGAACATGGGGCCCGCGGCGTCGCCCAGCTATCCGGCCGCGTATTCCGACGTCATCGCCGTCACGGCCGTCAACCGCAACGGCGAGAACTATCGACACGCCAATCGCGGCGACTACATCGACGTGTCGGCGCCGGGCGTCGACATCCTGATTGCATTGCCGGGCGCGCAACAAGGGACGCGCAGCGGGACGTCGTTCTCGGCGCCCTTCGTGACGGCCATCGCCGCCGCCCGCGCCGGCGGACGTCTGCCCTACAACGCGGCTGTGGAAGGGGCTGGCGTGGCGCTCCTGGGAGATCTCGCTCTGCGCGATCTCGGACCGCCGGGGCGCGATCCCATCTATGGTGCGGGGCTCGCTTTGGCGCCCGACGCGTGCGCTCCGGGCGGCGCGGCGATTGCGGGCGCGCCATCTCCCTCGACGCCGATGCTCGACGCCCGGGCCCGTGCTCCGCTCACGGTGATCCGCGCAGGTGCCGCGGGCGGTCCGAACTAGAGCCGTTCCGATTTTGGTGGAATCGCGGAACGGCTCTAAGTTTTTACTTTATCGTGCTTCTTATCGGACACTTCGCGCTGCATGGCTTTGCCATGACCCGGTTCCCACTTTTCCGGAAGCACTCTAAGGGCCTGGCCGTTTCAGCTCGATGCGGGACGCCACCCGTTTTCGAGCAGTGCCCGTTCCTCGTCGCGGCCGAGTGCGTCGCCGGAGATCAGCGTATCGGCGACGGCATCCACGGCAGGTGCGTTCGGGCCCGTCGCGGTCTGGTAGGAGGTTGCCCCCGTTTCCGTGCGCGTCGTCGTCACCTTCGGCGTCTCCACGTGGACCGCGACGCGCCATGCGCCATCGTCGGCGCGGCAGGCGAGACCCGCATAATCCGGTTCGCCCTGCGCCGTGTTCCGCACGCGGTACTCGCGGCAGACGCCGTCGCTGTCGGCTTGGTGGAACGACATGATGGGGACGATGGCCGCGCCGTTCATGTCGACGGCCGATGCCGTTCCGCTCGGCGTGCTTTCGAGCGCATGCGCGAGCGCGCCGCTCGCGATGAGGCCCGAGCCCGTGGTCGAGATCAACCCAGCCTCTTGAGGCGGTGCGGAGCGGGTGGCGAGCCAGCCGCCGAGTGCGCCGGCCGTGAACAGAACCGCGACGCTCGCGGCCGTCGCGAGCGAAGCGCCGTGCGGGAAGAGGGTGGCGCCGATCGCGGCGAGCGTGCGGTCGATCCAGCTTTCCCTTGCAGGTGTCGATGCTTTTGAAGCGCGCGCCGGCACAGGTGCGCGCAGAACGGCGGCCACGAGATGCTCGGGCACCGGCTCTTCGAGCGTCGGCTCGAACGTATTGGCGATCTCACGCCGTGTGACGACGAACGGCGCGAGGCGCATGCGCAAGGTCGCGTCGCGGTTCAGCAGCTCTTCGAGGGCTTCCGCTTCGCCCGGAGAGAGCTCGCCGTCGGCGTAGGCCATCAGGATTTCGTCCGTGACTTGCCCCATATCAGCGCTCCCGGGAAGCAGCACGCACGGCGACGGGCTCGGCGGCCTGCTGCGGCGCCTCGATGAGCGAGGCGTAAAGTGTCTGGCGTGCGCGCGACAAGCGGCTCATGACGGTACCGATCGGAATGTCGAGGATGCTGGCTGCTTCCTTATAGGAAACGCCTTCGACGCAGACCATCGCAACCAGAACCTTCTGCTCGGCCGGAAGACGCGCGATGCCTTCGGTGACGGCTGCGAGTGTGAGGCGGCTTTCGGTCACGCTCCGGCCATCCTGGCCCATGAGATTTTCGACCTCGTCGAGGGTGTTCTCGCCGCCGTGGCTTTTGCGGCTGCGGTGATGATCGACCCAGATGTTTTGCGCGATACGATACATCCAACTATCGAGGCTCGTTCCGGGCTTCCATTGATCCAGGTGTGCGAGGGCGCGCTCGCACGTGTCCTGTACGAGGTCATCTGCCTTGTCTTTATCGCCCGTCAAGGCGAACGCAAATCTTCGCAGACGCGGCAACAGCTCGATCATCCGCGACCGGATTTCATCCATCACGGTCCCCTCTCCGCGACTCTGGGATACAACGAAGAGCGCCTAGCCTTATTCCTGACAGAGGTGTTTTTGGGGCGCGTGTGGCTTTGTCGCGCCGGATGCGGGCTTTTCCAGGCAAATCGGCGCCGGTGGGGCGTGACAGGGGCCGGCCGGCGGGCCGGAAGCCGCCGCGCACTGGCCGCAGGAGCCAAAACCCTCTAAACGGGACCGAATTCGAACCGAAGAGGCCCATCGCGCATGACCACACCCCCGGCCGAGGCTCCAGGCTTCAAGGCGGCCATCGTCGTCGTCACCCCGTTCCAGCAGAACTCCACGCTTCTGTGGGACAGCGAAAGCATGGTGGGGGCGGTGGTCGATCCGGGCGGCGACCTGGATCGGATCGAGCAGGCGATCCGCGAGGTCGGGGTCAAGGTCGAGAAGATCCTGCTGACGCACGGGCATATCGATCATGCCGGTGGCGCCGACGATTTGCGCAAGAGCCTCGGCGTGCCGGTCGAGGGGCCGCATCCGGCGGACCGCTTCCTGCTCGACAATCTCGCCAAGCAGGGCGAGGCCTACGGCTTTCCCGCCAAGCCCGTGACGCCGGACCGCTGGCTCGAAGAGGGTGAGACGGTCACCGTGGGCGGTCACACATTCGATGTGCTGCATTGTCCCGGACACTCGCCGGGATCGGTGGTTCTGGTGAACCATGCGCAGCGCTTCATCCTGATGGGCGACGTGCTGTTCCAGGGCTCGATCGGCCGCACGGATTTCCCGTACGGCGATCACGAGGCGCTGATCGGCGCGATCAAGACAAAGCTCTTTCCGCTCGGGGACGACTACGCGTTCATTCCCGGCCATGGGCCGGTGAGCTCGATCGGGGCCGAGCGGCGGTCGAACCCGTTCTTGACCTAGAGTGCTTCCGGAAAAGTGGGAACCGGTTTTCCGATAAGAAGCACGATAAAGCAAAAACTTAGAGCCGTTCCGCGATTCCACGAAAACCGGAACGGCTCTAGGGTCTTCCGAGGTCAGCGCCCACGGCCGATGTGGAGATCGAGGCAGCCGAAGATGCCGCATTCCTGGGCGAGGGTGCCCATACCCATCGGGGTGCCGTCGAGGTTTTCGTAGAAGTCGACGGTCTCGACGCGCAGCGTCTCGGAGCAGCTTCTGCGGCAGGCGATCCACGTGCCGTTCGGCTTTCTCACCTCGTAGCCGACGCGCGTGACACGCACGGGGCCCGATACGGTGCCGTTGCCGAAGCGGCTCCTCGCAACGGCGACGTCCGCCTCGGGACGCGGCTCGAGCCAGCTCCAGCCGCCCGCTTCGGCTTCAACGCTCGAGACGACGGCAACCGGGGCGGTGCCGGCGACGATCGCCAGAGCCAGGATCGCGCGAAGGGTGAGGCGTGTCATCGTCTCTTCGTCTCCTTGTCGCTCAGGCGCGGCCGATGCCACGCCCCGCTCGTTATCGGTCAGCCACTTTTCGAAAACTGCATGTTGACGCCGGTGAAGCCCGGTCCGCCCGTCGAGATGTTGACGGTCTGGCGCGAGCCCGAAAGCGTCACGGCCATGGATCCCGAGATGGCGCCGCTGAACGACAGGTTGAAGCCGTTTCCGGACGCGCGCCCGTTCACGCTGCCGGCCTGATTGAATTCGCGCTCTTCCCAGGATCCGCTGATCTGGTTGCCCGAGCTCGTCAGGTTCGCGCGCATGTGGATCTTGAAGTTCGACGAGTTGGAACAGTTGATGGCCATGCCGAGCGCGGCTCCGCCCGAGCGCGCGGTGTAGTAGCCGCGGCATCTGATGCGCTGGGTCGAGCCGTTCTCCATGCGGACGCTGCCGGAGCCCGTCCATGCGCCGTTGAGCGCGTTGAAAGTGCCAGAGCTGCTTGCAGCCGGTGCCGCGCCCGCAGCGAGTGCGAGGGCTGCAGCGGAAAGAACGGCAAAACGGGTACGTGTCACGTTAAAGCCTCTCCAATCTGATGTCCGGCCTGGTCGCGCCAGTATGCTCCCGTCTTCCCAAAACACTCTTATCATCAGCGCTAAATTTAACGGTGGTAGCGGGGCCACACCGTCGGTCGTGTCTCAGGTTGGGACGAATCGGCCTGCTCGTCCTTACCGCAAGCCGTCGATGGGACGCAACCAATCCGTTCACCCCCTCTTTCCTATCCGATTGGAAACGCTGTTTTTTATGATCCGGTTCCACCCCGGCCGGGCGATGCTCCGGGGCGCCGGGTCTCTCGCGGGCGCGGCGACGTATTTTATGACGGCGGACATGCAATCTGTTCCCGCGAGGGAAGGACAACATCCAAGTCTTCGCTTGCGCAGGCCCGCGCCGTGGCTATGTTCTGCAAAAGAAACACTATAACGTTGTAATTCGACCGGGAGGATTTGGTTATGCGGTTCGGCGCAGTTGGCTTCGCGCTTGCGGGGTTTGCCGGTGTTTGTGCTGTCGGTAACGCGGCGTTTGCCGAGGCGGTGAGCCTGCCGGAGCGGAAGGCCGGTCTCTGGGAGCTGACCACCACGATGGACGAGGGCATGGGGCCCGTCGACCGGACGCTCACCATGTGCGTGGACGCAGACATGGAGCGCAACACGGTGATCGCGAGCCTGATCGAGCACAAGCAGGCGTGCACGAAGTACGACATCACGCGCGAGGGCGACAAAACGGTCGTCAACATGTCGTGCCGGTTCGAAACTCGTGACGTGCAGGGCCGCACCGAAATGAGCGGTGACTTCAAGACCGCGCTGCTCGTCAAGATCGAGAGCACGACGTCGGGCGACCATCGTGGTCAGTCGGTTGCCGTGAAGCGCACCATCACGCAGACCGGAAAGTATCTCGGAGAGAGCTGCGGAGATCTCACGGGCGGCGAGGCCAAGGGCTCCGACGGCACGCGGGTGATGGTTCAGTAGCGCCCGCTTCATCCGACACGCAATCGCGATCCCGTCATGAAACAGCCGCGGCGAATGCCGCGGCTGTCGTCGTTTCGGCCGTACGCGTCACCCGGGCCGCCGGATGCGCGCTGTCCTCTCCTTTGCGATCAACATCCGCGGCGCACCACGCAGCGATAGTGGCTGCGCGTGCCCCAACCGAAGCGCCGGGCGCAATCCCGACGGACGTGGGCGCAGCGGCTATGGATGCGGGGGCGATGCAGATGCCGATGACGCCAATGACGGTGGCGCCAGTGGCGTCCCCTGCGCTGCACGTCCTGTTTGACAGAGCTTTCGGTCGCTTGGGATTGGACGGCTTTGCCCGCCCCTCCGGGAAGGGCGGCTGCGGTTGCGATCTGTGGGGCCAGGGCTGCACCGACCGCGACGGCGGCGGCGATGGCAAGAGCTTTGAAGCGCATTGTTCACTCCTCGACATCGTTGGGTCCGGCATGTGTCCCATGGATTTAGGCCATGGGCACGACAAGACAAGCATCGGGAGACTGAACGGCGGATGAACTTGATAGGCTCAATTTTCTATTGCGGTGCCGCAATCGCGCGCTGCGCTGTGGCCTGGAAAATTCTCGCTCCGGTGTCGGCTTCTGCTCGGACCAATCGTTCTTGAGCTGTGTACGCCGCAAAGCGCTGCCAGATCCTGGATCGAGGTTTTCCATGCCGAAGTTTCAAAAAATCACGCCGTACTTCTGGTTCGACGATAACGCGGAAGAGGCCGCGAACTTTTATGTGTCCCTGTTCGACGATGCGCGCATCACCAGCGTGACGCATTACGGCAAGGGGGCACCGATGCCGGAGGGCACGGTGCTGGTGATCGGCTTCGAGCTTGCGGGTCAACGGTTCGCGGCTCTCAACGGCGGCCCAACGTTCAAGCTGAGCGAGGCGATGTCGTTGTTCGTCGGATGCGATACTCAGGCCGAGATCGACCGGCTTTGGGACGCGTTGAGCGACGGTGGAACGGCGCAGCCATGCGGGTGGGTGAAGGATCGTTTCGGCCTGTCGTGGCAGATCAACTGGTCCGGCGTTCCGGATGCGATGGCCAACGGCGCCCCCGAACAAAACGCGCGGGGAATGGCGGCGATGATGCAGATGACAAAGGTGAACATCGCCGCGCTTCGGCGCGCCATAGAGGGGTGACGCGCTCGGAGGCGCGCCACGAGACGGCATCCGGCTACGGTCCCCGTGCGGACGGCTCAGGACTGGACCATGGCGGCGTATTCGTTCTTGACGCGCATGATCTTTCCGGATGGCCCGCGCGGCAGCTCGGCCAGGATCTCGACGTCGAAGTCGAAGGTACCGGCCAAGCCTTCCGCCTGGGCCGAGTCCTGCACGAGCTGACGGATGCGCGAGGGATCGAGCGTGCGGCCCTTCTGCGGCACGGCGCGGATCAGGAAATTACGCGGCCCGGTCTGGACGATCTGATGCTCTGCGAGGTCGCGCACGTGGTGCAGGCCGGTCAGGAACACATAGTACGGCAGCTCGCGTTTCTCGCCGCCGGTTTCGATCCAGAGCAGATCCTTGCTGCGCCCGCTGATGCTCGCGATGTAGGGCAGCACGCTGTCGCAGCCGCACGGCGCGGTTCCCATCGTGACGCGGTCGTCCACCTCGTAGCGGATGATCGGCTGGACGTGATTGTAGAGATTGGTGACCAGCACCTTGCTGCCTTCCGTGCCGGGCGGAACGGGGCGGTAATTCTCGTCCACGACTTCGAGGATGGCGAGATCCGCGTTGACGTGCGCGCCGCGCCCCGCCGTGCAGCCTGAGGACAGCACCAGGCATTCGCCCATCGCGTACTCGTCGCCGACGGGCGCGCCGAAGACCTCTTCGAGCCATGCGCCCTTGTCGGCGGGCAGTGGCTCGGCGACGTTCGTGATCTGCGTGAGGCAGCCGAGTTCCTTGAGGCGCAGCCGTCCGGCTTCCTGCTCGCGGCCGAAGGCTTCGAGCGCACTTGCGTAGCCCGTGAGATAATGCGGGCGGAAGGCTTCGAGCTTGCGGTTGTTCTCCGCGATCGAATCCGAGACCGAGATCGGCATCAGCTTGAAGACGGGGCGCAGGTAACCCGGCAGATAGGCAAAGGCGGCCGCGCTTGGATAGAAGCCGGGTTTGATGGTGAGAACGGCCATGCGGGCCGGGTTGAGAATGCGCCCCAGATGCGGGAGGAAGCGGCGCTTGAGCCTGGTGCCGCGCGCGAACTGCACCGCGAACACGAGCGCGAGCGCGTCGCGGTCCTGCACGATGAGCGCGGGCTGGCCCTGGCTTCCCGACGTGTGGCTGACGCCGTAGCGGCCGAGATAGTAGCGGCCGAGGTTCTTCGGATCGTCGACGAACGCACCGAGATCGGCTTTGTTCAGGCGCCGGTCGGTGACGAGCTCGTCGTAGTTCTCCATCATCTCCGCCTTCGTGAGGGTCGGCAGGTCGGAGAGGGCGCAGCGCTCGATGTCGATCCTCGCGAAGCGCCGTTGATAGAACGGAGAGTGCGTCGCCGCATGGCGGAGGAGGGCCCGCAGGCGCTTTTCCTGCTTGGCCGCGATCTGCTCGGCGGTGTGCCAGAAAGGATAGAGCTTCTGAAGCGTGAAAACGAAGCTGATCGGGCCTGACATCCCATGGGTCTCCTGAACTGACCTTCTTGCGCCGGGCCCGATGGGCCGGCGATCGTTCCATCGCGCGAAGACCGTCGATTACCCGGATCGGCCGCGCGATGTCGCGCGGCCGCCCTTGCATCCGGTGAGTATCCGATCTCCGCGCGTTGTTCGCACGCGTGAAGTTTTCCTCCGAGAGCGCCTGAGAGTCCGTGCCCGACGTGTGCGCACGCACGAGATGTCCGCGTTTTCGAAGCTCGATCTTGTCCCATTCGCGCACGCCGCTCTCGTCCGTAGAGATACGGGCGGATTGGTCCGAATCCCATCCCAATGAGCGGGCGTTGAGCAGGTTCCATGGTGGAGGACGACAAGCACCCGCCTCGAGGCGGGTGCTTTCTCAGGAGCGGGGCAGAAGGCCGAGCGATGCGGTTGCTAAGCTGCAAGCTCCGCGCGCTCGTGCTTGCCTTCCTCCACCTCCTCGATGATCTTGGCGACGAACGCGTCGAGGTCGTCCGGGTTGCGGCTCGTGATGATGCCCTGGTCGGTGACGACCGGCTCGTCGCGCCAGTCGACGCCTGCGTTCACGAGGTCGGTCTTGATGGTCTTGTAGCCGGTCGCCTTGCGGCCCCGCACGCCGTTCGCCTCGATCAGGAGCCACGGTGCGTGACAGATCGCGGCCACCGGTTTGCCGGAGCTGAGGAACGCCTTGATCAGCGCGAGCGCTTCGTCGTCGCCGCGCAGCAGGTCGGGGTTGATCTGGCCGCCCGGGAGGACGAGAGCGTCGTAGAAGGACTCGGATGCGTCGGGGAGGTCGCGGTCGACTTTCACGGGCTTGCCCCAGTCCTTGCCTTTCCAGCCTTTGATCGTCTCCTTGTCCCGGCGCGATTTCGGCGCCACGACATGTACCACCGCGCCTGCCTCTTTCAGCTTGTCGCGCGGCACCTCCAGCTCCGATTGCTCGAAGCCGTCGGTGGCGAGGATGATGATTTTTGCTTTCGATATCTTGGGCATGAAGGCCTCCTGTCTTCTTTGGGGTGACAGGAGAAAACGGGAGCGCCGGACGAGGGTTCCGCAGCGGAGCCGCTCGCGCGCCGATCTCACGCAGCCCGCTCGTTGTTCTCGGGACTGTGCGGGGTCAGGCCGACGCCGGGTTCTGCGCCAGGGTCGCGGCCGGTGTCGGCGGCGTAAGACCCATCGAGACGTAAACGCTCATCAGATCGTCGATCTTCAAGTCGGCGATCTCGATCCAGGCCTCGGGCACATAGATCAGGGCGCCGCCGAACGGGACCGGCGCGGACGGGACGAGAACCGGAACGTAGCTGGTGCCGCCGATGTCGATGGGGGTCTTTGAGGGAAGCAGCGCCAGCACCGCTGCGCCGGGCTTGCCGCCGAAAAAGCACCATGCCGGGCTCATGCTTTTCAGGCTGTCGCCGTTCTTGGTGTCGACGATGGACACGAAACGGTTCGAGAGATCGTAGACGTTGGACACCAGGGGGATGCGGCGGATGATGCGCTCGAAGAGGTTCGAGGCCCAGGTGCCGATCCGGGAATGGACGAGAAGGCCAAGCGCGTAGATGGCGACGGCAATGAGGGCAAGGCCGACCAGATAAGGCGCGATCTCGGAGGTTCCGACGCCGAAGCCGAGAGAGGTGAGAAAGCGGCCGAACCCGCTGCCCGGGCCGAAGTACTGGTTGACGAGCGAGAGCAGCCAGACGGTCACGAAAATGGTGAGCAGCAGCGGCAGTGCGGCCAGGAGGCCGGTGAAAAAGACGCGTCCGAATCTGCCCATGCCGTGTGCCCCCTTCATGTCTGTCCGAAAAATCGGTGGACGGCGCCACCGTCTGCGGCGCGCGCGGCCCCGTCAAGATGCTTCGAGCGAGGAAATGCCGGTCCGGAGCACGAATTCCGGGTGACGTGGCGGGCGGACCGAGGCATCTTTTTATCGGTTTCGTGAAACAATGACGCTTGCGACGTGTGCCTCCGCAGTCTCTGCGGCCGGTCGCCTTCCGCAGCGTCCTGGCGCTGCGATGGAGAGAGCATGGCTGGAGTCGGGTCTGACGTTCGTTACTGGCGCGATCGCTCGTTCGGGTTCTGGTTCCTGCACATTGGTGTGCCGGTCGCGCTTCTCGGGGCGGCGCTGGGGGCCGGGTACACGGGCGGCGATCTGAAACGCATCGTGCTCGATTCTCACACCAGCCTCCGGGAAAGCGTCACCGGGTTGCTCACGCTGTCCGCGGCCGCCATCGTGGCGCTGATCCTTGTGCGCGCCGCGCCGCCGCTCGAACGGCAGCTCAAGGTCTGGCTCGTTCTTTTTATCGCGGCGATGATTTTCTTCGCGGGCGAGGACCTGAACTGGGGACAGCATTATCTCGGCTGGACGCCGCCCGAATACTTCCTCGAAAACAACCACGAGAACGAGGGGAACCTCCACAACACCTGGCCGCTGCTGTTCAACCGCCTGCCGCGCGGGATCATGAACGCATGGCTGATCGTCGCCTGTCTTCTCGTGCCGCTCGGCTGGCGGTATCCGGTGCGCTTGCTGCAAGGGATCGTGCCGCCCGTGCTGTGGCCCGACCGCCGGCTGATGTTTCCCGCCGCGCTGGTGTTCGCCACCAAAGGCATCCGGCATCTGGCCTCGGGCGGGGGCAGCGATCACTGGCTGCTCGCCATCCGGCACAGCGAGCTCGAAGAGCTGATCATCGCGTGCGTGCTGGTGCTCTACGCCTCGATGCTGTGGGAGCGGCTGGTGCGGCAGAGAGCATGATCACGCGCGGGTTTTCATTGTACGAGGCGTCAGATGCGATGTACAATGATCTTTTAATCAGCTGCTGTGATTGCGAACTTGCAGATTCCCTGTTGTTACAGTGGTGATCATGTTCGTCTTTGCGCCGAGTTGGCTCATGCTGTGTATGAGCCGCTGCCTGGAGACGTGAGACGGCGCGTGGCCGGCGTTGTGCCGAACGGCGTTGCATTTATCAGCCAAAATTATTGGAGCAACTCCCGCGTTCTCGTCGTGTGTAGCGGTGATAGGGCCTATGTGGTGTATCGCGGCACCAACATCGCTTTCAGAAGTGATTTTTGCGGCACGCGGAGAAGCGTATCAGCAAACGTCAAGTGTAAAAAGCTGCGTTGGGGAAGCGGTCTCGTGCATAGCGGATTCCTGCGTATTGTGCGTGAGACGGAAAGTTTCGTGCATCATTCGATCAGGAGACACAGCACCGACGTTCGTGAGATTTTCTTTACGGGGCATAGCCAAGGAGGTGCTGTCGCGTATCTCGCCGCCATGACATTCCTTCTTCGTTCAGGAACGAGGAGTCCGTTCGCCGTTTACACCTTCGGTCAACCGCGCGCTGGAGATGCGCAATTCTCGCGGGATGCCGAGTTTCGATTGGGAGCGATTTACGGCCGTGTCGTCAACGCAAGGGATTTGTTCGTTGGCACCCCACTCATTCGACAGGGATACGATCATACCCGCGAATTTTTTCATTTTGGGCCAGATCAATTGGTGAACCGCAGGATGCAGAGTTGTGGGCAAGGATGGCCATTTTCGCTTGGTGGTTTCAAAGATCACTCAATGGACAACTATCTTCGCCTGTGCGTTCACAACAGTCTGCGACACGTTTAGTCACGATCCTTAGGCCCCCGGCCGTCCCGTCTTGCGGGCGCGGCCTTTGCGGCGTTTTTGCTCGCTTTCGGTTTCGATCTCGACGGTGCGCGCCGGCTTTGCCGTGAGATCCGGCTTCTTTGGCAGCGGCGCGCCCTTCTGTTTCACCGGCAGCGAAGCGTGGGGGCCCATTTCGTCGAGCGTCGGCTTGTGCGGGCCGCGCACGTTCTCGCCGAACGCGCCGGCTTTGGTCCTGGGATCGACGTCGGGACGGCGCGGCAGCGGGCGATCGGTGCCGGGACCCATGTCGTCGAGAGAGGGTTTGCGGACGCGCGAGGTGGACTGCGCATAGGACGGCTGTACGGGCTCGTATTCGCCGCTGATGCGCGAGGGCGGGACTCCCCCCACCCCTAACCCCTCCCCGCCAGGGGGAGGGGAATTGGGTCCACCGTCGGACTCCGACGGGGCTCCTCCCCCCTTGTGGGGGAGGTTGGGAGGGGGGGAACCTCGCCGTTTACCGGTCGTCGCAGGCATGTTGGCCTTCTCGCCGTACTTGCGGTCGCCGTCGAAGCGGCCGGCCTGCTTCTCGACGTCGGTCTGGCGCGCGAGCGGATCGTCGGAGATGGCAAGCTCGGTTTCCCGCAGGCGCTTGATCTCGTCGCGCAGGCGCGCGGCGGTTTCGAATTCGAGATCGGCGGCGGCGTCCTTCATGCGCCGCTCCATGTCGGCGATCACGGCCGTGAGGTTGTGGCCCACGGACGGGCTGTCGGCGAGGCCGGAGTCGACCGTCACGTGGTCCTGCTCGTAGACCGACGACAGAACGTCCTGGATGTTGCGCTTGATGCTTTCGGGCGTGATGCCGTGCTCGACGTTGTAGGCGAGCTGCTTCTCGCGGCGCCGGTCGGTTTCCGCCATGGCGCGCTCCATGGAGCCCGTGATCGTGTCCGCGTAGAGGATCACGCGGCCGTCCACGTTGCGCGCGGCGCGGCCGATGGTCTGCACGAGTGAGGTTTCGCTGCGCAGGAAGCCTTCCTTGTCGGCGTCGAGGATAGCGACCAGCGCGCACTCGGGGATGTCGAGGCCCTCGCGCAGGAGGTTGATGCCGATCAGCACGTCGAACGCGCCGAGACGCAGGTCGCGGATGATCTCGATGCGCTCCAGCGTCTCGATGTCGGAGTGCATGTAGCGCACGCGGATGCCCGCTTCGTGCATGTACTCGGTGAGGTCCTCGGCCATGCGCTTGGTGAGCGTGGTGACGAGCGCGCGATACCCTTTCTTCGCGACCTGGCGCACCTCGTCCAAGAGGTCGTCGACCTGGCTCTTGGCCGGGCGCACCTCGACGACGGGGTCGATGAGGCCGGTGGGGCGGATGACCTGCTCGGCGAACGTGCCGCCGGTCTCGTTCAGCTCCCAGCCGCCGGGTGTCGCGGACACCGCGACCGTCTGCGGGCGCATGGCGTCCCACTCCTCGAACCGAAGCGGGCGATTGTCCATGCAGGAGGGGAGGCGGAATCCGTACTCCGCGAGCGTCGCCTTGCGCCGGTAGTCGCCGCGGAACATGCCGCCGATCTGCGGAACGGTGACGTGGCTTTCGTCCACGAACACGAGCGCGTTGTCGGGCAGGTATTCGAACAGCGTGGGCGGCGGATCGCCCGGATTGCGGCCGGTCAGATAGCGCGAGTAGTTCTCGATGCCGGCGCAGGAGCCTGTCGCTTCCATCATCTCCATGTCGAAGACGGTGCGCTGCTCCAGGCGCTGGGCCTCCAGCAGCTTGCCGGTATCATACAACTCGTTGAGGCGCTGCTTGAGCTCGGTCTTGATGCTCTTGATGGCCTGCTGAAGCGTCGGCTTCGGCGTCACGTAGTGCGAGTTGGCGTAGAACTTCACCAGCGCGAGATCGTCGGTCTTCTGTCCCGTCAGGGGATCGAACTCGACGATGCTCTCGACCTCGTCGCCGAACAGAGAGATGCGCCAGGCGCGATCCTCGTAGTGAGCCGGGAAGACCTCCACGGTGTCGCCGCGCGCGCGGAAGCTGCCGCGCACGAACGCGGCGTCGTTGCGCTTGTAATGCAGGGCGACGAGATCGGCGAGGAGCTGGTCGCGCGAGAGGCGCTCGCCCACCTTCACCGCGAACGTCATCGCTGTGTAGGTCTCGACCGAGCCGATACCGTAGATGCACGAGACCGACGCCACGATGATCACGTCGTCGCGTTCGAGAAGCGCGCGCGTCGCCGCGTGGCGCATGCGGTCGATCTGCTCGTTGATGTCGGCTTCTTTCTCGATGTAGGTGTCCGTGCGCGGGACGTAGGCCTCCGGCTGGTAGTAGTCGTAGTAGGAGACGAAGTACTCGACGGCGTTGTCGGGGAAGAAGCTCTTCATCTCGCCGTAGAGCTGGGCGGCGAGCGTCTTGTTCGGCGCGAGGATGAGCGCCGGGCGCTGGGTTTCGGCGATCACCTGGGCCATCGTGAACGTCTTGCCGGAACCGGTGACGCCGAGCAGCACCTGCGTCTGCTCGCGCTCGCGCACGCCCTTCACGAGTTCCGCGATGGCGGTCGGCTGGTCGCCGCGGGGCTCGAATTCGGACACGAGCTTGAACGCGACGCCGCCCTCGCTTTTTTCCGGCCGCTCGGGACGGTGCGGCATGAACATCGGCATGTTGCCGGAGACGAGCGGGTGCGCGGCGATCATCGGCTGGCGCGCGAGGATCTCCCGGGCGCGGTCCGTGCGCTCGTTGGGCCGCGTGAGGATGGCGTTCAGGCTGTCGCCGAGGCTTTCCCCGGCTGCAGCGCGGGGCGGGCGGGGCCCGCTTTGGCGCAGGGCCGGCAGGTCGGGCTTGGCCTTCGCTTCGGCATCCAGACGGGCCTGCTCGGCGAAGTAGGCGGGTGCGAACTCGCCGAGGGGGCCCGAGGCGGTGAACGCCGTCTGCGGCGCTTCGCCGAAGCCGGGCGTGCCGGCCTGGGTTTCGACCGGCGGGGCGGCGGGCTTGCCGGAGCGGCCGCGCGAGGGGCGCGGCGCCTTGGTGCCGACGGGTTTCTTCGGGGGTGATGCCATGGGCGGAATATGGCGTGCCGGACCGGCAGAGGGAAGAGCGGGGGCTTGTGCGCGGGTCTCTCCTCGCCCACCTTAGCGGGAGCAGGAGGAAGCACCCATGTTTCCACGTCTGGCCGTCGCCGCGTCGTGTGCCCTTGTCGTCGCCGCTCTTTCGAGCGGGGCCGAGGCTCGGATCACGTGCAAGGGCGGGTTCCAGGCCACGAAAGACGGGGGCTGGATCTCCACGCCGTATTGCAACGACGAGTATCTGGCCGAGGCCGGCCGCAAGCGCGGAATGAAGGTGACGGGGGCGCAGGTGAGGGCGAACTGGGCGCGCAAAGAGGAGGTGTGCCGCCTGCTTGCCGGGACGCCCGTCGCCATGGATTATTGCCCGACGGACGGGGCGCGCGGTCGGGGCCGCTGACGCGACGTTGCGCGTAAGTCACAGGCACGAGATTTGGTGCAAAATTACGGGGCGCGGGCTAGCATTGCCCTTTGAAAGCCCCGATTCAGATATCATCTTCGGCTTAAGGCCAGGATTTGCGGTGGGTTGGCAATGAAGCAGATGGCGAAACAGGTCGTTTTTGCGGCGGCGCTCGGCGCCATGGTCGGGGTCGCTCCCCATGCGGCGCTTGCCTTCACGGTCGAGAGCCATGGTGCGATCCAGTCCGGCGGCGGTGCGCAGGCGAAGTCCAACGCGGGGCCGGCGACCGGGTTTCTCGACATGGATGCCAGCTCTCTGATGCCGCCTGTCGGCGAGTCGCTGTCGGGCAGCAGCTTCGACTTCTCGCCGAGTTCGTTCAACAACGGCTTGGCTGCCCAGCCCACGCGCGGCGGGTCGATCGGTCCGTCCTGGCTCTATCCGCCGGGCCGCTGAGCACCGACACGCATCAGGATACAGTCTAAAGAGGCCGTCCAACCTTTGGGCGGCCTTTCGCGTTTCGGATACGAGGACCCGTGAACGCCTGCGCGAATGCTCGGCGAACGCGGGTCCGACTGTCGCCGGCCGCGTTGCGCGGCGCGGGGATTTGGCTAAAGTTTCTCGGCGCATCGGTGATTTGCGCGCAAGGAGATGTCGATGACTGTCACTCGGACCGCACTCGTGTCGGGCGCGAACAGGGGGATCGGGTTCGAGATCGTGCGGCAGCTCGCCCGGCTCGGCGTGTTGGCGGTGATCGGGGCGCGCGATCCGCAGGATGGCGCCAAGGCCGCCGAGAAGCTGCAGTCCGAGGGGCTCGAGGTCCCGGTCGTGGCGCTCGACGTGGACCGCGAGGAGAGTGCGGCCGAGGCCGTGGCCGAGGTGAAGCGCCTCTACGGACGCCTCGACATCCTGGTCAACAACGCGGCGATCCTCGTCGACGAGCCGGGCGGCTTCAACGCCAGCTTTTTCGATCTCAAGTCGGACACCGTGCGGCGCACGATGGAAACCAACCTGCTCGGGCCGATCCGGCTGATCCAGGCGGCCCTCCCGCTGATGCGCGAGCAGGGCTACGGGCGAATTGTCAACGTGTCGTCCATCGCGGGGCAGCTCACGGAGATGGGCAGCGGGTATCCGGCCTATCGCATGTCCAAGGCCGCGCTCAACGCGCTGACGCGGCTCGCGGCGGCCGAGATCGGCCCGGGCGATATCAAGGTGAACGCGATGTGTCCGGGCTGGGTCAGGACCGACATGGGCGGGGCCAGAGCGGAGCGCTCGGTCGAGGAAGGCGCGGATACGGCCGTGTGGCTCGCCACCCTGCCGGAGGACGGTCCGACGGGTGGGTTCTTCCGGGACCGCAAACCGCTCGCCTGGTGACGAGGGGCGCGGGCGCGAAGCGCTTAGAGCGTGATCATTTTCGATTAAATCGGGATCACGCTCTATCTCTTTGGTGAGACCGATGATTCACGCTTCAGGCTGATAGGGCCTGAAGCGATCATGGTCTAGGCTCCAAACCCAATCAGGATAGCATCACGATGAGACAAGATCGGTCGAGGGCCAGGAGAACTGCGAAGAGCGATGCCTACGCATCGGTCAAGCGGTTCATGCCGGAGGCGTGCTTCCAGCACGACGCCGCCGTCGGCCAATCTTGTCTCACGGCGGAGCCGCGCGGTTCTTTTGCCCGCCCGGTTCGTTGCAAGGGCTTGCAAACCATC
>ERZ869909.1520-NODE-1520-length-18622-cov-12.165166_pt1 | contig 18622 bp, 16 predicted proteins | sample MGYA00520892_ERZ869909 | MGnify/ENA primary metagenome ERZ869909 (study PRJEB32215, sample SAMEA104723947) | bioreactor metagenome | biome: bioreactor; feature: anaerobic bioreactor; material: water | place: China | collected 2015-03-12 ...
GGTGGTGGTCGCGCCGATGACGCCCGCGCCGGCCAGCAGCGCGAACACGGTGAACAGCACGTTCCCCGATTGGCGCAAGCGGCGAAGAGGCCCGTGCGGGGTGCGCCGGCGCATCATGCGGCGCCTCTCTCAATGGCAGTGCGCGATCGGCTGGCTAAACCATGGCTGCGGGGCGTGGAGGTGAGGGAGGACGTGAGCCTGGCGTCTCGTGGCGCGATTGTGCGAAGAGGACCGCTCGCCGTTGCATTGGCGGGAGCGGTGAGAGACCTTGTGCTTGGCGCTTTCGCAGCACGCCCCGAATTCTGCAGTGAAATCGCCCCCTCTCGAAACCCTGTTTCCCCTCAAAAATATCTGTATACTGATAATTGTGAAGATGTTTTGTTTATCAAACCTTAATAACCCACATTTTTGTCGATGATCCGCTGTTTGAAGTTGAGGATAGACCGTTCAGATGCCTCGTACGCGTGTGCCGGGATAAGGCTTTCGACAGCGCGCTGTTCTGAGAGCGCCGGTCGGTTCAGATGAAGGATATGGAGGGTCAAGCGGGTAGGGACAGACGGAGGCTGATCGGCTATGCGCGCGTGTCCGCCGGTGAGGGAAACCTGAGCTCTCAAGTCGATGCATTGCGAAGCGCCGGGTGCGAGCGGGTGTTCCGCGACGACGGCGTCCTTGCCGTTGCGGCCGAGCGCCCGGGCCTCAATCGCGCGCTCCGTGCCTTGCGGCCCGGCGACGTGCTGGTGGTTTGGCGTCTCGATCGCATTGGGTCTTCGCTTCAGCATTTGATCGAGGTCGTGCAGACCCTGAGTGCCGACGGATACGGGTTTCAGTCGCTGACCGACAGCATTGATACGGGCCGTGCGTCCGGGCGGTATTTCCTTGCGACGATGCGGGCGCTCGCGGATTTCGAAAGCCGTGCGATCGCTGAGCGCACGCGCGCCGGGCTTGACGCGGCGCGCGGTCGGGGCAAGCGCCTGGGTCGGCGGCATCTCATGAGTGAAAAGAAGCTGGCGCTGGCGTTGCGTTTGATTGCGGAAAATATCCCGCGCAAAAGCGTTGCGGCCGCGTGCGGCGTATCCGTGCCGACGCTCTACCGTGAGCTCGCCAAGTACAGGGCGGCACAAAGCCCTGATTAGGAGAGGCGGATTGCGGGATGCCGGCATGGTTTTTGGAGCCGCCGTCGCGGATGCGCCAAGCCCGAACAGCGCCCGGGCGCAAGGTCGCGCAACGCGCGCCCCGCCAGGGGTTGCCTTGCGGCGGGAAGGGCGCGGATCGGGCACGCATTGCGTGCGACGCGGCGAGGATCTGCCGCCAACGGCCATGGTTTATGGTGAGCCAGAGAAGCGTGCGTCTGGAGTCCTCGTCGCGGTGCTATGAAAAGTCAGACCGCCAACCCACCGCAGAATTCCGCCAAAATCGGTCAGTGTGATAATGTTTGTTATGTCAAACAGGGCAGGCGTTCGAACACCAAACGCCGTCGGCGCGCTGACCGGTGTCCAGTGCAGCAGCCCTGCAAGACAAAATCCAATGCATTGATGATGGTGGTGCGTTGATCGTCGAGATTGCCAACGCGCTTACGAAGGAGTGAGGCCAGTACCAGTGGTCTCATGGACGCGATTTTCCTGTCTTGCGCGTCTTTGTGGATGACGACCGTTTGCCGGCGGCAGGCTTTTTCTTTGATGGTGTCGCGGTCTCGGCTGCGGACCTCTTCGATGGCTTCGCAGGTTTCGCCGGCTTCGGACAGATGCGCGCCGTGATCTTGGCAGCCGAGCGCTTCGAAACGCCGGCTTCTGCCGCGAACTCGGACCATCGGGCGATCGCGGCATAGACCGCATCCAAAATGGCATCTGTCCCCTTGAGCCCATGCTTTTTTGCGAGGGCGCGCAAGTGCTCGGTGTCGGGCGCACGTCCCTCGCCCATCACCATCATACTCTGTTCGCCGCCGGGCCCGGCCGAGAACGTCAAGTCATAGGGCGGCGCGAGCGACCATGCGCCTGTGGTGTCGTCGAGGAGATAGGAAAAGTTCTTGGCGTGATCGTCGCGGTTATGCGCCAGCACATTGAAGCACGCGAGGCGGAACGCTGCCGCCACCTGCGTCGCATCCTTGGTCAGCACCTGCGTGGCCTTGAGGAAGGTATCGTAATCAAGCGACGGCGTACGGTGATCTGTGTGCAGGAGGCCTGCGAGACTGTGCATGTGGATGCGCCGATCCCCGTCACGATCGAAGCGCTTGATGCCGAAATACCGCTTCCTTTTACTGCCGAAGAGATGCGTTTGCGGCATGTCGAGACCGGCGGCGCGGGCCATGCGGCTGTAAGCGTATTCGATGGCGCCCACGTCGGCTTCATCGAACTGAGCAGGAAACTTGATCATCCAGTGCCCATAGCCGGCCGGAAGCGGCCCCGGTCCATGAATGATCCTCTTTCGGTCGGCGCTGACCTGTGCCACCACTTTGGGACGTGCGCCGGCGGAGGCGCCATTGAGCTTCAGGAGTTCGTCGACGACGGCCCCCTGCTCTCCCGCGAGCACCATGACGGCGTCTGCGGCCAGCCTGTCGAGTTTCAGCACAATGGGTTCGCGCTCGCTTTGACTGTAGTCCGGCTCGTAGCTGAGCGCGCCCATGCCGTAACGGCCCACATAGGCCAAGCGATCGAGCGGCGTCAGGCTGCCACGCACAAGTCCCGCGCGCTCAACGGCGCGATCGAGCAGCAGCCGCCCCCACCCATCCGGCAGGCTATCGTTGAAGACGCCGAACAGTCCATCGAAAGGAGCCGGTTCGGCAATTATCACGCCGGAGCGTAACGGTAGCTGGAAGGGCGAGATCTCAATACCGGAAGCGAGGAAGTCCGGGTCGTACTCGAACAGAATGCGCCGGTCCTGCAGAGCCAGGCGCCCGACCTTGAGGCGCTTGCGCCCCTCAAGGAATACGGAGAGCAATGTGGCTGCAACGTATGTCATCTCAGACGTCCCTTCTTACGTCCCGGCTTTTGCGCCAGCACGGCGTCGAGCGAGCGACCCGTCAACGATTGCTCATCTGCGGCCGCGACTTTGTCGAAATCTGACAGGCACTCGAGGACCAGGGCGAGCTTGAGCAGGGACTCGAAGGCGATGCGTCCAGTCCGCTCGAAGCGGCGCAGGCTCGGCAGCGACACGCCCGAGCGCTTGGCCAGACCGTCCTGGGTGAGGTTGCGCCTCAGCCGCAGCGCGCGAAAGCGCAGGCGCAGCTCGCCCTGGACGTCATTGGGTGTTTTCAGAGTAATAGTCAATATATTATCACTTTCTGCGTACATTAGGCATTAAATGATAATATATGATCGATAATAGAATCGCAAGAGATCGCGAATCGGGGCTGGGTCGTCCCAGTGCCCTTGGACTGCCCGTGGCCGCGAGAGACCATGCAATGATGCCCTCGCCATGAGCGAGGAGCGGCACCAGGGCGAGCGTCCAGTTAGACGGCGTCGTTCTTGAGCCCGGTGTTTCTCCTGGCCATCGGCTGTGGGAGCTGTTCGATAGCCTTCTCGCGGCGTTCGATCACCTGCGCCGGTGTTGCGGAAGAGAGCACCGTGCCGGCGGTTGTCTCGACGCGTGAACGGAAGTTCTGCGTCAACGTATAGTCCTTTTCCTTGATCTTGTCGGCGTCCTCTTTGGTGAAGGGCTCAGCGAACTTGATGTTGACAGCGGGGACATAGCGATCGCCACCAAGATTGACGACGGCGACCCCCTGGCCACGGATGTCGTCGAGTGAGTCTTTGATGAGCTTGGTGGTCTTGTCGGCGAACTCGATCTGCAACTGATATTTGCTTGCGTCGTCGACTTGGTCGTAGCGTTCCGATATGCGCGTGCGGTCTTCTTCGGTGACGGGGCGGATACGTCGGATTGCGGATATGGGAACGGCGGTTCCTCCATTGATTTTGAGTGTCTTGGTCATGGCGTCTCCAAATGTGTTTCAGTATGCGGTGAAGGGAAAAGGCTACAAAGTATCCCAATATTTTTACGAAATAATCCGTATGCGGTCAATAAAAGCCTGGAAATGACATAACGTGGCACCGTCCTGGCGTGTAGGATGCAGGGTGCATGGTCTCAACCTGGCACTTGCCGTCAGTGAATGGGTGTCATTCCGTGGGCCACTTGCGGCAACGATCGTTCCCCGCATGGGCCGAGACGCGGGTGTGTATCGCGGCTCGGCTGCGCGGACCTTCGCCGCGCAGGAGAGCGTGGCCCGACCGCAGGGAGGGAGCCGTCCTACACCTCAACGTCATCAGAAACGGGTAGAATGTCCGTATTGAGAGCGGGCCCCAACATCGTATTGCCTCATCCACTTGAGTGTTTTAATCCTTGGGTGGCGTGATCTTCCGTAGGCGGTGCTCATTCAGCAACGTCGAAACGCCGAGAGAGCGGACTTTCGCATGGTGTCGGTCGCGACCGTACTGGGCTGACCTTAATATGACCGCAACACCTCCCGCAGCGGACAAGACCTATGCGAGGGCCGCCAACGGATCCGTTGTTCAAGTGCTCACGTGTTAGTAGCTGCCTCGTATATGTCTTCCTCCTGCGCATTGTGGATGCGCACAAGGGCTTCGATGGATCCGATTACCCTCTGGGCATCGCGGACGAGGTACTTGTCGGCGTCCTCGGCCTGCAGTCCACCGGCGAGGCGCGCCAGGAGCCTCGCCTGATGCAGTATCTCGCGATGTGCCCGGCTCATTGCCGACAACCCGTGCATATCAATAAGTAGCTTTGATAACCGCGGGTAAAGCGTAGCTTCGTCCTCGCGCTCGTGCGTCACAACGCTGTCTTCAACAATCGCATGCGCGCTGAGGATAAGGTCGACTGCGTACGGGCCGGTCGCGTCGTCTAGCGCGTCCGAGATCGATCGCAGCCGATCCAACTCCTGCTCGAGCAATCGGTGCTCGTCGCTCAAGGCCCGCACCATCTTGTCCGGTAGAACTTCTCGTGGTCGGTGCCAACCCGGTTTGAGAGCCCGCAGCGCATTTAGGATCACAGCGACATCGATGGCCTCCTGCGTCAAGGCACCGGCCACAGGCGTCAGCCAGCCGAAAGCGGCGAATAGCATGGCGATACTGGAAAGCCCCATGCCCGCTACGATGCTTTGGATCGCGATACGCCGGGCACGCCGGGCGATGATCACCGCCTCCGACACCCGATCAAGCCTGTCCACAACGATCACTACGTCGGCCGCTTCCGACGACGCGCTGGCGCCGCGAGCGCCTAATGCGACGCCAACGTCCGCCGCCGCGAGTGCCGGAGCATCGTTGATTCCATCTCCCACCATCAGCGTCGGGTGGAAGCGGCTCTCCAGGATGACGGCATCGACTTTATCTGATGGGACACGGTCGGATAGCACCGCATCGATATTCAGCGCAGCAGCAATCGTCTCAGCGGCGTCAGCATGATCCCCAGTGACCATCACGATGCGGGAAATCCCAGCCGCGCGCAGGGATTGCAGTGCGCGAGGCGTCTCCTTGCGCAGCTCATCAGCAAGGAGCAACGCGCCGACGACGCGGCCGTCGACCGATACGAACACGCTCAGGGCCGATCGCCAGGAGGCGCGGCGCAGCGCACGCGCGGCCCAGTCGTCCAGCTTGCGCTGCCCGAAGACGAGCTGGTGTGAGCCGACGCGGACCTTCCGCCCGGCAACCACTCCCTCGAGGCCAGAACCCATGACCTCATGCACCTCCTGGGGCATCTGCAGAGAATGACCTTGGCCGACGGCGGCAGCCACGATGGCGGCAGCCACGACATGCTGCGAAGCCTGCTCCAACGAACCGGCTAGGCGAAGCACCTCGCCAGCGTCTTCTCCGGGCGCGGTCTCGATCGCGATCAGGCGCGCTCCGCCGACTGTGAGGGTGCCTGTCTTGTCGAACAGAACGGTATGCGTCTGTGCCAGAGCATCCAGGGGCGCGCCGCCCTTTATGATGATGCCCCGACGCGCCGCCTGAGATACGCCGGCTATGAACGCGACAGGCGCCGCCAGTATGAGCGGGCAAGGCGTGGCAACTACTAGAACAGCGAGAGCGCGGATTGGATCACCCGACAGTGCCCACGCCAATCCAGCAACCACGATCGTCACCGGCAACAGCAACAGCGCGTAGCGATCCGCCAGCCGAATGAAGGGCGACTTGGCAGTCTGTGCGGCGGTCACAAGCCGCACGATGCCAGCGTAGGTGCTTTCGTCGGCCGTCGCGGTTGCCGTGATCTGAAAGGTGTCACCCGCGTTGAGCGTGCCACTGCGGGCGCTCTCGCCGGCTTGCCGCGTGACAGGGATTGGCTCGCCGGTGAGCGCCGCTTCGTCGAGGACCGCACGCGGAGATGTGATCAGCCCGTCGACGGGGACGATCTCGCCGGCGCGAACGAGGATCGCGTCGCCGACTTTGACGTCACGGATGTCGACGTCCGTGATGGTCTCATCTATGCGGCGATGCGCCAGCCGCGGCGCCCGATCGACGAGCGTTTTCAAGTTGCGCTCGGCGCGGCTGACCGCATAATCCTCGAGCACCGTTCCGCCCGTGTACATGATGGCGACGACAATCGCCGCCAGCGGCTGCTGGAGAAGAAGGGCGGCTGACATGGCCAGAAGCGCGATGGCGTCGACGCCCATACGTCCGGCTGTCAAATCGCAGACGATGGAGACGGCGAGCGCAATGACGACGGGGATCGTTGCCGCGGTCCACATCCACCCAGCCGTCGCAGGATAGCCTGCGAGAAATGCGCTGCCGCCGAATATGAGGCCGAGCAGAGCGGCAACAGCAAGGGTGCATCTGGCGAAGCGTTCCTCGACCATGACGCTCCTCGAAGGTCGACGACAGAGGCAAGCTCGCATCCTAAGGAGCGTCGGGCGGAGGTCGCGAAAGTATTTTGCGGCCGGTGAACATTGCCGACGTGATGCTGCCGCCCTCACGCACTTCGGTGACAACGATCGCGGCGATGTGGATGGCGATCAGAACGGTCAGTGCATAGAAGCCGAGTTCGTGCACTTGGACAAACGGACTGCGGAACGCGCGCATGGCGGCGTAAGACGTTGGATCGATAAGTTCGGTTGCCCCCGGTACGACCGAGGATGGGTCGACGCCTGGAGCGGCAACCCACGCCGCGAACCAATGGCCAAACGGCGGCCAATAGAGGTCGGCCCCTGCGAGAATTAGGCCGGTCACCGCCTGGAGAAGTAATAGCAAGAAGAGCAGCGCAACGGCGATGCGCGCAAGCGGGTTGTGCCCCACATACTGTTGGGGTTCTCCCGCAAGGAACGACGCTGTATAGGCGCGCAATGCTGCAAGATAGCCGGGACCGCCGGGAATAACGGCACGCCAATTCGCGTAACTGTTCCCGAAAAACGCCCAAGCAAACCGCCACATCAGATTAACAGCCATGACGTAGCCGAAGGAAACGTGGACATCCTTGAGTATAACCTTACCCGGCGCGGAAAGTCCGAGCGGATTGCCGAAAAGAATGTCGAGGCCGGTACCCACGAGGCCAATGACGGCGAGCACGTTGATCCAGTGGAACCAGCGGGTAGGAGCATCCCACGCGGCATATTCTTTGAGCTCAGACATGAACTGTTCCTCGCGGTAGTGGAATTCTTACATACGTGCGGGCCGGCCCATCTTGATCCGCATCAATCGGCTCGCTGGCTCAAACTGGGCAGCGCGAGCTGTGCTCTAAGGCCGCCGAGTACTGATTGGCCAAGCGTGATCTTGCCACCGTAGAGCTGCACCAGATCACGAACGATAGCCAGGCCGAGCCCAGAGCCCCCGCCTTCATTTCTCCAGCGCTCTCCGACGTTGAAGACGACGTCCCATGCCTCGGGCGGCAACCCTGGGCCGTCGTCCTCGACGACAATCCGGATAAAGCCGGGTGCAACCTTGTCGTCGAGCCGCACTGCGACCGCCGTCTTGGCGTGCTTGCAGGCGTTGTCGATGAGGTTACCCAGCATCTCGTTCAGATCCTGGACTTCGCAGGCGGCCATCACGCCGGGAGGAATCTCGTTGTCGATGCGCAAGCTGCGGTCCGCATGCAGACGCGTCAACGCTCGGACGACAGAGTCAGCCGCATCGGTGAGCGACGCAGCGATACCGGGCCTTGCCCTCGAAGCAGCAGTGCGCGCACGCGCGATCTGATAGTCGATCTGGCCCTGCATGCGTCGGCATTGTTCGTAGATGACCGCGGCCGATTGTTCATCGCCTTTCTGTCTAAGCTGGTGCGCCTCATCGGTCAGAATCGCCAGCGGCGCCTTGAGGCCATGCGCGATGTTTCCCGCCTGCGCCCGAGCGCGTTGAATCTGCTCGCCAGATGCAGCAAGAAGACTGTTGAGGTCGTCGATAAGTGGCTGCACCTCGTCGGGAAATTGACCTCGCATGTCCGCGGTTGCGCCGGAACGGTAGTTCGCAAAGGCTGTCCGTAGGCGGCCGATGGGCGCCATGGCATAGGCCAGCAGCAAGCCCGCTACGACGATCATGGATAGCGAAAACAGGCCGAGCGACCATAAAAGCACGCTGTTGAACCGGTCGAGGACTTTATCGAGGAGGCGTTTGTCCGTCCCCATTATGATCCGGGTCGGCTCCTTCACTCCGCCCATCCAGCGCAGCCGTTCGGCAATCAAGAGCGCGCCGGTCGGCCCCGAAATGCTGTGGTAGTGAACCTGAGCATCGCTACCCGCATCGATCGGCACCTGCAGCATGGGCCCTTCGAGCGAGTTCGACCGAGCGGAAATCGCTCCGTTCCTCTGTACCTCCCAATAAAAGCCGGAGAGCGGCACCGAGTAGCGCGGGTCACTTAATGCGCGCTGCATATGAACGCGACCGCCTTCGTCGACCTCGGCGATGCCTTCGAGTTCGTCGAGATGCTCTTCCAGCTCCTGGTTGAATTGCTCCGTCAGAAAGCCCTTGAACTCACCGGACAGAAGAACCCCAGCAATGCTGACGCCCGCCACGACCCAGATGGCGGCGACGATGATAAGGCGGGCACGGAGACTGCGCATTGCTGTGCTTCTCAATCCATGCGATAGCCGAGGCCACGCACCGTGGTGATGATGTCGCGACCCAGCTTTCGCCGTAGGCGGCTGATGTAGACTTCGATGGTATTGGACTCAGCACTTTCCTCCAGGGCGTAGAGATGCTCCATCAGCTCGTTCTGCGAGATGACGCGCCCCGCGCGATGCATGAAGTAAGTCAGCATGCGCAGTTCCGAGGCGGTGAGATTGACAGACTTACCGGCGATGGCGACCCTGCCGGCGACGGTGTCGAGGCTGATGTCCTTGTGCGTCAGGACAGAGTTCGCTGCGCCGGACTTTCTGCGAATGAGTGCGCGCAGCCGCGCCACGACCTCGGGAATATGGAACGGCTTGGTGATGTAGTCGTCTGCACCCGCGTTCAGCCCCTCTACCTTTTCTGCCCACGTGCCGTGGGCGGTAAGGATGAGCACAGGCATGTCGCGCTTTGCGGCGCGCCATTTGCGCAGAACTGTCAGTCCTTGCATGTTGGGTAGGCCGAGATCGAGTATGGCGGCATCGAACTCATCGTGGGCTCCCATCGCGTAGCCGTCCTCGCCGTTCTGCGCGCGGTCGACGACGAACCCTTCCGGGCGCAGCCCGGTGACGAGGCGCGCGGCAATGTCATTGTCGTCCTCGACCAGCAGTATGCGAATGACGAGCCTCCACAGCCAAGGTCGCACTTTTAGGCGCTCTACCTGAATTCGACCTGAAAAGCTCGATGCCCTGGGCAATATGTCGTCCGGCAGGGCGACGCACCCGCGTTTCAGGTTGGTTTCAGGTACGCGTGCGACAGCTGTAACCCGATCTGGAGGTTACGGCCCATGTCTTTAATCAAATGTCTGACAGCTTCAGTGGCATTTATCGCCTGGGCGGCGCACGAGTCTGTGCAAAGCGCTGAAATCGCCGTTTCCCAAGCCCAGATCGACCGTCTCGAGATCCACCTCGAGGAGGCGCGCCCGGCCACACAGGAGGCGGTTGCCCTCCTGCCCGCCACCATCATCCCCCCGATGAACAGCCGCATTGCTGTGCCCGCGCCCTTCGCCGGCACCGTCGTATCCGTGCACGTTCTGCCCGGCCAATCCGTCGAGCAGGGTCGCACACTGATGACGATTGCAAGCCGCGAGCTTGTCGAGACGCTCTCTCAGTTGCGCCAAGCGGAAGCCAACCTCGCCGTTGCGAGCGCCGTCGCCGAACGCTATCGCGGGCTTGCTGAGAAGAATATCGCCTCTCCGACGCGCGCAGCCGAGACCGAAGCGCAGCGCGCAGGACTTGAGGCTGTCGTCGATGAGCATCGGCGGCTTGTTTCCCTGGGCAAAATCAAGACCGATCCCGACGGCAGCTATGCACTGATCGCCCCGCGTGCCGGCCGCATTGTCGAGGCGAACGTCGCGCCAGGGGCCAGCATCGGCGCCATGCAAGCGGCCGTGGTTTTCGACACGAGCGATGAGCTGTGGGTTGAGGCGCAACTGCCGGCGTCGTTGGTCGGCAAAGTGCATCCCGGCGACAGCATCACGTTGGAGGATGGCACTAAGGGCAAGGTCCTTTCGGTTGGGCACACGCTCGATCCGAAGACTCGCTCGAGCACGCTCACCGGCACCATCCCCGGTTCGGCCGGTGTCGTTCCGGGGCAGATGGTGACCCTCAGCATACATAGACAGGCCGCCATCAGCAGCGTCGAGGTTCCCGCACAAGCGGTTGTTTGGCTGGGCGCGGCTCCCAGTGTCTTCGTGCGAACGGAAATGGGATTTGCCGTGCAGCCCGTAGTCCTCAAGGGCAAGACGCTACGCGCGGCCACGATCGGAGGTGGCCTCACAGCGGGGCAGAAGATCGCCGTATCAGGGCTCGCTCAGCTCGAAAACATGATTGGTGCGGAGTAAGCTATGCTGCGCCGTATAGTCGAGTTGACACTCACGCAACGGGCCTTCGTGCTGCTGTGCACGCTGCTGGTCGCCGTGGCGGGCAGCTATTCCTTTCTGCACCTACCCATCGACGCTTTCCCGGATATCTCATCTATCCAGGCGAAGATCATTATGAAGGCGCCGGGGATGACGCCTGAGGAGGTGGAGACCCGAGTCATCGCGCCGATCGAGCTGGAACTGCTCGGCATTCCGCGCCAGACGGTCCTGCGCTCGTCGGCGAAGTACGCGATTGCCGACATCACCATCGACTTCGAGGACGGCACGGACATCTATTGGGCTCGCCAGCAGGTGACTGAGCGACTGGCCGACGCCAGGGACGCGCTACCATCCAACGTTTCCGGCGGGCTCGCGCCGATTTCCACGCCGCTGTCTGACGTTTTCATGTTCACCATCGAGGGCGGCAACCTCTCGCTGGAAGACCGGCGCAGTCTGCTCGACTGGACCATCCGCCCAGCTCTCCGGACGATACCGGGGGTCGCCGACGTCAATGCGCTCGGCGGTTTGGTGCGCACGTTCGAGGTCGTGCCCGACAGCGCGGCGCTGGCGTCTGCGGGGTTAAGTGTCGCCGATATCAAAGATGCGATCGCGTCGAGCAATCGCAATGACGGTGCTGGGCGACTTTCCGACGGCGAGAAGGCACTCGTCGTGCGCTCTGAGGGCGCCATTCGCACGCCAGCGGACTTACAGCAGGTCGTCCTCAGGTCGGAGGGCGGCAAGGTATTGCGACTGCAGGATGTCGCCACGGTCGGCATCGGTAGCCTCACCCGCTATGGAGCCGTCACCAAGGATGGACGCGGCGAAGCAGTGCAGGGCCTCGTGCTCTCGCTGCGCGGCGCCGATGCCAGCGCGATCGTAAAGGACGTGCAAGCGCGGCTCGAAACGCTAAAGCCAAGTTTACCAGAAGGCGTAACGCTGCAAGTCTTCTATGACCGTTCTGACCTCATTCAACGCGCCGTGGGTACCGTCACCAAAGCACTGATCGAAGCGACGGTGCTGGTCGTCATCCTGCTGCTCGCCTTTCTCGGAAGCCTACGCGCCTCCCTCGTCGTGGCGGTCACGCTGCCAATGGCTGCGCTCAGCACATTTTTGATGATGAAGCTCTTCGGCATGTCCGCGAACCTCATGAGCCTCGGTGGGCTCGCCATTGCCATCGGCCTCATCGTCGATGCTGCGGTTGTCGTTGTCGAGAATACGGTCGAGCGTCTCAATCATCATGCGGACGACGCGCGCATTCCGCTCTTGCGTCAAGTCTACCAGGCGGCAGCAGAGGTCGTCACGCCGGTTGCCTCGGGCATCATTATTATCTGCCTAGTCTTCCTGCCGCTGCTCTCGCTTCAAGGGCTCGAGGGCAAGCTGTTCGCGCCCGTGGCGATTACTATCATTTTTGCTCTTTCGAGCTCGCTGCTGCTCTCACTCACCCTGATCCCGGCTCTGTCGTCGCTCTTCCTGCGCGGCCGCGCCCATAAGAACCCGATCTTGATGCGCGTCATCGAGGCCGGATACGGCCCACTTCTGCGCTTTTGCCTGGCACATCCTATGCCCGTCTACGTCGCCGCTGCCGCCGGAGCGGCCGTAATGGCCTTTGCCTATCTCGCCGTTGGCAAGTCGTTTATGCCGACCATGGACGAGGGGTCGGTCATCATGCAAACGACCAAGCTCCCCTCGATCAACCTTGAGGAAAGCGTTGCGACCGACCTGCGCATTCAGCGCGTCCTTCTAGAGAAGGTGCCGGAGGTCGACCACGTCGTAGCGCGCGTCGGCTCTGATGAGCTGGGGCTCGACCCCATGAGCCCCAACGATACCGACGCGTTCCTGGTCCTCAAACCCAAGGACCAGTGGCGCGTGCCGGATAAGGAGTGGTTGCTGGACCAGCTGCGCGCAGCCATGACCGAGCTGCCGGGTGTCGAATTCGCCTTTACGCAACCGATCGAGATGCGCACTTCCGAGATGCTGACCGGCGCGCGCGGCGACTTGGCGGTGAAGATTTTCGGGCCGGATCTTAAGCAGCTCGCCCAGCTTGCCGGTCGCGTCCAAGCGTCGATCGCTGGGGTCAAAGGGGCGTCCGAGGTGTTCACGGCTTCCAACGATACGGTGGACTATCTGCAGATCGACGTGGATCGCCTCACGGCAGGGCGCACGGGCCTTTCTGTGACGCGTATCGAGGACGAGCTGCGCGCGCTTTTGGAGGGTGCACCGGCCGGCATCGTCGCCGAGGCGCAGAAGCGGACCAACATCGTGATCCGCGGACCTGAGGCCCTGCGCAGAGCGCCCGAGCTGTTCATGCAGAGCCAGTTGGCTGCCGGAGACGGCGGCCTCGTCCGCATCGGCGACATCGCCCGACTGCATCGCACGGCGGGCCTCGTCAAGGTGGACCGCGAGAACGCTTCGCGCTTTGCCATTGTGCAGGCCTACGTTTCCGGGCGCGATCTCGTTGGCTTCGTTGAGGATGCTCAGAAGGCAGTTGCGACCGCGGTAGAGCTCCCCCCCAGCTACCACCTCGTTTGGGGCGGCGAGTTTGAGAATCAGCGGCGAGCAGCCGCGCGCCTCGCAATCGTCGTTCCGATCGCCCTGGTGCTCATCTTCCTCGTGCTGTTTGCGACCCTGCGCTCGGTGCGCCAGGCTGTGCTGATCCTAGCCAACGTTCCGTTTGCTCTGATCGGCGGCGTTCTCGCGCTCTGGGTAGCAAGCGAGTATTTGTCGGTGCCGGCGTCGGTCGGGTTCATTGCGCTGCTCGGTATCGCCGTTCTGAACGGTCTAGTCCTCGTCAGCTACTTCAACCGGCTCCTCGTTGCCGGCATGCCGCTCGAGCAGGTGGTTTTCGAAGGTTCCCTTAGGCGCCTGCGCCCCGTGCTCATGACGGCGAGCATCGCCGCCTTTGGTTTGGTCCCGCTGATGTTCGCCAGTGGACCAGGCTCCGAGATCCAAAAGCCGCTCGCGATCGTCGTAATCGGTGGCCTGATCACCTCGACGGCACTCACCCTCGTTCTGCTGCCCATCCTCTTCCGCCGCTTCGGCGCTGCCGCGTGCTCGGCCGACCCTCAAACACGGAGCCTGTCATGGACCAACTCCTTCGCAAGCTGACGCTGATCTATCCGCCAACGGTGGAGGATCACATTGTCGATCTCTTGGTGAATGCGGAGCCGCCACTCGCCGGATTCACGACGTGGAAGGCGGACGGCCACGGCCAGGACTTCAGCATGGCAAGCGTGCGTGAACGCGTGCGCGGCCGGGCGGCGCGCGGCGTGCTCGCCGTGGTGCTTCCGCGCTCGCGGCTTGGCACCGTCCTGGAGGAAATTCGCTCAAGGGTGGGAACCCCCGACCTCACGTATTGGATCGAGCCTGTAGAGTCGATCGGTCGACTTGCGCGCGTCGATGCGGACTCCGCGCCGGTTGCTGCATGACCGATTATCTAACATTCATCTTGATGCTCATCCCATCGGTCGTGCTCGTCGCTGGTGCCTGCGCCGTTGCCATCTGGGCGGCGCGCTTGCCGGACGAGCAATCGTCCCTCGTTGCAAGGCTCACTGGGGCAACCGATGCCAGTGGCTCGGGCTCGTCCCCACCAAACAAACTCGACTGACACAGGGAGGATCAACTGAGCCGTCTTAGACTCACACTGATCGCCACCGTAATTGCGGCATCATGCTTTCCGCCGCGCACCGCCGCCGCTGCCGACGCACCTGTCTTCCAGGCGCAATGCGCAAGCTGTCACCCGCGAGCCCGCACGCTGGCGCGACGTCTGGAAGGGGAGAGCGCCGATGCCCGCTCAGCGGCACTCGTCAAGTTTCTCGAGAAGCACCATTCCGGCGATGCGCAGACACGCGCTGCCATCGCCGAGTATCTCGTGGGCCTATCGCTGCAATGACAGGCTAGCGAAGGCTGAAGGCTGTCATGGCTGCAACCAATGCCAGAAACACGAGCAGTGCCTGCCGCTGCCGTGCTCGGTCTAGCCGCCCTTTTCCGGCGCCATAGTCGAACCGTTCATAAAGGATGGAGGCAGGGGGAACGCCAATATCCAATAGGGCGTCGGCGGCAACCTCCATCATACGTGGGGGGCCGCAAATGAGCACGACGGCCTTGCCCGTATCTGAGGCTCCAACGAGTCTCTTAACGAACGATGCGCGCAGTGGCCCCGCCTCGCACTCTGTCTGCCTCGGATCATCATCGACAAGATAGCTGATCGACAGATCGAGCTGCGATTGTAGCTCACGCAGTCGATCCTTCAAGACCAAGCCGCTTGGCTTTCTCACTGCATAAAGGAGGCGATACGGTCTTGCGTCGCGCCGTGCGGCGGCCGCTTCCAAAATTCCAAGGAGTGGGGCGATCCCCACGCCACCCGCGACGAGGATTACCTGCGAGGCATTGGGCGGGAGGCAGAAGCTGCCGTGCGGACCGTCGACCGCGACCCGGGTACCAGGGAGAATGCCTTCGAAGGTGCGAGTGCAGTCGCCCACCTCGCTGATCACAAGCCGAAGTCGCGGCAGATCAGCGGGAGAGGATGCAATCGAGAACGGGTGATCGTGGAAGGGGGGCCGCTTGGGGGCGAGCGTCATCCAGATAAACTGCCCGGCGCGAAACCGCAGCTGCGTTGTTGGTGGGCCGCGCAGGATCATCTCGACGACGCGCTCGCCGACGCGCCGAACGCGTTCGACACGCCAATCCTCGCGCCACATTTGCCAGGGCCTCACGACATAAACCGATAGCGCTGCAGCTGCCGCGGCCGCAGTGAGGACAAACCAGACGATGCGCAGCACCGTTTCGTCAGTGTAAGCACCCGCCGTGACAGCGTGATGGAGAATTAAGCCGGCGACGACGATGGCGAGCGGCCCGTGCGTGATGCGCCACATTTCGTAGCGGATGAACGGCCGCGTACGGATCGTAGCGAGGCACACAATCACGAACAGACCTGCGAGAGCTATGACACCCGTGCGCAACCTGGGACTGGCCAGCATGCCAAGAAGGCGGCGCCAAGCAGCGATGGGGTCAGCGAACAACGTATCTGAGAGGTAGAGAAGTGGATGCAGCGTCGCAAATGCTAGAAGGACGCAGGCCGCGATGCGATGGAACCCCATCGTGCGGTCAATGCCCATGCGTCCCGAGATGCTTTCGAAGCGCCCGGAGCTCAGAAACTGCAGAAACAGCAGCGCTGCCCCCGTAAGTCCCAGAGCAGTCGCAAATTCGCTGGGAGCACTGGCCGGCTCGATCCCAGTTACAGCGGCGGCGAACATGGGCGAGAGCGCAGCCAAGACATACAAGAGCGCGACGACGGCCCCGGGCAGCCCGGGGGTTCTGGTCTGCAATTCCATTTAGCCACCATTCAGCCCCTGCCCGACTTCCGCCCAGCTCTATCCCGAGACGACGTACTCAGAACTGATCGGGGTCAAGGTGGTGTAGTAGTTTCGTTGTATTGTCAGTTCTGCTCAGCCGGCCATCTCATACTGCCCGAGCGCGGTCATCCGGCGGAACGATGAAGGGAACGTAAGCAGCGGTATCTTAATGACCTACTACTTCAACACGACACTAACCACTGCATTCGAGGACGCTGTGGCTCGGACAGTCCTGGCCCTTAAAGCGGAGGGCTTCGGCATCATCAGCGACATCGACGTGCAGAAAACGTTGCAAGAGAAGATAGGCGTTGCCTTTCGGCCTTACCGGATTCTCGGCGCGTGCAATCCAAAACTTGCGCACGAAGCCCTTCAGCTGGAAGACAAAATCGGGACCATGCTACCGTGCAACGTGGTTGTGCAGGCCTTAGCCGACGGCAATGTTGAGATCGCGGCGATCGACCCCGTAGCTTCAATGCAGGCTGTCGACAATCTGCGGCTCAAAGAAGCCGCGGCTGATGTCGGGCAGAGGCTGAAGCGCGCGATTGGCAGCATTGTCGGGTAGGTAGAACATCCGAAGGCCCATAACACCTTGGGGTACAAGCGGGCGCCAGCCCATCCGCGACCTCGACCGGTCTACCCTTAACAAGGGGCATTGTTGGCGACGATTTTAGCGTCGCTACACATTGAGCGCCCGACTTCGGCTTCTGGGACCTTGCCGACGAACCTCCAAGAGGGATGCCCCTTCCCCCGGCCCTACCGCAAGCGCCGACCGTCTTCCAACAGGTCGGCGTCGGCGATATCGATGCCGGCGTCCTTCAAGAGGCGCATGATGATATGGCGAACCGAGACCATTTCGCGGGCGGCGCGGCTTTTGAGATCGACCCAGGCATAGTCGGGAAGTTCCACGTTCAACGACTTCATGCGGCTGCGCGGCGTCGGTTGATTGTCCTCTGGTGCTTGCGGCGCGGCCTGCCTGCGTGCACTGCGTCTGAGGCGGGTCCGTTTGCCGGGCATGGTTTCGGCGGCAGGCGCGGTTACGGCGCGGCCCTCCTCCGCCTCCGGCTCAACGCCCCGTGACGTGGTCGAGGGTGCCGGCGTCGTGAGTGTGGGAATGCCGCGCCGGGCGGCTTCGGCATCGAGACGCGCATCAAATTCTTCGAGCTGCAAGGGCGGGAAGCCGGGTTTGGCGGATGGGCTCATGCTGCATGCTCCGCCTTCCGGGTTGCCCCCTCCCCTTCCCCGATGACGAGCACCTCATCGATGAGGGTGCGGATTTCGAGGCCTGCACCCTTATTCGGCTCGGCGGCCGAGGGCGGTGTGCCGACCAGGAACATCTCCTTGTAGGCGGAGCGTTCAACGAGGGCGGTACGAAACAGCGGCAGCCCGTGCCGTTCCATTTCGTCGTAGGCATAGTCGGTGACGCGGGTGCGCAGCGGAAAGACCTTGGTGAGCAGCAGCCGATACGGCACCTCCCTGCCCGTCTCCTGCGCAACGGCACGGATATCGGAGACGACGCGCAGCGCCTCGTAAAGATCGAGCTCGGAGGCCTGGCTTGGAATGATGACGAGATCGGACCGTGCGATGGCCTTGAGCACGGTGGCTTCGCGCACACCTGGCAGATCGATGATGACATGATCGGGCGGTGTGCCGGTGAAGAGCTCGAGGAAGTAGCCCGTGAACTCCTCACGCGCGACGGCATCGATGGTGAGCCCTGGAATGGAGACCTTACGGCTCCATCGTGAAAGCGCCTGGGCCTGATCGAGATCGATGACCTGGACGTTGGCCCCGGCGAGCGCGAGGCCGGCGGCGACGGACGCGGCGGTGGTGGATTTGCCGACGCCGCCTTTTGAGGAGGCAAAGGAAATAATCATGACGCACTATAGAAAATAGACATTAAACCGAATCATGAAAACAAGGATGCCATACAACACGAAAGAATTGAATCCCCGAAATGCCCAAGTGTGGAATTCAACAAACAAACAGTCCGGCAATGGCGCAATTCGGCAATTCCCCAAGCGCACGGTTGCCCAAATAAAGATGAGCGCAAGTGCGCTTTTGCGCTTTTGCACGATGGGGCCATTGGGCAAATCCACATTTGCGCAGTTGGCAAGGCGCGCACACTGTTTCCCGGCGGCACGTCCCGCGCGCGCTGTTCGACAGAGGTCTTGCTTTCCAGAATACGGATCGCCGCACGGGGCCGACGTTGACTGCTGATGGGCCTGTTCGGTGCGGGGTGTGGAAGCGTGTTGCGGTCCATCATCGCGCTCCTCGTGCATCTGTGGGCCAAAGCGGGCGTGGCCTGCTCCCCTGAAACGATGCCAAGTCTAAGTTTCGAATCCGGCTATTTCCAAGCTCTTGAACGGAGAGAAGGA
>ERZ869909.1521-NODE-1521-length-18612-cov-4.119773_pt1 | contig 18612 bp, 18 predicted proteins | sample MGYA00520892_ERZ869909 | MGnify/ENA primary metagenome ERZ869909 (study PRJEB32215, sample SAMEA104723947) | bioreactor metagenome | biome: bioreactor; feature: anaerobic bioreactor; material: water | place: China | collected 2015-03-12 ...
AGCGAGTGACATGGACCACTCACTGACCGAAGACAAGGAAGCATTACTCATCATTTCAGCAGCAAATTCGAAGGGGTGGATATTCAATGCCACGCTGAGGCTAGCCTCATTCAGAGCCCGGGTGAGTAACTCGGTCATCTGGATTCCGGACGATTGTGCTAGTTCTGCTGTAAGCGATTGCCAGGATTCTTGCCACAAAACCGACTCGCTGTGGGCAAGTATATCGATGTTGATGGGGCTTGATACTTGAATCGGCAAATCGAGTGCGGAATTCACGTCGTCAGCGGACGCTCGGAGCTGTAACTTGTACTGTTGCTGCAAATAGGGCTGCCAATTCGGCTGCAAGTGCGGGTGCAAGCTCGCCAATGCAGAGCTCTCGTCGCCGTCGGTGGCGTTATGCCTGTTTGTTTGCGTGATTGCAGACGGCGCACGCCAGTTGATCTGAATGAGCGTTTCAGTCGACTCGGTGATCTGCTGACGGAGCGAGCTGACTAGGTTCAGTTCCGGAACTGCATTGGGGTTCAACCAAGGGATGCGAGCGGTTAACGCAACATCGACTGTGGTGTTGGTGAGCCATGTCGGCAGCTGAGTCAGTTGTTGCTGCCAACTTGCCGTGCTTTCCGTAGGTTTTTTTGCCAGGGCTGAGGGCTCGTTTGCCCGCGCTGAGGGCTCTTGAAATAAAGCAAAGGTAGTGAAGTGGCCTAAATGCCAGTCCTTGGTAACTTGATGAATCGGCGTTCGTTTTTGTTGCCACGGTTTAAGTTCGTGGACAAAGGCGAGGTCGAGATCTATCGCTGTTGGTGTCAATCGCAACTGCAAGGGTTTGCTTAGCAACTGCGGCTGTTGCCAGAGCATATCGAGAGCAAAATCTTGCTCAGGGCTAGTTGTTAACTTGACGTCGAGCAAAGGCCCATGTGATACCAGTGCAAGGGAGTTGGTATTACTACTGGTGTAAGGCTGAAGTTGGACCCGCGCATCGAACGACTGGGTATCGGCCTGTTGCAGCTGACTATTTTGTACAACATTCAGCACACCATTCAGCACAAAATGGCAGAAGGTTGGTGTTCGAGCTGCAGTTTGCTCGGCTTGACAGGGAAATGTAAGCTGGAAGTGGTCAAGCTGGAAGCGCCAATTCGCGTCCACATAAGGTAGCTGTGCAAGCATTTCCTTAACTGACGCATGATTCATAGGAGCTGTACTGCCTGGATTCATCAACCAATGCTGCCAAGCATCAACATCTGTGATTGCCGCTAGGTTACCAGCAAGCTCACTAAAAGCGCTCGCATCGTGGTCATCACTCGCTGTGAACGAAGGTTGACTGGTGATAAGTTCAAAAGGCGACACAGGTAAATGGATCTGCGGGTTGACGACAACAACTTCATGGAGAAGTGGGGCACTTAACCAAGGGCGACCTTGCCAACGATACTGTAGGCTGATCTCGCGGCTATTCAAATTCACCGCCATTGCTTGCGCAGGCAGTGTATACTGAGATGAATCTTGGATTGTGACCTGAAAGGCAACGTCTTGAAGCCTTAGGGTATTTTGCGAAAACTCGCGCACCGACCAGGTTAAATGTTGAATGCCTGCGGCTTGTAACTGACTTTGGAGTGTATGTTGCAACCAAAGAAAGCCAATAAAAGCTGAGGTGAGAAAGAAAGCCAAGACTGCCGCAGCTGCACGGGCAACACGCCAACGCAAACGGGTTTTACGATGTTTATTTACCTTGGTTTGTTCGGGCTGTGGCGGCGATGAATCGGCCTTACGGGTCATGATGTTAAGTCTCAAACAATTGAGTAGTATACAATAGTTGCTTCACTCGTGAACGGCAACGGCTTTTCGGTAAAGGACATGTTTTGGTGATAAACAGCATGAAAGTGACAACGGAAGCAGCAATTCAGCAAACTGCAACTTGGGTTCAGGACGTGATTGTAAAGTACAACTTTTGTCCCTTTGCGCGTCCCGAAGTTGAGCAAGAAAAAATACGCTATCAGGTCGTTGCATCAAATAAACTTGATGAAGCGCTAATGGCTTGTATTCAGGAATGTGAGTGGCTCGATCAGCACCCAGAAACGGAAACAACGTTACTGATATTGCCGTATGGGTTCCAGCGCTTTGAAGACTTTTTAGAGCTTGTTGATTACGCCAATGAATTACTGGAAGTGCAGGGTTATGAAGGCGTGTATCAGCTTGCGACATTTCACCCAGACTACGTTTTCGCTGACACAGATGCGGATGATGCAGCGAATTATACCAACCGAGCGCCGTTTCCTATTCTCCATTTACTGCGGGAAGCAACACTCGAAAAAGTTCTAGCTGAATACAAAGATCCAGAGACAATTCCAGAACGCAACATTGAGTTTGCGCGGCGCAAAGGTGCAGATTTTTTCATGAATATTTTACAGCGGATTATGGACGGCACCGGCCATGGGCAAGCACCTAAGGATAAACCATGACAGACACGGCTCATATGCATTTGTACGAAGAAATCATGTTATTAGCCCTGTGTGAACAAAAAGGAACGATTAGCAGTGGCTATGTGGGGTATGCGGTTGCTGCAGCAGTGATCGCTGAGTTGATGTTGCAACAACGGATTACTGTGGCTGACGGACGGCGGAAGTATGTTGAGTTGATCGATTCGACAGCGAGTGATGATCCCTTACTAAACGAGTGTATGGAGAAAATTAAATCGTCGAAACGGCCGAAAGTCCTGCGGACTTGGGTGAATGAACTGGCTCACCTCAAAGATATTCAACACAAAGTGGCACGCAACCTCGCAGAACATGGCGTGGTTAGTGCCGATGAAGAAAAAGTCATGTGGCTCTTTACCCGTCGTGTCTATCCTGAAGTCAATCCGCAACCTGAACAGGAGCTGCGGCAACGCATGCGCGCGGCGGTACTAGAAGAGCAGGATAGCAGTACTATTGACGCCCGCACCGTGATTATCATTGCCCTGTGTCAAGGTGCTCGATTGTTGAGTCAGGTGTTTTCAGCACGCGAACTGCGCCAGCATCGTGACCGAATTAAACAGCTCGTGAAAGGGAACGTACTCGGTGACGCGGCACGCGAAGCGGTACAAGCGGTTGAAGCAGCGATTATGGTTGCGGTCATGATTCCGGCAATTACCGTCGCTACAACATGAATAGGATTCATGTTGCTTGGCTATAAAAGTGAATAAGATTCATGAAAGGGTGATGTCATGCATAAATTAGTTGGACTCGCTGCATTTGCGTTGTTCTTGTCGGCCTGTGGCGGCCAGCCACCGCTCACCGAGGCAGAGCAAGTGACGCGCTATATCGAGCAAGAGGTAAAACGTAATAGTCGAGGACTTAACGCCTTAGTTGCCGCCGCTGAGGAAACTGAATTTGATTCGCTTACCTGGCGTCACGGTGAACGAATTCAATTACGCGTGCGTGAAGCGGGCGAATTTCGAACCGTTGAAGACGGTGATGCCGGTGGCGTGATTGCTGCGGCGGTTGCCAATAATGTTCCCAGTTTCAGTATTGTGCGCTATGAGGACAACTGGCTCGTGGTGTTTCGTAATTATCTCAGCGACCATTGCCAAGCGGTCTATGCGTACGCCATGTTTGGCCCAACCGATAACTTAGACTTGTGTACACTGGAGTTCGTTGCCGAACAGCCGAACGGACAGTGCTACTCGCCAATTGAGGGGCAGTGGTCGGTGTTTAAAGAGTGGTTTTTCGCCGAGGCCTTTGTAGATGCAGGTAACCCGGTTTGTAATGAAAAAGCTGACTTAGGATGGCGAGCTGAAGCAATTCGCTCAAACTAATTTTCCGCACTGGAAAATAATATGTTGACATAGTGGAAAGTAATCGCTATTGTTTCATAACTTTCCGTTATGGAAAGTTAAATGGCGAAACTTAGTTGGAGAAGCCCACATGAATCAACAATCGAATCAGCAGAATGAGCGCAACGCCACAGATCAATCTGACTCAGCGACGACGAACAGCAGCAGTGATCTGCAGGCACAGCGCGAAGCCGCTGTTGCGGCACTAAACCTAGTGAAAGAAAAAAAGAAAAGTATCGTTAAACATTTACATTTGCCGTGGTGGCAAGACCCTGTGATCGGGCTATTAATGGCTATGCTCGTTATTCACCATGCAGCGCCGATGCCGTATGACATTATTATCGTTGCGGTCGGGTGTATTGGTATGGTGCTGGTCTTGCGTCATTACACCAATCAAGCGCTGTGGGTTTCCGGCTGGCGTCGCGGTAAAACCCGCAAGTTGTCTTATGCGTTCTTTGTGATTTACCTTATTCATCTGTTCGGGAGTATGTGGTTGAACAGTCAAGGCCATCAATGGATCATTCCGGTCAGCGCTGTATCGATCTTTGTGATTGCGCAGATCTATGGACGCGTGTGGATGTCAACTTGGCGCAAGGAAATGGAGGCTGAAGATGTCGGCTGAACTTGATCCGGTTATTCATCCGGTGCATCGATTACAAATCTGTGCGTTATTAGCCAATGCCGATGAAATGGAATTTGCCTTGCTGCGGGACGAACTGGGTGTTTCCGACTCGGTATTGTCGAAGCAATTGAAGTATTTAGATGATGCCGGCTATTTGACCATTCGCAAAGTCCCGAGCACAGGACGCCCACGGAGTTGGTATAGCTTGAGTAAAGACGGGCAATGCGCCTTTCAAAAGCATCTTGACGCGTTGCGGATTATTGCGGCTCTGGCGACTTAACAGAGGAATGGATTAAAAGTATGCGTAAGTTACCACCGTTAAATGCTTTACGCTCATTTGAGGCAGCAGCTCGACATTTGAGCTTTACTAAAGCCGCCGAAGAGCTGTTCGTCACTCAGGCAGCCGTTAGCCATCAAGTGAAGGCTTTGGAAGACTATCTTGGCATCGCATTGTTTTTGCGGCGTAATCGAGCCTTATTGTTAACCGAGGCAGGGCAGAACTACTACCTTGAGATTCGGCAGATGTTTGAGCAGTTAACGCTGGCAACCTCGAAGATCATGTTGGCAAGTGAACAAGGTTCGTTAACTGTTTGTGTGCCACCTGGCTTTGCCATTCTCTGGTTGGTGCCGCGATTGAGTCGTTTTCATGAACAACATCCAGAAATTGATGTGCGTTTAAAAGCGGTTGACGAAATTACCGGTTCGCTGACGGATTATGTGGATATTGCTATTTATTACGGCCGCGGTAGTTGGCCCGGCGTGAAATCGTATCGGTTACATAAAGAGTTTCTTATTCCAGTCTGCTCGCCGTTGTTATTACAGGGGCCGAAGCCCTTAAAAACGCCAGCGGATTTAAAACAGCATACGCTGCTGCATGATGAAACTCGTAACGCATGGCGCGAGTGGTTTGCGTTGGTTGCAGAAGAGCCGCCAGCGAAGAAGTCAGGCCCAGTGTTTTCTCATTCTGCATTGGCTTTAAAAGCCGCAGTGCATGGGCAGGGAATTGCCTTAGCCAATAGCGTGTTGGCGAAGCCCGAATTGGACAGTGGCCATTTAGTAAAAGTCTTTCCGCAAGCCTTGCCAACGAATGATGCGTTTTTCATGGTCTGTCGTGAATCGCAAGCGGATATTGGCAAGGTGGCACGGTTTCGCGACTGGTTGCTGAGTGAGGTAGCTCTCGACGAAGAGTTAGATCGAACAGAAAACCAAGGGCAGTATCAATGAGCTTAATTGTCTTCGCGCACGGTGCTGGAGCCGGGCCAGAAAGTGACTTTATGCAGGCAATTTTAGCGAAGCTAGAAGAAAAAGGTCATAAAGTACACACATTTGCCTTTCCTTACTGGCAAAAAGTGCTCGAGAGTGGTAAAAAGCGCCCTCCTGATCGCGCGGCAGTTCTGGATCAGAGTTTCATTGCTGAAGTGCAGAAGGCACAAGCGCGTTTTCCTGGTGAAGCACTCTTTTTACTCGGCAAATCGATGGGGTCGCGTTCAGCGTTTCGGATTGCGGATACAGTACAAGCGCAAGCTGCCATTGCTTTGGGATTTCCATTTCATCCGCCAGGTAAGCCAGAGAAGGACCGAACAGCCGAGTTATTTAACTCCCGTATGGCGAATCTAGTCATTCAAGGTACCGCAGACCCGTTTGGCAAACAGGCGGTGGTGAATGCAAAGTCGCTACCAGCACAATTAATGCTGAGATGGCTCGAGCGCGGCAATCATGATCTCGTTGCGGCGAAGGCTACGGGCATGACGACAGACCAATGTTGGCAGCAAGTTAGCGATTGGGTCGACGAATTTATTCAGCAGCGCAAAGCGCTGTAAAACAAGTAAGGTAAAGTTAATTATGGCGGTTTTATTATATTGTCGTGCGGGTTTTGAAGCCGAGTGCGCTGCCGAAATTCAAGAACGGGCAGGTGCGCTTGGTGTGTATGGCTATTGTAAAGCGCAGCCAGACTCTGGGTTAGTCACTTACGAATGTAAGCCTGAAGAGGGCGATCACATCGCTCGTAAAATACCTGTGAGTTCACTAATTTTTGCTCGCCAGCTTTTTGCGCGCGTTGCCGACCTCAATGACTTGTCGGTCGATGATCGTGTTGCGCCTATGGTTGCGGCTTTAAAAGACACGCAATTGTGTGGTCGTTTGTGGATTGAAACGACCGATACTAATGATGGCCGGGCACTCTCAGCGTTATGCAAATCAATTACCAAGCCATTGACTGTGGCGTTGCAGACAGAAGGCATTTTGGCGACCAAAGAAATTACCAATCGCCCAGTTTTGCATGTTTTGTTCCGCAGTACCCACTCAGTTGTGCTGGGTTATTCCTACTCGTACAATCATTCACCTTTCCCAATGGGCATTCCACGCATTCGGACGCCAAAAGGTGCACCGAGTCGCTCGGCGGCTAAGCTTGCTGAAGGCTTTAAGGTGATGATCCCAGAGGCGGAATATGAGGCGCGCGTGAGTTCTGGTATGAATGCGGTCGACTTAGGCGCTTGCCCCGGCGGATGGACTTCAGTGTTGGTTTATTACGGCATGATGGTTAGTGCCGTCGACAATGGGGCAATGGACGCAGGATTAATGGAAACGGGCCAGGTTAAACACTTTCGGGAAGATGGTTTTAGCTTTTTACCAAAAAAGCGCAATGTGCGTTGGTTGGTCTGCGATATGGTCGAGAAACCGGTGCGCGTGGCACATTTAATGGCCGATTGGTTCATTGGTGAATGGTGTCACGATGCCATGTTTAACTTAAAGCTGCCGATGAAGAAGCGTTACGCAGCTGTTCGCCAATATATGGATGCCATTCACGAGCGCTTGGCTGAAGCCGAAGTACGTGGTTACGAGCTAACAGCCAAGCACTTGTATCATGATCGTGAGGAAATCACTGTTTACTTGCGCAAGAAGTTAAAAACATAACAACAAGTCTATCTCGCTGCTGCTAAGCCGATAGACTGGGTTTGCCACAAAGGCAAAAATTCAGTAAACCTGCTCGCAGCGGCACGCTCAATGCTTACAATCTCCGGTTAATTTTCTGGAGATATGCAGCATGAATCGAAAGTCTTCTGTTTTACGTTTTGTTCTACTCAGTTTCGCGGTCGCTTGGTTGAGCGCCTGCGCTTCTGCGCCTTCGTCCAAACCAGTGAATACCACTCAGGTTGGCTTTGTTGAAGAGGGTATTGCTTCATTCTACGCAAATAAATATCAATTTCGGACGACCGCCAATGGCGAACGTTTTAATCAGTTCGCAAGCACTGCAGCCCATAAAACACTTCCGTTTAACTCGCGGGTGCGCGTTACCAACCTCGATAATGGTAAGTCGGTCATTGTGCGCATTAACGATCGCGGCCCATTTATTGAAGGCCGTATCATTGATTTGTCGCGCTCCTCATTTAGTGAAATTGCGGACACCAGCGCCGGTCTTGCGCGGGTTCGTATTGAAGTGATTCCGTAACAGTTTGATACAACAACATGCTTGACTAAATTTGGCGAGAGCTAAATACTCTCGTCGATGCTGTGCGCTGTGCGCTGTGTTCTGAGTGGGCGGCAATTTTTGGTCGAACTTACCGCGACCCAGCAGCTTTTAAATTTATCGAAGGAATGGTCATGAAAAAAGTTTTAAGTATGTTGCTGCTAAGCATTGCCTTGGTGAGTTTTTCGACGTTTGCTCAAGCCGACACAATTCACAAGAAAACTGACGTTGAGTCAATGATGAAAATCATGCAAGCGGAAGGGTATACCGTTGAGATCGACGAAGACGGTGATATTTTGTGGCGGATTGATGGGTTTGCAACGTATATCCTGATTCCAGCACACGGTGAAATGGTTCAGTTTTATGCGATTTTCACCGATAGTGATGAAAATACCCCAGAAAAAATTAATCAGTGGAACCGTTCAAAAAGCTACTCACGCTCGTATTGGACCGTTGACGGCCATCCGGTGTTAGAGCTCGACCTTGATTTTGCTGGCGGCGTTACTGAGGCACGCATCAAAGACTACTTAATGACAGCGCGCCTCTCGTTCGCGACTTGGATTAACGAAGTTCTACTTTAATTTTTACCTTCATTTTGCGAAGGCTGAATCCGTTGGATGAGGCCTTCGACACCTAGCTCATTACGAAAATGCACGTCGATCTGATTAAACGCGATTTCAATTCCAGCTTTACGGAAGCGCCGGTCAATTTCGCGATTGACAGCATCAATCGTTGGGTTGCGGTCAGAGAGACCACCGACATGCATCCGCAACTCGTGATCTAACGTGCTTTCACCAAAGGATAAGAACAGCACTTGTGGCGCTGGCTCTTTCAGAACTCGCGGCTCTTGGTCGGCTATTTCGAGTAGGATTTTACGCGTCTTCTCGAGATCAGAACCATAGGCAACACCGACTTTAACGGTAATGCGAGTAATGGTGTTACTGAGTGACCAGTTCACAAATTGACCGGTTATAAAACTGCGGTTAGGTACTACAATATCGCGACGGTCAAAGTCGGTGATGACGGTTGCACGAATCTTAATTTTTGAGACTCGACCCGACAAGTTATTCAGAGTCACGATGTCACCAACCCTGACAGGACGCTCGAAAAACAAAATTAAACCACTGATAAAGTTCCCGAAGATCTCTTGTAAGCCAAAACCCAAACCAACAGTTAAACCTGCTGCTAACCACTGCAGTTGCTCCCATTTCACGCCTAAGACGCCTAACACGGATACAATCGCAATACTAATAAGGACATAGTTCGTGAGCGAGGTCACCGCGTAAGACGTTCCCATTTCCAGTTTTAAACGTGATAGGAAGACAACTTCAAGTAGACCGGGAAGGTTACGAATCAGGACGATACTCACCACAATAATAAAGAATGCGGACACTAACGCACCGATACTAACCGGAATAAAATCAATGCCTTGCTCGTTGTCCCAGATGTACTGACTATCAAGGTAGTGCAGTGCGCTTAGTGCATCTGACCATACGCCAAAGAGGATGAAGCTAAAGAGCACGAGTAAAAAGAACCGGCCAAGTCGCAGCGACTGAGCTTGGGCTTGTTCAATATCTGTGTAATCCCTTGCCGGTGTTTTAGCGGGTTCTGCATTCTCAATATCTTGGTCGGCAATGTTTTCTTGTTGGGCTAGTTCAGCTAACTCGATGTCGCGCTGTTGGATGAGTTTTTGACTCGATAATTGAATGGCCCGTCGAACGCTAGCCTCGAGGATAACCCAGCTGCTCATGACATAGAAAGTGGCTAAATAATAGCCACTTAACCGCAGGGCTGTGTAGTAGTAGCCGCTGAATACCATCCATACCAAACTGAGCGGTAACACGATGACGGCAGCAGCAATGAGGCGGTGCACAAACACAGAATGGTACAAGGTCGGTAAGCGTTTAAATAACCAGAGGCTAATTGCAACGAGATACACAGACGCAATGAATAAACTGAGCGAGCCAACGACGTCTTGCGCATACAGGCTGGTCTGCTGGTTGGCAAAAGCGAGAATGACGGTTAGCGGTAATAAGGCGACTGCGAATAGTTCAATGTAACGCTTAAGCAGGAGGCAAGTGGGCGCAGGCCATTGGAAAAATGCTTGGGCAACACCGTCGGGGCGCAATATTTTGCGTAAAAAACTGATGGCAAAAAGTGCGAACGCAAGGGCGGTAAATACTTTTTGTGGCTGTAAATGCTCGGTCGCCTCGTCACTGCCAATAAACTGGCCAATCAGTAGCAACGCTAAGGAAGCTGGCGCCACATACAAAGCAACCTTAATTAGGGCGGCTGCGATTAACCATGGTGGCGCTATTTGTTCGGTGCTTTGTATTTGTGTTTGTTGATTGTTTAACAAGACTTGAATACGCCCGCGTTGGCTCAAAAGTACGACGAGCAATACGAGTAAAAGGAGCGCTGTTAAATTCGGACGTAGTTCACTATGATGCAGCATAGTCGTTAACGACTGTTGCATGCGTTGACCTTGACGTTGCAACTGATCAGGCATGGTCGCAAACCAAGCGGCATTTAAGCGCGGATTACTCGGTGTCCAGAAAAGAAATTCTTCAAGTTCTAGAGCGAAGGCTTGAACCTCGGTTTGCAGCTCTTGTTGCAAGCGCATATAAGCGACGAGTTGGTCGATACGGCTCTGTAGTTCTTGCTGTTGTTCAATCAGTGCAGGCATGGCTTGCGCCGATGCGGTGCGAATTTCACGCTGTAAATAAAATGAATCGAGGCGTAATTGCGCTAGTTGATCGTTAAAATCTTGTCTTGCAACTCGTGGTAGCGCTGCTCGCTGTTCTTGCAGTACCCGGTGAAGTAATTGGCTACCTGACAGAGCGGTGTATTGTGCTGAGAGGTCAGTTCGATTGTCACGTAACTCTTGTAACTGATATTGCAGCCGCTCAATTTCTGTATTTAACTGGGCGCTTGTAATCGCCTGTGGTTGGGCTGTTATTTGTTCAGTGGTCGTGTGAGCTGCCGCAGTTGATAACGTCGCGATTAGCGCGACTGATGCCGCCAAGACCAGCATAACCACACGGATTACCCGAGACCAGCAAGTGATGGAACGAGGCCCAGACAAGACCCAAACGCGGGAAGTTTGTTGCATAAAAATCAACTCGTTATCTAACAGAATACACCCATAAAGAGTACTTCGATTCTGGCGCTATTGCTAGATTTTACTCGTAATAGCAGAGGCAAAGCTTATTTGTGTGCTTATTAGTCGATGGGCGGAAACAAAAAAGCCACAGCATTGAACTGTGGCTTTGGGGTACGAGCGCAGCAAGACTTACAGGCGATCTAGAATCGCTTGGGTAAAGTCAGTCGTGCCGTGGCTGCCGCCAAGATCACGTGTTGTGCGGTCACCAGACTCAATCACATCGCGCAGTGCAGCTAAGATTTTTTGTGCCTGTTCTTGCATACCTAAATGCTCAAGCATTTGAATTGAAGCAAGAATCACTGAACTTGGGTTGGCGAGGTTTTGTCCTGCGATATCTGGCGCTGAGCCATGGACCGCCTCGAAAATTGCACAGTCGGGGCCAATGTTCGCACCTGGTGCCATGCCTAAGCCACCCACTAAACCTGCACAAAGGTCAGAAATAATGTCGCCAAACAGGTTGGTTGTCACGATGACGTCAAAGATTTCAGGCGTCATCACGAGCTTCATGCAGGTTGCATCAACGATCATTTCTTCGAATTGAATGTCAGGGTAGTTTTGTGCAACTTCACGCGCGACAGCCAAGAACATGCCTGACGTGGTCTTCAAGATATTGGCTTTATGCACAGCGGTGACTTTTTTGCGGTTTTCACGACGAGCGAGCTCAAATGCGAAACGGACAATACGCTCACAGCCTGAACGAGTAACACGGCTCATGGCTTCAGCTTCGCTGCCGTCTTCCTTGGTGGTTTGCCCAAGGCCAGAATACATGCCTTCGGTATTTTCACGCACGGTAATAATGTCGATATTTTCGTAGCGCGCTTTGGTGCCTTTGAAGCTATTGACCGGACGGACATTGGCATACAAACCAAACTGTTTACGGAGGGTGACGTTGATCGAGGTGAAACCACCGCCAACTGGGGTCGTAAGTGGACCTTTCAGGGTTATGCCGTTGCGCTTTATTGCATCAAGCGTGGTCGCTGGCAGCAACTCGCCGTGCTTTTCGAGCGCGACGAGGCCTGCGTCGGCATACTCATAGGTGAAGTCACAGCCGGCTTTATCCATAATTTTTACTGCTGATTCGATAATGTCCGGTCCGATTCCATCACCCGGGATAACCGTAATTGTTCTGCTCATGCCACAACCCTTTTATAAAACATAGATAGACTGACGACGCCGACCGCACTGAGGTTGCATTGATTGGGGCGCACTGATTGGGGCGCATTCAATGCTTGCCATCGGCGAGAAATTTAGCCGTAGTTTATACCATTTTTCCGTTGCTCAAACTAGCGAAAGCAGTACGACTATAGTCGGTATAACGTCGCGAAATGAGGGTTAACGAGTTGTTACTTGGTGATTATTTCAGTGGGCCAAATTCGACTTCATAGGCGGTTTCACCCCACGCGAAAAGCTCATTGTCAGTGAACAATAACGGTGTGGTTTCATCGCGTGTGGTAATACCGTCGGATTTCACGTGATGGGTACGGTAAAATAAGATCAGCACGTTGCGGCCATCTGAGGCCGCCCGTGCTTCACTGATATCGGGCGGGCCGAGCAAGCGCAAGACTTCATCGCGACTGGTACCGATTTTTAAGCGGCCAATGTACTTACGATTGAAGATCTCGCGCTCACGCCAAGTCATGGTTTCTGGGTTTGCGGTATAAAAATGGAGAATGCCACCGGCCACAACGGCGTAGATGACAAACCCAATCAAAGCAATCAGAAACCCTTTCTTCACGGCTTACCCTTTAATAACTTCGTAACAAGGTTGGTATTTTGTACCACCTGGAAGCTTCATGCGATCCTGCTTAACGAAAGATTGCAGCAGTTCGTCGAGTTCTGCCATAAATTCCGGCTCGCCAGAGATTTTATACGGACCGTGTTTACGAATTTCGCGTAATCCAGGCTCTTTCACATTACCTGCGACAATGGCCGAGAAGGCCCGTCGTAAATCGGCGGCTAATTGCTCTTTCGGTTGATTGCGGTGCAAGTTTAGCTTGGCAACGTTTTCATGAGTTGGCTCAAACGGTTGCTGGAACGGCTCTTCAATGTGCAGTGTCCAGTTGAAGTGGTAAGCGTCACCGCTTTCCTGACGATAACGTTTCACTGCAGCCATACCGGTTTGCACATGCTGAGCAACTGCTTGGGCGTCATTGATAATGATTTTGTAGTACTTGGTCGCTGCTTCGCCAAGAGTATTGGAAATAAACGTATCGAGATGCTCAAAGTAAGCTCGAGCACTTTCCGGGCCGGTTAAAATGACCGGCAGCTCTTGGTCTTTATTGCTCGGGTGCATGAGAATACCCAGCAAATACAACAGTTCTTCAGCGGTGCCTGCACCACCTGGGAAAATAATGATGCTATGGGCACAACGAACGAACGCTTCGAGACGCTTTTCGATGTCTGGCATGATGACCAGCTCATTCACGATCGGGTTCGGCGGCTCGGCAGCGATAATACCTGGCTCAGTGAGGCCAAAATAGCGTGCATCTTTAATGCGTTGTTTGGCATGACCGATGGTGGCACCTTTCATTGGGCCTTTCATCGCACCAGGACCACAGCCTGTACAGACATTGAAGGCGCGTAATCCAAGCTCGTAACCAACGACTTTGGTATATTTGTATTCGTTTTCTGAGATGGAGTGACCACCCCAGCAGACAACCATGTCAGGTTCTTGAATTGACTTCACAACGCCAGCATTGCGCAATATGTCAAAGGTGACGTGAGTGAGGTGACGCGTGCTCATATTGACAAGCACGTCGTGCGGGTAACGTTCGCCGACAAATAGAATATCGCGCAACACAGCTTCCACGTGTTCACGAATACCAACGATCAGTTCACCGTCGACAAAAGCCGATGCCGGTGGATTAATGAGTTCTAATTTGACGCCTCGTTCGCGGCGTAATACGTTCACTTCGAAGTCTTGAAACTGGTCAAATATTTCCGCACTGTTGTCGGTGTGGCTACCCACGTTCAAAACTGCAAGAACACAGTTGCGAAATAACTTATATAGCGGACTGTCGGTTGATTGTTGTAACCGATCAATCTCGATTTGTGAAAGCAGCGACATGCTGCCTTGGGGTGATAATGAAATTCTCATATTCTCGTTCTACTCCTCGCCACTCTTGAAAGTGAGTGGTTCATTCCATTGTCTATTCATTTTTTTATTTAACACGTAAGAGTACGCAGCTTTGGGCCAAATAATCAACTTTTATTGAGGCGTTTGGCTCCCTCAGCGTCTCTTACTGGCGGGCTAAGCGACTCCGCAGAACGGGGTGGTCGAGTAGCGCCGAGTCACTGCAGCGCAGCGGGTTAATATCAAGTCCGCCGCGGCGGGTGTAGCGAGCAACCACCAATAAGTCACTGAATTCGCCATAGCGCTGGAGGTCACAATAAATTCGTTCAACACATTGTTCATGAAACTCATTGTGATTACGAAAAGAGACCAGATAAGCCAACAAAACGTCGCGCCGAATAGGCTTGCCTGTGTAGTAAATATACACCGAACCCCAATCCGGTTGATTGGTAATAAGGCAATTCGACTTCAAGACGTGGCTGTGTAATTCACCCGTTTCACTGGCGGTTTGCTCAGCCGCGGTTGTCGGGGCTTGAATCTCTAGCAAAATATCCGGTTGGTAGTCATAGTCTTGAATGGTAATGTCTTCGCCATCGATACAGTGCCCGGGAAGCGCTTGAATACCGCGTTGACTGTATTCGTCGAGAGTAAAAAAAACCACGCTAACTGGTGCTCCGGCGCAGCCGCTTAAGTCGTGTTCAAGCTGCTGCTGTACCGCTGCATGGTTTGCAAATGTGCTTTGATTAAAGCCATTCAAGTACAGCTTAAATGATTTTGATTCAATTAAGTTGGGGCTAGTTGCGGGAACAGCTACTTCCGCGATGACGACTGCAGGGACACCATTCGGTTGCAGCCATGAGAGCTCATAGCAGGTCCACACGTCAACGCCAACGAACGGCAACGTGCTTGCATCAATACCTAAGTCGTCGCGATTGAGCTGCCGTGGCACGGGTTGTAATAACCCGGCATCAAAATGCTGCGGATAATCCGTGTTTTGACCGAGTTTAAGGTGCGCTAGGGCGGCGGACTTAGGTTTTGGCGACGACGTTGGCATTTCATACTTCCTCTGCGTAGAATGCGCCTATTGTATGAAGAATTGGAGTGTTACACCAGATGCAAAGCGTTTACCAAGCCCTGGCAGACTTGCACCAGCGTTACCAAGAAGCCTATGCCGCAGCGCAATGCTTGCCGCAAACTGAGTATATTTCAAATTGGGACGCACCGTGTTATCAAGGCAAACCAAAATCCGGAGAGATCGGTTGGAAAGCTGTGCCGCAGGAGCCAGCGCTTGATTTTGACGGTTTAGAGCACGGATTAGAAATGCCCATTCAGGATTCAGTAAAAGCGTTTTTTAGTAGTTTTTTTGCCGGTGATATGGTGCTGCGCTTCCGTGAGCAGTTCGTTACCTTGCTGCAGGTTATGCACCCAGAAGATGGCGAGCGGTTGCAGCAAAACTTAGTCGGTCACGTGCTGATGAAGCAGCGCCTGCGTCAACCAGTGACATTATTTATTGGCCTTACCGATGAAGACGACTTGTTGGTCACCGTGAACAATACGACTGGGGCGGTGGGGCTTGAGTATGTCGGCCAAGAGCAGCATGCCATCCTCGCCGGCGATCTCGAGGCTTTTCTGGAACGCCTCGAGCCAATTGTCGTCGACCCAGATTAGATTCCGTGCAGATGTTAAAAGCTTGTTATCGACAAGTTTGCGCAAGTGTTTTAAAGTGACGTTTTCTGGCCCTACACAGAGAATGGAACACTATGATGGCAACTGAGATCGAACAGCAAAGTGAGCTGGTCTACCTCACAGAAGAACACTTGGCACCGGCAGCTTCGCTACTCCTGCAAGCGTATCGTGACGACCCTACCTTTGAGGTGATTTTCAAAGCGGAAAAAGAGGGTTATGAGCAACGCCTGCGTGCCGCAATTCGCGAAGAACTCAATGCGTTTTATCAGCATCAACAACCCATGATCGGTTTGTTTTCTGGCGACACACTTGAAGGTGTGGTGTGTATTACTCGGCAGGGTCAAGCATTCACACCCGAGCGCTTTTGGCACTGGCGTTTACGAATGCTGTTAACTGCCGGTTTTGTCAGCACCCGGCAAATGCTTGAAAAAGAGCGTTTCATTGCGGAAACCATGCCGGTGAGTCAATACCATATGCTGACTTTTATTGCTGTGGCTGCACAATATCGTCAACAAGGCCTCGGTGACTTGCTGATTCACGCGGCTCGTGATGTCCTTGAAGCTGATCAAGAATCGGCTGGAATAGCCGTACTCGCAACCCGTCCAGAGTATGCGCGGTTTTTTGGGCAACGCGGTTTTCATTTTTTACGTGACGTTCAGGTTGGCGACATTAAGGGTCAGTTGATGTTCTTAACCCGCGATGACCAAGCATTACAAGTATAAAATTCGCGTTTATAGTTGACTTTTTCAGCAAATTTCGTTCAAATCGCGCATCTTCAGCTTGCTGATATGAGCAAGCTGAAACCAGAAGAGGTGCGTTACCCAGGCAAAATACCGGAGTGTCCCGTTATCACGGCGAAGGTATTTGAGGGGGAGTAACGCCGAGGTTGTCATGCGACGGGCGTCTGACAATCGGTCATGGGGGCTGAATCCCTCAGGCTGTCACCCGAAGTAGCGACTACACTTAGCTGTGTAAGTTAAGAAGCTACAGTTGTATACGGTGGAGAGCTTCTGGAGCGAAATTCCTGCCGTCCTGCGTCATTGAATTACCGTTCCTAAGCTCTGCGAACAAAAAGGTTCACAGTGCATGCAAATACATTCTAATTTCCCCATGGTGGTCGCCAAGTTTGGCGGCACATCTGTTGCTGATTATGCCGCGTTGCAACGCTGTGCAGATATCATCGTCAATAATCCTGCCATTCGCTTGGTCGTTGTCAGTGCCGCAGCGGGCGTCACCAATCGTTTAGCCGCACTGGCAGCGGGTATCGCCGATTCAGCAGCACGAGAGCAAGTGCTGACTGAGATCATGACCATCCAGCACAATATTCAACAGGAACTGCAACCGGCACCCGAAGTGGCGGCGCAAATTCGTGATTATTTAGTGAATATGGCGCAACTAAGCGCTCAACTTGCCGAACAAACCCTTGAAGCGGCACAAGATGAATTGTTGGCTTACGGTGAGCGTTGCTCGTCATTATTACTTGCAGAAGTTTTGCGCCAACGGGGCCATACCGCGCGCGACTTTAATGCCTGTGAAGTGATTCGTACCGACAGCCACTTTGGTCATGCCGAGCCACGTCCAAAACGTATCGGAATGTTAGTTAAAGAGCACTTGTCGGGTTTGCTCGAGAACTACTGTGTGGTGACTCAAGGCTTCATTGGTGCTGACGCTGCGGGGCGCACGACAACCCTAGGACGTGGTGGGTCTGATTACAGCGCGGCTTTATTTGCCGAAGCATTAAATGCACATGCGTTACAAATTTGGACCGATGTTGACGGTATTTACAGCTGCGACCCGCGGCAAGTTCCGAACGCTCGTCCAATTACTGAAATCACCTTTGCCGAAGCCGCGGAAATGGCGACGTTTGGTGCCAAGATTCTGCATCCGGCAACCTTAGTGCCAGCTCAGCGGGCGCAAGTACCGGTATTTGTCGGTTGTACACGAGAGCCAGAGAAGCCCGGGACGTGGATTCGCAATCAAACCCAGGAGCGTCCGGTCTGTCGAGCACTGAGTGTGCGCCGAGGACAAGTTCTTCTGACCGTGCGGAGTTTGAATATGCTCCATGCGCGCGGCTTCTTGGCTGAGTTGTTTGCGATTCTTGCACGCCACCGTATTTCAGTCGACTTGATTACGACGTCGGAAGTCTCGGTGGCTCTGACGCTCGATGCTACAGGTTCGCATTCGTCAGGCAGAAAATTGGTGACGCCGAAATTGATGGCCGAATTAGAAGCTCTCTGTGATGTGAGCGTTGAAGAGGGGTTAGCGCTAATTGCTGTGATTGGCCACCAACTGTCGAATACGCCGCGGGTCGCAAGTCGCATTTTCTCCTGCATTAGTGAGAAAAATATTCGCATGATTAGTCAGGGCGCGAGTCCGAATAACCTGTGTTTCCTCGTGCGCGAAGACGACGCCACCGATATTTTGCAAACGCTGCACCGCGGTTTCTTAGAAGCCTAACCGCGGTGTAACGTTGCGCTCGCGCTATTGCAATGGAAAGTCACTTGGGAAAACGGCGTCAATAACGGGCGGGAGCTCGTCATCGGGCCGACTGCTGTGGGTTGCCGCTGGAATCTGGTGAGCCGATGCACGGCTGCGCACAGACGGCTGTGGATCGCCATAGCGCACGCGGTAGGCAATTTGCTCGGGCGATGTAGCTGCTGGGGCCGCTGAAGGAGCTGGCGCTGCCCGCGCAGGCGTTTGCTGCGATGTTGTCACAGAGTCTGCTTCGACATCGTCATCGTGCGGGTTGGCGTGAAAACGAAACGGCGGCAGTTGCGACGTTTGGAGAAACAGGTTT